>ENA-OFCX01000111-OFCX01000111.1-metagenomes-genome-assembly--contig:-NODE-111-length-44293-cov-4.403590_pt1 | contig 44293 bp, 41 predicted proteins | sample MGYA00153384_OFCX01 | MGnify analysis MGYA00153384
AAGAACGGGATGTGCGCCGATGCGCCCCAGTCGCGGGCGGGCTCGAGGCTGACCAGGTGCAGGGCCAGCGTGTCGCCCGGCCGCACCGTGTAGGCGAAGTTTTCGCGGCCCAGGGCTGTCATCGGGTCGATCGTCATCTGCCTCGTCAGGCTGAGCGCGAGCTTGTTCTGAGAATCGAGCACCAACGCTCGCTTGAGTTCGGTGCGAGCGCTGTCTTCGTTGCCCGACTGCAGCATGTCGGCGGCCGACAGCGCGACCTTCTGCGCCTGCTGCCTGGCCTCGAGGGACGCGGGCGGCCCAGCCACGACCGGTGGCAGCTCGGGTGCCATGGGGTGAGGTACCGGCACCGGCGCCGGTGCCAGTGCCGGCGGCGGATCGACGCGCGGCGCACGCGGCGGCGCCTCGCACGCCGCCAGCACGCCGGCTAAGAGCGTCAGAAGAAGAGACCGTTTCATCGAGGTCGACCGGGCGGGTTCACTGAGCTCACGATGTTGGCGCATTGTCGTGCACGGGACAAGCCCGCCGCGCGGCCGGCGCGCGTGACTTTCGTTCATTGATGGGATGCGCCGCGACGAGGACGATCCGTTGTCAACCCAATATCCCGGCGCAGGCTCCGACGCCGCCGCCTCAACGTCACAGGGGGTCAGGTGGCCTCGACGGATGTACGACCATGACCCTCACCCTGCGCGCGGTCTCGCTCAACGACCACCCGCTGACCCAGCCTATCACCGCCCATTTCGGTGCGGAGGGCGGCAGCGTGGGCCGCGGCGACCACAACACGCTGGCGCTGCCCGACCCCGAGCGCCACATCTCGCGCCAGCACGCCGAGATCAGCGTCAGCGGCAACGGCTACGCGATCCGCAACGTCGGCAGCTCGAACCCGATCATCGTGCGCGGGCAGGCGCTGGCACGCGGCGAATCGGCGTTGCTGGTGCATCGCGACCAGGTGCGCATCGGCGGCTACCTGCTCGAAGTGATCCACGACGAAGCGCCCGACGCAGAGGCCGACACCGTGGTGCGTGGCCGCGCCGCGGTCGATGCGTCCACCCCCGGCGTGCAACGCCGCGCCACGAGCCCGTACGGCGGCGGCCTCACGGCGCGCGCCTCGGCCGGCAACGCGGTGGCGGGCTTGGGCGACCTGTGCGCATCGCTCTCGCGCAGCAACCCGTTCGCCGACTTGCTGGGGAAGTCGGCGCCGGTGAACGTGGCGCCGGCCGCGCTCGCCGTCGCGCCGATCGACCCGTTCGCCAACCTGCTGCCCGCGGCGGCGGGCGTGGCGGCGTCGTCTGCCGCGTGGTCAGCCCCGGCCCCACTGCCCGCGGACATGCTGCTGCCCGACGATTTCGACCCGTTCGCGCCGCTTGCGCCGGTCGCGGCGCCCGTGGCGGCGGCGCCATCCGCGCCCGAGCCGATCGGTCGCGGGGTGTTCGACGACCTGATCCCAAGCGCCGCTCCGGTCTCGATCGACCAGGTGTTCGGGCTGCAGACCGGCGAGCGCGACCCGCTCGCCGATTTCATGGCCGATGTCGTAACACCGCGCCGCGACGAAGGGCTCGGCGCCGCCCGCGGCGCGCTGCCGTCGGGCCGCAGGAAGTGCGCGCGTGCGCCGGCGTCGCGGGCCAGCTTCGCGGTCTCGGCCGCCCAGTCCGCCGCAGCGCGCTCGGCAAGCACGAAACCATGTTGCGCGTAGTCGATCGCCGGCTCTAGCGCGCGCGCCAGCGTGAGCGTGCCGTGATCGGCAAGCAGCCGCTGCCAGGCGTCCAGCGCGCCAGGGACCGTCACCGCGTGCACGTCCTCGGTGCCGATGGCGTTGATGCCGTGCTCGAGCAGCCAGCGATCGCTCAGGCCTTGGGGCGCTGCGCCGGCGCCGTTCAGCGCGACCAGGCGGCGCTCACGGGCCTTCCACACCAGCGCGCAGCAGTCGCCGCCAAGCCCGGTGTTGTGCGGCTCCAGCACCGATTGCAGGATGCACGCCGTCACGGCCGCATCGACGGCGTTGCCGCCGTGGCGCAAAGTCTCGATCGCGATCGCGGTCGACAGCGGGTGCGACGTTGCTGCGGCTCCGCGTTGACCCATCGCAACCGAGCGGCCGGGCAGGTGTAGGTCACGCATCGCGACGCTCCAAGCGCAAGCCGTGCGCCGCGCAAAGTGCCATGACCTCGTCGCGGCTCGGGAATGAGGGTGTCGTCCCCGGCCGCGTCACCGACAGCGAGGCCGCAGCCACCGCGACCTGCAGCGCCGCTTCGAGCGTGCTGCCCTGGGCCAGCAGCCCGGCGAGCGTGCCGGCCAACACGTCACCGGCGCCGGCGGTGTCGACTGCGGCGACCGCCGCTGCATCGACCTTGAACCGGCCGTGCTGCGTGGCCAGCCATGCGCCGTCGCGGCCGTGGCTGACGACGGCGGCACGGGCGCCGGCGCGCAGCAGCGCCGCCTCGGGTGAATCGCTGCCGCCCGAGAGCTCGGCGGCCTCGACGGCGTTGGCGATCACCAGGTCCACCACCCGCTAGAAATGCCCTGACGCGGACTCGAACCGCGACGCCTTGCGGCACCACCACCTCAAAGTGGCGTGTCTACCAATTCCACCACCAGGGCAAACCACGTACCCAACTGACGTGCCAATCCAACATCCAGATCCCAGATCCTGCAAACGGGGCCGACGGGGCTCGAACCCGCGACCTCCGCAGTGACAGTGCGGCACTCTAACCGACTGAGCTACGGCCCCATTCTCCTGCTCCCATACCGCACCAACGACAACAACACCATCGACACCAACACCAGCAACGACACCAACGACACCGAGGTAGCGCGTACGGGAGTCGAACCCGTCTCTAGACCTTGAAAGGGTCCCGTCCTAACCGATAGACGAACGCGCCGCAGGGCCGAAACGTCCGACTCCACCGAACACCCATCGTACTGCCGTACACACCACCTGCATGCCCTGCACACCTGCAATAGCGCTAACGGGATTCGAACCCGTGTTCCAGCCTTGAGAGGGCCGTGTCCTAGTCCCCTAGACGATAGCGCCAGAATCCCGCGTTCCAATCAGACAGGATCTCACCCCCGCCATACCACGCCGTCAGCACCACTACATCAGCACCGCTTCCACAGGCCCGGCAGGAATCGAACCTGCAACCCCCGGTTTTGGAGACCGGTGCTCTACCAATTGAGCTACGGACCTACACCGTGATGTCCACGCAATCTCGACCAGTGCAACACTGACCGACATCGCAGGGTGCCTGACGGGGATTGAACCCGCAACCCCCGGAACCACAATCCGGTGCTCTAACCAATTGAGCTACAGGCACCATGCCACACTGCCCTGCAACAGACACACAAAATAGAACAACACAACCGCGGCTTCAAGTGCCCCACACGAACGATCTCGACTTCCAAGGAACAACATTCGGACTTGTCTGGCGAACACGAATGCAGCCGAACCCCTGCACTCAATCCTTGGCGCGTTCCAGGTAATCTCCCGTGCGCGGATCCACGCGAACACGCTCACCCACGCTCAGGTACTCCGGCACGTTCACGGTCACGCCATTGTCCAGCTTTGCCGGCTTCGCACTCGCCGACTTCGTCGCCGTCTTCATCACCGGCGTCGTATCCACGATCTCGAACACCATCGAATTCGGCAGCTCGATCCCGATCGGCTTCCCGTTGTAATACTCGGCCATGATCTTCATGCCGGGCTGCATCCATTGCGCATTGTCGCCCAGCATCTCCTCGTCCATCTCGAGCTGGTCGTAATCGCTGGTCTTCATGAAGTAGTACGTGCCGGTGCTCTCGTACAGGAACTCGAGATCGTGCGTCTCCATCATCGCCTTCTCGATGGCATCTGCCGCGCGGAAGCGATGCTCGAAGTTCGAACCGGTGCGCAGGTTCTTCATTTTCGTCTGCACCATCGCGCGCAGGTTGCCGGGCGTGTGATGACGGAACTCGATCACGCGGCAGGGGTCGCCCTCCATCACGATCACCATTCCGCGACGAAGCTGCGTAGCCGGAACTGCCATATCAGTACATCCTCAACTCTTGGGGTCTGTGTAGCGAGCAGCCTCAGAACCTAACGGCCCGATCCACCAGCCACGACCCCCGCGCGTGCGACGGCGGGGCGTTTGCCTCATCACGGAGCACGCGGCCCTACAGCGCCGGCTGCGTGCGCTGCACCTGGTCCAGGACCCCGCGTATGACCGGCCAGACGGCCCGGGCAGCCTTTGCTGCGCCTTCCTCGGTGGGATGAATCCCGTCGGGCTGGTTCATCCGTGACACCCCGGCCACCCCTTCCAGCAGGAACGGCGTCAGGATTGCCCCGGTCGCCTGTGCAACATCGGCGTACACTCGCCCGAACGACAGCGAATAATCCGACCCCATGTTCGGCGGTGCCTCCATCTGCACCACCACGACCGTTGCGGCCGGCTGACGCTGCCGCACCTTGCGCACGATCTCGATCAGATTCCGGCGCAAGTCCGCCACGGGAAGCCCGCGCAGTCCGTCATTCGCGCCGGTTTCGATCACCACGACATCCGCGGTGTCGCGCAGCAACCAGTCGGCCCGACGCAGCGCGCCGGCCGAGGTCTCGCCGCTGACGCCCGCGTTCTGCACGCGGATGCGGTAGCCAAGCGAGTCGGCGATGTGCCCAACCTGCCCTGGCCACGCCAGCGACGGATCGTCGAGCCCCAGTCCTGCGGTCAGGCTCGTGCCCACGAACAACACGCGCGTGGGCGCTGACCGGTTCTTCGGACCCTGATCGACCGAACTTCCAGGCGGCAACGGCGTTTGCACTGTGGCGACGCTCGTGTCCCGCGCAGGGGCGCCCCTCCGTGCGTCAGGTTGTGCCTGCGGCCCGCTGCTGCAACCATTCGCCGTCGCCAGCATCGCGAGCGCGACACCTGCGCCCGCCGCGCGCCGTACGATGCGCCCAAGACTGCCCTGCTTCCCACTTCCCTGCTGCTTCCGCATGTCTGACACCGGTTTGTCGTCACCCAGTCGCGCGACGCCCATGCTCGCGGTCCGCAATCTGACGAAGGAATATCGCAGCGGCGGCGGTGCATTGGCGGTGCTCCGCAATGTCTCCTTCGATATCGCCGCCGGCGAGACGCTGGCCATCGTGGGACCGTCGGGCAGCGGCAAGACGACCCTGCTTGGCCTCCTCGCGGGGCTTGATACCCCCACCACGGGCACGGTGCTCCTCGACGGCGCAAACCTTGGCACACTGGACGAAGATGCCCGCGCGAGGCTCCGCGGCGACAAGGTGGGCTTCGTGTTCCAGAGCTTCCAGCTGGTGCCCACACTCACCGCACTCGAGAACGTGCAGGTGCCGCTGGAACTTCGCGGCATCCGCGACAGCGACGCCCGCGCCAGGGACCTGCTGGAGCGCGTTGGACTCGGCAATCGCACACACCACTTCCCCACGCAGCTCTCCGGTGGCGAACAGCAGCGCGTGGCGATCGCGCGCGCCTTCGTGAACCGGCCGCGCGTTCTTTTCGCTGATGAACCCACGGGCAACCTCGATGGCGCGACGGGTGCACGCATCGTCGAGCTGCTGGAGCAGCTGAACCGCGAGGATGGCACGACCATCGTGCTGGTCACGCACGACCCGGTGCTCGCCACACGACTGGGTCGCAGCATTCGCCTCGCCGACGGACTGGTGATCGAGGACACGGGTGCACCGTCGCTCGAGACCATCGCTGCGGCGGTCGCGTGAGTGGTTCCGCACCCGGTCCGCGGTTTCCGTGGCGACGACTGCCCGCCCTCGCATGGAAGGAAAGCCGCACGGCACGCAAGCGACTCCTGCTGTACATGTCGTCCATCGCACTGGGGGTGGCTGCGCTGGTCGCGATCGACTCGTTCGCCGACAACCTGACGCGCTCCGTGCGCGAGCAGAGCCGCTCGCTGCTGGGTGGTGATGCCTCGCTGACGACGCGCGCCGAGATGTCACCGGCGGCGGACTCGCTGGTCGATTCGCTGCGCCGCAGCGGCATGACGATCGCGCGCGTGACGCAGTTCCCGTCCATGGCGGCGATCACCAGCAACGGCAACACGCGCCTGATCCAGGTGCGCGGCGTGTCGAACACCTATCCGCTGTACGGCGACGTGATCACGGAACCGGCCACCGCGTTCGCACGGATCCGCCGTGAGCATGCCGTGGTCGTGGATCCGGGCCTGCTGATCTCGCTCAACACCCAGGTCGGCGACTCACTTTCGCTGGGCTACGCGACGTTCGTCATCGCGGGCACGCTGAAGCAGGTGCCGGGCGACGCGGGTTTCATCTCCGTCGTCGGCCCGCGCGTGTTCGTGTCGGATCAGTGGCTCGACGAAACACGCCTGCTGGCCTTCGGGTCGCGCGCGTCGTACGAGACGCTGCTCAAGATGCCGCCAGGCGTGCAAGCCACCACGTGGGCCGCCCGCAGCAAGCCGGCGCTCGAGAAGTTGAAGCTGCGCGTGCGCACCGCTGCCCAATCGGAGGCGAACGTGACGGAAGCGATCGACACACTCGGCAGCTTCCTGGGCCTCGTTGGTCTGGTTGCGCTGCTGCTGGGTGGCATTGGCGTGGCGTCGGGCGTGCACGCGTTCATCCGGCGCAAGCAGGAAACGATCGCGGTGCTGCGCTGTCTTGGCGCAACCAGCGGACAGGTGCTGGTGGTATACGGACTGCAGGCGTCACTGATGGGCCTTGCCGGCGCATCGGTGGGCGCCGTGCTTGGTGTTGCGATCCAGCTGGCGCTGCCGGGATTGGTGCGTGAACTGCTGCCGGTGGATGTGTCGGTATCGCTGTCGCCCGTCGCCATTCTTTCGGGACTTGGTGTGGGCGTCTGGGTCGCACTGTCGTTCGCGCTGCGGCCGCTGGTTGGTGTGCGTAACGTGTCGCCGCTGCAGGTGCTTCGCACCGAGGTCGATGACAGCGCGACGCAGCCATGGTACCGGGACTGGATGAACCTGCTGGTGACATTCGGCATCGTTGCCAGCGTGGTGGTGCTCGCGATTGCACGCGCGGGTGGCGTGAAGGAAGGATTCGCGATCAGCGGTGCAATTGCCGGTGTGCTGCTGCTGCTGCTGGCCAGTGCGTCGCTGCTGATGTGGGTGGCACGCAAGGCGATGCGTGCGGGCTGGCCATACGTGCTGCGGCAGGGCGTCGCAAACCTCTACCGTCCGGCCAACCAGACGCGATCGGTGGTGCTGTCACTGGGCTTCGGCGCATTCTTGGTCAGCACGCTCTACCTGCTGCAGACCACGCTGCTCACCCGCTTTTCGGTCGATGCGGCGGCGAGCGGTGGCAACGTGCTGTTCTACGACGTGCAGGATGATCAGGGCGCGTGGATGGACACCATCATTACCACGTCGGGCCACAAGCTGGTGCAGCGCGTGCCCATCGTGACGATGCGCCTGAGCGAGGTGAAGGGCGTACCCGTGAAGGTGGCACAGGTCGCGGCCGAGAAGCGGAAGAAGGCGCCGTGGCCATACACGCGCGAGTATCGCAGTACCTATCGCGACACGCTGGTGAAGAGTGAGACGCTGATCGCGGGCAAGTGGTTCGACACGGCACCAGCCGCACCCGAGGGCATGAGCCGCGTGAGCATCGACGAAAGCATTGCCGACGACCTGTTGGTGAAGGTGGGCGACGAGCTTACGTGGAACGTGCAGGGCGCGATGGTGAAAACCGTGATTGCGAGCACGCGCAAGGTGAACTTCGCCCGCTTCGAGCCGAACTTCTTCGTGGTTTTCGAGCCGAAGGCGATTGCCGATGCGCCGAAGCAGTTCGCGGTGATCGCGAACGTCACCGGTGACAGCGCCGTGGCCGCGCTGCAGCGCGATGTGGTGAAGCGCTACCCGAACATCAGCTCACTGGACATCTCGCTGATCACGCGCACGATCACGAACATCCTGGACAAGGTGAGCACCGCGATCCGGTTCATGGCGGTGTTCGCGTTGATCATGGGCGTGCCGGTGCTGATCAGCGCCGTCGCGGCCACGCGTCGCGAGCGGCTGCGTGAGGGTGTGCTGCTCAAGGTGCTGGGCGCGACGCGTGCGCAGATCGGACGCATCATGGTGAGCGAGTACGCCGTACTGGGCCTGCTGGGCGCGCTGGCGGGCATGCTGCTGGGTATCGGCGGTGCGTGGGGCCTGGCGCGATTCCTGTTCAAGGTGCCGTTCGTGATGGCGTGGCTCCCGGCCTTCGGCATCGCGGGGCTGCTGCTGGGCATCACGATTCTGGTCGGCGTACTGACCGGTCGCGAGGTGTTCCGCGAGACACCGATGGCCGCGTTGCGCGAGGGCTGAGCTCGCGCAGCGCGACCAGAGGTGCGTGTCCGCTATGGCACGACCAGACGCACCGTTGCCAATTGTCCGGACACGATCGTCGCGCGTGTTTCCACGATGCTGCCACCGAACGGAATCGCGAGCACACGAAGCTCGCCGACCGGCATGTTGGTGAAGGTCGCGATGCCGAGGCTGTCGGTGTTCTTGTTGCCGACCAGCGTGGTGAAGTTGTTGCCCGGACCCTGGATCACCACGCCGACGTTCGATGCGGCGGGACCGCCCTGCGTGCCGCGCGTGACGATTGCCTGCACGCGCCCCAGTGCGGCGCGCTTGCTCTGCAGTGCCGACGGTATGTTGGCCCGCTGCACGGCCATCAGGCTGTAGATGGTGAGTGGCGCCGTCAAGACCGGTGGCGCAGTCTTGGGTTCGAGCATCAGCGAGGCGTACGTATAGTTCTCGGCCTTGCCGATGATCGGGCCCGCCGGCTGCACGGCGCGCAGCGTGACGATGGTGCTTGCGGTGCCCGCGTCCGCATCGCGCAGCGGCTTCTCGGCGGCGTCGTACGGCTGCCCCCACGCGAACGCATTGCCGGAGAGACTGTCAATGATGTAGGGCTGGTAGTAGTAGCCACGCGGTGGCTTGCTCAACCCGCTGAAGTTCACGCGAATGGCCGGGTTGCCGCTGCTGGCCACGTCCCAGAACAGCAGCGTGCCGCTGCCGGCCGCGGCAAAGCGTGTCTGCCGCGCGGGACTGAGGAACTCGCCGAACGTGCCGCGCAGTGTGTCCGGCGAAATTGCGTCATCGTCACGCGTGACCGTGCCCTTCTGGTCACGGAAGCGCACGAACAGCGGACGCGGCGTGGAGTCGCCATACGCCGTGCGCGACGAGTCACCCTGGATGGTGAGCACCAGCCATCCTGCCCGCTGATGCACTGAGTCCGTGCCGCTCAACGTGACATTGAAACGCAGCTTGCGACCAAAGAAGCCGCCGCGCCAGAAGTCACGCACGCCTGCGCTGCGGTTGGTGTCCACCGGCGAGGTGATGTTGCCGCTTGCGTCGAGCAGCGAATCGGTGCGGATGACCCACTGCCGGTGCGAGATCGGCGTGGCCGACGAATCGAGCCCGTTCACGAGGTAGAATTGGTAACGCGCCAGGCCGTCGAGCTGCTTCATCAGCGTGACTTCACCGACGATGGAGTCCACGACGGCGGCGTTGTTCACCGTGCGGCCGAATGCACGGGCAATCATGCCGGGATACTTCACCGACGTGACCGTGGTGAACGGCACTTCGAACGCCTGACCGCCCTTCGGTGTCACGGCACCGTCTTCGGCACACCCTGCCAGCGCCGCTGCGGCACCCAGTACCGCGATGACTGTGTTGCGCATCTTCACTTGCGAGCACCTTGGCTGATCGTCTTCACACCGAGCCGGTACGTGAGGCCAACGGTGATGCGGGCCCCGCCGAAGCTCTTCTCCGGTGGCCGCGGCGCGGCGAGTGGCGTCGTGAACACGGCATCTTCCAATGCCGGATCGCTGGGACGCAGCTTGTCACGATTGAAATTCATGAACTTCGCGAAACCGAAGGTGCCCTGCACCCCGAGGCGTCGCGTGAAATCGGCCTGCCCCACGAGCGAGGCGCCGAACGTGGGCGCGACGAACGTGCCGGCACCCTTGCCACCGGCGGGCGACGGCATCATGCCGTACATGCCGGCGTTCACGCCGAAGCCGGCGGCGAATTTCTCGCTCTCGCCAAGGGGAAACATCACGTCGGCATTGACCCGGCCGGCGACGAGTGTCGCGCGTCCGTTCACGGAAACGAATCGCGTGGTGTCGGCCGTGACGCGCTTCTCGTACGGAAAGAATTCACCGTCCACCGACGAACTGCCCACCTCGATCACGCCGCCGAGGTTGAGCCATTCGGGCGACAGCTGCTTCCGGATGCCGACGGAGCCGATCCAGACGGATCGTTGCGTGGCGTTGGCTTCACTGAGCTTCACCGTGCCGGCGGCGACGATGAAATCGGTGCGGCGTTTCGGTTTGCCGGCGCTGCCGGGGCGGGCAGGGGCGGCATCGGGCCGCCGGACCTGTGCGGCGAGTGCGATCGGCAGGGCGCCGAGCAGGAACGCCGTGGTGGCGCTCCGGCGGAGCCATCCCGTCCGGTTCTGTGAGGGCATGCTGGGTCGGTATGAGTGCAGGACTGCCACGTGACGCTTCTGCCGCCGCGCGAACGGCCGGCTCTGGACGGGGACGATAGAGGATAATGCTCGTCACCACCTGCGGCAGCTTCACGCGGGTGACCGGTCGCTGCCCGGTGCCGCTACTTGAACCGGATTCCGTTCGGCGCGACGTACCCCTTGCCGGGCTGGACCGGAACCGCCGGTTTTGCCGGCGCCACCGGTGCCCGCTCGCGCTGCGGCGTCCCGCCCGAGCCACGCGCTGGCGTAACCCCTGCCGATTGCGCCGGCTTCTGGCCCGTCTTCATCGTGAGGGCGATGCGATTCCGCGGCAGGTCGATCGACTGCACGGTCACCGTGACTTTCTGCCCCACCTGCACCACGTCGTTCGCATCCTTCACAAAGCGGTCCGACAGTTGACTCACATGCACCAGGCCATCCTGATGCACACCGATGTCCACAAAGGCTCCGAATGCGACGATATTTGTGACCACGCCTTCCAGCACCATGCCAGCCAGGAGGTGCTTCGGCTCCGTGACGTCGTCGCGGAATGCAGGCGGCACGAAGCTCTCGCGCGGATCGCGGCCCGGCTTCCGCAGCTCGGCCACGATGTCCAGCAGCGTCGGCATGCCCACATCCGCGCTGACGTACGGCGAGAGGTCCAGCGTGGACAGCATCGCCTCGTTGCCGACCAGTTCCTGCAGCGACACGCCGCGATCCTTGGCCATGCGTGCGACGAGGGCGTAGCGCTCGGGGTGCACTGCGCTGGCATCCAGCGGATGCGCACCGCCCCGCACGCGCAGGAAGCCTCCCGCCTGCTCGAATGCCTTGGCGCCGAGCCGCGGCACGTCCTGCAGCTCCTTGCGGGCCGCGAAGCCACCCTTGGCGTCACGGGTGGCGACGATCGACTGCGCCAGCGCTGGTCCCACGCCGGAGACGTACGCCAGCAGCTGCGCCGAGGCAGTGTTCACTTCCACACCCACGCGGTTCACGCAGCTTTCCACGATGTCGTCCAGGCGCTGGCGAAGCTTCGGCTGGTTCACGTCGTGCTGATATTGCCCAACGCCGATGGACTTGGGGTCGATCTTCACCAGCTCGGCCAGCGGATCCTGCAGGCGGCGCGCGATGGAGACGGCGCCGCGGATCGACACGTCGAGGTCTGGAAATTCCTCGCGCGCGACGTCGCTCGCCGAATAGACCGATGCGCCGGCCTCACTCACGACCACGACCGTCGGCGCGGGCGGCTCCATCTCGCGCAACGTGGCGCGCACGAGCGTCTCGGTTTCGCGTGAGGCGGTGCCGTTGCCAATGGCGATGAGCTCCGGCGTAAAGCGCGCGACGACCGCACGGATCGTGGCGGCGAATCGGTCCTGCTGATGCAGGTACAGCGTGTCGGTGTGCTGCAGTGCGCCGGTGCGGCTGACGAGCGCGATCTTCACGCCGCTGCGAAAGCCGGGGTCGAGGCCAAGCACACTCTTCTCGCCCGCGGGAGCAGACAGCAGCAGCTGCTCGAGATTGCGACCGAAGATGATGATCGCTTCCTCGTCGGCCCGCGTCTTCAGCTCCAGCCGCAGCTCCACCTCGATGCTGGGGGCAAGCAGACGGTTGTACGCGTCCTCGGCGACCTGCCCAAGAATCGTCGCAGCCTTGCGCGAACCGATCACGTCGCGCTGCAGCTTCGGCACGATGTCGACGATCGGCGCGTCCACGGTCCACACCAGCTCACCTTCCGTCTCGCCGCGGCGGATGGCCAGCACGCGGTGCGACGGAATGGTGCCAAGTGACTCACGAAAGTCGAAGTAGTCGGAAAACTTGGACACCTCCTCGGTGCGACCGTACGAGCGCGTGCTCTTCACCGCGCCCCTGGTGCGCGTCGCATCACGGATCCAGCCGCGCACGCCCGCATCTTCTGCAACCTGCTCGGCGAGGATGTCACGTGCGCCGGCAATTGCCGCGTCCACGTCCGCGACGTCCCCGGTCACGTTCACGAACTCCGCGGCGGCAGTGCGTGCGGTCACGTCGTCGAGCGTGCCGACCCAGAGCTGTTCGGCCAGGGGGCCAAGACCGCGCTCACGGGCGATGGTCGCGCGAGTGCGACGCTTCGGCTTGTACGGCAGGTAGAGATCCTCGAGCACCTGCTTGGTTTCGGCACCGAGGATCGCGGCCTTCAGGCGATCATCCAGCTTGCCCTGCTCGTCGATGCTCTTGAGCACTGCGGCACGACGATCCTCGAGCTCCGTGAGGTACTGCGCGCGGTCGCGCACGTCGCGCAGCTGCACCTCGTCCAGTCCGCCGGTGACTTCCTTGCGGTAGCGGGCGATGAATGGCAGCGTGTTTCCCTCACCGAAGAGCGCGAGGGTCTGCTGAACCGACGCCACCGGAAGCGCCAGTTCACGTGCGACTGTGAGAACGAGAGACGAAGCCATCGGGACGCTGTGCGGAGAGCGGGGCAATCAGGGAAGCGGCAAACTGGCGCGGTCGCTTCTCCGCAGCAACGCCTTGACAGGCGCCTCACGCTCCCGATGCGCTGCCGCCGCGCATTGGCGAGGTCACAGGTGCACGACGCACTTGCGCTAGTGCAGGTCCGCCGCTGCGAGACTCGCGCGATTGCGGCCGGTCTTCCAGAACAGCAGCAGCGGCAGGCCCAGCGCCATTATCACACCGCTGATGAGGTAGATCTTCGAGAACGAAATCACGCTGGCCTGTGCCAGCACCTGCCGCTCGATCACACTGTACGCCTGCGCCGCCGCCGTGGTCGCGTCGGAGCCACGCGACATGAATGCGCGCGTGAGCAGTGCCATGCGCGACGTGACCTCGGGGTCGCCGGCCGACACGTGCGTGACCAGGTTGCTGCGCGCGCTGGACGTGAAACGCTGCAGCAGCGTCGCCATGATCGCGATACCGAGCGATCCACCGAGCTGGCGCGTGAGGTTGAAGAGCGCGGTGCCCTGCGGCACATCGGCAGGCGACAGGTCAACCATGCTCGCATTCGTGAGCGGCACGAAGATCAGGCCCATGCCCACGCCGCGCAGGATCAGCGGCCAGAACACATCGTCTGCACCGCCATCGAGTGAAAGTCCCGAAAGCCAGTACATGCAGAGCCCGAACATCGCGACGCCGAGCACGATGGTGTAGCGCGCGTCGATGCGATTGGCGTTGCGGCCGATCACCGCCATCGTGACTGCGCTCGCGATGGCGCCGGGGAAGATCACCTTGCCCGTCTGCCAGGCCGTGAAGCCATGCAGCTGCTGCAGGAAGACCGGCAACACGAAGATGGAGCCGTACATTGCAAGGCCGAGTGCCGCGGCAAACGTCACGCCCGCTGCCAGCTGCCGGCTCTTCAGCACGCGCAGGTTCACGATTGGCTGCTCGAAGGTCAGCTCGCGCCAGATGAACGCGACGAACGTCACTGCGCTCACCACTGCCAGCGACGTCACGAAGCCGCTTTCGAACCAGTCGTTGCGTTCACCACGCTCCAGCATGAACTGCAGCGACCCCACGCTGACCGCGAGCAGCACGATGCCCAGCCCATCGATTTTCGTCGCGCGTACACCGGTCTTCGAGTTGCGCACGAACGCCCACACCATCGCGGCCGCCACGAGTCCCAGCGGCACGTTGATGTAGAAGATCCAGGGCCAGTCGAGGTTGTCCACGATGTAGCCGCCCAGCGTGGGACCGAGCGTGGGGCCCACCATCACGCCCATGCCGAAAATTGCCTGGCCCTTGCCGACTTCATCGGGCGGAAACGCCTCGAACAGTGTGGCCTGTGCGACGCTCAGCAGCGCGCCGCCGCCCAGTCCCTGCACCACGCGCCAGAACACCAGCGACCAGAGTCCTGTCGCCGCGCCGCAGAAGAAGCTCGCGGCAACGAACAGCAGGATGCTGCCCGTGAGGTATCGTCGGCGGCCGAACCAGTTCGACAGCCAGCTCGACATCGGAATCACGATCACGTTCGCGATGATGTAGCCGGTGCTCACCCATGCAATCTCGTCGAGCGTGGCGCCGAGGTTGCCCATCATGTGCGGTACGGCCACGTTCACGATCGACGTGTCGACCAGTTCCAGCACGGCGGCCAGCGTCACCGCCGCCGCGATCCAGTACCGGTTCGCGTACGGATTTTCGGCGGTGGAGGTAACGGCACCCACGGCGGGCAATACGACGCTTCCCATGACGCTGTCCCTGACGATGCGTGAGCGTGGCGCGCGTTACTTCGTGGACACGTGCACCATCACGCTGAGCCCGATGCGCAGCGGCCGCTCGGCACCCAGCCCCTTCGTGATGCGGATCCGCACCGGCACTCGCTGCACGACCTTCGTGAAGTTGCCGCTGGCGTTGTCCGGCGGCAGTAGCGTGAAGCGCGCGCCGGTGGCGGCGCTGATGCTTTCCACCACACCCTCGATCTTCGCGCCGTCATACGCATCCACATTCAGTGCCACGACCTGTCCCACCCGCAGCGTCGCGAGCTGCGTCTCCTTGAAGTTTGCCGTGATGAACAGCCCGGTGTCGGACGCGATGTTCATCAACGTCTGTCCGGCATTCACGAGCTGGCCAATCTCGACGAGCTTCCGGCTCACGCTGCCCGAGGTGGGCGACGTGATGTTCGTGAACGACAGCTGCAGCGCCGCATTGTCGCGCGCCGCACGTGCCGCACCAAGTCGCGCCTCGGCAAGTCGCACACCGGCCTGCATGCCGGCGACGTTCGCACCGGCTGCCGCTTCCTGCCGCTGCACGGCCACGAGCTGCGCACGCGTCGCCGCGACCTGTGCCTTCGCGGCGTCGAGCTGCTGCTGGCTGATGATGTTCTTTGCCGCCAGTTCGGCGTAGCGCGCGAGATCGGCATCGGCCTTCACGACCTGTGCCCGCGCGGCATCGATGTTCGCACTCTGCACGGCGCTCTGCGCCGATGCGGTGGCGACCATCGCCTGCGCCTGGCCCGTGCCATTGCCGCGGCCACCCGCCGACGCACTTGCCGCTGCGAAATCGGCTTCGGCCTGCGCCAGCCGCACCGTGTACTCGCGATCGTCGATCGTGACGAGCGTCGCACCTGCCGGCACGCGATCGTTCTCGCCAACCTTCACCGCCGTCACGAAGCCACCGACCTTCGCGAGCACCGGCAGCACATGTCCGTCGATGGTCGCATTGTCGGTGCTCTCGTGCGTTCGCGCGTAGCTCACCGTCTTGAAGGTCCATGCGCCACCCAGCAGCGCGAGGAGCCCGAGTATCAGCGGCAGCTTGCTGCGCGATTTGGCGGGTGCGGGCCGGGTGCTCGTCGCCCCTGATGGTTCCGGCAGCAGCGGCGCCCTGCCCTCGTTCTCGCCGTCCTGCAGCGCGCGTGTCGTCATGTCAGAAATCCTTGCGCTCAGCGAAGCGATGTGATGGCGCCCTGCGAACGGGCGATGGAGATGCGGGCGAGTTGACGTGAGGCCAGTGCGTCGATGAGCTGCGTGCGTGCCGCGCTCAGGCCAAGCAATGCCGACGTGACATCCAGGTTGCCGGACACGCCGGCGGTGAAGCGATCGCGCGCCTGTGCAACTTCCTGCTCGGCGAGCCGCAGCCGTTCACGCGCCGCGCCCAGTGCCTCGCGTGCGGCGTAAGCATCCAGCAGCGAGCTGCGCACATCCACGCTGACCTGCGAGAGCAGGTCGCTGCGACGCGACTCCAGCTCCTGCTGCACGTGTCCCTGCTCGTTCTGGCGCGCCTCGCGACGTCCGCCTTCGAAGACCGGCACCGACACGCGCAGTGCCCACGTCCAGGTGTTGAGGAGATTCGTGGGTTCCTTGCCGATGTAGCCCGCATCGGCGAACGCGCTCACTGACGGCAGTCGCTCGGCGCGAATGGCGCGCACGGCGAGCTGCGCCGACTGCTGCTGCTCGCGAATTTGCACCAGTTCGGGACGCAGGCGATCCGCGGTGGCGAGTGCATCGTTCTCGGCCGGCACGTCGATCTCGCCGCCGTCCAGCGGATCGGTGAGGCGCAGCGGCTGATTCAGGTCCACATTGATCGCGCGGCGCAACTCGAGCCGCGCCTTGTCACGCTCCACTCGCGCCCCGATGAGCTGTGACCGGATGCCGATCAGCTGCGATTCGGCGCGCGTCACATCCAGCGCGACGCCGGTCCCGGCACGCAGCGTCTCACGCGCGATGCCAAGCAGTTCGTTGGCAAGCGTGGAGTCAGCGGCGCGCGCTTCGTACACTGCCTCGGCACGCAGCACACGCACGTACGCAATTGCCGCTTGTGTGGCTGACGTCGTTCCAACCTGCGCCACGTCTGCGCGCCCGGCCACACCCTGCTGGCGCGCCAGGCGCAATCGGGCAATCACCGAGGCGTCGAAGACTGTCTGCTGCACGCGCGCACGGACATCCTGCGTGGGCACGGGGCCCAGCACCTCGCCATTCCGATTAAAGAATGGCGGCTGCCCCGGCAGCGCCGGGAAGTCGATGCCGAGTGTGGCCGTGTTGAAGGTGCGGCTGTTCGCCTCGGCGAGACCAGTGAGCTGCGGCAGCAGGTCGGCGCGACGCTGGTTCACGCGCGCCTCGATCTGCGCGGCGCGAGCCACGCTGCCCAGCACGGGCAGGCTCAAGCTGCGGGCGCGCAGCGCGGCCTCGCTCATGCTCAACGGCATCGGTGTGCCACTTGTCTGCGCGGCGAGTGCGCTGCCGGTCATCAGCAGAAGCGCAACGATGCGTCGCGCGGGCGTGCGTGTGTGCGTGTGCATGCCGTTACGCCGGGTGAGAAACAGTGGGCCGCATGGCCGCGTGGAAGAAGCTGAACACGCGCGCGAAGACTGCGTCGGCATCCTGCAGTTCCGCGGCGTTGCAGATCGTGATGTTCGCGCGCATCAGCGCATGCTGCATCAGCAGCGCGTGTAGCATGCGGGCCGCCTGCGGTGCCTGCTCGGCACCAAAGGCGCCGGCGTGCACACACTGGTCGATGGACGCCTGCAGCAGGCGCTGCCAGCGCAGCCAGACGCGTTCGGCAAAGAACTGGCTCAGCTCTGGCAGGCGCGGGAGCACGCTCGCAACGAGCCGATAGATCACGGGAAACTGCGGCTCGTTGACATACTGCCAGTAGGTGCGAACGATGCGATTGAAGTCGGCGACTGCATCGGCCTCGCGCGCGGCGCTCTCCAACCCATCGAGGCGGACGACCACGGTGCGCAAGATCATCTCGCGAAACAGCGCTTCCTTGTTGGGGAAGTAGAGATAGATGGTGCCCTTGGCGACGCCGGCGAGTCGAGCGATGTCCTCGAGCCGCGTCTCATCCAGGCCATTGGCGGCGAAGGCCGTGAAGGCCGCCTCGATGATCTGGGCCTCGCGCTCTTCTGCAAGCCTGCGCGACCGCAGCTCAGCCTTGCTGATCGTCTGCTCGGTGCTTGTCGCTGCCGCGTCAGCCATGAATCTCTCAGTGGGGAGGCTCGCGGACGCGCAAGCCTGACTGCCATACTAACTGACCAGTCAGTCATTTTGCAATCCGTGCGCGAGTGCGCGCCGACCGCCAGCTCTGCCATGCGCGAACCGCCCACCCCGACTGGGGATGGGCGGCTCGAACAGCCAGGGTCGATCGTCTGATGAAGAATCCGTGGGGCCGAGCACGCCCGACTACCGCAGCTTCGTGCACTGCGTCGAGGGTTGCGTGCCTGCGCGAGCAAGGCTTTTCGCGCGCACCGTCACCTGCCGCCCTCCGACGCCCTGATACCGGCCGCCGGCTTCACCGGACTGAGGTTCTGCCACGGCTGCGCCTTCAGTGCACGAGCCGCCGGCCAGACCTCGTTCAGCGTGTTCGCCTCGTACAGGCGACCTCCCTTCATCACGTACCGCAGCGTGTTGGTGTTGCGAATGTTCACCAGCGGATCGGCGTCCATTACCAGCAGGTCGGCCAGCTTGCCCACTTCCAGCGAGCCGAGGTCCTGCTGCAGTCCAATGGCCTCGGCACCGTAGATCGTGGCCACGCGCAGCATGTCGTAATTCTTGATGCCGCCACTGGCCATGGCCCACATCTCCCAGTGGTAGCCAAGTCCCTGCAGCTGCCCGTGCGAACCAACCCCGATACGCGCGCCGCCATCGATCATGCGGCGCACGAAGTCGGCATGCTTCGGGAACACATACTCGTCCTCGCGGAACCAGCCACCGGGTCCTGGACCCGTACCGGCGCCCTGCCGGCGTGACTTGGCGTCGATCCAGGCCTCGGGCATGAAGTGCGCGAGCTTCGTGTCGCCTTGAATGTTTTCGTGCGTGTAGAAGAAATTTTCGCCCCACGGTCCGCCGTAGCTCACCAGCAGGGTCGGTGAGTTGGTGGTCTGACTGGCCTTGAACAGCTCCACCACGTCGCCGTACATCGGCGTGATGGGCAGTGCATGCTCCACGCCGGGATAGCCATCGATCGCGTGCGTCAGGTCGAGCTTGAAATCCAGCCCGCCTTCCGTGGTCGGCATGATGCCCAGCTCCTTCGCCGCCATGATCACCCACTGCCGCTGCTGCCGATTACCCGTCATGTACATCTTCAGCGTTTTCGTGTCGTAGTACTGCGCGTAGCGCCGCATGATCGAGCGCGCCTGACCCAGGTCCTTGATCGCCTCGGCCCAGAACACACCGGGACCCGTCGAGTACACGCGAGGCCCAAGCATGCCGCCGGTCTCCACACGATCGGTGTAGGTCAGGATGTCGGTGCTCGACGTCTGCGGATCGCGTGTGGTCGTCACGCCGTAGGCCAGCGTCGCGAGGTACTGCCACGCCTGTGATGTGTGGATGTTTTCCTGGAGCCACTGTGCGTGGTAGTGCGTGTCCACGAAGCCGGGCGTGATGGTCTTGCCGGTCACGTCGATCACCTTCGCCTCGGCGGGAATTGTCACGGTGCCGCGGCGGCCGATGCCCACGATGCGTCGATCGGTGATCACGATGTCGGCGTCGTCGATGATCTCCTGCCCCTTCATGGTCAACGCACGACCACCGCGCAGCACGACGGTGCCGGTGGCGCGATCACGCGGCACACGCACCACGACGCGCACTTCGTACGGCTTGTAGCCGGACTTCGTGGTATCGCCGGCCGCCTTCTTGATCGAGTCGGATACCGCCAGCAGCTTCTTCGCGCTGTCACTCAGGCCGGCGCGTGCGCGCAGTGCAGCCTTCAGCGAATCATCAACGACCTTTGCGCGATCCAGGTCGTACACGAAGTAGGCATTCGCCAACGAATAGTGCACCTTGCGACCATCAGCGCTCCAGGTGGCGAATTCGCCGGCGACGTCGGTCAGCCGGCGCGCCGGGAAGCTCGCGCTGGCTGGCATCGCGATGTTGATCGTCGGCACCTGTCCACTCACAGGCGGCACCGTCACGACATAGAGGTCGTTTCCCACTTCCGCCACGGCCTGGTCACCGGTCGGTGCCATGCGGATGGTGCTCGCGGGTTGCGGCTGCGGCGCGCCTTCCAAGGCGAGCGTGGGATCGAGATCGGAATGGCTCATCATCTCGCGGCTGAACACGCGCACACCGCGCTGCTTCTCCGGCACATTGGCCGACGGCGGCACAGGCCCCACGATCTTCACGATCGCCTTCTCGTCAGTATTGTCCCAGCGAAAGCTCAGCAGTCCCTTGGCGCGCGAGAATGCGAAGATGCGCGTGCTGTCGCGCGTGAAGTGGAATCCGCTGCGGCCATTGGCCGCGCCGATCACCTGCATTGCGCCGCCATCGGCCGGCACCCACACCACCTGCTCGTCGTACACACCGCCGCCACCGGTGCCAAGGATCACGAGATCGCGTGCATTGGTCATGGAGGCGACGATGCGACGCCCGGTTGGATCGAACGCAAGGTCGCTGTAGATCGCCGCGTGTGTCGTGAGACGCTTCGGCGGCGTGACCTTGCCATCCACGCGCGCGCTGTACACATGCCCGCCCTCACCGTCGGCAAACGTCGCGAACGCGACCGTCTTTCCATCCGGACTCCACGTCGGCATCTGCTCGCCGACATCCATGCTGGTCACGCGACGCGGTGTACCGGCTGGCAGGTCCATCACGTACAGGCGATCCACCGCCGTGAACGCGAGTTTGCTCCCATCGGGCGACGGCACGGCGCCTCGAATCTGACGCGCGGTGAACATCGCGCTGTCGTTCACACTCCACGCGAACTTCACTTCCGGTCCGACGGCGACATCGGCATCGATCCGGAACGGGATCTTCGCGGCCGCGCTGCCATCGACGGGCACGCGCCAGATCTCGCCACCGTAGCTCACCACGATCGACTTGCTGTCCGGCATGAAGCTGTACCCTGGCAGCACATCGAGCGGCGCGCGCGACTCCTGGTCATCGCGCTGCACGGGATAGGCCAGCCAGCGCTCGTCACCGCTCTGCAGGTCGCGGATGCGCAGCGCGGTCTCGGTGTCGTGGCGTGTGCCGTACACCAGATACTTGCCGTCCGGCGAGAGCGCCGGCCGGAAGGCAGACCCGTAGCGTGCCGAGACCACATGCCGCTCGCCGGTGGCACGATCGTACACGTTCAGCTGGTACTGCGGCAGAATGGCGTTGTATTCCCAGTCGCCGGTGCGCGAGGCGAACCAGATCTGCTTGCCGTCGGCCGAAAATGCTGCACCAAGCGTCTTGATCGTCGCCGGCTGCGAGATGAGTTGAATGCCGCTGCCGCCATCCACATGCCACATCCACAGCTTCGCCGCACCGCCCAGCGGGCCACCGCTGCGTGACGCGACGATGTACTTGCCATCGGGTGTCCACTCAGGCGACAGGATCAACGCGTCGTTGCCCTTCGTGACCTGTGTCGTGTCCTTGCCGTCGAGCGTCGTGATCCAGACGTTGTCGCCGCCACTGCGATCGGAGATGAACGCAATGCGCTTGCCGTCAGGACTGAACCGGGGCTGCGCATCGAACGCGAGTCCACTGGTGAAGCGCGTTGGCGTGCCCCCTGCGATGGGCAGCGTGTAGAGATCACCGAGGAAGTCGAACACGATGGTCTGGCCATCGGGGCTCACGTCGAGCGACATCCAGGTTGCTTTCGTGGTGCTGAACCGCGCAGTGCGCGCGGCGACGAGCGGCAGCTCCTTCTTCGCGGCGTCGGCCTTGGCAGAATCAGCCTTCGGTGTCGGCTGCGCCACGACCAGCAACGGCACCAGCAATGCCGCCGACAGGAACAGGTGACGCAGGTCGCGCAACGCTCGAGTCCTCATCGAACCACTCTCCAGCAAGGGTAAGCACCGGCACCCGCACCACGGGCACCGATGCACGCACCAACCAACGGTCGCGGACGTGCTCCACGACATTGACCACGCGATTACGGGTGCTTACACGCGACTATCGCTCACGCGCGCCTGTGCCACCGGAAGGCGCCGATGCGGCTGCGGGCACGAAGCTGCCCTCGAGCCCCATGTTCATGCCCTGGTACAGCACCGATCCGGTGACCTTGTCCGCCGTTGCGAACTTCATGGTGACCGTCAGTGCCCCGTCCATGTCAGCCTCCGCCACGACGCCGGTTTCCGAGGCGACGATACTCGTGAGCGTCAGCAGCGGAAACCCTTCCGGTGCCATGGTGCCGCTGTAGGCGCCGGTCGCATCTCGCTTGAGCACGATGATCGCCTTGATCGGTCCCTCCGGGCTGTTGACCACGGTGGTGTACGTGCCAGCCACCTGACGCGCCTGTGCCTGCACCGACATCGGTGCGACGATGGCGACCGCGACGAATGCGCTCGTGATGATGTGACGCGAGATGTTCATGTGATGTCCGTGAAGTTGAAGTGGGAGATGTGACGCGTGATGCGCGCCGGCCTGCGATCGCGTGGCGACCTGGCGTCGCCCGTTCATTCCTGCACAGCCAGGATCATTGAGATCCAGGCGAACTCATTACGCAATCAGCGCACGCGCATCAGCACACGTCGTGCACGCACCTGGTCGCCCAGCAGCATCGTGTCTCCGTGGATCGTGAACGGACGCTCCTGCACGGTGTTCCGCCAACTGGGCCACAGGCTTCCCTCGATGCGGTGTATGATCGTCCCGCGCGCCGCATCCACGGTGTAGTGACCAAACCACGAAAAGTACGCCTCGAATGTTTCGCGAAGCTCACGTTCGGTTGCGCCGCGATCACCACCGGCGGCAAACATCGCCGGCACCGGCGTCCGCGTGAAGTTCATCGCGTGCGTACCATCCGCATTGTAGATCGCATACCCGAACGGCGCGTCCCCGAACGGCCGGCGCCACGGCCCCGTATCGCTGTCGCGACTTTCCACCGCGGTCATGCGCCAGGTACCGACCCACGGCGCAGGCCGGGCGGGCGATGCACAAGCCGCAAGCACCAGCAGCGGCAGCAGCCATGCGTGCGAGGCGCGAGCCGTCACGGCAACATGCGTGCACGCCACTCTGACGGCCAGAGGTCACACGCCTGCACCCGACCGAAAAACCGGAACCGCCGCTTGGCAAACGCCTTGTATGCTGCATCGCGAATCCAGCGCGGCACGAGCAGGCCCGCCACGCCAAGCAGCCCCCAGATGCCACCCAGCAGCCGAAGCACCGCGAGCGCGGCGTCGGAATGGATCTGCACCTTGGCCGCCCGCAACGACGTGGCCGGCAGGTACAACACCGTCGAGTCCACGTCCTGCAGCATCGTCGCGAATGGGGCCAGCGACGTGCGTGCCGTCTCACCATGCAGCGTCGCCGCGTACAGCTGGCCGCGCGTGTCATGCGACATCGCGAAGCGGATCGCGCGATCGCAGAATCCGCACTCGCCATCGAAGAACAGGATCGGCGCCGGTACGTCGCGCGCACTGCGTGCATGCCCTGGCATGATGTCGATCACCACCCCATGCGGGTGCGCAACCCGGTGACGTGCGCCACATGATGCCGCCCATGCCAGTCATACCGCAGCAGTGAAAGGTCCAGCCGCTGCGGACCCAGCTCGGGATGCACGAACGGGCGTGCGAACTGCGCCTCGTGCAGACCGGCAAGGCACGCAACCCAGCGTGCATGAACTCCATCGATCAGCGAGAGGCTCACCTGCGCCGGCACACGTGCCACATCGGGCAGCTCGGCCCACGCCGCCTCGTCGTATGGACGCACCGTCGGGCTCTCTTCAGTCAGTGCGAACTTCACGCGGATGTACGCATGCATGTGGCTGTCCGCGACATGATGCACCACCTGTCGCACGGTCCAGCCGCCATCGCGGTACGGTGTCTCGAGCTGTGCGTCGGTCAGACCGTCTACCGCCGTGCGCATGGCGACCGGCAGCGCGGTGAGCGCCGCAATCGCCGATGCCCGCAGCGCCCCCGTGATCTCGTCCGGCGCGGTGAACCGGCCCACCGGATACTGCAGCGACGTGGCAGTCATGTCTCAGGCGGCCGCAAAGTGCGCGGCGATCTCGCGGACTTGCGCGGTATGCCGACGCTCATGCGCACCAATGAAGAACACCCATTCGTACAGGTCCAGCACACCGAAGATCGGGTGCTGATGCGCCACGCTGGAGTAGGCCAGTCCATCGCCGGCGTGCAGCTGGTCCAGCAGAATGCCGCGCGTCTCCAGCAGCGCCGCACGTGCGGTCGCAGCCGACATCTCGCCGTCGGGAATCACACGCTCGGGTGCATCGATGCGCATGGAGCGATCGGTGATGGCAGTGAACCGCGACACCGCCACCGCAACCATGCCGGGCGACTCGCGTGGCGGCTGCTCCATGGTCTGCATCTCGCCGACCTTCAACGCCACGAGCTTCGCGATGCCCTTCTCCACGCGCACCAGGTGCTCCAGCACCTCGGCGGCCGACCAGGCATTCTCCGTCGGTCGCGCCTCGCGCAGCGGATGGGGAATCGCGTCGATGGCCGCGAGCAGCTCGCTGCGTGCGCTGTCGACATGTTCGATGACTGCAGCAAGTCGGGGATGCATCGCCTCTCCATCTGGTGAAACGGACCGCCGGTGATTCGCGGCGTCGCGACACTCGCCGTGCCGCGACAACATAATGTTAGCGCCGTGACCGCTGCCTCCGATCCCGCCTCAGTTCCTGCCCTGCCGGCCGGCACCGAATTGCTGCCCGTGATGGCAGTCGTGCCGGCACTGCTCGACGCGCTGCAGGTCGGTGCGGCGGCCGTGCTCGTCGCTCCCCCGGGTGCCGGCAAGACCACGGGCGTCCCGCTGGCGCTGCTCGTGGCTCCATGGCTCGGCGCACAGCGCATTCTGCTGCTCGAACCGCGCCGCCTTGCCGCCCGGGCGGCCGCCAGTCGCATGGCGCACCTGCGGGGCGATCGCGTAGGCGAGAGCGTGGGCTGGCGCATGCGCGGCGATACCCGCGTGAGTGCCGCCACGCGCATCGAGGTGGTCACCGAAGGGGTGCTGACCCGGATGTTGCTCGACGATCCCACGCTGGACGGTGTCGGCGTGGTCTGCTTCGACGAATTTCACGAACGGTCCATACACGGAGACACGGGCCTCGCGTTGGCGCTGCAGACGCAGGCGTTGCTCCGCCCCGACCTGCGGCTGCTCGTGATGTCTGCCACGATCGATGGCGCGCGCGTGGCGTCGCTGCTCGGCGATGCGCCCGTCATCACCAGCCGTGGTCGCGCATTCCCGGTCACGACGGAGTTCCGGCCGCCGCGCACGGGTCAGCGCATGGAAGAGTCGGCGGCGGGCGCGGTGCGCGACGCACTCGCAGATCATGACGGCGACATCCTTGTGTTCCTGCCGGGCGCACGCGAGATCCGCCGCGTCGCATCGCTGCTCGACGGCACTACCGACACCTCGGTCGACGTGTGGCCGCTCTTCGGCATGCTCGACGCGCGTGCGCAGGACGCCGCCATCGCGCCGTCGCCGCCCGGTCGTCGCAAGGTCGTCATCGCCAGTGCCATCGCCGAGACGTCGCTCACCATCGAAGGCGTGCGCGTGGTGATCGACAGTGGCTGGTCACGCGTGCCCCGCTACTCCGCGCGCTCGGGCATGACGCGCCTCGAGACGGTGCGCGTCTCGCGCGCCAGCGCAGACCAGCGCCGCGGTCGCGCAGGCCGCGTGGCGCCCGGGCACTGCATCCGCTGCTGGCACGAGCATGACGACAGCGCGCTGCGCGCCCACGGCGCGGCGGAGATCCTGGATGCAGACCTCGCACCGCTCGCGCTGGACCTTGCCGGCGCCGGCGTCACCGACGCCGCTGAACTGTCGTGGCTCGACACGCCGCCTGCGCCCGCCTTCGCGCAGGCGCGGACGCTGCTCACCGCGCTCGGCGCACTCGACGATGCGGGCCGACTCACAAATCACGGCATCGCGATGTCCGCACTCGGCGTGCACCCGCGCATGGCGCATCTGCTGCTCATGGCGCGCGAACGCAGCCTGCTGGCGCAGGCCTGCGATTTGGTCGCGATACTCGAAGAGCGCGATCCCGTGCGCGCCACGGATACGCGGCTCATCGATCCCGATCTGGCACTGCGCATCGATGCGCTGCGCAACGGTCGGCGCGCGCTGCCCGCAGGCCTCACGCTCGACGAGGGTGCGCTTGCGCGCTGCCGCGAGACCGCCAGAGCGCTGCGTGATCGCATGCGCGTGCAGAAGCGCGACGAACAGGCCGATGACGGCCATGCGGCGCTGGGCATGCTCGTGGCACTCGCCTATCCTGATCGCATCGCGCGACGTCGCGACGGCACCGGTGCGCGCTACCTGCTGCGCAACGGGAGCGGTGCGTTCGTACGCGATCAGGGCTCGGCACTCGCGCGCGAAGAGTGGATTGCCTGCGCAGCGCTGGACGACAGCGGTCGCGATGCCACCGTGCAACTGGCCGCGCCAATCGACATGGCGACGGTGCGCGCGCTTTACGCCTCGCAGCTGGTGCGCACCCGCCTCGTGACCGCTGACCCCGACACGGGACGGGTGCGCGGCACCGTCACGGAGTCGCTCGGCGCAATCACGATGGTCGAGCGCATCGCCGAGGATGTCAGCGACGTGGAGTGCGCCGCCGCGCTTCGTGCGCTGATCGATGCCCGATGGCCCGATGCGCTGCCGTGGAGTCCCGCGGCGACCAGCCTGCGCGAGCGCCTGGCATTCCTGCACCACCACGATGCGCGCTGGCCCGACGTGAGCGACCGCGCGCTGCACGCGGAACTGGAACAGTGGCTGACACCCGCGCTGCGCAGCTGTCGCACCATGGATGACCTCCGGCGTGCAGATCTCGGCGCACTGCTGCTAAATCGCGTGGACTGGTCGCTGCGTGCGCAGTTCGACCAGCTCGCGCCGACGCACCTGACCGTGCCGACAGGGTCGCGCATTCCCGTGAATTACGGTGATCCGACGCTGCCCGTGCTTGCGGTGCGCCTGCAGGAACTCTTCGGCGCACAGGAAACACCGTCGGTGCTCGACGGTCGTGTGCCGCTGGTGCTGCATCTGCTGTCACCCGCGCAGCGACCGGTGCAGGTGACGCGTGACCTGCCCGGATTCTGGCGCACGAGCTATGCCGATGTGCGCAAGGATCTACGTGGACGCTATCCGCGACATCCGTGGCCCGAGGACCCTGCCACGGCGCTGCCTACGCGCCGCGTGAAGCCGCGAGGCACGTGACCGCACGCGGCCCGCTCACTTTTCTGCGAGTCCCAGCTGCGTGCGCAGGTGGCGGAGGATGCGCTTCTCGATCTCACCCTTGGTGCTGCACGAGACGTCGCTGGTGCCCAGATTCGGCGAGCGCCCGAGGCCCGACACGACCGTCGTGACCTCAGTGGTCTGGCCGACTGCATACAAGCTGGTCTCGATGGTCAGCTTGATGTCGTACGACTCGGCCTTCTCGCCATTCAGGTCGCTGCCGCAATCGATGATGCTGCGCATCTGCACGCCATTGAGCTGACGGCGCGCCTTGATCAGGTCATTGCCGAGCCGGAACCGCGTGTCGTCCTTGAAGCTCAGTGGCAGGCCAAGCATTTCATACGCGCCGGGAAGCTTGGCCCAGATCGCGTCGCGCGTCGCGGCGACAACGGCCTTCTGTCCTGAGCTGCCCATCATCATGGTCATGCCTGTCATGCCGGCGTTGCCACTGCCGCTCTGCGCCGACGCCGTGACCGGGAGCGGCGCCGTGCCGCTGCCACCACCAGTCGACGCGCAGGCCGTCAGGAATGCTATCCCACAGCAGGTTGCCAATCGGGACGTCAGATGCACGTGCGCTCCGTGTGTGGACGATGTCAGGTTGCGGCGACGCGACGCGCGACATCGCGGCCGCTCCGACGCAGTGTACGCTCCCATGCCGCAGCGCCGACCGCGGCAGCGGCGGGAATCACCAGCCACGACGTGACCCAGTACCACGACGGGGCCGCGCTCCACCGCACGGCACCCATCAGCACGGCGGCGACGAGGCCCAGCGTGGCCGCCATGAGCGCATGCCCGACGCGGTGATCGGAAACGAGTCGCGCCGTGATCCAGCCGCCGAACGCCGACGTGATGGCGGTGATCGTGAGCATCACGAACAGCGCGACGACATTGCGCGTCGCACCGGCCGGGTCGAAAGCTGCAGAATATGCAAACGGTGTGACCGCCGCCGCCGCGTACAGGCCGAGGCCAATGAACAGCAATCCCAGTGCTAGTGCAGCGATGTTCCGCACGGTGTTCTCCGGATGAGGCTACATGGCGAAGCTACCGCGCGCGGTGCGTCCGGCAAGCGCGGGCAACGATCAAACAAGGCGGACGTACCATGCGCGCGGGCCGCCGAAATCGAACGTGAGCACGTCGGCATCGCCGAGCGCAATGCGCACCTGCACCGGATTCGATCCATCCTCGTGCACCGTGTGCAGCATGCCGTTTGCCACACGCCACCGCAGCGTGACCTGCAGCGGCCCGGTGGCGGTGGGAATCAGGTACATCAGCTGCGCGTCGTTGCAGAACTCCATCCGCGTATCAGGTTCGATCTCGAGCGGCGCCTCGCAGCGCAGCAACTGCCACGTGCCCACAATGCGCGCCGCGAGCTGTTCCGCAGGTGTCCGGGCGTCGGTCACTGGTCGCGCATCGAGCGATGACGACGACGCGCCCGGGCCAGCATGCCCGCCACGACGCCCGCGATGGCGCCGACGATCGCGGCAATGAGGAGCGAACTCGCCACGAGCAGCGGCTCCGCCTCATCCGGCAATGCGAGCTTGCCCTGCAGCACGACGGCGCCGATCACCCACGACAGCAGGTTCGTGATCCCGGCGAGCAGTGCGCCTGCCAACGCGCCCCAGACCAGCGGCATGCGCTTCACCGTGTCGTATCCGCCAAGTGCCGCCAGACCGACGCTCACCGGTACCCATGGCAGCCGGCTCATGCCTGCATCGCGATAAAGCACGAACGCAACGAATTCGACCAGCAGCATGAGAAGCAGCAGACCGAACATGCGCAACAGGAACCGGGCGCCCGAGGGTCTCACAGGGCAAATCCGGCGACGAAACGAGACGCATCCGCAGTGCAGAACTGCCGCTGAAAGGAAAGAACCGAGGGCATGATCAAGAATGTCCGTGTCGCGGGCAGGAACGTACGGCACAAAAAGAAATCAATGTCGTTGGTGGCGGCACGGCAGCATGCCAATCCCCCCAGAGATTCTGCGTGACCATGTGAAGGCGTGGCGAGCACACTGCTGCGCACGAGAAATCAGTCGATCGGCAACGTACGCGGAAAGGAAATGCCGACTGGTGCACCGTCGCAGACGAAGGCCGAGTATGGCGCACCGGCGAGCGCCGTCACCCAGTCGACACCGTAGACGGACGCGACGTCACAGCGAAACTCCGTCGTCGCGCCCTCCCACACATTCCAGCGCGGGTGCCGAACCCGGTATTCGACCGTGCGTCCGGACCGTTGCGGCGTGTAGCCCAGATAGTGCTCGGTGATGAAGCCCGTGTGACTCTGCGGGTCGATGGGCCGCGGCGCACCGGAAACCTGCCCGCTCACCGAATGCCAGCGACCCTGCTGCCGCCATTCGTACTGCAGGCTGCCGCCCGTCGCCTGATCCATGCTGATCCGGTGTCGCATGCGCACTGCGCGATACGGCTCGTTGTAGGCGAGGCGCGCCGTCCACGCGATTGCCGGACGCGGCACCAGCTCACGCACGAACACCACGCCACGCTTCCAGGAGCCGTTCTCCTTCCGGCGCACGTACGCGCGCAGGTTCACCTCGTCAAAATTCCGGTGCAACGGTACCGGCACGCCCAGAATGCGCGTGTTCAGGAAGCGAAATGCGACGATGCTCACCAGCGCGCGCCCATCCAGCAGATCGAGCTCTGTCCCGGCCGGCACGTAGCGCTGCACCAGCGCGCGATCCACCTCGTGATTCACGAACAACAAGTGCCGCCAGTCGGCGGTGAGGAATGATCGGGCCATGGCCAGTGAACGCGTGGCGACGCCGACCCTGTTCCGCCACACGAGCGCTGGCGCACGAATGCTGCGCACGCTCTCGTGGAACCTGTCGGACATCGCGGACTATCTTTGCGGTGCGCGGCTCACCCCGCGGTGCACTTCATTCTCATGCCCGACATCATGCACCACAGCATCCCTGGTCCACGTGCCGCGCATTTTGCGCTGGCCCTCCTGTTGCCCGCCGGCGCGATGCGGGCGCAGCAAACTGTCCCTGTTCTGCCGTCGGCAGTCGTCAGCGCGCTCCCTGCCGCGGCTGCCGATACCACGGAACCGCTGCCGGCGCCCCGGACGACCAATGTGGTGCGCGCCGATCGCGACCGGATCCTCGGCGAACTTCGCGAGTCCGAGAACCGCTGGGCGACATTTCGCGATCAGGCGGCACGCATGAAGGCGAACATCGGCGAGGTGAAGGGCGCGTTGTCGTCGGCGACCAGTCGCGAGAAGCAGGCGAAGAAGGACAAGAGCGAAAGTGACCGCACCGCAGCGCAGGCCGACAAGCTTCGGCTGGAACGCGCGATCTACCTGATCGAGGGGCGCATGGACCTGCGCGCGGCACAGGCTGAAGAAGCGCGCATTCATCGCGAATTTCTCGACGCCTCTGTGCGCGCGACCGATGCGGAGCTCGCGATCGCGGAGCGACGCGAGCAGGTGTTGCCGGACGATGCGTCGCAACGCACCGCGTTCGAGGAACTCAGCAGCCGCTGGCTGCAGGTGCTCCGTACACGCGCCGCGCGCGCCTACGATCTCGAGGACCGTCGCTTCAAGGTGGTCGAGGCGCAGATCGACATGCTGAAGCGCCAGCGCCGGTAACATCGCCGGCGCGCGCGTCACGATACGCGCACCGGTCGTATTCAGCGCGCGACGGGCTCCGTCGCGCGTCGCAGCACACGCGCACGAAGCGCGACGGCCCGCATTGCAATCCGCGACACGTCGACCGCCGTGTCCAGGGGCACCGCGGCATCGTTCACGTTCTTCGACGTCGCAGAGAGCCTGCCGGTCGAGTCGTATCCGAATGCGAGGCGCACGCGAGTCGGCGTCGGCGTGCCGGAGGTCTGGATACGGTCCAGCGCCACGTAGTGCAGCGTGGTGTCGCGGAACAGGTACCGCGCGCTTTCTTCCACGCCGACGGGTCCGCGACGCGTCTCGTCGAGCACCACCAGCGTGTCGCCGGCGAAGTAGCCGAACCAGATGACGCTCGTGTCACCCGTCATGTATCCCGCCGACTCGCGACGCAGCGTCCCGAGCCGCGTATTCACCGCTTCGGCGTCCTTCACGAGGTACTGCAGTACCATCCGGTCCTGCGCCGCGGCGGCAATGCCAGCCTTGTGACGCGCGCGCTCTGCCGGTGTGGGTGCCGGCTTGTCGCCGCGGCCACAACCGGCCAGCGCCAGCGCGAGCAACGCCACCGGCACGCGCAGCGCCGACATACACAAATCAGGACGTGGCATCAATGGTCGTCTCGCGACGGATGAGGGTACGCTGCACGCCGGCCCTGACGCTGGTGATCACCTGCAGTGCAGCGCCGACCGGCCACGCCGGACCGCCGCGCATCACGCATTCAATCGCGCCGGGGCCGTCGCCAGCGCGCTGCTCCACGCGCTGCAGCAAAAAAACGGAATCGCCCGACGCCACATAGACGCCGGCGCAGGCCAGCTCTCGCGGTGGCACGACCCCACCGCGCAACTGCACCGACACCGTCAAGCCGCGTGCACTCGTCGGCGTTCCCGCAATCGGCATGAAGTCGCGCCAGGCGTACACGGATGCCTGCAGCGGCAGGTCCAGCGACGCCGACAGCGGCACGGCGCGCAGTTCCGCCGCCGACATGGGCGCGAGTGGCGCTGCCACAGGCTCGCTGCCGTTGCCGGATCGCGAGCACGCAAGCGTCGCCATGCCAAGGCACACCATTTCGAGCACGCGTCGTGCGCCGCCGGTCCACCGCACACCCACCTTCACCCGGGTCACGAGGTACCGGCAATCGCAGACTGGTCGGTCGACACGTCGCCTCCAATGGCAGTCCAGCCGCGCCAGCCCCCGGCCATCGATCGCACGTTCGTGTAACCCATTCGCTGCAGCGTGTCGGCTGCCAGCGCCGATCGGTACCCACCGCCACAGTAGAGCACGATTGGCGCGGATAAATCAGGCACCACCGTCTCGATGTCGCGCTCGATCACACCCTTCCCCAGGTGCGCCGCTCCCGCCACGTGGCCCGCGTTCCACTCGCGGTCCTCGCGCACATCAAAGACGTGCGCACCGTCAGTACGCAGCAGCTCCCGCACCTCGGTGGGCGTGATTTCAATGATGCTATCGCGGATCGAGTCGACGATGGCGAGGAAACGCGGGCTGTGATCCATGGCGCGGGTGTGATGGTATCCCTGAGTGTAGCCGCGCGCGGAAGGCCCGGCGAATCAGTGCACGACGATTTCCAGGTCGCCCGCGCGCTCGGCGCCAGTCGGCGGCGGCGCGACGTGCGACGTGAGCGCGCACCAGGTCAGCGCCAGCAGCATTGCCAGGATACCGGCGCCTCGCGTCCATTCGGCGTATCGCGCCGTCTGCTCCAGCACCTGCCACTGGTCGAACAGGGTGTTCCAGTCGTGCCCGTCCGTGCCGCCACCCAGCAGCGGAAGCTGCATGACGTATGCGTCGGCCATGTAGATGCTCACATCCAGAATATTCTGACCGAACCACCAGGCCGCGATGCCGGCCGCGAAGGCGTCCCTGGCACGCACGAAGTACGTGAGGAAGACCAGTGGGACGATCACCTGCAGTAGCGAACCGCCGAGGATGCGCATCGTGTCGCCGAACAGCGCGAACATCAGATGCCCCGCCTCGTGAATGGGCAGGTTCACGAGGTGAATCAGCGACGATCCGTCAGTCGCGCGGAGCTCGACCCAGGTTCTCCAGCCGAGCAGTATCGCGCCGGCGGTTCTGAGATGAAGTCGTGTTGGCACCATGTCCCGCGAGACGCGCCGGGTGGCGAGTGCGTCACGTCGGCCTGACACAAAGGGCTGGTTCTACCCGGATTGGTGTCCATAATCGTGCCATTGACGCCGTGTGGACTCGACTATACGGTTATGGCGCTATCCTCCGCGTCTCGTCGACGCGGGCTGGTTCGATGACGGATTCCGACTCCTCCATCGGGGACCCGTCATCGCCTCTGGCGCTCATCGTGGGAGCAGAGTTGTCCACGAGTCACGTTGTCGGCCAGTACCGGATTACCGGGGGGCTGACGCGATCAATCCACAGGAGCTTGCAGCAATGCGTACGACCGGCACCGTGAAGTGGTTCAATGACGCCAAGGGTTTTGGATTCATCACCCCGGCCTCAGGCGGAAAGGATTGCTTCGTGCACCACTCTGCGATCCAGATGAAGGGCTTCAAGACCCTTGCCGAGGGCGAGCAGGTCGAGTTCGACATCGTCGAGGGCGCAAAGGGCCCGGCAGCAGAAAACGTGACCAAGGCCTAGCATCAGGCGTCGCTGCCGTCCTCCACGGGGGTCGTCACATGAAGGGCCGACTCGCCATGCGAGCCGGCCCTTCATCGTGTGCCAGCCGCACGGCGCCGACGGACCGGTTAGGTTTTCAGCATTCCAAGCGGTGCCCCTCCCCGGGTGTCCGCCTCTTCGTGTCCCGCATGACAGGGTGTATGGCCAAGGAAGAAGCACTGCAACTCGAAGGAACCGTGAGCGAAGTCCTGCCGAGCGCGATGTTCCGCGTCGCACTCGACAACGGGCACACGGTGCTCGCCACCATCGGTGGCAACCTGCGCCGTTTCCGCATCCGCGTCCTCGCGGGTGATCGCGTGACGCTTGAAGTCTCGCCGTACGACCTGACGCGCGGCCGCATCGTCTACCGCCACAAGAACTGATCCGCAGCGCCAGCGCCTGAACCACGTTCGGTTGGCATTCACGCGTCTGCTTTCATGCGCCACCGGCTAGCGTTGCGCGTCTCGGCGCGTGCGTTCCCGTCCAGTCCAGACGCTGATCAGCTGACGACGTCAGTCCTGATTGACAGGCGCTCCCACGCGAGTGAAGTCCGGCAGCGGATCGCCAAAGATGTAATGGTTGAACCAGGCCAGGTTGTGCTGCATCACGGCACGCTGCGACTTCGGCTTCGTGATGCCGTGCCCGTAGCCCTTGTACACGATCATCTCCACCGGCACGCCACGATCTTCCAGCGCCTGTCGCAGCTGGTAGCCATTCGCGATCGGCACGCGGCGATCGAGCTCGCCGTGCTGGATCAGCGTCGGCGTCTTCGCGGTGCGCACGTAGTCGATGGGTGATGTCTTCGCGTAGATCGCGGGATCGGCAACCGGGTCGGCGCCGAGATATTGCACCGTGAACGGCGTGATGTCGGTGTTGTAGTAGTAGGTGCGCCAGTCGGAGATGCCGGCGCCTACCGACGTCGCGGCGAAACGCGTGCTGCTGGTGGTGAGGAACGCGGAGATGTAGCCGCCCTGACTCCAGCCCATCGATGCGACCTTTGCCGGATCGACGAAGCCCTTCGCGATCAGCGCATCGACGCCGGACACCACGTCCCATGCATCGCCGACGCCGAGGTTGCGATAATTCAATGCGCGGAATGCTTCGCCATAGCCGGCGCTGCCGCGGTAATTGACCTTCAGCACCACCGCCCCGCGATTCACCCACTCGTCAACCGGGTAGTAGCGCGCATCCGGCAGCACCGGCCGGTCGATGCCGGTGGGCCCGCCGTGGATCACGCAGAGCAGCGGGTACTTCCGCGACGGGTCGAAATCGCGCGGCTTGATCAGAATGCCCTCGATCTCCTGTCCGTCGCGACTCTTCCATTTCACGACCTCGCGCGAGCCCAGGCGCCAGTCGCGCACCTGCGTGCTCATGGTCGTGACCAGGCGTGGCGCAAACTGGTCCAGCGGTGACACCGCGACTTCCGGCAGCGCGTCCGGCGACGCGATCACGAAGGCCGCAGTTGCCATGGTGCGATCGAGCGTGATGCCGCTGATCATCGCGGCCTCGGGTCCTGTCACGCGCGACACCTTGCCTGTCACCGGATCCGCGACGAAGAGGTGCGAGGCTGTCTTCTGTGATCCGGCGAAATACACGCCGGCAGATCCCCAGCCCACGAACGCCGGCTGCTCGTCGAACTGCGATGTGATGGAGCGCACGGCACCCCCGGCCGCATCCACGACCGCGAGTCGCGTGTTGCGGAAGTAGTTCCCCCGGACCTCGCCCATCGCGCTGCTGAACACCAGCTGCCGGCCATCGGGCGACCAGTGCGGATCGCCATCGGCACCGGGCTGCGCGACGATACGCCGCACATCGTTGCCCGCGAGACCGAGGATGTAGATGTCCGCCGTATTCGCCGAGGGCGCATCCGGTAGCGTCGCGGCGCTGAACGCGATGCGCGCGCCGTCGGGCGACCACTCGAATCCGCTCACGCTGTACATCGCATTGGCGGGTGTGCGCAGCGTGCCGGCCTGCGGTGCACCCAACGCAGCGGCCACATCGATCGTGTAAAGCTGCTGCATGGAGAAGTCGCGTCGCACCACCTCGAAGCCGCCGAGCGTCGTGTCACGCGACTTCCGCATCGCGACGGCAGGGCTCGAGGTGAAGGCGATCGCACCACCGTCGGCACGCCATTCATAGCTGCTCACGCCGCCGGAGGCATTCGTGAGCCGCACCGGTTCACCACCGGCCAGCGCGATGGCGTACAGCTGCGGCTTCTGCTCCACGCGCATGCTGATGAACGACAGCCAGCTGCCATCGGGCGACCACTCCACCTGCGACACGCCTGACTCGTGACGTGTGAGCTGTGTGGCCGCGGCGGTGCGCAGGTCATGCACCCACAGCTGCGACACGAACGCGTCCTGCTGCCAATCGGTGTTCGTGACGAGGTAGGCGACGCGGTGCGCGTCAGGCGAGATGCGCGCGCTGCCCACGCTGCGCAGCGAGAGCAGGCTGTCGACGGGCGGCGAGCGCTGGCCGGCCTGTGCGTGCAGCAGCGGCGGTGTGCAGGCCAGCAATGCAGTGAAGCAGACGGTGATGGCGTGTTGCGTCTTCATGGCAGTTCAATGGTGTGCGGTGGAACAGCAGCAGACAGCGGAATCGACGAGGGTCTCACCTGCTCTGCGCGCCGCCACGCGCGCCAGCCCTGCACCGAGAACCCCAGCAGGATGAGGTAGAGCAGCGCCGAGAGCCAGAGATTCTGACGCGGCAGTATCCAGAGCCCGTAGATGGCATTCACGCCTGCCCAGCAGTACCAGTGCTCGATCTTCTTGTGCGTCTGCAGGTATTGCCCCGACACACTGACTGCGGTGACCAGCGCATCGACCATCGACTGCTCGGCGCCAGTGAACGACATCAGCTTGCCCAGCAGTAAGGCCATGGGCAGCGTCGCGGCGATCCAGAGCAGTCGTGCACGCGTGGTGAGGCGCGTGATGGGCAGGTCGTCGTGATGCGTCGGGCCGGCGCGCATCCACATCCACCAGCCGTACGCCTGCATCGGCAGGTAGTACAGCAGCTGCAGGCCGGCGCTGGACCAGAGTCGTGCCCGCCAGAACACGATGCCGTACAGCAGCACCGACGCCACGCCCCACGCCCAGGTCCAGATGTTGTTGCGCACCAGCAGCCACACGTTGACGAGCGTGGCGATGGCCGCCGCCGCCTCGGCGAGATCAATCATCGCCACGAATCTCGGACAGATCCGCGATGACGCGATCCTGCGGCGGATCGATCCGCACGCTGGCCGTAGCCACGAAAATCTCCTGCAGGAATCCCACCAGCCCGCCCACCAGCGCCAGCATCGCGATCACGAACAGCGCCGCGATCAACCGCGGCGAATTCATCGACAGCAGCGCCGACAGGAAGAGTGTCACGATCACGAGGCAGACGAGCAGTGCGCAGACCGTGCACAGCGTGATCGCAATGTTGATCAGCCGTGCACGACGCGCGAGTGCGGCCAGCCGTCCGCGCATCACATGTCGCTCAGTACCGACCGGCAGCTCGTGATAATCGAGCTCGAACTGTCGTGCGCGATCGATCACGCGGGCCAGTCGACTGGTCATCACGTTCAGCATCGCCGCGACGCCGGACAACAGAAAGACCGGGGCGACTGCCTGCTGGATGACGTGCGCGATGTCGATCAGCGGCGCTGGCTCTTGCATGCGCCAATCCTACACGGAAGCGCCCGTGCGGGCAGTATCAGCGCCGGCGGCGCGGCCCCGTCGGCGTGCGCAGCGCCTCGATTTCGGCCGATTGCAGGTCGCGCCATGCGCCCTTGGCCAGTTCGCCCAGCTGCAGATTGCCGATCGCCACGCGCACCAGCCGCAGCACGCTCACATCGAGCGCCTCCAGCATGCGACGGATCTGGCGATTCTTTCCTTCGTCCAGCGCAATCGAGAGCCACGCGTTGCGCTCACCAGTGCGCAGCACGTCCACACGGGCCGCCGCGAGGTGCTCGCCATCCGTGGCCTGCACGCCAGCACGCAGCGCCGACAGCATCGCACCTTCCGGCACACAGTCCACCTGCACGTGATAGGTCTTCGTCACGTGCGATGACGGGTCGGTGATCGTGTTCGCCCACTGCGTGTCGTTCGAGAACAGCAGCAGCCCCTCGCTCGCCTGATCCAGCCGACCCACCGGACCGAGGAACGGCAGGGTCGGGTCAGTCAAACTGTCATAGACCGTGGGCCGGCCCTGCGGATCGCTGCGCGTGGTCACCTGCCCGCGCGGCTTGTTCAGCATCAGGTAGCGGCGAAGCTGCGCCACGGCGCTCGCACCATCGATCGTGATCACGTCGTTCTCCGGTACCACACGGCGCGTGCCGTCGGTCACGCGGCGTCCGTTCACGCGCACACGACCCTCGCGCACCGCCTGCTCGCCCTCCGAGCGCGAGCAGATCCCGAGTTTTGACAACGCTCGCGAGAGCGGCACGAAACCATGGACGACAGGAGCACTGCCCGCGCGCGGTCGCGCAGGCTGGGACGAGCGGCGGGAGGGTCGGGGCGGCATGCCGAAAGATGGCGCATTCGGTTGGCGGCGTGTGGCGAACGGACGCGACGGCGCACTGCGATCCCGCGCCAGTTCAGTCGTCGGATCCGCGCGGGCTCAGGGCGTCGGCCAGTTGTCGGTCCACGTGTTAGCCACCCGCAACCAGCCACTGTAGCGATTGAGCGCGCTGGCGACGTGGCACGAGTTGTACTGAATTTTTACCGCGCCGTTGGCCACCGAGGCGCGGCCTGGATACGTCTGCGGCAAGTACGGAAAGCGGCTCAGTGTCGGGATCTTCATGTTCAGGCCAGCGATCACTGATCCATAGATCTCGTTGGATGCGTTGATTATAGCCTCGCCCCCGACGAGCACGATGCCCTTCCACGCGATGTTAGCAAAATCGGCATCGCCCGTCACGATCAGAATGCCCTGTCCATCGATGTTGTTGTCAGGAGCTCTGAGGTCACCCGTCACACGGACGACAGGCCAATTGCCGTAGTTGACTGGCAATGCGCCGGTGTTGGGCAGGGTACTGCGATTGAGTGTGAAGTCCGGCTGCAGCGACGAGCCCTCGAGAATGCTCTCCCACGGGATACGCACCTGCGTGTTCGCCGGCCCCAACGCGATTCCCGGCGTCGGCAGCCCGAGGTACATCGGCGCATTGTCCGGCGAACCGTCGATGAAATTGTTGTTCGCTCCCGTGCTCGTGTATTCACCGGTCGGCACGGCAAGTCCCGGGAGCGCCGGCATCGCGGCGGAGCACTGGTCGATTCCCGACACCTGACCTGAGGCGCCGTTTTTACCTACGCCGCTCAATGCCACGAACGCTGCATCGACATCAAGGCTCGTACTCTGGCGCTGCACGATCTGGGTCAGGGTGCGCGATGCGGCTGGGACCGTCGCATTCGTACGTCGGTTCGTCACGGTGCCGACGGCCCGGAGGACGAACATCTCCGATTCTCCGGCGACGGCGACACGCACGCGGTCCAGCGTCACTACGGCAGTCCCGTTCGCGAACGTGAAGGTGCTGGTATTCGGAAGCGTCGCTGGCGTGGTGGTGGTGACGATGAGGTAGCGCTCGATCCCGGCATGCGCGACGGTGTATGCGTCGGCTTGCGCACGCAGATTCGACATCGTCGAAAGCTCGCTGCTCGACCGGACGAACACAGCCATCGTGCCGAGCGACAGGACGACGATGAGGATCAGCACGAGCACCATCGCCATGCCGCGGCGTGGTTGAAGGCGGGCGCGAGGCGCTTCGTCAGGAGAGGGCTTCATGTCGGTGCTCAATCAGGCCGGTTGAGGAAGAAGATGGCGCTGACGAGGCTCGCCTGCTCAGCACGTGTGGTGCCGCGGGCCGTGCGCGCGCTCTCGCCGACCAGCCGCAGCTCGATGCCGCGCAGGTTGGCGAGCGCAGTGGGTACGGTATCCGACGACGTACGCTGGTTGTTGATGAAGAAGCCGAACCGTGAGGTTGGCAGCAGCGGAGCCGCCAGTTCCTCCGACGATGTGATGGTGCCGGCATTGTCGAGCTGCCGACGCCAGAGCGCGGTGCGTCCGGGCAGCAGCATCGATGGAGCGAACTCGTAACGCACGCGTCGCCAGATGACGACGGGGGTCGCCGGGTCAATGGCGACGGGGATCGCGGCGCCGATCATGGTGAGCACAACGGAGCCTGGCGCCAGCGTCATGCTTGCCGGTGCGCCAGTGCAGGCGCTGATCGCGCCGATCGTGGGCACGGCGACGCTGCTGACGAAGGCGTATGCACCAGTGGACTGGAGGTAACCAAATCCGTTGTATCCCATCGAGACGGAGGCAATGCTCGTATCGGCTGGCAGGAATGCGGCCACCAGAACGCCCGACGCGCCCACGGTTGCCGAGCACTCCAGACCGAGGCGGAACGGTACCCGCAGGGTGAGGCTGGTGGCCGACGCGGCTTCGACGCCGGTGCTGGCCGACACCATGCGCAACTCCAACGCAGCCATGTTGACGGCAGCACGTGCGGTGCCACGCGCTTCTCGTCCATTCTCGAGCCTGTTGATGTAGCGATTGCTGCTGACCATGGTGCGCACCAGTGCCATGCCGAGCACGGCGGTGATGACCATTGTGACCAGCAGTTCCGCGATCGTGAAGCCGCGGCGGCGTGCCAATGAGGCGGGCAGCAGCCTCGGCGACTTCACGGAGTCGACAGGTTCAACGCGCCCACGTTGGCAGCGCGGACCACGGTCAGGCTCTCGGCACGAAACGGCGCGCTGGACGCGCTTGCTGCAATTGTCTCGCTGACACCGTTGACCATCACGACCTGTGCCGGCGCACCGACGGGCTGCACGATGATGGCCAGGCGCTGCTCGCGGCTGCTGATGTTCGTGACCCGGGTGCACCGCTCGAAGCGCCACGGCATGACCGCCACGGTGTCGCACGTCACGCCGGCAATCGTCGCGGCTGCCGGCACGCTCGCCGCACGCGTGTATTCGGAGATCAGCATGGCGGTCTGCTGCGTCGAACCGACTGCCATGCTTCCGCGTACGCTGCCCGTGATGGCCAACTTGCAGATGCCGACGGCGGCCCCGCCGAAGACGGACATCGCGACCAGCACTTCCACGAGAGAAAGACCTTTTCTGTTTGGCATTAGTTTATCAAGGTGAGGCCAGAGCGAAGCACGACCACACGCTTGGTCGACCTGCCGTGGGACAGCGTGATCGAGAAGCCCTGCGTGGCAATGCCGGCAGCGCCGATGACGACCGGCTGACCGGTGTTGACCGGATTCCAGGCGAGAGACGCGACCTCGAAGCCAGAGGTCCGACCGAAGAGTCGTTCCGACCGGAGGATGCCGGTTGCCTGATCCGTAGCGCGACAGCTGCGCAAAATGGCGCTGCAGCTGTAGACGAGTGGTCGTCGCGTGCGAGCGGCCATCGAGAACGCAGCCTCCACATCTGCGGCGGCGACAGTCGACGCCGCCTGTACGGCATTTCCGGCGATCGAGTCCGCAAGTCGTGGATATGCCACGGCACTGAGGATGCCAAGCATCATGACGACGATCAGCAATTCGATCATGGTGAACGCGCGACGCACCGGATAGGACATGCCACTCCTTGCAGTTGTGTCCCATGGACGCAGTAAGCGCGTGATGGTAACGCGGGCATCCGGTCCGGCCGACACAAGGCGCGCCTGTTGCCAGCACACCGGTGCGGGACGGCGTATGCATCGCGTGACCATTCATCGCTTCCGTGCGCTCGCCTGCCGCCTGATCCTGCTTGGCACCTCACCCCTCGCCGCCGTCGTCGTAGGCGCGCAGCCTGTACCGCAGCCGGGTCGCGCCACTTCCCGGACACAGGCCGGCGCCGACTCGATCCGGCCAATCGACGTCGAACTCGCACCGCGGCCGACGAGCCATGCGTTTCGCACGACCCGCCCGCCGACGATCGACGGACGCCTGGACGAGGCGGAATGGGCGCTGGCGCCGGTCATCGGCAACTTCATCCAGCAGCTGCCGAAGACGGGTTATCCCGCCACCTTCCCGACCGTCGTGCACGTGCTGTACGACGCCGACCACCTCTACATCGGCGCGACGCTGTACGATCCGGAGCCGAAGAAGGCGATCACCGCGGGCAAGGAGCGCGACTTCGTCTCCAGCGCGAGTGACCTGTTCGGCGTCGTGCTCGACACCTTCAAGGATCGGCGCAACAGCTTCCTGTTCCTCGTGAATCCGGCAGGCGCCGTGCGAGACGAGCAGACGTACAACGACTCGCGCACGATCGTGGATGCCTGGGAAGGCGTGTCGAAGGTCCGCACGATGGTCAACGACTCGTCGTGGACGGTGGAGATGACGATTCCACTGCGCACGCTGCGGTTCGACGCGACGCATTTGCCGCAGGAGTGGGGCATGAACTTCATTCGCCGCGTGCGCCGCACCAGCGAGACGTCGTACTGGGCGCCACTGGAGCGGCAGTATCGCCTGCACCGCATGTCGAAAGCAGGCACGCTGACTGGCCTCGACAGCCTGCGTCCTGGCCGCAACCTGCAGCTCAAGCCGTACGTCGTGGCGAACAGGTCGACTGGAGCGCAGGTGCCGGCCGCGCAGCGGGGATCGAATGGCGACGTGGGCGTGGACCTGAAGTACGGCGTCACGCCGTCGCTCACGCTCGACGCGACGTACAACACCGACTTTTCGCAGGTCGAGGTGGACCAGGAACAGGTCAACCTCACCCGGTTCTCGCTGTTGTTTCCGGAACGACGCGAGTTCTTCATCGAGAATTCCGGCGCATTCCAGTTCGGCGACGTCACGGAACGCAACTACCGCATGGGCGCGAGCCCGAGCGACTTCACCTTCTTCAACTCGCGACAGATCGGCCTCACGCCTGACGGACGTCCCATTCCGATCGTCGGTGGCGCACGCCTCACGGGACGCATGGGTCAGTGGGATGTCGGCGCGCTGGACATGCAGACGCAGCGCGCCTTCTCCACGCCAGCCGAGAACTTCGCGGTGCTGCGCGCGCGTCGGAACATCTTCGGCAAGTCGGACGTCGGCATGCTGCTCCAGAACCGTGCGGCCACGGACAGCACCAGCTGGAATCGCAGCGTCGGCATGGATGCGAACATCAGGATTCGCGGCAACACGATCATCAATGCGTACGCCGCGCGCAGCGACGCGTCGGGCAGCACGGCCGACGGCACGGCGATGCGCACGCAGGTGGCCTATCGTGGCAGGCGCTGGGACAACTCGCTGCTCTGGAAGCGTGTCTCCGATGGGTTTGCACCGGGCATGGGTTTCGTGCGGCGTCGCGACTTCCAGCAGTTCTACGGCACCATCGGCGCGCATCCCCGTCCACTGATCCCGCGTGTGGCCGAGCTGAACCCGTACGTGCTCGTGGACTACATCACCGACCTCCGGTCACAGCTCGACACGCGCACCATCACGGGCGGCATGGATGTGGCGCTCAAGTCGGAGGCGCTGCTCTCGATGCACGTGAGCGACCAGTTCGACCGCATCGAGCGCACCTTCACGCTCGTGCCGGGCCGCACCGTCGCGCCCGGCGCGTACACCTGGCGCGAGGGCGTCATCAAGTACAGCATGGCGCCGAGCAGCCGGTTCCTGGGCACCGCCAACGCGACCATCGGTGATTTCTACAGCGGCACGCGTCGCAGCATTGGCGGTGGCGTGACCTGGCGCGTCTCGCCGTCACTCGGCGTCGAGACCAGCTACCAGCGCAACGACATCTCGCTGGCGAGCGGTGACTTCGTTGCGAACCTCGCCGGTCTGCGTGCGCGCTATGCCTGGTCCACGACGGTCCTTGGCAGCGCCTTCGTGCAGTACAACACGCAGACCAACTCGTTCAGCACGAACGCACGATTCAATTGGCGCTGGGCGCCGCTCAGCGATCTGTTCGTGGTCTACACGGATCGCCGGGACAGCGAATCATGGGCGCAGAACGAGCGATCCATCGCGGTGAAACTCACGCGCATGCTCGCGTTCTGACGTCGGTCTGGTCAGTGCACATGCACTGGCCGCACTCCGTGCGTGCGAATGCGAGACGGCTGACGGCACGCGCGGGTGCGCTGCACGTTGACGACGTGAGCGATAGCTTCTGCGTGGCGGCGCGGGCGGTTCCGTGCCCTGCATCCCTTGCGCAGGTCGTTGTCATGGTCACATCTCGCGTTCGCGAAGTTAGGATCGCCGTGATCCTGCTGGTGATGACGTTCGCCGGCAGCGGTGGTATGCTGGCGGCGCAGACGCGAACTCGCGCCGGCTCTGCGGTCGCACCCGCGAAGGCTCGCGCGAAGGCTGTGCCACTGGACACTGCGGCGCTGCTGCGCGCCTGCGCGCTCCACGACGGTACGGCGTGCACGGCGCTCGCCGACCGACTGCTGTCCGGCCGCGGCATGACCGCCAACGCCAACCGCGCAATCGAGTACCTGGACCTCGGCTGCCGCAGCGGTACCGCGCGTGCCTGTGGCCGGGCCGCATGGATCCTGCGCGAGGGCAAGGGCGTGACGCGCGACACGGCTCGCGCCTTCGCGCTGTTCGGCACCGGCTGTACGGCCGGCGACGGTCGATCGTGCACATCGCGGGGCTACATGCAGCAGATGGGGCTCGGCGTGGCGCCCGACCTCACGGAGGCCGCGAGATACTACGACCTCGGGTGCCGCGCCGGCGATCAGCGCGGCTGCCTGAACGTCGCGCTGACGGGCGACACGACCACGCAGACAGGCAGTGACGCCGCGCGATCCACCTCGATCCTCGACCGTGCCTGCAGGCGGAACGTCGCCGTCGCCTGCACGGGACTCGCGATCAACCTCGAGACGGGCGCGATTGTCTTGCTGGCGATGAACGGGCGTGGTTACACGCAGCTCAACCGCCTGCTGACCCTCGCCTGGACGCGCCCCGCGCCGCAGCTCGAGTGGCGCGACCTCGAGGGGGGAAGTGAGGACCTCATCCTGCTGACCGGCGGGTACCGCTCACCCTTGCGCGTCCTGCTCGAGACGGGCGCTCCGCACAGCGCCCTCGAGTGGCTGAAGCGAGCCTCGAGCCTGTTCCCCGGTCGTTTGCTCACTGAACTCTGCGGGCACAAGCGCCCCGGTGACG
>ENA-OFCX01000112-OFCX01000112.1-metagenomes-genome-assembly--contig:-NODE-112-length-44119-cov-5.353509_pt1 | contig 44119 bp, 35 predicted proteins | sample MGYA00153384_OFCX01 | MGnify analysis MGYA00153384
AAGTTATTTACTGACGAGCCCTAAGTCAACGCGAGTCGAGCTCAGCTTCTTTGCCAGCGGACGAGTCCTAAGGAGCTAAGCAAGAATAACTTGGACAATTTGCGGCTTGCAGACGAGATGCCAGACTAAGCGCAACGCGTGCCGTGTGGCGAGCCACACAAGCGTTTTGCCACGACGTATGGCGCTCGTATGCAAGATTGCAAATGTTCAAGTTACTCTTGCTTGGTGACTAAGCTGCGTGCGCGCATTAAAACGGCACCAACTCTACCCGTCTATTTTTTGCCCGTCCCGCGTCGTCCACGTTGCTTGCAATTGGTGCCAAGTGCGCCACGCCGTGTCCAGCGGTTCTTGCGTCCGATACGCCGAACTGCGCTGCAAGCGCAGCTTTTACGGCCATTGCGCGACGCTTTGACAAGTCGAAATTTGATTCGGTGCTGCCCTGACTATCGGTGTGTCCGACCACGTGCAGTTTCAATTGTGGCTGCGAATTCATGAGATTTGCGATCTCGGCCAGCGCCGCTTTCGATTCGGGTTTGATGTCTGCTTTTCCGGTGTCGAAAAAGATGCCGTACAGTGCTATTCGACCTGTGCTCGTGATGGCCTCGGTCATTTCTCTGGCGCTGATCGCGATCATGTTTTGCTCGCGCGCAGCGGGCTGCACGCGCACCACGAACACGCTGGTTCGCGACTGAAAGTCTCTTTTATTGCAATAAATTGATACGTCGCCCGAGTTGTATGCAGTGATCGCAACGACCTGCTTGTCAGCGGGACGCTGCAGCAACGCATAGCGAAAATTGCTGATGAAATTGCCACCCGCACAGCCTGCTGGCGATTCGGGTTTCACTTTGCCGATGAAGTCTTTGGCGACGTACAGGTTGGTAAATCCGCGCTCCTGCGTGGGCATGATGGCCCCATAGCCCTCACCGCAACTGACGTCCACACATTCAAACACCAGATCAAAACCTTCGGCGCGCAAGTCCTGCTGATAGCCGCGAATCACCTCCAGACTGCTGCGGCCAGCGGGGGTGATGTACATAGCCAAGGCGCGTTTGCCGCTGCTCGGGAGCGCCTTTGAATTTTTGAGCATGACGCCTTCAGCACGCAGCGCTTTGCCTGTGGGAAATTCAATTTCGTCGTAAGCAACATCGTCGCGATAAATCAGCACGCTGCCGGTGAAGCGCTTCAGCCCAGCCGGATCATTCAGACCCGCGAGATCAGCGGTTGGCACTTCCGTATTGGCGGCCAGCGTGGGCCGCGATAGCAATGAAAGCGTTAGGCAGCATGCAGCGGCGACAAGCGTCAGCGTGCGACGATTTGAGGTGAGGTTCATGGTGGTTCTCCCGTTGATACGTCACAAATCGCAACGTGCTCAGTCGTAGACGCAAACGCTGGGTGTTCCCGACATCTTAATGAGTCATAGCGTCGCTACGAGATGTCGGCAAACGATCATGATTGCGTCTACCCACGCATATGCGGTTTTCAGCCGCTTTTGCCACCATTGAGGAAATCGATATGCGCATGTCTTTCTTGCCCCCCGTTGTCCGTGAAGGCGACGTTGGCCCCAACGTCAACAATTTGCAGGCAGCGCTAAATCTGCTGCCGTCGGTGCTTGCCATGCTTACCGTAGACGGCAAGTTTGGGCCGAAGACCACCGCTCGGGTGAAAGAGTTTCAACGCCTTATGCGCATTGCAGTTGACGGCGATGTCGGCCCAGAAACTATGGGCAAATTAACCGCGCTGATCCCTGACGTTACTGCCGCAGTTGCAATGTACAACCTGCGCACCGCCGTGGTGACGGTGGCCAACATCGAGCGATTTGGGCTAGGCTCGTTGGTTAACGCCGTGAAAGCGGAGTCGTTCACCGAGAACGGCTCAACACGAAAACTACGAAGAGGCCACGCGCGCCTGCTTGAGTACTTTCGTCTTTCCGACCCATCGCAGGTGTTTTCGCGAGACGGCATTAAGTATTTACAAAAGGTGGATTCACTTGATGGCTGTCCGCACTGGTGCGGCATTTTCGCGCTGTGGGTTCACAAGATGGCTGGCACGCCTAATATTGGTACATGGCATATAGGTGTGGGTATCAGTGCCGTGTCCGGGTTCCGCCAGTTAAGTAGCACCGAAACGCCGATGCCCGCAGACATCGGCTTTGTGGAAGCGAAGCAACACCATGTACTGATTCGGCGTGCTTACCCGAAAGGCGGTAGCTTGGCCTTCGATACGGTTGAGGGCAACAGCTCGCCAGGCAGTGTCGTTGCCACGCGCGAAGGGTCACTCAATACAAGATTTGCAGCTTTTTATCGGGCTAGATCGCTCGATATCAAATGACCTGATTTGGGCGTGCTGTTCAAAACAGCACTCGCTCAACGCGCCCATTTTTTTACTTGACTGGGATGGCGAGTGTGGCACCGATGCGGGTCAATCGGATGCACGCGGCCGCGCGAAAAATCGCTGTGAAGACGTGCGATCGTGCGGCTAAAACGCAAACCAATTAGGCGCGAGTGGGAGACGCGCTTTGCGGCCTGTGCTGCTCTCAAGTGCCATAAGTGCGTTTGCCATTTGTAACGTTTGTTGGCCGCGCGGCTCACCGTTGGTTGCGGCAATCAATGCGTCGATGTAGTCCATCGTTCGATACACCGGATGTGCGTCCTGAAAGCGTGGGCGAGCCAGCGCGCGCGCCTCCATCATGGCTGCCTGCGCCCGACTGCTTTGCCGGTCAAAGGCTAAGAAATACGCCGCCATCAGTTTTGCGCTGAACGCACTCATTCCGCTCTGCGTCGCGGGCATTGTTTCAATCAACTGAAGGGCCACCTGGATGTCGCCCGCTCGCGCAGCGATGCAGGCTGCGATCGCTGTCGTCCAATACGACTCAGTCGCCGTGGGCGCAAGATTGAGCGCTTTACCGAGCGCTGCGGTGCGCGCGAGTTGAGCCGATGTAGGCTGTGTCTCGCCGCGATCAAGTGCGACCATCTGCAACGTCGCCAGTGCGCGCAGCACCGTTCGCTGCGGTGGCTGATCGGCTGCGGGCAGCGCTGCATAGGCGCGCTTGAGGTAGTCGCCCCCGCGCTGTTCGTCGCCCGCCAGTTGGGCGCAGGCGGCGGCCTTTGCTAGCGCGTCCCCGGTGAGCGGGTGGGTAGCACCGGACACACGCAGCCGTTGTTCGGCCAAGCGTTCGTAGCGTTCGCTGCACGCTGAATACTGGCCCGCTTGCCGCAACAGTTCGCCGACGAACCACTGCGACTTGAGCGTGCGCTCCGCGTCCGGTCCGAGCAGCTCGGTAAGTTCGACGATCACGGCATCCATTTTTGGAATGGCTTCGGCGACGCGTCCGATGCGGGTCAACGCCACGGCCAGATTGTTACGAACGGTCAGCGCATCGGCGCGCTTGCCGGGTGGCGGCTGCCTCAACAGCGGTTCAATCGCCGCAAGAATTTCGTACTCGTCTTGGCTTTGCCCGAGCGCTGACATGGCCACCGCACGCGCGTTTTCAATCTCGGCGTAAAGCCAATGTTGGTCGCCCAGTTCGCGCAGCACCGCCTCGCGCACGGGCACCAAGAGCGATGCGCTCTCAGCAAATTTGCCCTGTTTTTGATAAGCGTAGGCGAGCATGCCCGTGCCAATGACGACTGACTCACTGGCGCGTCCATCCACCCGCTCCAGCACTGGTAGCGCGGCTATCGAGTGTCGGGTCGCCTCCGGAAAGTTCTCAGCCTCCATCTGCGCGCGCGCCAGCGAATAACGCAGGCGCGCCAGCTCTATGGATTGCGCGCCGTGCTTTTCAGCGGCTGCTGCTGCCGCCTGCGTCAACAGCGGGATCGCGGTCAACGGTTGCGACAAACCGAGATAGGTGCGCCCGAACACTGCCTGCATTTCCGCGAGCGTGTCGGGCTCTTTGGCAAACTGTGCGGCCATCGTTTTCGCACCGGCGTCGAGCACCTCGCGTGCTGTCAGTTTTTCGCCCTTGGTGTGCTCGGGGTCGGCGCTTTCAAACAGCGTCACCAAATACTGGCTGACCGCGCGCGCCTTAGCCGCCTCGGTGCGTGCCTCGCCGCGCTGCCACACACTCACACCCAGTCCGGCCACCACGGCCGCCGCTGCGGTGCCCGCAAGCGCCGCCAATTTCCAGTTGCGCTTGAGCCAAAGCTTGCTGCGATAGCTGCGGTCTTCAGCACGAATCGAGATCGGCGTTTGCGCGAGCCACGCGTCAAGGTCAGCAGCGAATGCGCTGGCGGTGGTGTAGCGCTCGGTAGGCGATTTGCGGAGAGATTTGGCGATGATGGCATCGAGGTCACCGCGTACATGTGCGGTGTCGGTGGGTGGCGCAATATAGTCGGTGCTCGGACATGTAGGAGCGGCCCCGGCCGCAATCCCCACTGCGCTTGTAGCGCCAGCTGCGCGTCTAGAGGCGCTGCTACCGGGAACCGCGTTCGCCGTGATGGATACGGACGCCCTCGGTGCCTCCGCATGCACCGCCGCATACTCAAGCGCTGCGCGATTCACGTTGCCTGCAAACGGACGCTGCCCAGTGACCAAATGAAACAACATCGCGCCGAGTGAATAAACATCACTCGCGGCGACCGTCGGCTCGCCCAAAATCTGTTCGGGTGCGGCGTATTCGAGTGTCAAGCCACGACCCGTGAGCTGCGTCAAACTCGGTGTGATTTCGTTGGTCGCTGCTTCATCAAGCGCTGCGGCGATCCCAAAATCCAAGAGCATCGCGCTGCCGTTTTCGGTCACCAAAACGTTCGACGGTTTCAAGTCGCGATGCAATACGAGCTGGCTGTGCGCATGCTCCACCGCGCGCGTCAAATCGCGAATCAGGCGCACCCTATCCGCGACCGTTGGCGCGCTTAATTCAGCATAAGAAAGCAGTGGCGAACCTCGCACCAATTCCAGTACGATGAACGCCTGATCGTTGGCCACGCCTGCATCCAGCAATCGCGCAATGTTCGGATGATTCAGTCGCGCCAGCACTGCCCGTTCGCGGGCGAAGCGGGCGGCGAGTTTGTCGGCGGGCAAATCGCTGCGCAGCAGTTTGATGGCGGCGGTGCCTTGGTACATGCCGTCGCTTCGCACGGCGCGCCACACCTCTCCCATACCGCCTTGACCGATTTTTTCGGTGAGTGTCCAGCCGCCGAATTTGAGGCCCGTGTTGTCGGGTGCGTCCAGCAACGCCCCGGTTGTGATTGCATCGTTCAACAGTGAAGTGAACAGTACGCCGGAGGCGATAGCGGGTGGCGTGTCGGCCATGCGCATAGGAGCCAAGAGGCGCGCAAGCTCCAGGCCGAGATGGGCGTCTTGCGTGCTGGTTTTTACAATCAAGGCCGTGCGGGCCGCAGCATCAAGTTCATACGCCTCGTCGAGCAACGTCGACAAGCGCGCCCACGATTCGCTGCGAACGTTAAACGGAGTGTTCATCGATGGATGGACGCAAAAACTGGGTCAGTCCCGACACCAAAGCCGTTGCTATTTTTCGGCAGGCGGCTGCGCTTGCGCGCCGTCCATGACCTGCGCCAGCAGCGCATGCGCCTTCGCCAAATCGCGATTAACGGTGCGTTCGGTCACGCCAATTTCCGCCGCGATTTCGACGCACGACATGCCCGAAAACACATGCATTTCAACCACCTGATATAGCCGCTCATCGAACAAGCGCAACTGCTCCAAGCCGCGATCAAGGTCGATCAAATCGGTCGTCTCCATCCACGGCGCGGGCACCGAATCGGCGTGTGACATCGTCAGCAGCGTCACGCCGCCGCCGCGCTTTTCGGCATCGCGATTCCGCACAAAATCAATCACGATGGAGCGCAGCACCTTGCCGACGTAAGCAAAAAACTGCAATCGCGATTGCCCGCGCAAGCCCTCCCGCTCCGCCATGCGCATAAAGCCCTCATGAACCAGCGCCGTGGCGTTCAAACCGGTCACGCCACCGAACTGCGCCAACCGCACCCGCGCCAACCGTTTAAGGTCGGGATACAGGCTGGTAAACAGCGCCCGCATCGCCTCAGCATCGCCCTCGGCCGCGCGGGCAACGAGGACGGTGGGCGTGATGGGTGCGGATGACGCTGAGTTGGGTGTGGGCTGCAAAAAAACCTCGCTTACCCACATTGTGCATGGGTTCTCCACACGCGTGGACAAGAGTTACAGCTTTTCTATGAGACGCCCATTTAAATTGGGCTCAGACCGCCAAAGACAATTTATCGACTTTATAGATAATGGACGCCTAACCCCAATAAAAAGGACGTTTCACTAAAAAGTTGCTTCGATTTTTCCTGCCAATTACGTCCCTAACCCGTCAAACCGGAGCCGTGCATGCGGTTGTTGTGGCAGCGGCGCAAGCCGCGATGGTGGTGCTTCCACCACACGCTTTCGCGGCTTGTGACGCTCCGACAGATTCTTCGATCAATTTCTGAGCGCAAATTGTCATTATTGGATGGGTAAGAGACTAATCAGATGTGCGCTTCATCCGCCGCTCAAAACATCAGTTAAAGCCCCTCGATCCTACCTGTCGGTCCACGCCCACAAACTTGCCATTGACGGCGATTTTCTTTTTGGTTGTTTCCTCAGTGAGCTCTACCGAGAATTCGCTTTCAATAGTTTTGCCGGCCACTTTGGTGAAGTTGACGTAACCCTTGTCGTTCGCACTGCGCGCGGTGACGAATTCACCTTCGTTTTTGGTCTTCGCGTAGTCGGGGCTCATGATGTTGCGCGCGGCTCTGGTGAAGCTCACGCGGCACACCTCGGACGAGCTGTGCTTGGTCGCCATGCGCTCCGGTTTTTTCGGCATCGGGCAGACGATTGAGAAACGGTCGGGAGAGCCTGTCGGTGGCGGGTAGGCGCTAAAGCCCTTACTGACGGCGGTGATCGTTACTGTGCCGCCCAGGGGCACGGGTATCACGTTGATCCCCGCGTTATCCGATTCCCACGGCTTGCCGTCGACAGTGGCGCTGAAACTCTGCTGCGCGTGAACACCGGTTGCGAAACCCAGCGTTGCGATCACGACCGTGATTAGTGAGCCGAGCACGGGCACAGAGGTTTTTGTGGTGGGTAAATTCATGGTGATCCGAAAGAGTGCAGGCGACGACTTGGCGTCGCAAAGGTTGACGAGCGCGCGGCCAAGTCCGCGCCTACATTCCGAGGCGTTTCTCAATCGCCGCCAATTTCTTCTGCATGGCTGCGTTCAATTTTTCCAACGCACCGATCTTCGCGTCCTTGTCTTTCACGATTTGATGCAGACCCTGAATCGCTGCCAGCGCGACGCCGTCGGCGTCTACCGTGGCGATGGATTTGTCGCTGCCGCCCAAGCCAAACGCCTTGTGGAAATCCTGCGCCATCGGACCGATGTGACGGGTGTTGACGTCAGTTTTGTAAGTCCAGCTGGTGATCGGCATCGCCAGCACTTTGTTGAGCACGCTGCGTGGATTGATCGAGGCAATCGCTGTTTTCACCGCACGATCACTGCCAATGTTGAACGACGCGGCGTACAGGTGGCCGACCGCGGTCGTGGCCGCAGCCGTGTCGCGCAACGCCATCTGAACTGTGCCCGTGCCGCCCGGCGTGCAAAAGGTGTCGCTGTGCGTGCCGCCCTTGTGCCAGCAAAAATTGCTGTTGGAGCGGAAGTACGCCGTGGCGGTTTGCACGCCAATGCCAAACTCATCAGGCGTCGTGGCGCTGGTACCCCACAGGTTAATCATCTGCCGGGTTTGCATGCCGAAGTACAAGCGCGTCGCAGGGTTCAGGTGAACACCGCCAGCGGAGCGGATCACGAATTGGTTGGCGGCATTGGAGGCGATGGGAGTGGTGGTTGAGTTGTCGCCCCAGACAAAGCTTCCGTTATGCACAGCGCGCGCTAATCTGCCTGCAGCGAAGCTGCTGTCCCCTCCCGCAAAGTTGCTGTAGCCGCCGGGAATAGCGCTGAAGAATCCTGTTGCCGTGTTTAGTTGTCCGCCCGAGACAGTCGCATGACCGCCCCCCAAACCCGCGGCGTTGCTTCCGCCACCCCCTATCGTGCTGTATTGCCCGTCGACTCGATTAGAGTATCCGCCGCTCACCGTGCTGAAATAGGCGTCATCACCAATACGATTGCTGCAAGGTGACGTGTAATTGAACGTGGTTGGGTTGTAGCAGACGCTCAATGCCCCGCCGCCACCAGCGATAACGCTTCCGTCATTGCCGACACCAATGCTGTTCGCAGCTACTCCGTTGATCGCGTTGGATGACATCCCGAACAATCCGGAAGTCCTCACAACACGCACGCCGTGCCCCCCCGCGACCTCCAGACTTACCTTACCCCCGCCGGACGCCACCTTCATGTCAAATACATCAGTCGTGCCCAACACCGCCGCAGCGCCGAACGCATTGCCGCCCTGCACAAACGCGCCATTAGGCCCCGTGGCGCAGCCGCTGGCCAAAAAGCTCACTACTGCAGCGGTTGTCGGGCGCGACGCGGTGGGGGCCACCCCAAGCGCCAATCCCGCCGTGAGTGACGCGCCCTGAAACCCCGCCAGATGGCGCGCAATGATGGTGGTGTCCACTGTGTCGATCTGCCCGTCGCCGTTCATGTCCAGCGCGCAGCCGACGCATTCGATATTGTTTTTGACTTGTAGCGGATCAAGGCTCGCGTAGCGCGTGCTCGCGGTCAACGGCGCGCCGGTGATGCCCAGCGCATAGCGGGCCAGCACCAAGCCGTCGTTGACGGCGTCAGACCCACCGTTGTCAAACGGACAGGTTTGCGCGATGCTCGAGGCGGGCAGCCAAGCCAGTGTCGCTATCAGCATGAGCGCTTTGAGGCATTGAACCCGTTGAAATGAAGCAAACATAAATCACCGTCTCTCGGTAAATATTGACGAACGCAAGGCTAGTCGAGGGATAGACGCAAAGCAACGGAATCTCCGACATTGGGGCGGAAGGCGATCATCTTGTGGGGCAGTTCCACCGCGATGGCTCTGGCGTAGGCTGGGATTCGCGGACGAACCGCCCTCACAAGCTCAGAAACGCCCTACAGCACGGGTGTCAATTGACCGGCTTCGTCGCCGCCGCATTCGCCCCGACCGTTCGCGCCTCATCGTCGCGCCCCAACGCGATTAACGCCGCTGCACGCGCCGATTGCAGCTTGCCGAACATTGCGCTGCCCTTGCCGTGTTTGGCGAGCGTGACCAGCGCCATTTCGTCTAGCCGTTTTAACGCCTCGGTGGGACGACCCACGCGCAACAGCAATTCTGCGTGTTGCCGTTTTGCCTCCAGCGTGGCTTCGCTTTCGGGGCTGGCAAACGCGGGCAATTGGGCCATCATGGCGTCGAGTTGGCGCACTGCTATGTCGGTGGTGGTCAGCGCGTTGCTACGTTGCCATAGGCTCAATCCTAGCGCGGCAATCACGGCGACCACTGACGCGGCAACGGCGCTGGTCAACTTCCAATGCCGTTTGAACCACAACCGAGTGCCGTGCGCGCGATCACCGGCGTGACGCGAAGTGGGGCGCTGCGACATCCAGGCATCGAGATCGGCAGCGAACGCAGCAGCGGTGGGGTAGCGGTCTTCCGGGGCGAGTCGAATCGCGCGGCTGATAATGGCGTCCAGATCGCCGCGCAAACGGTGTGCGTCGACAGGCGGCACGATCTGATCAACGATTTTTTTGGCACCTTTCGCCTGTGGCGTGGCGATGGTGGCGGACGCCAGCGGTGGGTCGTTGTGGATCACCGCGTATTCGAGCGCGGCGCGCGTGCTGCTACCCGCGAACGGGCGGTTGCCGGTACACAAGTGGAACAGCAACACGCCCAGCGAATACACATCACTCGCGGGCATCGTCGCCCCCCCGGTCACCTGCTCGGGTGAGGCGTATTCGAGCGTCAAACCGCGTCCGGTGAGTTGCGTCAATTTGGTCATCGGCTCGGATGACGCATCATCGAGCACGCCCGCGATGCCGAAGTCCAAAAGCTTGACCTGCCCATCTTGGGTGACCAGCACATTCGAGGGTTTCAGGTCGCGATGCAGCACCAGTTGATTGTGTGCGTGCTCGACCGCCTCGGCGATGTCGCGCACCAGTTGCAGACGCGATTGAAGCGTGTTGGCGTGGGCTGCGACGTAATCCAGCAGCGGCGTGCCGTTGATAAGCTCAAGCACGATGAACGCTTGCCCGTCCTCAACCCCCGCGTCGAGCAACCGCGCAATGTGTGGATGATTAAGCCGCGCCAGCACCACACGTTCGCGAGCGAAGCGACGGGTCAGCGTGTCGTGCGGCAGATCAACGCGCAGCAGCTTGATGGCCACGGCCGCCTTGTACAAACCGTCGCTCCGCACCGCGCGCCACACCTCACCCATGCCACCTTGGCCGAGACAAGACTCTAGCGTCCACGCACCGAACTTGCGTCCCGCTTTGTAGCCAATACCGGGCTCGGCCAGTGCTTCGCTGAGCACGGAATTAAACGGCGACTGCGCCAGCGTTGCGGTTTTGTCGACGTTGGCGGCGGCGACCAACAGCGCCACTAGTTCGCCGGCCACCTGAGGCTCGTCAACCCACAGCGCGCGGATGTAGGCAATGCGCTCGCGCTCGTCGAGTTCGAGCACTTCGTCGAACAACTCCGACACCCGCTGCCACAACTCGGGCGGCAGCTCGGAGAGCTTCATCGGTTCGGTCATGGAAGGTCGCGCGTTTCTGTAGGAGCGGCTCTGCCGCGACCGCCCAAGAGGTGCCTTGGGTGACTTAAGCGACAAAATGCCATGTTGCTCGTCACGTCCGTCACTTTGTCACTCGAGTCACCTGCCATTTCGGTAGCGTCAAACCGCCGCAATGGCCTCGGGCCGCAACGTTCGTGACAAGAGCGCGCGCGCTTTGAGCAGGTCGCGATTGACCGTGCGCAACGTCACGCCCAATTCCTGCGCAACCTCCTGCAATGACAATCCAGAAAACACGTGTAACTCGATCACCTGATACAGCCGCAGATCGAGCTTTTGGAGTTGATCCAGCGCCTGATCGAGCGCGACCATATCGGTCACATCCATCCACGGGGCGAGCGTGCCATCGGCGTGTGACATGGTCAGCAACGTCATGCCAGCGCCGCGCTTTTCCGCATCGCGTTCACGCACAAAATCAATCACAATGGAGCGCAGCACTTTGCCGATATAGGCAAAAAATTGCAACCGCGTTTGCCCCTGCAAACCCTCACGCTCCGCCATGCGCATAAAGCCCTCATGCACCAGTGCTGTGGCGTTCAATCCGGTGATGCCACCGGCCTGCGCCAGCTTGCCGCGAGCGAGACGTTTGATGTCGGGATACAGGCTAGAAAACAGCGCTCGCATCGCATCGGAATCGCCGCTGGCGGCGCGCTGAACCAAAAGGGTGGGGGAGGGCTGCTGCATCAACACATTTTGCAATGGATCAATCGCGCTGTGACATCTCGAATCAGCTTTTCGCTGAGAAGCTTATTAATATTGGGCGAGGACCTACAAATATCGATTTATCGACTATTTGCGGAATAGGGGGTTAAGCGCAATTGAAATGGTCGTTTCGGCAAAAAGGTGATCCTTGTAGGCGCGGCGAAAGTCGCGAGCCTTCACCGACATAATCGCGGCTTGCGCCGCTCCTACGAAGGCGTGGCTGAAATTAGTAAAGCGTTGCAGCCAGCGCCTGCCGGTAGCGCCGCACCAGCTCCGGCTGCTCTTTCCCGAGCGAAAAATACTCGACCAGTCGCTTTTTTGCGGCTTGTTCGTTCCACGTGCGATCCCGTTCAACGGATTCGAGCAGCGTCTGATACGCTGGTTCAAACTGGCTTTGCGCTGCGTACACCGCCGCCAGATGAAAGCGTGCGTCATGGTCGTTGCCGTCCATCTCGATGCGTGCCTTAAGCGCGGCGGCCTCGGGCGAATTGCCCGCTTCCTCAGCGGCCACAATTTTGGTGGCGACGCGCTGAAACTCCGCATCCATCCGCGTTAACGCGGTGCACGCATCAAGGTAGGCTTGTGCTTCGGCGATGCGATTGTCGCGCATGGCGATGTCGGCCAACATGACGCGCGCCGCATCAAGCTTAGGGTTCAGCGCGAGCGCCAGTTTCAATTCATCCACCGCGCCTTGAATGTCACCGGCGTCGAGTTTGGCCTGGGCTTTGCCTAATTTTTCATCGCTGGCGGACGGCACAATCTTGTCCAAAAATTGGCGGATCACGCCCTCCGGCTGCGCGCCTTGAAACGCGCTGGCAGGCTTTTGCCCTTTCACCGCAATGACGGTCGGCAGCGACTTGATGGCAAACATGCTGGCCACTTCTTGCTGCTCGTCGGCATTCACCTTCGCCAGGCGAAAGCGCCCGCCATACTCGACGGCCAACTTCTCAAGCAGCGGCGTCAACGTCTTGCACGGCCCGCACCACGGGGCCCAGAAGTCAACGATGATCGGCGTCGCGTCCGACGCGGCAATCACCTCAGTTTCAAAGTTTTCAATGGTGACGTCAAAGATATGGGGCGAGGTGGTCATGGCGATGTCGAGAGAAGAATTAGCTTGATTTTACGGGTCATGGATAGCGTGTGACACAATTTGAGTCTACTCATCTAGCAGTGAAGCGAAACTGAAATTGCATAGCCAAACTAACAAAGTCGCGCTCATCACGGGCATAACGGGGCAAGACGGTGCCTATCTTGCGGAGCTGCTACTCGGCAAGGGCTACATCGTGCACGGCATCAAACGCCGCAGCTCACTGTTCAATACGGATCGAATCGACCACTTGTATCAAGACCCACATGTCGATGGTCGCCGGTTGATATTGCATCATGGCGACATGACCGACAGCTCAAGCTTGGTGCGCATCATGCAGCAGGTGCAGCCGGACGAGGTGTACAACTTGGCCGCGCAGTCGCATGTGGCGGTGTCATTCGAGGAGCCTGAGTACACGGCAAACTCTGATGCGCTCGGCCCGCTGCGAATACTGGAAGCGATTCGCATTCTGGGTTTGGAGAAGCAGACGCGTTTCTATCAGGCGTCAACCTCGGAGTTGTACGGCCTCGTGCAAGAAGTTCCGCAACGCGAATCGACACCGTTTTATCCGCGCAGCCCGTACGCGGTGGCAAAGCTTTACGCCTATTGGATCACGGTGAACTACCGCGAAGCGTACGGCATGTACGCCTGTAACGGTATCCTCTTTAACCACGAATCGCCCTTGCGCGGCGAGACGTTTGTGACGCGCAAAATCACCCGTGCGCTGGCTCGCATCAAGCTCGGCTTGCAGGATTGCTTGTATCTGGGCAATCTCGACGCCAAGCGCGATTGGGGGCACGCTAAGGACTATGTCGAAATGCAGTGGCTCATGCTGCAACAAGACGTGGCTGAGGATTTTGTGATCGCCACCGGGGTGCAATACAGCGTGCGCGAATTTGTTGAGGCGGCGGCCAACGAGGTGGGCATTCGCCTGCATTGGAAAGGCGCGGGCGTTGCCGAGCAGGGCTTTGATGATCACGGTAAATGTCTGGTGGCGATTGATTCGCGCTACTTTAGGCCGACCGAGGTTGAAAGCCTTTTGGGGGATGCGTCAAAGGCGCGCGACAAGCTCGGCTGGACGCCACAAATTAGTTTTGCAGCGTTGGTCACCGAGATGATGCGCGAAGATTTGAAGTCAGCCGAGCGCGATGAGCTGGTCAAACGGCATGGCTACGCAGCGTATGACTATCACGAATAAGTTGTCGCTCGACGCATGCATATTTGTGGCCGGTCATCGCGGCATGGTCGGCTCAGCGATTGTTCGCGAACTGGCGCGGCGCGGTTACCGCAATGTGCTGACGCGCGCCCACGCCGAGCTTGATTTGACCCGCCAGGCAGACGTGTCGGCGTTCATGATGGCGGAGAAGCCCGACTACATTTTTTTGGCAGCAGCCAAGGTCGGCGGCATCCACGCCAACAACGTCTACCGTGGCGAATTTCTCTACCAAAATTTGATGATCGAAGCGAACGTGGTGCACGCCGCATTCGAGGCGGGCGTGCAGCGCATGCTGTTTCTCGGCTCCAGCTGCATCTATCCGCGCGATTGCCCGCAACCCATCCGTGAGGAGTACCTGCTGACCGGGCCGCTGGAGCCGACCAACGAGCCTTACGCCATCGCCAAAATTGCTGGCTTGAAACTTTGCGAGAGCTACAACCGGCAGTACGGCACCCGGTATGTGGCTGCCATGCCAACCAATCTATACGGGCCGAACGACAACTACGATCTGGCTAATAGCCACGTGTTGCCAGCACTGATCCGCAAGGCGCATGAGGCCAAGCTGCGCGGCGATAACGTGATGTCGGTGTGGGGCAGTGGCACGCCGCGACGCGAGTTTTTGTATGTTGATGATTTGGCCGAAGCGTGCGTGTTTTTGATGGAGCACGAGAGCGCAGAGGCGCTGGTCAATATCGGCACCGGCACTGACGTGACCATCGCCGAGTTGGCGCGCTTAATCATGGACGTGGTGGGATTGCAGGCGACTTTGGTGCTCGACGCAAGTAAGCCCGATGGCACACCGCGCAAGCTGCTCGATGTGAGTCGACTAGCCGCACTGGGCTGGCGCGCAAAAACAACGCTCCGCGATGGCATCGTGGCGGCTTATGCGGATTTTTTGAGTAAAGCGGCGACCGCGTAACGGCGCTGCGCGTTACGTCCGTTGGTAGACATCGGCGAGCCTGACGATATCGTCCTCGCCCAGATACGTCCCGAGCTGCACCTCGATGATTTCAACGGCGCTGTCGGTATTGTTCTGCAGGCGATGTACCTCGCCAATGGCGATGAACACATGCTCATTGGGCTGATAGTCGCGCACGCTTTCACCGACGGTGATGGTCGCCACGCCCTTCACCACAATCCAATGCTCGGCACGTTTGTGATGCAACTGAAGGCTCAACGATTGCCCCGGGTGCACGCCGATCTGCTTGACCTGAAAACCCGCGCCCGCGCCAGTGTTCGGCCCTGAGCCGAGCGAGTCATACCAGCCCCACGGGCGGTGTACTTTGCGATGCAGGTCGGCGCGACTGTCGGCATCATTGCTGAGTCGCATCGCAATTTTCTTGACATCCTGCGCATGCGATTTACTCGCCACCAGAATCGCGTCCGGCGTGTGCACGATGATCGCATCACTGATGCCAACGCAGGCGATCACTGGCGCATTCGGCCCGGTGCTGCGCACGTACGTATTGTGCGAATCTTCAAACAGCGCGTGGCCAATGGCCGCGTTGCCGCATTCGTCTTTGGCCGCGATGGCCCACGCGCTGTCCCATGCGCCAATGTCGCTCCAACCCGCGCTGAGCGGCACCACAGCGCCGTGAATGCCCACCTCCGGATGTGTGGCGAGTTTTTCCATCACCGCATAGTCGATGGAGTTCGATGGGCACGCCGCAAATACCGCGGCTTCAGGCAACAGGTCGCCTCCGACTTTTTTGGCGCTAGCCAGTGCTGCTGTGCAGGCAGCGAGCATGGCGGCCTCGAAACTTGCCATGGCACGCAGCCAAACGCTTGCTTTGACCACAAATAATCCGCTGTTCCAGAGGTATTCTTTGCTGTCGACGTATTCGCGGGCGACTTCAACGGTGGGCTTTTCAACAAAGCGATCCAGCGCGAAGGCGCTCGCATCGAACGCGCTGGTGCCGCCAATGCGCAAGTAGCCATAACCGGTGGCAGGCTCGGTGGGCACAATGCCAAACGTGACGATAGCCTCACCCATGCCGCCGCTCGCTGAAACCTGCGTCGCCCGAAGCGCTACCGCAACGGCGGCATGAAAGCTCGCCAGATCGGGAATCGCGTGATCGGCTGGCATCACTAGCAGCACTGGGTCGACCGATGCTGATCGCTCAGTCGCCAGCAGCGCCGCCAACGTCAGCGCAGGCGCGGTGTTGCGCCCGACAGGTTCAGCGATCAACTGCGCGTCGTTAATGCCAATCTCTTGCAATTGGCGGCGCGTGACGAAGCGATGCCAATCGTTGCACACCACAATCGGCGCGCTAGTCGCAACGCCCTCAAAACCACGCAACCGCAGCGCAGTCGATTGCAGCATGGTAGCGTGCTCATGCACGGCCTGCAATTGCTTGGGCATATGCGAACGAGACAAGGGCCACAAGCGGGTGCCGCTGCCGCCGCACAGGATAACGGGGATGATCATGGGTATATTGGGGAAACGGGGTGGCGAAAAACTGACATCTCCCCAAGTTTACGAAATCACCTCGTGCCCCAAAAAAACAACCACCGCCGCGCAATCGTCCTGATGATGTGTGCGCTGGCGCTCTTGATTTGCTTGGACGCTAGCGGCAAATACCTTGGCGGCAAAGGCGTGCCGGTGGCTGCCACCACGTGGTCGCGCTATTTTGGGCACACGTTGGTGGTGCTGGTGCTTTTCTTTCCTCGTGATGGCTGGCAGCTGTTTCGCGCGGCGCGGCCCAGCTTTCAGTGGGCGCGCGGTACTTTAATGGTGACGGTGACACTGCTTTATTTCGCTGCGCTCAAGTTCATTCCGTTGGCCGAGGGCACCGCTTTGTTCTTCCTGACGCCACTCATCACCACCGGGCTTTCAGCCTGGTTTTTGCATGAACGACCGACACGCTGGGCGCTTGCAGCCGTGGTTCTGGGCTTTCTCGGGGTGCTGATTGTGGTGCGACCCGGTAGCGATTTGCCGCTGATTGGCGTGGCGCTGGTGATCGCTGCGGCGGCGTGCAATGGCTGCTATCAAACGCTGACCCGCGCCGCGTCCTCATCGGCCACCCGTGCCGAGCGCACCAGCACGCAGCTGTTGTTCGCTGGGATGGTCGGTGCGCTGGTGATGACGGTCAGCATGCCGTTCTGGTGGGTGCCGGGCTGGATGGCGGGCGTCGCGCCGCTCACGTGGCTTACGTTCGCGGCGACCGGTGTTTTCGGCGCGTTGGGCCAGTTGCTGCTGATCCGCGCCTACACTCTGGCGGCCGCCCCGGTGATCGCGCCGTGGACTTATACGCAGTTGCTGTTGTCTATTGCAATTGGTTGGCTGGTGTTCGGCGCGGTGCCCGATTCGGTCACCTTGATTGGCATGGCGATCATTGGCTTATCGCCGCAACTGACGCGTTTGCATCGTAAGTAGTCGCATCGGTAGGCGACGACTTGGCGTCGCCCGGCGCTGCCGCTTCAGCTCCAATTGCCCGAAGCGCGGCCAAGTCCACGCCTAACGGGCGAGCACCCGCCGCTGTTCCCACGTGGCCCTTACAATCGGGGCTCAACGTTAATAACGGTTCACGAGACCGGAAAAAGAATATGGTTACTGGGCCTCTGACGTCGACACTGAGGCGGGTGCTCGCCGCAAGCCTGATCGGCGCTGCAGGACTGGGCGGGCTGGGCGGGTGTGGCGACGCTAAGTCGCCCAAGGTGGCAGGCACGGCGAGTTCGACCACCTCGCCGGTGGCAAACCCCGACGGCAAGAAAGTGGTTCGCTTGGCGTTCCCGGTGGCGGAGTCGGGATTTGATCCGCAGACTGTGTCCGATCTGTATTCAGCGATTGTGGTCGACAGCATTTTTGACACGGTGCTCACCTACGATTACCTCGCTGAACCCGCGAAGCTCGTTCCGAAAATCACGACCGAGATGCCCACTGTAGAAGACGGCGGCAAGCTCTACACCATCAAACTCCAGAAAGGTATTTTTTTCGCGCCGCACGAAGTTTTTGGCGGCAAGAAGCGCGAGCTGACGGCCACCGACATCGCCTACACCTTTAAGCGTCACTATGACGATTCGATCAAACCGGTGTGGCGCTTTTTGGTGAGCGACAAAATTGTTGGGCTTGACGAATGGTATGCAGCGGGCAAAAAAGCGGGCAAGCTCAATTGGGATGCGCCCGTTGCGGGTCTTGAGATTGTCGATCCCTACACGCTGAAAATTCGCCTGACCAAACCTGATTTCAACTTTGGATACGTGCTTGCCCACAACGGCAATGCCATCGTTGCCCGCGAAGTCGTCGAAAAGTATCCGAACGACGTGCAAAGCCATCCGGTCGGTTCGAGTGCGTATTACTTAAAGGAGTGGGTGCGCGGTCAACGTATGGTGCTGGAGAAAAATCCTTACTGGCGCGGCGGCACGTGGGACTTCAAGGCCTCGGGTAAAAATCCCTACGATGAGACCATCGTGGCGGCGATGAAAGGCAAACCAATCGCGGTGATCGACCGGGTGGAGATTTATCCCATCGAGGAGGAGCAGACGCGCTGGCTCGCGTTTAAGAACGTGCAGCTGGATATCCTCAATATGCCGCAATCCTTCATCAAGCAGGCTCTGCCCGGCGGCAAGGTTGCACCCGACCTAGCTGCACAAGGCGTTCGTGTGCAGCGCCAGCTCGACCCTGAGTACACCTACACCTATTTTCAGTGGAATGATCCGGTATGGGGAGGTGCCGAATTGCCCAAAATCGCCTTGCGACGCGCGGTGGCCATGGCGATCAATCGGGATGAAGAAATTCAAATTATCCGCAAGGATAACGCCGTTCGTGCCGAGTTTTTAGTGCCGCCTGGGGTGGCGGGACATCGTCCTGATTTCGCATCCAACATTACCTACAACCCGGCGCTCGCCAACGCGCTACTCGACAAATTTGGCTATAAAAAAGGTTCAGACGGTTTCCGTACTACGCCCGACGGCAAGAGCCTTTTATTCAAGTACACGTCCACCCCCACCGCCATTGAACGCGAGTTTGATGAGCTTTACCGAAAAAACATGGACGCAATCGGCGTTCGATACGAGGCGGAAAAAGAAAAGTTCGCCGACTCGCTGAAGCGCGAGAAGCGTTGCCAGATTGCCAGCCGTGGTGCGGCATGGATTGCCGACTATCCGGATGGTGACAACTTTGTGCAACTGCTTTACAGCAAGAACATCGGCGAATCGAACAACGGTTGCTACAAAAGCGCGGCCTACGACAAGCTCTACGAACAATCCACGCTGCTCGCAGATGGTCCGGAGCGCGACAAGGTGTATTTCGAAATGCAGAAGCAGTTCGAAGCGGACACCCCGTGGGCACTCGGCGTTACCCGCTACCGCAACCAAATGATTTACCCGTGGGTTATGGGCTATAAAAAGCATCCGGTACTGCTGGCCGACTGGCTGTACTTCGACGTCACTATGGCCAACACTGGCAAGGGGAAATAGGCCATGCTCGCCTACATCGTTCGCCGCTTATGGCAAATCCTGCCGACCATGGCCGGTGTGATTCTGCTGATATTTTTCTTGTTCAACGTGGTCGGAGGCGACCCGGCTTATTTGCTCGCGGGCAAAATTTCTAACCCCGAACAAATCGCCAACATCCGCAAACAGCTCGGCATTGATGAGCCGTACTGGATGCAGTTGCTGATCTTCGTGAAGCAAGTCGTCACGTTCGATTTCGGCGCGAGTTGGAGCACCAACGAGGTAGTTTCGCAAATTTTTGCCACACGTCTCCCGGCCTCGCTGATGATCGGCATTCCGCTGCTGATTCTCGAAACTATCATCGCCGTGTGCATCGCGTTGGCAGTGGCTTACGTGCGCGGCTCGTTCACGGATCGCGCGGCGATGGTGACCTGCACGGTGGCGCAGTCGGTGTCGATCTTGGTCTACATCATTGTGTTTCAGTATGTGCTGGCCTACAAATTCGGCTGGTTCCCGGTGCAGGGCTGGGGCGATAATTTTTTCGAAAATTTGTTTAAATATGCGGCGCTGCCCATCGTGATTGCGCTGGTGGTTTCGCTCGCCCCAAACATCCGTTTGTATCGCACATTTTTGCTCGATGAAGTGAATCAGGATTACGTGCGCACTGCGCGCGCCAAGGGTCTGTCCGAGAACCGTGTGATGTTTGTGCATGTGCTGCGCAATGCGTCGATTCCGATCATCACGAATCTTATGATTCAGTTGCCCGGTCTTCTAGTCGGCCTGTTCCTGATTGAGCGTTTTTTCTCGGTGCCGGGTATTGGCCGTGAAGTGATTCTCGCGGTGGAACGCTCAGACTTCCCGGTGATCAAGGCGGTCACCGTGTACGTCGCCCTTGCCACGATGCTGGCCAACCTTGCCGCGGACTTGCTCTACAAAGCAGTCGATCCGCGTGTTGAACTCAAGTAGGGCTGCCGAACCATGACAACTGCTACCGCAACACTCAATCAAATTGGCATCGACCGCTCTCCGGGCCTGTGGTCACTGGCTTGGAAGCGCCTGAAAACAGATCGCATCGCCGTGGTGTCGATGGTGATCGTTATCGCGTTTTTACTGCTCTCAGTGGGTGCCTTTTTCGGCTTAATCGCAAAGGACTGGAACCGCGAAATCGCCGTCAACTACGCGCCGCCCACATTGTTCAAAGACAGCCACAAGGCTCCGGATACCAAGGCGGGTGCCGACGCAGGCCCGACCGTTGATGGTGCCGCGGCGAAGCCGGAATTCATCAATGATCGCGATCCGCTGCGTGAGGTCATCAACGAGTTGAAAACGCAACTGGGTCAATCTACTGGTGCCGCGGCAGCAGTCGATTCCGGAATCAAAATTGTCGACCCGCTCGCCGATGTTCTGACTGAGTTGCGCAAACAATTAGGGCGCACGGGTGACGTTGCTGCCAACGTGGTTGAGGCGAAGCGCCTCGACTACCTGCCGTTCGGGGCCGACAAGTGGGGCCGCGACGTGTTGGCGAAAGTCATTCAAGGCTCGGAGACGTCCATTCTGGTGGGCTTTGCGGCCGCCATTGTCGCCACACTCATGGGCACGGTGCTCGGCGCTTTTGCGGGCTATTACGGCGGCAAAACCGACGACGCGCTGAACTGGTTCTACTCCATCTTCAGTTCAATCCCGTACATTTTGTTGGTGCTGGCGATTGCGGCGGTGCTCAAGCAGAAAGGCGTGGTCACGGTTGTGTTGATTCTTGGGCTTACTGGCTGGACGAGTATTTTCCGGTTGGTTCGCGCTGAGTACTTAAAACACAAAGCGCGTGATTATGTACGCGCTGCGAACGCCATCGGCGCGTCGAATTTGCGCCGCATGTTCGTGCATATTTTTCCGAATATTTCGCACGTCGTGCTGGTGCAGCTCTCATTGCATGTGGTGCTGTTTATCAAGTCGGAAGTGATCTTGTCATTCCTTGGGTTCGGTGTGCCGGTTGATGTGGTCAGTTGGGGGTCGATGTTGAACGAATCACAGAACGAATTGATCCTGGGCTATTGGTGGCAACTCGCCGCTGCGACGGTGTTCATGGCCGTGCTGGTGACTGCATTCAGCCTGTTCACCGATGCGCTGCGCGATGCGCTTGATCCGAAGTTGAAATAGCTGTCATCCTGAGCGAAGCGAAGGATCGGGTTGTTGAACGCCGCTGTGTACATTGTTTCCAATGAGGCGAGAACGATTGATATCGGAGTAATCGGCGACCTTGTCCGTCGCATGTTCGAACACAAAGCTGGAACTTACGAAGGTTTTACAAAGCGTTACGGGTTGAAAAACTGGTGTATTTTGAGCAGACCGACGACATACGTGCTGCCATTGAGCGGCAAAAGCAGTTGAAAGGCTGGCGACGGTCTCGAAAAGTTGAGCTAATTGAACTCGCTAATTTCGGCTGGGAAAACCTTTCCGCGGCGTGGTTTGCTTCGAGTCGCAGTGGCGGTTTGCTAAGTGATCCTGAGCAACGCGAAGGATCACTTTGATGAACACCGGTATTGATATAGCCCACGGCGCCGTTGAACGGTGATGTGTATTGTTAGGACGAATAAATATGACCACCCCACTCCTCTCCATCAAAAACCTCCGAGTCAAATTCCGTCTTGACAAGCACAATTCGTTCGAAGCGCTAAAGGGCATTTCGTTTGACGTGATGCCGAATCAAACGGTCGCGTTGGTCGGTGAATCCGGCTCCGGAAAGTCGGTTGCTTCGCTCGCGGTGCTCGGTTTGTTGCCCAAGGAAAACGCGACGGTCGACGCGGCCAGCAGCATCGAATTTGAAGGCAAGAACTTGCTTAAATTTTCGAACGCTGAAAAGCGCGCGTTGCGTGGCAGCGAAATCTCGATGATTTTTCAGGAGCCGATGAGTTCGTTGAACCCAGTGTTCACTGTGGGCTTTCAGATTGAAGAAGTTCTGAAAGAGCACAAGGGACTGTCCGGCAAAGCTGCGCGTGATCGTGCCATTGCACTGTTGACGGAGGTGGGCATCCCCGAGCCCGCGATCAGGATCGACAGTTTCCCGCACCAGATGTCGGGCGGGCAGCAGCAGCGTGTCATGATCGCGATGGCGATTGCTTGCGAGCCAAAGCTGCTAATCGCGGACGAGCCGACTACCGCGCTCGATGTGACGATCCAAAAGCAGATTCTCGATCTCATCGCAGCGCTGCAAAAAAAGCACAATATGAGCGTGCTGTTCATTACGCACGATCTCGCCGTCGTGGGTGATATTGCCGATCACGTGGTGGTGATGCGCAACGGTGAAATTCGCGAGCAGGGCGCGGCGAAGGACGTATTTGCCGCGCCGAAGGATGATTACACACGGGCGCTGCTCGCCTGCCGCCCTGCAGTCGATTCGCGTCCTAAACGGTTGCCTGTGATTGATGATTTCATGGCGGGACGCGCTGATGCGATGCGTTTGGCGCAGCGCTCGCGCGGCGTGAAGGACAGCGATCCTGTGGTGCTCGAAGTCAAAGGGCTGTGCAAAGATTTCGTTTCGCGCGAGGGCTTGTTTGGCAAGCGCGTTTTCAATGCAGCGAAGGACGTTTCGTTCAAGCTGCGCAAAGGAAAAACGCTAGGCCTCGTCGGTGAATCCGGCTCCGGAAAAACCACGGTCGGCCTGACGATCATGCGCCTGCACGACGCGACGAAAGGCGAAGCTTGGTTTAACGGCAAGAACATTTTTGCGATGAGCGAGAAGGAGTTTTTGCCGTACAAGAAGCGCATCCAGATCATCTTTCAGAACCCGTACGCCTCACTCAATCCGCGTTTCACCGTGGGCCAGATCATCTGCGAACCGATGATCATCCACGGGCTCGGTACGAACGCGGAGGCCAGAGCGAATATGGCCTTCGAGCTGCTTGCAAAAGTTGGTTTGCCCGAGATGAGTTTCTACAAATACCCGCACGAATTCTCAGGCGGTCAGCGGCAACGGATCGCCATCGCGCGCTGCCTGACGATGAAGCCCGACATCCTCATCTGTGATGAATCGGTGTCGGCGCTGGACGTATCAGTTCAGGCGCAGGTGCTGAACCTGCTGCAAGACCTGCAGGACGAGTTTGGCATGTCCTACATCTTCATCTCGCACGATCTCGCCGTCGTCAAATACATGAGCGACGAAGTCATGGTGATGTCCGAAGGCAATGTGGTGGAGCAGGGCGATTCCGACGAGCTGTACGCCGCGCCGAAGGCGGCGTACACGCGCAAACTGCTGGATTCGATTCCGAAGGGGCTGCACGCGTAAAAAGGTTTCCTGATTAGTTACCTGCCTCATATTAGCCATCCAAATTGCCGTCATACTCGCCACAGGCAGTTATCCAGCACTCGACCATGCCTTGAGGCCATTCATGGCGATTGCGATGGCAAACTTTCTGGATTCCCGGCTTTGTCGAGAATGACGCCAGTCTGAGGCACGTAACTCGTCAGGACAGGTTTTGTGGGAGCGATTCCACCGCAACAAGCAGGCTCGACGACGCGCGCTCATCGCGGTGGAACCGCTCCCACAGCGTTACTGAACCTTACGAGCGGTAAACTAGGTTTTCCGATTTGATCGCCTGAAAGGTCAATCTGTATGGGCCTCCCACAACCGATTCCGCACATGTCGCTTGACGAGTTCACCGAATGGATACTGACTCAGGATCGGAAATACGAGTACTACAAGGGCGAGATTTTTGATGTGTATGCGATGGCGGGGGCCAAGGCAAACCACAATCTTGCCGCAATCAACGTTGCTGCGGCGCTCCACGCTCATCTCAAAGGGCAACCGTGCCAAACCTTCATTGCCGACATGATGGTGCGCGTCGAAGCTGACAACGTTGGCTATTACCCCGACGTGATGGTGACGTGCTCGGAGGACGACCGCACCCGTCAATCGTTCAAAACCGACCCGCTGCTAATCGTCGAAGTACTTTCCGCGTTAACCGCCGCCTATGACCGTGGCAAAAAGTTCGCCAGCTACCGAAAGATTGCCTCGCTCCAGCACGTCGTCTTCATTGACCCCGAAGTGAACAGCATCGATCATTTTCAGCGCGACGGGGATCGTTGGACGCTGCTGCCGTCGGGCGCCGATCATCTGGACTTTGCGGAGATTGAATGCCGGCTCGCGACTGTGGACGTTTTCATGGGCGTTGACTCAACAGACGAACGCGCCTCGCGACCGTAACTTGCGCTGCAAGCGTTCTAAGTGCAACTGTTGCACTCACGCAACGATTCAATACCAACTTATCGCTAGATCAACCATTGCTCGCGGGCTAACGCTTATTTATTGCATAAGTCGACTTATGAATAAAAATTAGTTCAAGCCCAATTGAAATAAGGCTTTCACTAAAAAGCTGTTATGTCAGTGTACATCCGTTCAGTCGCCGCATGCGCGTCGCTTGAACGTTCTTTCAGCGGTTGTTCTAATATAAAAAATATATTTATCAATAACTTACAAGAATATTACTTGACCAGCCATTTTTTATATCGGTTCGTCGACGGCGCGATGCCTTGTGTCCCGCCGTAGCCTTAATGACGCGTTGATGACAAAATAAAATAGTTATCCTACCAACCGCCCTCACTGGGTTTTCAGGGGTTTTTTATGATTCAGAAGAAACAATTGGCTGTCGCTATCGCGGCAACTTTTGTGGCCACCGGCGTTGCGTACGCGCAGCAGCCGCAAGTCGTCGAAAAAGTTGAAGTCACCGGCTCCAACATCAAACGTACCCAAACTGAAGGTGCCTCGCCCATCACCGTCATTAGTCGCGAAGAAATTGTTAAGAGCGGTGCGACCAGCCTTAACGATGTGCTTCAGAACATCTCGTCGTCAGGTGTCGGCAGCTTCAGCGAAACCAACACCAATTTGTCCTCTGGTGGTGGTTCAGCGGGCATTTCGCTACGCGGTCTCGGTGCCAGCTACACGCTCGTACTTGTGGATGGTCGCCGGGTTGCGCCAAGCGCGTTCGGTGGTGCAACGGGCGTTGCATCATTTACTGACTTAAACAGCATTCCACTCGCGGCCATTGAGCGGGTTGAAGTGTTGCGCGGAAGTGCTTCTGCTATCTACGGCTCGGACGCAATTGGCGGAGTGATCAACATCATTCTGCGTCGCGATTTCAAAGGCGGCGAAGTGACGGCGTTTGTCGGTCAGACGCAACGTGGCGATGGTCGGGAGCTTCGTGGAAGCGCCGCTTATGGCTACGGCGATTTGGCCAAAGACAAATTCAACGTTCTAGCTTCGTTTGATTATTACAAACGCGAGCGGGTCAGGAGCATTGATCGCTCTTACGGCGCAAGTGCCGACGGCACGTTGCTCAGCGCAGATTTGGGCGTTGACAGCCGCTCGCCCACGGGCAACCCCGGTAGCTTCCGTGTGCGGGGGGCAGACGGCACATACGGCCCCTATCGCGCCATGCCAAACTGTCCGGCGATCGACAAATCTCCTGCCACACCGATAGCCACAGAGGATCAATACTGCCTTTTCAACTTCCTTAAATTTTGGGACTTGGTACCACCTTCCGAGCGCATGGGTGGTGTGGTCAAGTTGAACTACGAAATATCACCGACATTGGCAGCGTATGCGCGCGCGGTGGTGAATCAAAACTCCACCCTGTTCAACGTGGCTCCAACGCCGCTACCTGTCGGCACTATTCTCGCGACGGCGCCGGGTAATAGCCTTGGACAAACGTACGAGTATCGATATCGAATCACAGCGGGTGGCCCCCGTGTGAACGATCAACAGGTTGACTTCAACAGTTTCGTTGCGGGTCTGCAAGGTCAGTTCGGTAAATTTGACTGGACCGCAGCGTTCAATTCGTCTGCAACCAAGCAACGCAATAACGGAAGCGGTTACGCCAACACAGCGTTGATCGCTGCGGCGTCGGCGTCCGGGATTTTGCGTCCCTACGAATTTGCCCTCAACCCTGCGCTTGAGGCGGTCGCTGCCAAGGCAATTTCTGCCAGCTACACGCGTATCGGCAAAGCCAAATCGGATGGCATTGATGCGAAGGTGTCGGGCGATATTTTGGCGTTACCAGCCGGTCCTTTGTCGTTTGCAGCCGGTGTTGAGTTGCGTCGCGAATCAATCAGTGACCGATGCATCACGCCTGAGTGCACGTTGGGTGCCGGCGGTTCAAGCTTGATTACGGGTGCCAACTCAACAGCGGCATCAGGTAAGCGCGACATCAACGCGCAATTCATTGAGCTGCGTGGTGCCTTGCTGACCGGTCTAGATGTGTCGCTGGCAGGGCGTCGTGATGCCTACGACGGCGAATCATCTCCTGATGCAAAGGGCATTGTTCGCACCGGCAAGTCGTCTAAGATCGTGCCACAATTGGGTGTAGAGTTTCGGCCTGCGAAATCGGTGCTGTTGCGCGGCGTGATTGGCGAAGGCTTTAAAGCGCCGACACTGTTTGAAGCCTATCAAGCGACATCTGAGTCGTTTAACAACGGCACTGCGTATCGCGATCAGCGTCGCTTCCCGGTGACCGGTGCTCGTGAGGATAGCGGCTCGGTTCAGGTTAAAAACTTCCGTGGTGGTCAACCCGCGCTGGTACCGGAGACATCGAAGAACTTCAGTCTCGGTTTTGTTTTCGAGCCAATTACCGATCTGAGCATTGCGGTTGATACGTGGGGTATCGAGCTGAACAACACCATTGGCCTGCCAAGTGTGTCCCGTCTGCTGGGACGCGAAGCGGCCAATAGAGGCGATTTGCTGGTAACGCGCGGTGCCGCCTCTTCAGCGGATATCGCGCGTGGCATTCCCGGCTCCATTGAGTTCTTGACGCTAACGTACGCGAACTTGGGTCAAACCAAGATTCAGGGCACCGATTTGGATATCGAATACAAATATCGTACCGCTGAGTACGGCAAGTTCGGTATCCGCAGCTTGCTGTCATACACCTACTCCTACAAGCAAGCTCCGGAGCCAGGTGTCCCGATGGTCGAATACCTTGGAACGTATGAAATCCCGCGTTTCCGCATGTCTGCTACGCTGAATTGGGCGCGTGGACCTTTTGAAGCACAATGGCAGGCGCGCTACACAGGCAAGCATGCGCAGGAGCTGCAAAACGTTGATACCGACAAGGTCGCACCAGAGATGTACCATGATTTGGCTGTTAGCTACACGGGCTTTAAAAACCTGACGCTAAACGCCGGTGTACGCAATATCTTTGATAAGCAGCCCTCGTTTGCTAACGGCGACTCGCAGAACTACAGTTACGGTTTCGGCGACCCACGTGGTCGCGGTTACTGGCTGAACGCTAACTATAAGTTCTAGTCACGCCGAGCTAAACATCACTCGGCTGATAATCCGAGTTGACCAGAGGGCGCAGGAATCTGCGCCCTTTTTTTGTCCCTTACAATCGCGACGTGGGCAAATTTTTCGCTCCACCCGTGTTTGTTTTGCTGAAACGGAGTTTGTGCTCATGAAAAAATTTTTGAAATATTTGGCGTCCGCCGCGCTGGTCTTTTCGTTATGTTCTCCCGTCATTGCTCAGGTCTCTGGCGCAACGATCCCGATTGAAACCGTGTTTAAACGGCCTGAATTTGTCAGCTATGTGGTTTCGCCTGACGGAAAGAAGTTGGCATCGCTAGTCCCGTTCAAAGGCCGAGATAATGTGGTGGTGATCGACCTTGAAAAGCGCACCCGATCCAATATCACCAACTTCGACACGTACGACGCAGCTGGCATCAACTGGATCACTAACAATCGGCTGTGGTTTCGCACGACGGCTGGGCGAGATGTCGGTGGCAATATTCGCTACAAAGGCAGTTATGCGATCAATATCGACGGCTCGGACATCAAAAACATCGACTCTTTTCGCGGTACGCCAACCGGCGCGCGATTTGTAAAGGTCATTGACCGCGAAACCGGCGACATGATCATGGAGGCGAACCTGCGCCGCCGCGATGCGGTTGACTTGTATCGCGTCAACACCTCGACTAACAAACTCGATCTGCTGACGTTTGACAGTCCTGCCGATACTAGACGCTTTATGGTTGACGGCAACAATGTTGCGCGCTTTGCGTGGACCACAGAGGATCCCAAGAACTCCCTTGAAAACCAGCTTTGGTATCGCACGAACGCCGACAGCAAATGGCAAAAACTGCAAAGCTGGAAGGAGGAAGGCGCGTATTGGGAGCCGGTTTCGTTCGGCGCGGACAACGCGTCGATGATCGTACGTAGCAACGTTGGCCGTGATCGCTTCGCAATGTACGAAATGAATGTGGCTGATTTCAAGGTGGGCAAACTCTTGTTCGAACATCCGTGGATCGATCTCGGTACGCCGCAAAGCGGCGGCATGATCATGCTGGCGGACCCCAATAAGCCAAGCGAATCGGCACGAGTTGTGGGTACCTATGCAGATGGCGTCAATTATGAGGTTGATTGGTTCGATCCCGAGCTGAAAAAAATTCAAGCGCAGCTCGATGCCGCGCTGCCCGACAAGACCAATACCTTTAGCGCAACCGCCGTGCTGGGTCGTCGAGTCGTAGTGACCAGCCGCGCACCTGACGCCGCGCCGCGCAGCTATCTTTTTGACCCAAAAACAAAGGCAATGGAAGAGCTGCCGCAGAGCAGGCCCTGGCTCAACGATGTAGCGCTGCCTGACCGTAAGTTCATGATGTACTCGGCCCGAGACGGTATGGAAATTCCATCGTACGTCACCACGCCGAAAGGGAGCGCGGGAAAGAAGCTGCCGTTGATCGTCAACATTCACGGAGGCCCCTATGTACGTGGCTATAACGTGATGGAGTGGAACGATAGTCAGTACGCAATGGAGGCACGTTTTTTCGCATTGCGCGGATACGCCGTTCTGGAGCCGGAACCCCGTGGATCAACGGGTTATGGTCGAAACCTTTTCACCGGGGGCTTTGGCAAGTGGGGTGAAGCAATGCAAGACGACATTACCGATGGCGTTAAACACCTCATCAGAGAGGGCATTGTGGATCCCAATCGGGTGTGCCTCTATGGTGGAAGTTACGGCGGCTACGCGACGCTGCAGGGACTAATTCGCGAGCCTGACATGTTTAAGTGTGGCCTGGCGACGGTCGCGGTGACTGATCTGGAGTTGTTTCAGGAAACCACTTGGTCGGATATTCCCGTCCAATACAACTCAACGCAGAAATGGTTCGCCGAACGCGTGGGTGACCCAAAACTTGACAAAGACCGCCTGCAAAGGAACTCACCGCTACGTAACGCCAACAAAATTAAAGCGCCTGTGCTGCTCATCATGGGCGAGGCCGATGACCGCGTCCCGCTGGTCCATGGTACGAAGATGCGCGATGCCATGAAAACAGCCGGTGTGCCGCATGAATTTCACGTTTACGTCGGGGAAGGCCACGGCTGGCGCAAGCAGGAAAACATCGTCGACTTCTACAAGCGCGCGGAAGCTTTTTTTGCCAAAAACTTGAAGTGATGAAGGATCCTGCCCGGCGTTCGCTGGGTGGGTGATCACAGCGGTGCCAACTGTGGTCGTCGGCACAGCAATTACCCAGCGCGCGAGACTGCGCCGATGCCATCAGGCCAAGCGCCCTTTCACCCCAAGATTGGTTTACCCAGCCGATAAAGGTTGGCGGGCGATACGTCAATGTCATCGTTCCAGACCACGGTGCCGTGATCAATGCGCGCGGTTCGAAAAAGTGCTTCGCTAGCGAGCGGTTGATACGCGGTGTATTTCAGGTGGGGCTTCAGATCAAATCGGCGCGTTCGCCGTTGCTGAATACCACGCGCAACTTAAGCTGATCCAGCGCCTTAGCGGCAATCGGTTTGGGCAGCTCCTTCTGCGCCGTCATCGAAGTGGCTTAATTCTGTAGGGTGCCTGTACAGACACGGCAAGTGTCCGGTCCGCACTCAACTCATCCGCTTGAATTTCAATCCATGCCCGCACGAGCTTAACCTGCTGTCTTGGAAGGTGGCCGCCGAGCACGGCGCCATCAATGATCGAAATAGTCGCTTTGTACTCCGCGTAGACCACATGAATGTGCAGCAAATTACGTTGCTTGTCATCCAGCAAATACATTCGCAACATAATTCCGAAGAACATGCTTGTCGTGGGCATAGCGAAACGGATCGCTCGTCGTCAAAAGAGCCCATATGTTGTTAGCAAACCTGATTGGTTGCCTGCCTCAGATGGAGCGCTGTCATCCTGAACATCGCAAAGAATCAGTATGCACGAATACGGGCACCATGAGCTTTTGCAAATGCAAACGGATGTTTCGTTCCACTCAACATGACAGCTTGGGCTGTGGCGCGCTGGTCTGAGGCAGGCAACCAATCAGGTTCGCAAGAGACTTTACGAAAGAACCCACGCTCGTAGCTCTTCCCCGCGAGCCCAACCCACAATGCGCTCGTTGGGTGGGGGCAACTCAGCGCTCACTTGCGCACCAAATATGCGTCAACAAATCACTTTGCCATCCGTCTTGCTGGGTTTGGACGCGCGGCGTCGTTCAATGGCACTAGGGTTGAAGCTGTTGCACGAAAGCAACGAGTCAAACCAACTTTAAATCAAGATCGTTACTAAACGGGGCTCTACGTGGTTTTAATAGAAAAGTCGACTTATCAAAAAAATAGCCTATAGCCCTTATAAAATGGTTATTACAGGTAAAAGGTGATCGCACTAAATGCCGCTCAAATCACCTCGTTTCAAACCGCATTCGCTTGGAAAAATTGCGTGAACAAACCTGAATGTGTAGCAGAATCAAATGCTTACGATCTAAGTCTTGTCTGATTCCAACATTCGATTGACAGAGGTTCACGCGTCAACCCGATGACATCAAGCTGACAGCGCCGAACGCCTCATGCAGAATGGTGCAGTCATACTTTTGTCATCTTTCGGGGAGCTTTATGGAAAACATTCTTATCAAGCGAAAACACATTGCAATTGCGGTTGTCAATGCGATGGCTGCAATGGCAGTGTCGAGCGTTGCTTACGCTCAAGCAGATCCGCAAAAAGTCGAGCGCGTGGAAATTACGGGTTCAAGTATCAAGCGGGTGGACGCCGAGGGCGCTTTGCCTATTCAGGTACTGACCAAAGAGGACATCGTCCGCTCAGGCGTGACCAACGTCGAGCAATTGATGCTCGCGGTGTCAGCCACATCAACCATGGGCGCTACGGTGAACGCGACGGGCGCGGGCTCGTCGACCTACGGCGTGTCGTCGATTTCGCTGCGTGGTCTCGGAGCGAGCCGCACGCTTATTTTGGTGAACGGTCGACGTTTAGCGTCCCAAGCTGGTGATCTGAACGCATCGGTAAACGTCAATACCATTCCACTTGCCGCCATTGAGCGCGTCGAGGTGTTGAAAGATGGCGCGTCATCGGTTTATGGTTCCGATGCCGTGGCAGGCGTAGTTAACTTCATTCTCGCCAAAAATTACGACGGTGCCGAAGTAAGTGTTAACGTCGGCATGCCGACTCGTTCGGGCGGGGGCAGTTCTTTGCGCGTGTCCGGTGTCGCCGGTTTTGGAAATTTGGCTAAGGACAACTACACACTCACGGTCTCCGGCACTTACGAAAAAGAAGATCCGCTGTTCGCTAAGGATCGCACCTTCTCTAAAACCGGTAATCAATTCCCGTACATCGTGGCGGGTGCCACGGGTCAAGGAAACATCGAGGGCGCGTACACACCTGGCACGCGAAATGCTGCTGGTGTGTGGACTGAAGGCGTCCGCCAAGCGGGTTTTGGCAACAGCCCAGGTGCCGGATACGGCAACCCCTTGGCCGCACTTGATAAGTGCGCCGATGTGAGCATGTTCAAAAATCCCACTAAGACGTCCAAAGGCGCGCCGTTTTGTGCTTTCGACAGTTCCGGATTTGTTGGCCTTTTACCCCAACGTGAGCTGACGAGCTTCACTGCAAACGGTGCTTTCAGGGTCAACTCGTCCTTAGAGCTCTTCGGCGATCTGCTTTTTTCGCAAAGTGACGTTACACAAAAATTCCAGCCTAGCCCAGCTCGGCGTAGTTTCTTCGTCGGCGACTCGCAATTTAAGCTACAAGGTGTCGATCCAGCGCTCTTGATTCGGCCGGATAACCCCAACTACAAAACCGCAGCGGACTATCTGAACGCTAATGGCTTCGGGTCACTGGTGGGGCAAACCCTAGCCGTGACCGCACGCGTGTTTGATTTTGGTCTTCGCACCAGCCTCGATAAGTCGGAGCAAAGCCGACTGGTCTTAGGTGCTCGCGGAACTGTGGCCAATCAGGACTACGAAATGGCCTATTCGCGCAACGAAAGCAAGCTCTCCGGCTCGGTGCCCGATGGTTACTTTTCGCAAGTAGCATTCGCGAAAGTCGTGAACGCGCCGGGCAGCGACTACAACCCGTGGACGCTCACGCAGTCCGCAAAGTTCCTCGGTGCCTTGACTGCGGCCAACGCAAAATACACCGGCGGCACGCAAAACGCCAAGTCGATTTTGGACAACCTTGATGCGCGCATTACCGGCGACGTAGCCAAACTTCCGGCCGGCATGCTGCAATACTCGGCCGCTCTGCAATATCGTAGCGAGAACTATTCAACTAATCCAAGCCCCGCACTCGCGACTGGTGACATCGCCGGTCTGGGCGGCGCAACCCTCGCTATCGATAAAAAGCGTAACGTGTCGGCCGGTGCCGTTGAAATCAACGCTCCGCTAATGAAATCATTAGAGGTGGGTGCGTCACTTCGTCATGATCGCTACAGCGACGTAGGCGCGGCTACTACTTACAAAGGCACTCTACGCTTCAATCCGATCAAGCAGGTGCTGGTGCGCGCATCTCTCGGCTCTGGTTTCCGCGCGCCAACTCTGGTCGACCTGTACAAACCGCAAACGCTTGAGACCTCAGAGCAGTTCAATGATCCGCTTACCGGTCAGACTAACCTTCAAGTTAACGCGCTGAAAGGCGGCAACCTTAACTTGAAACCAGAAAAGTCGACGCAAAGCTCCATCGGCATCGTGCTTGCGCCGCTAGACTCGTTTAGCTTCTCGGTTGATTATTTCCGCGTCAAGATGACCAACGTGATCACCACCGATTCGGCGCAGCTCATTGTGTCCCGCTTCCGTGCTGGCGACCCGGCATATCAATTCTTGGTTCGTCTCTCGCCTAGCAAAGACATCGACAGCATCGTTAACATCTCCAGCAATACGGGTGGTCTGGCGATCGAAGGTTTTGATATTGGCGCAAACTTCCGTCAGAAGACTGCGTACGGCACGTTGGATTTGACGTTGAACGGAACTTACATGTCGAAGTTCGACGAGGCGACGCCGAGCGGCGCGATCTCGCGTAAAGTTGGCACCATCATTGACGCCAATGGCGATCCAGTTTTGGGTGCTGATTCTGGCGGCGTTGTGCTGCGTTGGAAGCATGCGTTGTCTGCAACTTGGGCACAAGGTCCATGGTCGGCCACCGTCACGCAGAACTACGCAAGCGGCTATGAAGCGGGACTTCGCCAAATTGATGACGAACGTAACTTCATTCCGGCTCAGGCGCTCTATGACGTGAACTTCGGCTACAGCGGCGTCAAGAATCTTCGTTTGGCGGTGGGTGCTAAGAACGTGTTCGACAAAAACCCTGCGCTTTTCACGCCTGCATCAAACCAGTTTCAGGCTGGCTACGACATCACACAGTACGATCCACGTGCACGATTTGTGTATGTAAACGCGAGCTACAAGTTTAAGTAACCCGCACCTCACAAAAACGCGCACTTCGGTGCGCGTTTTTTTCGCGACGTTGCGGAAACAGGTTGGGTTCTTCGAATGCAAAGAAAGGCTATCTCTACTTCGCGTTGCGCAGACAGTGGCCCACAGGGCGCAACTTGCGGTACATTAGTTACTCAAAGATATTTCTGCGTACGTTACGCGATTGAATTTCGTGGAGCTTCGCTTTTTTCGAAACAAGGAGTTTTGTCCGTGGTCCATATTTCTGCCAAACGCATTTCCCGCGCGCTGAGCGCTGGCCTGGCGACCGCAGTGGCAGTCGTGTCGCTAGCTGGTGCCCCTCTGTCTGTGGCGTTCGCGCAGTCACCTGCGCCTGTTGCGCCCGCTGCTGCCACCACGACGACGGTGGCGACACCTGTTGCCGTGCCTGCGGCTTTACCGGCTCCGGCCCCGGCTCCGGCTCCGCTTCAGTCCGGTAAACCGGCAGCTGAGAAGGTCGATAACCCGTATGGTCTGAAGGCGCTTTGGGCTCAAGGCGATCTTGTTGCCAAGATCACGCTGGTCATTTTGGTGGTCATGTCGGTGAGTACCTGGTACATCATGGTGTCGAAGCTATTCGAACTGAATAAGATTGGTGGTCAGGCCAAGGCGGCTGAAAAGAGCTTTTGGTCCGCCCCCACCGTCCTGCAGGGTGTGGAATCTCTGAAAGAGCAGAGCCCGTTTCGGTTCATTGCGCAGGCTGGACTGGAGTCGACCAAAAAGCATGAGGGGCTTTTGGCACACATCAGTTTCGCCGACTGGACATCGCAATCGATCCAGCGCGCCACCGACAACGTTCAAAGTAACATGCAGAATGGCTTAGCGCTTCTGGCGACGGTAGGTTCCACCGCTCCGTTCGTCGGGTTGTTCGGAACGGTGTGGGGCATCTATAACGCGCTGGTCAAAATTGGCGTGTCCGGTCAAGCATCTATCGATAAAGTCGCCGGCCCGGTGGGCGAATCGCTCATCATGACCGCCATCGGTCTGGCAGTCGCCGTGCCCGCGGTGCTGGGTTACAACTTCATCGTTCGCCGCAACAAAACGACAATGGATAAAATCCGCGGCTTTGGCTCAGATTTGCATTCGGTGTTGATTGGTTCGAGCGCTGCGGCTGCTGGCACCAAGAAATAAGATCGAATTCCATCACCAGCAGAAAGCCTAAACCATGGGCATGAACGTAGGCAGCGCCGACGGCGACGAAGACCAGATCAACTCCAGCATCAACACCACGCCGCTGGTTGACGTGATGTTGGTATTACTCATCATCTTCTTGATTACCATTCCGGTGGTCACGACATCGATCAAAGTTGAGCTTCCGAAGGAAGAGATACAAATACGCGAATCGAAGCCAGAGAACGTCGTTATCTCGGTGAATGCTGACGGCAAAATGTACATGTATGACACGCCGATTCGCGACATCCGCGATCTCACGGATCGGCTTAAAAAAGTGTCTGGCATGGACCCGCAACCCGAAGTGCATATCCGAGGTGACACAACGGCCAATTACGACGGCGTGGGTCGCGTTATCTTTGCCTGCCGCTCTGCCGGCATCTCTAAGATCGCGTTTTTGACCGAACCCGCCGCGCGCGAGTGATGAGGCGCGATGTGAAAATCAAAGCTCAAAGGAAATCGCTATGGGCATGAACCTTGGCACTGCCAGCCGCGGCAACCCGGATCCCGAAGTCATGGTCGACATGAACACCACGCCACTCATCGATGTGATGCTGGTGTTGCTCATCATGTTGATCATCACCATCCCGATCCAGTTGCACTCGGTCAACATGAATATGCCGCCTTCCAGCAACGTCAAACCGTTGGTGGAGCCTGAAATCGTCAAGATTGATATCGACGAAACGGGGCGTATCTTTTGGAACGCTGTGCCGGTTGTGGACCGCACCGAACTGCAAGCAAAAATGGCTGCATCCGCCGCACTCGACGTGCAGCCGGAAATTCATCTGCGACCTAACAAGCTCGCCAAGTATGAAGTCGTCGCCTATGTCATGGCCGCCTCGCAACGCGCGGGCTTGGTCAAGATGGGCATCCTCGGCCACGAACAATTTTTATGAGGCGGTACACAGCGTATGCGTTGAGCGAGCGATCGCTCATTCCCGCATAGCCTGTTGCCTGCACCCTAAATGGACTATACCTACGAACCCAAGCAATCCAGCAGGCGGACGGTGGCGATTGCCGCCGTGCTTGCGCTTCACGCTTTGCTCGTCTACGCGCTGGTCACCGGCCTTGGCAAGAAAGTGTATGAAGTTATCAAGAAGCCGCTAGAGGCAAAGATTGTGGAGGAAGTCAAACTTCCGCCCCCTCCGCCCCCTCCGCCTCCACCCCCGCCACCGCCAAAGACGCCCAATCTGCCGCCACCGCCGCCTGCCGCGCCGCCGCCACCTTATGTACCGCCGGTTGAAGTTGCAGTAGCAGCGCCAGCCGCGCCGTCCATCACGACGACGACCGAGGCACCGAAGGCTGAGTACAAGATCGCGCCGCCGACGCCACCTGCGCCACCTGCGCCGCCAGCACCTCCTGCACCACCCCCGCCTGCACCCGTCGCACGACCTGCCCTGACGACCATTAGCCGCCTGCCGAGTGGCTGTGCACCGGATTCGCCACCTGCACGTGAGATGAACAAGGCGGGTGCGGATCGTGTCGAGGGATCGATTCTCGCCACGGTGAATCCGGATGGCTCGATCAGTAACGTGCGAGTCAAAGACGTGACGCCGGGTTCTTTGCGCAGCCCCATTCAACGCACCTTTGCTAACGCGTTAACCTCAGGTAATTGCAAAATTCAGTCTAACGGCGACAAGTTTGAGGTCGAGATTCCGTTCTTGATGAAGCTTGACTAGCGGGATACGGGCTCTCAAATTACTGAGGGCTGCAACTCAGAAGTGCAATCGGGCGAAATGTGCTGTCAAGATTTGACGCAGTTTCGCCCGTTTTTCTTGGGCGCACTTCATAATGTCAGTTCAATGACTTGATTGGGCACGACATGCGGAAGAACGTTCTTAAAGACAAAATGTTGCGGGGTGAGCGCACCACCAATGGCTGGTGCGCGTTCGGCTCGTCCTATTCTGCGGAGCTGTTAGGGAACGCCGGATTTGACAGTGTTACGGTCGACATGCAGCACGGTATGTTTGACTTCACTCAAGTGCTGCCCATGCTGCAAGCGCTATCGGCAACGCCTGCCGTGCCGGTTGTTCGCGTGCCGTGGAACGACACGGCGGTCATCATGCATGTGCTTGACGCGGGTGCCTACGGCGTTATTTGCCCAATGATTAACAACCGTGCCGAGGCGGAGCGTCTAGTTGCAGCATGTCGTTACGCTCCGGTCGGAATGCGCAGCTACGGACCGGCGCGCGGCCTGTTGTTTGGTGGACCCGATTATTTCGACCATGCGAACGCTGAGATCGTGGTGTTCGCAATGATCGAAACCATCGACGGCATCAACAATCTGGACGACATCCTCGCCACACCCGGCCTCGACGGCGTGTACATTGGCCCCAATGATCTGGCGTTAGTGTTGGGCGCGCGCCCCGGCACGGACTTGACCGAGCCGAAGTGCATTGACACCATCGCGCATATTTTGGCGAGAGCGCAGGCGCATCAGAAATTCGCAGGCATTTTTTGTGCGAGCGGGGCGGTGGGGGCGATTCGTCGAAAGCAGGGGTTCCATCTGGTCACTTTGTCGCATGAAGGCAGCTACCTATCGCAGACCGCGAAGGCGCACGTTGCCGCCGCGTTGGCTGAACCGGCTGCATCCGCTAGTGATGGCGGTGAGTTGAAGCCGTCTACCGGCTACTAAATCGCCCATGAACGCCATGGGTAGCGAAATGCTGAGGGGGTCAAATTTCTCGTCATACCGGCGAAGGCCGATATCCGCGCCCTCAGCAAAGTCAACGAAGTGCGTCGGGCGAGCGCCTCGGGCATTGAAGGGGCTGCGATTTATTTCGCGTTTTGCCAAGTGCGGCAGGGCATTCGCAATCATGCTCGCATTGCTGGTTGCGCAAGCGTGTGCTGCCGACGTCAAACCAGTTGAAAAAATTGATCTGGAGCGATATTTAGGCACTTGGGTGGAAATTGCGTCGATTCCGCAGTTCTTCCAGCGCAAGTGCGTTCGTGACACCAGAGCGACCTACAGGGCAGGTGAGAACGCCTTGATTCGCATTGAAAACGTTTGCACGCGAGACGATGGGACACGCGAAAAAGTCGAGGGTCGCGCGCGACGCGTTGATCCCGACACACCGGCCAAGCTTGAGGTTACCTTCACGGAGCTGTTTGGCGAATACCGCTTCTGGGTGTCGGGCGGCTATTGGGTCATCGCTTTGGACGGCAACTACCAATGGGCGGTGGTGGGTCATCCATCGCGGCGCTTTGGTTGGGTGTTGGCGCGTGATCGGCGACTGTCTTCGGTGGCGCTCGCCGAGATTATCGGGCGCATCAAATCGCAAGGCTATGATGCCTGTGAATTTGTCATCACTCCACAGACTGGCGGCCTGTCGGTGCGGCGCCCATTGTGCGAGGCGCTGCAATAGGTCTAGACCTATTGCAGTTGCCTGCAGAAGCAGGCTAAAACTTATCGGGTGGTGGACGCTTAAAAAATGATTCCAGTTCGCCTGATTTGGGTGGCTCGACCATTTCTAGCGACAAATCCCACTTTGGCGCGCCATCGCTGTCGTTGGCCCCGCGGAACTCCCAGTCGGTCGCTGCCATCAAAAAGTCCGGCTCTGCAGTCAGCCCCTCGTGCACTGGTAGCAACAGCAGAATGTCGCGATACGCTGCCAAACTGAAGCCGAGTCGCGAGCCACCTCGGTTGTCATACAGCAGCGTTTCCAAGAATTTGCGCGCCTCACCGGTGCCCCAATCGCGCTCAATCCGCGCCACCAAATGCGGGAACGCTTCCAAGCCATCGTCAAGTGCCAGTTCGTGCCCGTAGTTGTCCCAATCAGGCACGCGGCCATTGAAACGCTTGCGGAACTGGGGTGCCAATTCGTCGTAGCCGCGACGATTATTAGTGCGTCGATACAGCTCGAAAATCATCAGCCACGGCGCGGGGGAGGTCAGCTCGCCCGTCTGGGAATCGATATGATCACGCAGCAGCTCAATGGCCTGATCGTTACGCCCAAAATCGGTATGCACCTGCGCCTCATCGGTGACTCGCGAGAGCTCGGTCACGTCGACATGCGACTCCGTATCGCGAAGCTGGAACAGCGGATTATTCAGGCGATCAGACGCTTCACGTTCGGCGCGCGTAGCGATGATCGGGTTGGGCTCGTTCAATGCACTCAGAGCGCTTGCTGCACTGAGCGAGCGCGACTGTGTAGAGTGTGCTGCTTGCGTGGCTGCCAGCGCAGTCGCCGCGACAGGCAACGGCATCGCTTCGCCAAAACTCGGTGGGTTGGGCTGATGATTGCTCTCATTTCGAGTCGCCACGGTTCGCACCACCGTGACTTCTTCGTCGGCTGCATGGGGCGTATGTTCCGAAGCGTTCGCGACAAACTGCGTCGTCGTCTGATGACGGCGTTGGCGCAACAGAAACGCGATCAATCCAACCACCAGCAACACGCCGGGGATCCATGCCCAACGCAGCCTGTGAAAGCCGCCGCTCGGCACTAATGCAGGGGTTGCGAAAGTTGGCGGTTTGCTCGCGATCGCCGCAGATACGTCCGCTTTCGCGACCATCCCTGCAGCGGCCAGTTGCGATTGCAATTCGGCTAAACGGCGCTGGGCGACCACCAGATCGGCTTCCAGTCGCGGAGCCAAGTCACTTTCAATGGGTGAAGCAAGCAGACGAGCGCGACGGTCTTTGGCGATGGCCGCCTGCAATTCGTCGACCGGTGCGGCCATGGGCTGGTTTGCGGGTTGTTCAAAAAATACGAGATCGCTGGCGATTCGTAAGCGCGGCACGGCCAACGCTGAGAGGGAGGCGATATCCACGGCAGATGTGAGCCCAGCGGTTGCGCCTCCCTGCATTTCAAGCTTGTCTTGCTGAATTTGCTTGGTGGTGGGCGCGGTCGTCCCTAGCTTGGCGCGCGCCGGTGGCCGTCGCTGACTTGTCGCGGTTGCCGACTGGTGCGACTGCCGACGACTTTGCTGTTGCTGGCAACGAGGCAGATCGGGCGGAGCGCCGCGTCGCTGCGCGCTCCTTGGCGGCGACGCTAGCCGCGGAAGCTGCCACGGCATCCGTCGCGATTTGCGGGCGCTCTACGAGCGTTGACAAAGAGGGCGGTGAAGCGCTCGCCGTTCCGGCTCCGGCGTTTGCACCGGCGGCGGATCGAGCAACACCGTGTAATCACGGCGCATGGGCGAATCACAGCCTGCTTCTATGGTGATGCGAACTAACGGTTCGTCGACCGGTCGATTGCTGCGGACGATGAGCTGCGGCGGATTGGTGTTCGTTTGCAGCTCGAAGCGCGCCTATGTCAGCACCCCAAGGCCATCAACGCGCGACGGTGTAACCACGCGGTAGCAACGCGTTTCAAGGGCGTCGGTAGTGGAGCCAAGCAGCGGAACGGTCATGCGCAGTGGCTGACCAAGGGAGGACGACACCTGTTCAGCGCCGAGCGACAGCGCAAAGGCCGTGGGAATCACGGCCGCTGTCAACATCGAGACAGCGCCCGGTGTCAGACCCGTTAATACAGATCGGTGAGTCAACCGAGGCTCCCCACAGTCAAAGCACAACTCCATGTTTTGCTGAGTCGAGTGTAACTAAGAAACCGGCGTCGGGCCATGCCTATAGCGCCCCCAGTAGTGTGAGTTGTTAGTCGTCTTGGGCTACGTTGAAGAATTCGCGTGATCCTCGCATACGGGTGACACGTTGCAGCAGTAAATCCAGATGTGCGGGCTCGTCAACAAAGTTGAGTCCTTCAGTATTTACAAATAGGATAGGCGCAGCGTCAAAGCTGTGAAAGAAACGGGCGTAAGCGTCCGTCAGGCGTGCCAAATAATCCGGTGCAATGCGTTGCTCGTATCGAATGCCGCGCTGCCGTACGCGGTCAACCAGCGTATCCACCGATGCTTGGAGCGCAATCACCAAGTCGGGGCGCGGCGACTGCGGGTGCAGGAAACGGTATATCTGGTGATAGAGCTTCAGCTCGTCTTCGCTCAAGTTAAGCGCTGCAAACAGGGGGTCTTTCTCGAGCAGAAAGTCAGCCACCACGCCGCGCGAAAAGAGATTCTGCTGCGCCATTCGCTTCACCTGATCGGCGCGCTGAAACAAAAAATTCAGCTGAGTGGCCAATGCATGGCGTGGCGGATCAGCGTAGAAACGTTCGAGAAACGGGTTATCTGCGGGCGCTTCGAGCAACAGCTCTGCGCCGAGTCGCACCGCCAGTTTTCGGGCAAGGCTCGTCTTGCCCACACCAATCGGACCGTCAACGACGATGTAGCGCAACTCTGTCAAGTCCATAGCGAATTGTGACTTACCTTACGCGCATCGTCGCCTGCAATTTTTGCCAGCAAATCGGAGGCAGAACCGAGGTCCGGCATTTTGATATCGGGCGCAATTTCGAGGAGCGGCTGCAGTACGAACTTACGCAGATGCATGCGTGGATGCGGCAGCACGAGATGCGTCGTATTCATCACGATGTTGTCAAACAGCAGCAGATCAATATCGAGGGTGCGGGCTGCGTTTTGTTCGTGGCTGCGCGAACGTCCTTGGGCATGTTCAATAGCGGAAGTGTGCTGCCAGAGTTGCAGCGGTGTGAATGTCGTTGCAACCGCAATCACCGCGTTCAGATAATCCGGCTGCGGCTCATTCGCCGCCCAGGCGGGCGTTTCGTAAAGCGACGAGCATTGCCGTATCAAAGTCTCAGGAAGCGCGCGGATGGCATCGCGAGCGGCCATCAAATGGGCTTTTCTGTCGCCGAGGTTGCTGCCGAGCGCCAGATAAGCGAGGTAGGCAACGTGGGGCAACCGCGTTAGCCCGCGTCCGCCGCGCCCGTACCACCTTCACTGCCACTGCGCCCTCGGCCACCGCGCGAGCGCCGACGACGTCCACCGGGCTCCGCAGCGCCGACGCTGCCATGGCGCGCCGACGCGCGCTGCCGTTGGTTGATCAGCTCTTGCCTAATTTCGGGGTCAGACTCAATGAAGTTGGTCCACCATTCGGCGAGTTCCGGCTCAATCTCTCCGGCTGCTGCACGCAGGAGTAAAAAGTCATAGGCCGCACGAAAGCGCGCCTGCTCAACCATGCGCATCGCGGCCTTGCTGGTGCGCTGCTCAAAGCGCGGTTGCATCAGCCAAATTTCGCGCGTGATGCCCGCAAATCGCTGCGGCAAGGTGATCGTTTCGCGTTGTCCGTCGATCACTTCTTCCATCGCCAGCATCAGTGCCGGAATGCGGTTTTCGCCAGCCGCTTCGATCTCGCCCCAGCGTTTTACGACTTCGTGCCACAGCAAGCTTGCGAACAGAAACGCGGGCGACACCGGCTTGTCTTCACGCACACGGCGATCCGTGTTGTCCAGCGCTAACTCGATGAATTTTTGTCCGCCCGGTTGCTGGTAAATCAGATCAAGCAGCGGCAGCAACCCTTCGGCCAATCCATGTTTGCGCAGCGCGGCTAGCGTGGCGTTGGCATAGCCGGACAGCAGCAATTTTTGAATCTCATCGAACAGCCGTGCGGGCGGTACATTTTTGATTAGCGCCGCGTGCTCGTTGATCGGCTTTGCGGTGGTCGGCGCAATGGTGCAATTGAGCTTCACCGCCAAACGAATCGCACGCAGCATGCGCACCGGGTCTTCGCGGTAGCGGGTTTCGGCTTTACCGATCAGCCGCAACGTGCGCTTTTCGATATCTTTCAGACCATCGAGAAAGTCGACCACCACGTCGCGCGTCGGGTCGTAATACAGCGCATTGATGGTGAAGTCGCGCCGTGCTGCGTCTTCCGCCTGCGTGCCGTAAACGTTGTCGGACGTTATGCGCCCAGTGGCATCCGATTCGACCTCACCGCCCGCTTTGCCGCCCTCAACCGTCTTGATCGAATTGCTGCGAAAGGTTGACACCTCGATGGTCTCATCGCCAAACATCACATGCACCAGCCGAAAGCGTCGCCCGATGATGAAGGAGCGGCGAAACTCGTGTTTCACGTCTTCGGGTCGGGCGTTGGTGGCGACGTCAAAATCTTTGGGCGACACGCCGAGCAGCGCGTCGCGAACGGCACCGCCGACCACATAAGCCTCGAAGCCCGCTTGCTGCAATCGCTCGCAAACATACACTGCGTTTTTGCTCATGTGCTCGGGGCGTATGCCGAGCTTGGTGCCGGACGCTTCGCGGCGAACCGGAGATTTTTTGGGGAGGACGCGTTCGAACAGCGCTTTGATCATGTGCCGATGGCCTATGCAAAACTCGTCGCAGGCGTCTGGCCAAAGGCAGAGCGTCGCGAAAGTCGCCCCGCAGCGTCGTCATTGCGGTGCCTGACCAGCGCTTGAGCCGCCTAGGCATTGAAATGACCCCGTGGGGCAGGTTATAAGAATGGAGCAAGTATAGCGACGCGGACGGCCTGCCTTGGCGGCTAGGGCACGACTGTGGAGCCCTAAAATAAACACATTCCTCCCACCTCCTTTGAGTAACCATGGCCTTTGACAAACTCACTTCCGGACGCGACGTGCCCAACGACTTAAACGTCGTTATCGAAATCCCGATGAACGGCGAGCCGATCAAGTACGAAGTCGACAAAGAATCCGGCGCGATTTTCGTCGACCGCTTCATGTCCACGGCCATGCATTACCCGTGCAACTACGGCTACATACCAAAGACGCTTTCGGGCGACGGCGACCCCGCCGATGTGCTGGTGCTCTCACCCGTGCCGCTGATGCCCGGTGTGGTGGTGCGCTGCCGTCCGATTGGCATGCTGAAAATGCAGGACGAAGCGGGCAACGACGAGAAAATTCTCGCGGTGCCAGTCGACAAGCTCACCAGCATTTATCGCAACGTGCAAAGCCCGCGCGACTTGCCGCCAATTGAGGTGGATCGCATCACGCACTTTTTTGAGCACTACAAAGATTTGGAACCGGGCAAGTGGGTCAAAGTGCTGGGCTGGACGGAGGCCGCCGATGCGCGGGCGGAGATTGTGGCGGCCATTGAACGGTTTGCCTCGAAGAAGTAGCCTCGGCTCGCCGCTTTTGTGGGAGCGGTTCTACCGTGATTCGGCAGTCATACCTGGTGTCGTGTCACGCCAAAAACGACGTATCTCATTTGCCATCGCTGCGCACTGCGTCGTTGCAAAATTTGCACATGCTCCGGCATGCGCTGCATTTTGCGCCTAGCCGTGCACACCGATGGCGGCACGATACACCATCATTTTTAACGTGACACACACTAGTGTTTAGTTGCGAAAATATGTGCATTCAAAATTCCGTGGCATCGTCGT
>ENA-OFCX01000113-OFCX01000113.1-metagenomes-genome-assembly--contig:-NODE-113-length-43800-cov-5.567493_pt1 | contig 43800 bp, 42 predicted proteins | sample MGYA00153384_OFCX01 | MGnify analysis MGYA00153384
GACGACGCATCTACGACCGCCCGTTGCTCCGCTCCTCGGCGCGGGCTGAAGGGGCAGTTCGAACAGATGTTTGATCGCTTCGCGATGAGGATTACGAGAACCCGGATGCGAGCATCCGAGGCATCATCGCGTGCGCCGGCCATCCACCGCTAACGCGATATAGCGAAAAAAAACATTTAACAAATCAATCCACTAGGACGCAAGGTCCGAGTCACGCGTTGAATTCCGGCCGAGCCCGCTTTATGGCGTCAGCCACTTCCCGTATGGTGTCGGCGCAGTTCATTACGAAAGTGTCGTCGACTTCAATGAGCGTTGATACCTCGGACAGGTCGCCCTCATTGAAGAAGCCTTCATCGGGCTGCTTAATTCGGAACGGCAGCGTCCGTTTTTTCAACAATTCTTTGTAGCTGCGCCCTTCACCATGCTTCAGAACATTGACCGCGAGTTTCAGGTTGTCGAACCGCTTCTCCAGTTCAGTAGCTCCAAGACTGTTCAGAATCGCCGCAGCTTCTTTAAATCCGTCCGCGCAGCCCAAGCGGTCTTGGAGCAAGGCGTCAAAGATTGAAAACATGCCGACAGCGATTACCACCTTCTGGAGCTGGACCATCTGCAGAGTTTTCACCAAGGTAGTTGCTCCACTTTTTTGAAGCGCTTCAATCGTTCGCGTTTGCGCTGCTTCCAAGGCATCCAGTGTGAAAACCGTGCATCGATCAATCAGTTCGGGAAACTCATGCATGGTCTCGATCCCGTAAATGTCAAATGTGCAGACTAACAGGTTGCTTGAGGCAGACAGCACAAGCAAACCGCGCGCTGGTGGGCTCATGGTGCGCATCTACGACCGCCCGTTGCTCCGCTCCTCGGCGCGGGCTGAAGGGGCGGTCGAACCAATAGTGATCGCTTCGCAAACATGACTACGCGCACATGCTTGAGAGCATCCGGACTAAATCGTTTGTGTTGTTATCTCGGAGCTGACGCGATGTAACAAAATCCAGCTCGTAAATCAGTGCTTTGCACGGTAGACATGCGGACGATGACTTGTACTATTGACGAGTTGTTGGCGCGAAGCACACGCAGGACATAAAAACGAGGATTTTTCGATGGCGTTTGACCCTACCGTAAAAAAACAGATAGCCGATTACGTTGGTGCTCACGTCGCGGACGAGGCGTGGCATGTTTCTCACTTCGACTTCATACGCGATGTATCGCTTGCGAAAAGGTTAGGTGAGGAATTTATCTCCACCAGATACATCTACAAAATCCTTGAAGGGCTCGAAGCTCAGGACTGGCTGCTGCGATCGCAAATCAGGCTACAGGTCCTGTCGTATGCTTCCATCTACGAAGCTGTTCTTCATCACATTCTGTTTGACACTCTGGCGACAGAACCACCTGTCATAGCGCTTACGGAGTTCCCAATGAAGAAGCAAATCTCCATCCCATCCGTCAGTCTGTCAATGCTTGAGAAGCATTTGGAACACGACGGCAAGAAGATTGTCCCGACTTACGAAGCAGTTGGAAAGACAGATGAGTCCAAGGTAAGGTTTGACAGGAAGGCTGAGTGCGCCGAGACTCTTGGGCTCGTCGAGCCGTGGCTGAAGGAAGAATTGATTGAGTTTTACGAAGCACGGAACGCGATCCACATTCACGCCGAGATTCGCAAAAGCCTGAACTATCAACTGGATCTTTCAAAGCGGGCTTATTGGCGTATGCAGCCTTTCAAAGATCAGATCGTCGCGGCGCTTGCGACGCGCGCGGCTTAACGCTTTCCGTAAGACGACTCCAACTTCAACGGAGAACTTAAGCCAACGTTATGCTTCGACAATTCGGCACTATCTGGGCTGCAATTGCAGCCCTAAGCGATCCAGTATCGGCTTCAATCGCCCGTTGAGCCCGCGCCTAGGCTAGTAATACCTTAGCTGTACTTTATGACGACTTTATTCGACTTCGTGCCTGATCCTGAAGTAGTCCTAAGTCTCGAACCAGAGGAGCTAGCAGGCATTGGGCTGGAGCTAATTCGTTTGGCCGAGCCCGGACAACCTTCACGACTGCATCCAGGCAGTTTCACCAGCCCCGATGCGCTGGGCAAATTTGCCGGAGAGAAGCTTGCTCAGATGCAGTTCGCGATGGCAGAGGCTTGGAACTGGCTTGTCCATGAAGGTCTTATCGCGCCATTACCTGGAGATACAAGTGGGTGGCACTTCGTTACTCGTCGCGGAAAATTGCTAAGAAACCGCGCTGGAGTTGAAACATACAGGAACAGTTTCATCCTGCCAAAAGGGTCGCTACACCCGCAAATTCTCAAGTGTTGTGGGCCAGCTTTTCTCAGAGGTGAATACGATACGGCGGTTTTTCAAGCTTTTCGAGAGTTGGAGGTTTCCATTCGCGAATCTGGCAATTTCAAAGCGGAAGACTACGGCGTAGATTTAGCAAGGCGCGCGTTTCACGTTTTGTCCGGGCCGCTTACCGATTTGTCTAAACCCGTAGCTGAACGTGAAGCTCTAGCTTCCCTTATGGCGGGCGCGCTAGGCTCATACAAGAATCCGCACAGCCATCGTAAAGTTTAGCTGTCGGCTGACGAGGCCTCGGAAATGATCGTGCTAGCTAGTCATTTGTTGAAAATCATTGAGTCGAGAAGCAAGGAAAAGGGCTGATCACGAAGCTCTATCGCGCGCGTTGCTTCAGCTCGAGCCGCATGGCGAAATATCGGAGAAAGAAGCGAGGTGCGGGCGCATTTGGTTACTTTTGCCGCGATTTGCAAAAGTGACTGGCCCCGCGCGGCCATGGAGCGCGAGGGTGGCATGCGTTCATGGTTCGACAAGCTCACCACGAACAGGCGCATGCACCGATCAGATGAACTTTTGATGCTCCGGATCAAACCCGTCGTAGAAGGACTGGAGCTGGGCCTCCGGCGTAGGCTTGCCGCTATCGATTGTCACTGCCGGGTAAGAACGACGTGCGTGGCCAGTGGCGAGCTCTCACACCGGGTGCAGGCGTAGCCCAGAGCGGGAAGGTTGACACCTTCGAAGAGTCGCTCGCCGGAGCCGAGCAGGACGGGCGAAATGGCGATGTGCATCTCGTCGATCAGGCGTTGGCGAAGATATTGTTGAATGACGTTGACGCCGCCACCCACTCGCACGTCCTTGCCCCCTGCCGCCTCGCGGGCGCGCTCAAGCGCGACGACAGGGCCTTCGGTCACGAAGTGGAAGGTCGTTCCGCCTTCCATGACCAGCGGTGCGCGTGCGTAGTGGGTCAGCACAAACACCGGGACGTGATAGACAGGATTCTCGCCCCACCAGCCGCGCCAGTTCTCATCCGGCCAGGGTCCGCGAACCGGCCCGAACATGTTCCTGCCGAGGATCCATGCGCCGATGTTCTGAAAGCCTCGCGCGGCGAATTCTTCATCGATACCCTCTGTCGATCCGCCATCGCCACCGAACACGTTCTTCTGAAACGTTCGCGTGGACATCGCCCAGCCATGAAGCGAAGTGCCGCCCACGCCGAGTGGGTTATTGATGTCCTGGTCCGGGCCAGCGCCGAAACCGTCGAGTGAGATAGTGAAACTTTCTACGCGGAGTTTGGACATGGTGTTTCTCTGATTTGCGGGTGACTACGAAACTCGGTCCCAAACGGCTAGGCCGCAACTTTGCGCTGAACGGTGACCGCTGAGTGGCCTATCAGTAATGCGCCAAATCGACCGGGTACTGATTCGTCAAGCAGGATGCGCATCGAGCATCAGGGCCATCCTGGCGTCTTCGAGAACTTGAATCGCAAGTGCCCGACTGACGGAGGGAAAGTCTTCCAGAAAGACTTCCAGAGAATCGCCCGCTTCCAGATGTTCGAAGATGATGCGAACGGGCACCCGCGTGCCGATGAAAACGGGCGTGCCACCGAGGATGTCGGGGTCAGAAATGACTCTTGGGGATTTCATGGCGGGCTCCTGGCAAGTGCCGAGTTTACCGCCAGGCCTGGGCAGTGGTCTATCTGGGGCGCTACCAGTACCGGGGCGCGATTCAGGCGCGTGGCATCATCGGCTGCGAGAACGGGCAGGTCACTTACCGATTCCGACACAGCGAAACCAAGAAGATGAGGCTGCGCACGGTCAGCGGGGCCACCTTCGTGCGCCTGGCGGACTCGTCAATCCGCCTTAAATCCCGAAGCCGCAATCACTGGTCGCCACCTCTCAATCTCAGCCAGCCGAATCTTCTCCAACCCATCGGGAGTCGAAGTTGCGGGCTCAGTGCCGGTGCGGGCAAACTTCTCTTTAACGTCGGCATTTTCCAGCGCAATATTCAGCGCTTTGTTTAGCGCGGCAATCGTTGCGGCGGGCGTTTTTGCGGGGGCCCACAGGCTGTACCAGCCGCTGCCGGTGGCGTCTTTGAAGCCGAGTTCTGCCATGGTGGGCACCTCGGGAATCAGTGCGCTGCGCTTGTCCGCAAACGACGCCAGGATGCGAATTTTTCCGCCCTGATGCAGCGGAATCAGTTCGATGTGGGTGTCCATGCCGCAGGCGATCTGGCCGCCCATGAGGTCGTTCAACATCGGCGCGCCGCCTTTGTAGGCCACATGCACCATGTCCACGCCAATCGCGCGTCCGAGCATGATGCCGAAAAAGTGCGGCAAGCTGCCGGGGCTGGGGCTGCCGAAGTTGGCTTTTTCCTTGTTTGCCTTGAGCCAAATGACGAACTCCGCCATGTTCTTGGCCGGGTGGCTCTGCGGCACTGCGAGGGCGAACTGAAAGTGACCGACCATGCCAATCGGCATCATGTCGGTGGCTGGGTTGTAGCCAGGATTTTTGAAGATGATTTGCGACAGCACGGGCGTGACCAGCGGCGCAAGCAGCATAGTTCCGCCATCGGCTGCGGACGCGCGCAAGGCATCGACCGCGATCTTGCCGCCGGCACCGGCTTTGTTTTCGACCACGATCTGCGTGCCTGCTGGCAGGCCCTCGCGCATCTTGTCAGCCAGAATGCGGGCGATCAGATCGGCCCCTCCGCCGGGGGCAAATCCGAGGATGATTTTTGATTGTTGCGGGATTTGCGCGTGCGCTGAGCGCGCGAGCCCGCCCAGTGTCGCAATGACGGGCAGGGCTGCTGCACCTGCTAGCAATTTCCGGCGTATGTCGAAACGTGAATTCATGCGATCTCCTCATTTTTGTAATGGCTAGATTATCAGCGGACGAGGCACACGGATGTGGTCAAAGCAAACGCACCGTTTGCCCTGAGCGTAGCGAAGGGTCTGATGATCGAGGAATCAGACCCTTCGCTACGCTCAGGGCGAACGGGTCAAATGGCGTGGTGAGTCGAAAAATGGTTGACGCGCACGTCAACCCATCAGCCGTTCCGCTAGCATCAGGCTTATGATTGCCGCACTTGTCCCCCTCGAATTTCCGCATGCCGCCCCACCCGCGCCGGGCGAATTTATTGACCTCGCCCCCGGCATCAAGTGGATTCGTATGCCACTGCCGTTTGCCCTTGATCACATCAATTTGTGGTTGATCGAAGAGGACGGTGGCTGGGCCGTAGTTGACACCGGTTTCGGTGTCGAGGCGACGCGGGCATTGTGGGAAAAGCACTTCGTTGAAACGATGGGCGGCAAGCCGATTACGCGCATCATCTGCACGCATTACCACCCCGATCATTTGGGCAACGCGCAGTGGCTCGCCGAGCGATTTGCCACGCGCGAAGGCCCGCTGGTGGTCGAGATGAGCCTTATGGAATTGCTCGCTGCGCACAGCGTGGCCGAAGGTAGCGGCGCGTATCAACGCACGACACTTGCGAATTTTTTCCGCGCCCACGGACTGACGCCAGAACAGGTCGACGTCACGGCCAATCGCGGCAACACTTATAGCGGCGGCGTGCCAACAAGGCCGCCGTCCTGCCAGCGCCTGTCACCCGGCGATACGGTCGAAATTGGCGCTAAGTTCTGGAGCGTGATCGGTGGCTACGGCCACACCACCGAGCACCTGAGTTTTTACTGTGAAGAGATCAAAGTGCTGATCTCGGGCGACATGCTTCTACCAAAAATTTCCACCAACATCAGCGTGTGGCCGGTGACGCCGCTGGCCGACCCGGTGAGCGACTACGTGAACTCGTTGCAAGCCTACAAATACTGCGAACCGGACACCCTCGTGCTGCCGTCACATGGCCTGCCGTTCCGCGGCATCGCGGCCCGCGTCGAAGCGCTGGAAACGCATCACGAAGACCGCATGAATGATCTTTACGGCGCGGTGCTAGAGAGCCCAAAGACGGCGGCGGAACTCATCCCCACGCTGTTCCGTCGCAAGCTCGACAACCACCAACTCTTCTTCGCCATCGTTGAGGCGGTCGCCCACGTGAATCACGGCTGGCGCATTGGGCGGTTGTCGCGGGACGTGGGCGAAGATGGGTTGATACGGTTTGGGCTTTTGGCGGGTTGACCCTGTTGGGATCGTGATTAGGCGGTAGCAGCTTTTAGCTAGATCCTAACCTTTGCTTGGTCTGACGGGCAATAATGTATTTAGTCGATAAATGCTCTTATTGCTATATAGCCCAAGTAAAACGACGGTTTCGGCGAAATGTTGCTACTTCCCCATTCGTCGTTCCTGCGAAGGCAGGAACCCAGCGACTTGAAGGCGTGCATTACCCCCCTGCCTGCGCAGGGGCGACGGGGAATTAAGACCGTTGCTTCGACTCACCCGACCACTAAACTCGCCGCCCGTTGATAGTCAAAGTCGCCCGTCACCTTCCATTCCTCATGGCAGGCGTAGACGAGTTTTATGACGTGCTCGTCGTCCGCTGCGATGGCCGCGCGCAACGCCTCCGGCCACGGCAATATGTTCACGGCCATGATCGGCGCATCAATCTTCACACCGCTCGCGGCCACGCCCGCTGAGTAAGCGCGCGCGTAGTGACGGGTAGCTGTGAGCGGCGCGTCAAGCCACGGCATCAGCAGGCGCAACGCGTGCGCACTGGTGACCAAGTGCAGCACCGTGAAATTTTTGGTGCGCAGATACATCGACAGCGCTTGTGAGGCCAATTCGCGTAGCGTGCCGTCGTGCACGGCAAGGCGATCCGCGCCGTCGTGAAAGGCTGCCGTCTGCGCAAACGCGGTCATGCGCCATGTGATCAGGCCGGCCTCGCTGCGCCAGCCCGTTGCCTGTGCATCAATGCTCACTAGCCACGAGAGTACATCTAAGTTGGCAACAGTTTGCGCCGCGACAAAGGGCGCGAGCTGCACGTACCAGCAAGCCCAATGCGCGAGCCCGGACGCCAGCTCGTCCTCATGCTCGGCAACCACGGCGCTGGCGGTGCGCAGCAAACCATGAAACGCCGCAGCGCCGACGCCATCTATGAGCAGCGGCAAGGTCTGACGCAACGTCGCATCGCGTCCCTCCGACGCCATTGCATCGGCGAAATGCGACCGCAGCGAGGCAAACGCTGTCAGATCGCCGCGCTTTGCGGTCCAGTCCTTGCAAACAGGTGCGACCGGCGGCGCGGGATAGAGCTTGGCGCTGTAAATGCTGAGGAAAGACGCCATGCGCCCTGCACCCGCACCCAGCGAATTTAGCGCCACCAGCGCCATCGGCAGGTGGTTGCTCAGATTGCCGTGATACTCCGGCGCGAATGCCTGCGCACGGTCCAGCAATGCGTTCAAAACGGTTGGAGTTTCGGTGCTAATCATCGCCTGCCCAGTTTGGTGAATGGTAGAAGTGAGCCATGCTAAAAGCTCAAGTAAGCTTGAGGTCAAGCGCTTTTTTTCAGGACAACGAAAGCAATGAGCGCACTGAGCGAACCCGTGATCAGCATTGGTGAACTCGCTAAGCGCGCGGGCGTGCCGCACAGCGCGCTGCGTTTTTATGAGGCGCAGGGCCTGCTCAAAAGCGTGCGTACTGCAGGCGGTCAACGCCGCTACGCCCGCGACATGCTGCGCCGCGTTGCCTTCATCCGCAGCGCGCAAAACTGTGGACTGCGGTTGGAGGACATCGCCACCGCCCTCGCGCAACTGCCCGAATCACGCACGCCCACCAAGAGCGACTGGACGCGTCTGTCCAAACGCTGGCGAACCGTGCTCGACGAGCGCATCCGCACGCTCGAAGCGTTGCGCGATCAGCTCGATCAATGCATCGGCTGCGGCTGTTTGTCGCTCACCGCATGCCGTCTGTACAACCCGAGCGACGCGGCAGGTGCGCGCGGTAGCGGGCCACGCTATCTACTCGGTGACCCACGCCCCGCTAGTGGCCGCGCGTGAGTCGCGATAAATTTGCAAGTATGACGACCGAAATCACCCACCTGTTTCACCGCGCGCAACACACGCACGCCGTCGCGCAGCTGATTTACAACGAGTTTTGGATCGACGTGGTCGACGGCTTGACGGTTGACTTCCTCGACGCGCATTTGCAGAGCACGCACGATCCGTCGCGCATTCCGCTCTCACTGATTGCGTTGGTTGACGGCCAGCTCGTCGGCACCGTCAACCTGATCGAAAACGACGACAGCAAACGCATGCACCTGCGCCCGTGGCTCGCCGCGATGGTTGTCGCGCAAAAAGTTCGCGGGCAGGGGATTGGTACACAACTCGTACGTGCGCTACTGGTCGAGGCGAGGCGGCCAGGTTTTGCAACGGTGTACTTCGGTACCGACGGGCCGGGTTTTTATGAGCGCATTGGCGCGGTGAACCATGAACACGTCAAAGACGATTTCTGCATCATGCGATTTGAGTTGGCGGGGCAGAGCGTGGATTGATGACGATTTGTGCGGTGTTCTGCGACCTGAAAATCACATCCGCTTTTGGACGAGAATGAGTCTGCATAGCATTTGTAGACTGTGCGCCAGGGCGCGCACTTATCGTGGCGGTTCTTGCCACGCGGCTCGGTCAAACCGACGGTGCGCACTGTGGTGCCCACCGTACCTCGCTGCTGACCGCGATTGGTCGCTCCAGCACTCATCTGCGCAAAATAAGCTTTTCGCGTTAAGGCCTATTCAATAGGGGATGGTGCCACGTTTAAGCAAAAGTCAACTTATTGCTCTTTTATGCGAAACGCCCAAGTAGTGCAGTCTTTTCAGCAAAAAGCTGTTGCTCGATTTCGCCGCGATCCCCGAACGGTGTTGATGGTGCCCTTGATTGTCTACGAGTCAAGACTCATCAGCACGTCGCAGCAGCCGCGACGCCTGGGCGGGCGTCGCGATCACGGTCAAAACGTGCGCTACTTTGCGAACGGGCAGCTTTTGCCTTTGGCGATGGTAAAGAGGTTCTTCTGGCGCTCTTTGGCCGCTTCAATGGCGTCCTCTGTGTTCTTGTACGTGCCCAGCAGCGCGGGCCAAAACAGCACGGCCGCCGCAACGTTGGTTCCGGTCATGCCGCGCTCTTTGCGTGCCTTTGCCTCAAAGTCCTCAGCTTCAGTGATCTGATCCTTGAGCTGGGCACAGGACAGGTCGCCGTCGGAGGCCTTTCTGGTTTGCACCACAGTCGGTGTCGCACAGCCCGCCAGCAGCGTGATGGTCAAAATCGAAGTGACAATTGCATACTTCCCGGTAATCATGGAACCCCTCGTTGATTTGGTTAAACAGATTGAACAGTACATGCATAGGCTAAACACAATGCATGTTATTAGCGTATCAAACTAATGGCGTAGCGTGGGCACAATTTGTGCGTACCGTCCGCCAAAGCAACCCCGCCGCCAGCAGCGACATAGTCGCGCTGACCACAAACGCCGCCGTCGGATTGACGCGTGTCCACAGCCAGCCGAATAGTGCGGAGGCGGGCAGCAGCATGAGTCCGCTCACGAGATGAAACCAGCCGAACGCGGTGCCTAGTTGCGCTTTGGGGGCCAGCTCGGCGATCATGGCTTTTTCTGCGCCTTCGGTCGCGGCGATGAAAATGGCGTAGCCGACGAACAGCGCAATGGTGGTGGCCAGCGTTTGCGGCAACAGCCCGAACGAGGCGAACAGCACCGCGTAAATCACCCACGCAACGCACAGCATGCGCGAGCGATTCAAACTGTCCGACCATGCAGAAAGCGGGGTCGACAGCAGCATCGCCAGTGCTGAAAATCCGGCCCACAACAGCGGAATCTGGGCGTCGCTGAAGCCTGTTTCTTTCGCTCGCAACAGCAGGAACATATTGCTCGCCTGCGACAGCGTGAACACGGCGAGCGCAACGAGATAGCGCTTGAGCGGCGCGGGCAAACTTCTCCATTGCCAATCGATTGTGTTGTTGTCGATGGTTACACCCGGCGGTTCGCGCAGCAGGGCAACGAGCAGCACGCACAACACGCCGGGCACGATCGTCATCAAAATCACATCACGCACGCTCCAGCCCGCGGCCAGCAGCGCCGCCGCCGCGAGCGGGCCGACCACCGCGCCCGAGTGATCCATGCTGCGATGAAAACCGAAGGCGAGTCCGCGCCGGTTGGGCTCGACGCTAGCGGCGAGCAGCGCGTCACGCGGGCTTGAGCGCAGGCCCTTGCCAATGCGGTCGCCCATGCGCAGCAGCAGGATGATCGGTGTGCTGCTGGCGAACGCGATCAACGGGCGGGCGAGCGCGGGCAAGGTGTAGCCCAAAATCAGCCAGCCCTTGGCCCGCTGCGTGCGGTCGTAGAAATAACCGGACACCAGTTTCATCAGCGCGGCGGTGGCGTTGGCAGCACCTTCAATGATGCCGAGCGCTTGCGCGCCGACGGCAAAGGTCGCCGCAAAAAACAGGGGCAGCAATGGGTAAATCGCGTCAGACGCCGCGTCGTTTAAGAAGCTCACCGCGCCCAAAAACCAGACGGTGCGCGGAAGTTTGAAGATGGCGTTGAGCATGCGCCGTTGTTTGCCGCTGTCGCACGTGGCCTGAGACGAGCCGCGCGTGACGTAGTCACGGCGACTGTCCGTTTGCGTCAGTCAGCGAAAAATTAGGGCTGCTGCGGAGCGGGTGCGCGATCTTTTTCGCGAGGACCGCGCGGCGCGTCCGGTGCTGGTGCCGACACTGGTGCAGGCGCGGAGCGAGGTTGTTCGCGTCTCTGCTCAACGACTGGCTCCGGTGCGGGTTGCGGCTCGACCACGCGTGACGGCGGCACGACGGGTGCGGCGGGCGCACCACGTTGCTCAACCCCACGCGGCGGTACGGACGGCATGTACGGTGCAGGCGCGACGTAGTTTTGCGGCAGTTCGCCACGCTGTAGCGCACGTTCACGCGGGTCTTTCGACATCGGAATCGGCGGCGCCCGCAGGCCCAAATCTTCTGAAACGACGCCCGGACGTTGCCGCTGCGGGGCCGCTTCAACCGGCGCGGCTTGCTGACGATTCACAATCGGATTCGGGTCTTGCCACACGCGCGGTTGCGCAACATTGGTGTTCGGCGCGAGCGGCACGGCAGCCGCTGAAGGTGCTGCCGGTTGCACCACGCCCGGCCCCATCGAACGTTCACGCACTAGCGCGGGAGATGGCGTTGGCGGTTGTGAAGGACGGCCTACGACTGGGTTCGGATCAAAAGAACGCGGGGTAACCGCGTTGCCCCGCCCTGGCTGAAATTGCGGCAACACTTCGCCCATTCGGGCCGGTGGCGCGCTGAGAATGTCGCGCTCAGAGATGTTGCGTACCAAGTTTTGCGCGACAGGTCGACCGCCGATAAAGGCCGCGCCCGCCACGACCGTGATTGCGCCCGGCACGGCGGCATGCATGTAGTTGCGCGGACGCCACGGCTCTTCGGCAATATTTCGCACATAAGGCCGATTGACTTGCCGCCAATAGTTGGGTGAGTAGGTGTACCAAGGCAGGTACGGCTCATTCCAGCCAAGCGGCACCCATGAATAGGTCGGGCCGACGTTCGCGCTCACGCTCCAGCCGCTGCCACCGAAAAATGTGACCAATGCCGGTGCATACACAGGCCGTCCGACGTAGCTGCCGGGGCTCCATGCCCAACGCGGGCCTATGCGCACCCAGCGACCGTAGTGAAACGGCGCAAAGCCCCAAGCCGCATCATCCACCCACGTCCAGCCCCACGGTTGCACCCAGCTCCAGCGGCCATTGCGGTACGGTGCCCAATTGGCGGCGACGTTGGTGGGATACCAGATACGACCGTACTCGTAATCGTTGTCCCAGCTGCCGTATTCGTCGAGGTCGCGCGCGCCGACCATCCACGGGCTCAACTGACCCGCGTTGCGCGATTCCCAGTGATCGTTGCGACGGTCGCGCGACACGGCCCATGCTTCAAATCCGCCGTTTGCGTTGTTCGCGTAATTGTCGTTGCGATCAAAGCGCACGCCGTTACCGTCCAGCACCACACTGTCACCCCGATTGACGATGAGGCCCGGGCCGTTGGTCAACACTTCGGCCTGTCCGCTGCGCACATTCAGCGCTGCGGGCGCGTACTGCGAGGGCGCGTTCACGACATAAAAACCGGGGCGCAGAAACGCGATTTCGCCGTTGGCCGTCAACACGCGCATTGCGTCTTGCTGCTCCCACGCGCGAATGCGAACCGCGATTGCGCCTTGTGACACCCGTGCGATCAGGCTTTGATCGTCGAGCCGCTCAAAATTCACGTTAGTGCCGCCCGCGAGCCACACCTGCACCGGCCCGACATCCAGCTCGGCGCGACCGCCTTCGCTCACCCAGAGGTTGTCGCCCGCCGTGACCGCATAGTTGCGCGGAATGGGCCGCCAGTCTTCACGCTCATTGGCCAGCTGCACCTCGCCCGCGAAGCTCGACAAGCGCGCCACACGTCCGGGCGCATCGGCCCACGAGGCAAGCGTTGCAGCGCTGGCGAGAAGCGCAGCCAACAGTCCGCGCCATAGATTTTTTCGAATATTCATGCTGTTTCTCCTAAAAGGAGATGTGTTGCCGAAACAACTTAACGTCCGGCGCGGCGCACCGTTGACTGGGGCCGTAATCGTAGCTGACATAGGTGACCTATGTGACGAGCGACATGTCGCCGGTGTCGCTCAAGTCACCTACGTCACCTGAAAAAGAACTTCTCCACAAATGACGAGCGAAAACAATGCGTCGCGTATTGCTGTATATTAAAACAGCTAATCGCCGCCAATCCTATATTTAAAACGTGTCTCTCGCCATCACCTACAGCCGCGCGCTCGCCGGATTGCACGCCGAACTGGTCACCGTGGAGGTACACCTGGCCAACGGTTTGCCCGCGTTCAATCTGGTCGGCCTGCCTGACGTTGAGGTGAGGGAAAGTCGTGACCGGGTTCGCGCTGCCATTCAGACCGGCGGGTTTGAGTTTCCAATGCGCAAGCTCACAGTGAATCTTGCACCCGCAGAATTTCCGAAGGAATCGGGGCGCTTCGATTTGCCCATAGCGATTGGGATTTTGGTGGCCAGCGGGCAGCTTCCTGCGGCGCGATTGAAGGGGCTGGAATTTGCGGGAGAACTTGGCTTAAATGGCGATCTGCGCCCGGTTCGCGGCGCGCTGGCGATGGCAATGGCTGCGGCCAAGTCAGGCAACACGTTGGTGCTGCCACAATCGTCGGCGGTTGAGGCTTCGCGCATCAAAAGTTGCAACGTGCTGGGCGCGAAGACACTGCTCGAAGTCGCCGCATTTATGGCGGGCAAACACACGCTGGAAACGCCAGTGGCAGAGGTTCGAAACGAGATCGAAACCTATCCCGATTTGATCGAGGTGAAAGGTCAGGCGCAAGCCAAACGCGCCCTCGAAATCGCGGCGGCCGGGAGGCACAGTCTTCTGTTGATGGGCCCTCCGGGCACCGGCAAAAGCATGCTCGCGCAGCGCTTGCCGGGCATCTTGCCGCCGATGACCGAGACCGAAGCGACTGAGAGCGCGGCGATTCTGTCGCTGGTGGGCAAGTTTAAGGTGGAGGAATTTGGCCAGCGGCAAGTGCGATCTCCGCATCATACGGCCAGTGCTGTTGCGTTGGTCGGAGGCGGCAGTGACCCTCGACCGGGTGAAATTTCATTGGCGCATCATGGGGTCTTGTTCCTCGACGAATTGCCCGAGTTTGATCGACGCGTTTTGGAAGTTTTGCGAGAGCCTCTGGAGAGCCGAATCATCAACATTTCGCGTGCCGCACGGCAAGTGTCCTACCCCAGCCATTTTCAGTTGGTGGCTGCGATGAACCCGTGCCCGGATGGCTATTTGGGTAGCAACATTTCTGCCAAACCGTGCCGATGTACGCCGGATCAGATTGCGCGGTATCGAGGCAAGATTTCCGGACCGTTGCTGGATCGGATTGATCTGCAAATCACCGTGCCATCGGTGCCGTCAGAATCGCTACGCGGCGCGCCGGATGGTGAGCCGTCCGCCGTGGTGCGGCAACGCGTGATGGCTGCATCAGAGCGACAACAGGTGCGCCAGCTCAAAGCTAACGCCGACTTGAGTTCAAGCGAGGTGGATTTGCATTGCGGGTTGGACGAGCACGGCGAAACGTTGCTGCGGCAGGCAACCGCGCGCCTAGGATTGTCGGCAAGAGCGCAGCATCGCATTGCTCGGGTTGCGCGAACCATCGCCGATCTTGCGGGCAGTGAGCGCATAACAGTGGCGCATGTGGCCGAATCTATCGGCTATCGGCGCATGGAAAGTTGAGGGAACTTTGCTAGAGGATGCAGAAATTGCAAATATCCCGTTTTTGATGACACTGGCGGGCGCATTGCTAATTTCCGCCTCCCTAACCGGCACCGTCCAAATCTAAAACGCCGACCCGTGATCGTAGCTTGACATACATTTGTCTAGGACGTAACATCCCAATAGACGCTTGTCTCCCGTTTCTCCTCCCTGAACGGGTGCTCCGCAGGGTTCTGCGAGGCATTGAGCCCCTGTATTGCAAGTCAAACAGGGGTTTTCTTTTGGGGCGCTTCTATAAATCCGTTTGTCTGGAGAATCGCCGTGTTGCGGGGTGCTCGCAATCCTCATGTACGGCGAAGTACATTCCAGTTGCTCCGAGCCCTGCGCCGTGCGCTTCATCCCGAAAGCGAATTTCTAGAAGACTATTGGACGGACTAGCTGGCTGCCGATTCTGGTGTTTTGTCCAGCCACTGGTTAAACACGGTCGAACATTCTTTCATGCCGAGCCCGGTGTGAGCTGAAAACATGACGACCGCATCGCGTTCGTTGACCATTGTTCCGTTGTCGACGCGAAAGGCGTTGCGAGCCTTCATGCGTTCACTTTGGGTCAGCTTGTCGGCCTTGTTCAATAACCACAAAATACGTGGCCGTCCGACGCCGAGGCCATCCATCCATTCGACAAAATGAATGTCAAGCTGCGTGGTGCCGCGCCGCACGTCGAGCACCAGCACCAAGCCGCACAGTGCTTGCCGCTCGCGAAAATATTGCTCAATTACGCCTGTCCACACCCGCTGTTTGTCGCGTGGCGTTCGGGCAAAGCCGTAACCGGGCAAGTCGACCAAATAACCGCCCGCACGCAGCGGAAAAAAGTTCAGTTCGCGGGTGCGCCCCGGCATTTTGCTGGCGAAGGCGAGGCGGGTCTGCCCAGCGAGCTTGTTGATGCTGCTCGATTTGCCTGAGTTGGAGCGGCCTGCAAACGCAATCTCAGGCCCCGTTTCAACCGGACAGCCTTCTATCTCGACCACGGATTTTTCAAACACCGCGCCTGCAAACTGCGGAATGCGTTCCAGACGCGCCTCCACGGGGAGGGTCGGTTTCGGCGCGGGAGCTTTCATAGAGACGTTTCGGCGATTCAGCAAGGGGCAATCCTAAAAATCCGTTGTTCGGGCGAATTGCGTCGTTGTGGGGTGCCAAGGCGTTGCGCGGCAACAGAATCCTCATGTACCGAACGTACATTCCGGTTACTGTGCGCCCCATGCCTTGCGCTTCATCCCGAAAAACGAATTTCTAGAAGTGCCCCAAAGTTATAATTTTAAGTTGTCACCCGCTTCTATCCTCGTTTAATCTTCGCCTGCCGCGGTGAACGAGCAATAAAAATCATTCGGCCATGCTTTTAATCTGTAGCACCTCCCGTTTTTTGATGATGCGTTCGCTTGCGGTTGCAATGTCGTTGATGCTGTTCAGTGTTGCTAACGCGCAGGCCGACACAAATCCTGATTTGGCAAAAGGGCAGGCGCTCGCTGGCGTTTGTGCGGGTTGTCATGGTGTAGACGGCGTGAGCCCGATCCCGACGCAACCGAATCTGGCGGGGATGAGCTGGCAGTACATCGCCAAGCAGCTCAAGCATTTTAAAAGCGGACAGCGCGATAACGCAATAATGAAGGGCTTCTCAGCGACGCTCAGTGATGGCGACATGAAGGCGCTCGGCGTTTATTACGCGTCGATGAAAGGCCGCGCCATTGGCACCAAAGACGAAAAGCTGGCGAAAACCGCTGAAAAACTTTATCGTGCTGGTGACGCAGCGCGCGGCATTCCCGCCTGTGCAGGTTGCCATTCGCCGAGCGGCGCTGGCATCCCGGCACTGTACCCGCGCGTGGGCGGTCAGCACGCTGAGTACACAGTTGCGCAGTTGACTGCGTTCCGCGCCGGAGTTCGCGGTACGGCCACTAAAGAAGACGCCAATCCTACCGGCAAGATGATGATGACCATTGCCGGAAAATTGACCGAGGCAGAAATTAAAGCGCTTGCCGAATACACGGCGGGCCTGACCGCAAATTAACGGTTGATATGAGCATGGTTGAAAGCCCGGTGGACTTGAAGGTTGCCGGGCTTTTTTCTTACCCGATCAAAGGCTGCCGTGGCATTGTCCACGAGCAGACTGACGTGCTAACCAGCGGTTTGCACCATGACCGCCAATGGATGCTGGTCGACACCAGGTATTCGCCCGCGAAATTTTTAAGTCAACGCGAGTTGCCTTTGATGGCGACGTTGACGGTCGCCATGAGCGACGACGGTGGCTTGTTGCTCTCTCAGGGTGGCGACGACGTGTTCGTGGTGCCACCATCAGCCACGACCGCGCTCCTGAAGGTCAAAGTATGGAGCCACGAAACCGTTGCCGTCGATGCGGGCGACGCGGCCGCCGCGTGGTTCGCAACAAAGCTTGGGGTGAGTGCGGGGCATGTGCGGCTAGTGCGCTTTCATCCGGATATGCGGCGCGACTGCAATCGACTGCATGCGGGCGACGGCGGCGCACACACGTTTTTTGCGGATGGTTATCCGCTGTTGGTCACGAGCACAGCGTCACTCGCCGATTTGAACCGACGCATGCGTCGCGATGCGAGCAGTGCGATGCCGATGAATCGGTTTCGTCCCAACGTAGTGATTGACGGATTGCCCGCATGGGACGAGGATCACATCGACACCATCGTCATCGGCGACGTTGAACTGAAGCTCGCCAAACCGTGCGTTCGCTGCGAAGTCACCACCACCGATCAGAGCAGCGGCGCTAGGCTCTCGGACGAGCCGCTCAACACACTAGGCAAGTTTCGCAATAACCCGGACTTCGGCGGCGTGACCTTCGGCTGGAACGCCGTGGTCATCAAACCGGGTCGAATTTCGATGACGCATGGGGTGACGGCGGAGTATCGGTTTTAGACACTCCGCGCGTGGCGTTCGTCACGGCTTGGCGCAGAACGCAACGCCCTCAGCCGCCCAGCCGAGATCATTGACCATATAGTTATACATCGGCGCATCCGTCAGGTAGCGATGATTGCCATCGTCCACGAAACGCGGCGCACCGCGAAAAACACGGTAAATCTTTCGTTCACTATCGAGGCAGGTATTGAGGCCTACAGAAACGAGCGGTGGTGCGATAAATGAGTCAATGCCTTCGTTGCAAAAAAACGTGTTGGGCGCGTCATAGCAAGGCGCAAATCGTTCTTTGCCGGTGCCAGAGATGATGCTCTTCTCGCTATTGAGGGCGGTGTAGAAATGCGAGCCGCGCGTTCCGCCTTTTGCAGCACCCGGGATGTAGTAGCGGGTGATCGATGAGGTGAAGCTTGTCGGCGTTGGGTCGGTTTTGAACCAGTATCCGGTACGAAACCAAAGACGGTTAGCTTTGGTATCAACAATACTATCGAGAATGGTCTTTTCACTCTCTTTTGAACTGATGAAATAAAAGTCGTACTGCGGGTTGAAGAATTCGACCATGGATGATTGCACTGCCGTCGACACCGGAATGACCGCACTCGGTCTCAGGTACGGCGCGAGCTTGGTAAACATCAAATCCATGCGCGAGAAGCGATCAGCGCCGGTGGGGTTGGCGCAGGAGGCGGCTCCACCTTCCAGACCGCCGCGCAATTCGTAACACGCGGCACCGCCGCCGCAGCTAGGGTTGTAGGTAAACACGCCAGACCCGCTCGAACCCTCTTCTGTCGTGCCATAAACCCACTTGACCGAAATAAAGCTGTCTTTATTGAATTGTGAGCGCGGCCCGGTGGCGTAGGCCTCAGGCCCTTTCACATAGCCCAGCATGTTGCCTTGTGAAAACTTTTTAAGATCACCTTCAGGATGATGCAGACCAATGAGGCTGGTATCGGTTGGAATAACGGTTGCGTCCCATGCGGCGCGCACAGCCCCAATCGGTGGCGACTGCAGCAGCTGCATCAGCGTCACGTCCAGCGTCAAATCTGTCACCAGCAAGTTCGCCCCCCCTGCCACAAGCTGATAGGGCGGAATGGCAAGGCTGTCACAGGCAATCGCATCAAAGAACCAATAAGTGTTGACCGTTGATGCGGTAGTTTGCGAGTTGATGCAGTGCGCCGCAGAATAAAAGTAATTTGCACCCGATGTCGAGTTCAGCAACGTACCCGTACAAACGTAGGAGGTGCCGCGGTCGGTGAAGACTATTTTTGCGACGGCATTGGCAGCATTGAGCAATGCAGCGCTGGGATTGGTCACGCAGGCAACGTCAATATTGCACGCACCTGCTTTACCAATATGTGTGATGTCCTTCTGGCCCATACTTCCGGGTGCTAAAACGAAGTGCGAAAGCTGATCCAGCGTCACCGCAAACCGGGCTGCGTCGAACCCGGGCAGCACACGCAGCTCCAGGGTGGCGGTGTCGCCTTCAAGCACTGGCGACCAGGCGTTTTCAGCCGCAGTCACAAGCGCACCGTAAACCTCGTCGCGACCTATGCCCGAGAAGCGCACTTGCAGGCCTGCCGCAGGACCGTCAACGTGATAGCCGATACGAAAAGCCAGTGCGTTTGCCGCAAGTACCTCGATACGCGCGACTTGACTGCCGTCGGCCAGGGTTTGCCAAGGCAGCGTCGTCAACGGCAGGCGCTGCTGACTAGCTGGGATGTCGCGCGGATAGCCGATCTGCAGTGCCTTGCTGCGGTCAGCATTTTTATCAACCACCCTTTTAGTGGCCTCGGCGGTAGAGGCATTCCACGGACTCGCTGTTACGCGATGCGCAACTTCGTTTGATCCAAAAAAATGTTCGACGGCCCTATTTTTGTCGCCTTGCACCACGGCCGGAGCCATGCTGCGCACATCGTCCGCCGCCGCAGCGCTGGCGAAAAGGATTGCTGTTGCAGTCAGCGCAGTCAGCGCTCCGAGTAAACATAGCCGTTGCAGCATGATCAGTCTCCAGCAAAAATTTGTTTGTGTAGCAAGTGGCGAAATTGCCCCAGCAATTTACGCTGGTATCTTACGGTCTGCGAGACAGCGCCGCAACCCGTCCTGCCAACTCGGCGCGCTCCAGCCAAATGTCGCCGAAAAACGACGACCATCCAGCGCGCTGTAGGCAGGCCGCGTTGCAGCCGTTGGATATTCAGACGTAACAATGGCCTTTACCGTTACACGATCAGCCAAGCCTGCGCCTTCGACAATCGCGTGAGCAAAATCTCTCCATGAGGTTAGACATCGACTTGACAGGTGGTAGAGCCCACTCAGACTGCGAAGTTCCGCTAGCGGTCGATTAAGCGCGCAAACGACCGCATCGGCCAAATCGGCCGCATAGTTCGGCACGCCCCACTGATCGGCCACCACGCGCAGTAGCGGTCGATCTTGCGCGAGCCGGAGCATGGTTTTGTAGAAATTTGCACCGTCGTTGCTGTACACCCAGCTCAAACGCAAAATCAAATGCTCGGGGGAGGTGCCTGTGATGCGCGTCTCGCCGTCGAGCTTGGTGCGTCCGTAAACGCTGGTGGGTGCGGTCGAATCAGTCTCGACATACGGTCGCGTTGCGCGTCCGTCAAACACGTAATCCGTTGAAAAGTGGACAAGAAGAATGCCGAGTTCGCGGCATGATTTTGCAAGATGATCTGGGCCATCCGCGTTAATTGCATGTGCCAAGCCGGGTTCAGATTCCGCGCGATCCACTGCGGTGTAGGCGGCGCAATTGAGCACCAAGTCGGGCCGTTCACGCTCCAGCACTTCACGGCACGTTTTCGCATCGGCAAGATCGAACACGTCGCGAGCAACTGCCAAGACCTGATGCGCAGTACGCAGCCGACGCGCAAGCGCCAAACCGAGCTGCCCGTTCGCTCCCGAAATCAGTAACTTCATGCGTACGTCGGGGCAAGATTGAACAACAGACCCGCCGAGTCTTTGGCGTTCACCACCGGGTCCATCACTGGCCACGTAATGGCGAGCGAAGGATCATTCCAAGCGATGGTGCGCTCATGCGCAGGCGCGTAGTAATCAGTGGTCTTGTACAGAAACACGGCACTTTCACCGGTCACAACAAAGCCGTGGGCACAACCCGGTGGCACCCACAACATGCGCTGATTTGCTGCTGACAAATCAACCCCGACCCACTGCGCAAAGGTCGGGGAAGAGCGCCGTAAATCAACCACCACGTCCCACACACTGCCCGTTACGACGCGCACCAATTTGCCCTGCGGTTGCTCAATTTGATAATGCAACCCACGCAACACCTTAGCGTGCGACAGGCTCTGGTTATCCTGCACAAAATTCAACAGTACACCGGTCGCGTTGCGAAACTTTTGGATGCTGAAGCTCTCAAAAAATTCGCCGCGTTCGTCTGAAAAAACTTGCGGTTCGAGGATCAGGCAACCGTTCATTGCCGTTCTGACTACCTTCATCAAAACACCTGCTGATTCAACATATCTTTCAAATACTTTCCGTAGCCGCTTTTAGCGAGCGGTGCTGCAAGTCGTTCCACCTGAGCGGCATCAATGAAGCCCTGCCGGTAGGCGATCTCTTCGGGGCAGCACACCTTTAAGCCCTGCCGCCGCTCGATGGTTTGCACAAATTGCGCCGCCTCCAGCAGCGAATCATGGGTGCCCGTATCCAGCCACGCCATGCCGCGTCCCATCAGCTCCACGCTCATGCGACCGCGCTCCAAGTACACGCGGTTCAGATCGGTGATTTCTAATTCGCCACGCGGTGACGGCTTAAGATTTTTCGCGATTTCGATCACGTCGTTATCGTAGAAATAAATGCCGGTCACCGCGTATCGTGAACGTGGCACCTTCGGCTTTTCTTCAAGACTCACCGCGCGGCCTGATGCGTCAAATTCGACCACGCCGTAACGCTCCGGGTCGCTAACTGGATAGGCGAACACCGTTGCTCCGTCACGCCGATTGTGTGCGCGTTCCAGCAATTGCTGCAACTCGTGGCCGTAGAACACGTTGTCGCCCAGAACCAACGCCGCATGGTCGTCTCCAATGAAATCTCGACCGATGATGAAGGCTTGTGCGAGCCCATCCGGTGAAGGCTGAACGGCGTATTGCAAAGTCATGCCCCACTGGGCACCGTCACCCAAAAGCGCCTGAAAACGCGGTGTGTCTTGCGGCGTCGAGATGATCAAAATATCGCGCAGTCCGGCCAGCATCAGCGCCGAAAGCGGGTAATAAATCATCGGCTTGTCATAGATCGGCATCAACTGTTTTGACACCGCCTGCGTCACCGGATGCAGGCGTGTGCCCGAGCCACCGGCGAGGATGATGCCTTTGCGTTTCATTGCCACCTCACTCATGCTCGCTCCGCGTAGTTCTGGGCGATCCACTTGCGGTACTCGCCGGACTGCACGTCGGCGACCCACGCGCTGTTTTCAAGATACCAGCGCACGGTTTTTTCGAGTCCAGTGGTGAAATTCTCACTCGGCCGCCAGCCCAGCTCACGTTCCAGTTTGGAGAAGTCAATCGCATAGCGGCGATCATGGCCAGGACGGTCCTTCACCGTGGTGATTTGCTGCAAATAATCCTTGCCCGGCGCATGCGTGGCAAGCAGCGAGCATATCGTGTGCACCACCTCGATATTCGGCTTTTCTGCGTCGCCACCGACTAGATAAAGCTCGCCCGGTTTGCCCGCTTCGAGCACGCGGCGGATGGCGCTGCAATGGTCGCCCACGTACAGCCAATCGCGAATCTGCTGACCGTCACCATAAATCGGCAGCGACTTGCCTGCTAGCGCGTTAACAATCATCAACGGAATAAGTTTTTCCGGGAACTGGCGCGGGCCGTAATTGTTCGAGCAATTGGTCACCATCACGGGCATGCCGTAGGTGTGAAAGTAGGCGCGCGCCAAGTGATCGGAACCGGCTTTCGATGCGCTGTACGGACTATTCGGCTGGTACTGCGACCGCTCGGTGAACTTCGGGTCGGTCGCACCAAGCGAACCGAACACCTCGTCAGTTGACACATGCACAACGCGGAACGATTTAGCCTCGGTCTCGGGCAGCGCCTTCCAATGCGCGCGGCTCGACTCAAGCAAGGTGGCCGTGCCCATCACGTTGGTTTTCACAAAATCCATCGGCCCGTGAATCGAGCGATCTACATGGCTTTCAGCGGCGAAATGCACCACGGCGCGCGGTTGATATTTGGCGAACACCGCCTTAAGTGCTGCACCATCGCACACATCCACGCGCTCAAAGGCGTAACGCGAGTCAGCGGCGAGTGACGCCAATGTTTTTGGATTTGCGGCATACGTCAGCACGTCCACGTTGACCACCGGCTCGTCATGCGCTGCGAGCCAATCGAGTGTGAAGTTGCTGCCGATGAAGCCGCAGCCGCCAGTGACCAAGATCATGTTTCAGTTCCTTTGCCCACGATTTTAAAGGCCAGCGCGGACGAGGCTTTCTGCGGCCCTACACGCGTCACTGCCGCGGCGGCGATAATCGCTGCCCTAAGCTGGCAAAGCCGGAACCAAGGTGACGGAGGTGACAAGGTGATGGAGGTGACGAAAAACCGTCACGTTGTCACCTTCGTCACGCGCGCCACATCGCGCTGATCCGTGCATCTTCTCATCGCAAAAAAACGTCATCATTTGCCGGATAAGTGACTATGCCCCTCTGGTTCAAATTGTTTTACAGCCTGCTTTGGTTGTTTGCGCTGCCGCTCGCGTTAGGTCGACTGTGGCGAAAGGGCAGGACCAATGCGGGCTATCGGTTGCACTGGCGTGAGCGACTTGCACGGACATTGCCTGTCGGCCCGTTTGATGTGTGGATCCATGCAGTGTCGGTGGGTGAGGCGCGTGCCATGATGCCGTTAGTCGAGGCGCTGCTGCAGCATGGGTGTCGCCTGCTGGTCACCTGCACCACACCGACCGGACGCGCCACGGCGATCGCCTTGCTCGGTGACCGTGCTACGGTGATGTATTTGCCCTTCGATGCGCCGTGGTTAATTGCCAAATTCTTCAGTGCGGTTCGACCTAAATTGGGGCTGTTGATTGAGACTGAGCTGTGGCCTGGGGTATGTGATGGCGCGAAGCGAGCTGGCGTAGCGTTGTGGCTGGTGAATGCACGATTGTCGGCGCGCTCGGCGGCAGGCTACGCTAGGGGCGGCATGCTGACGCGTGCCATGCTCGACTGCCTCGCTGGAATCGCCGCGCAAACACGCACGCACGCGGAGCGCTTTGATGCCCTAGGCGCGCCGCGCAGCAGCGTGACCGGCAATATTAAGTTCGACATCGCGGTGTCGGTCGACGCTGAGACTCGCGCAGAAGTTCTGGCTGCACACCTCGCGAAGGGGCGCGAGTTTTGGGTCGCGGGCTCAACGCGTGACGGCGAGGAGGCGCTGTTGCTGGATGCGCTGGCCATGCATCCGCTGCGCAGTCGTGCGGTACTGGTGATCGTGCCGCGACATCCCGAGCGTTGGGATGCCCTATTTGCCGAAGCGCTGTCGCAGGGCTTTCGCGTCGCGCGGCGAACTGATGGGGTGGTGCCCGGTGACGCCGAGGTCATCATCGGCGACAGCATGGGTGAAATGCTGGCGTACTACGGGAAGGCCCGCGCTGTCATGATGGGCGGCACGCTCGCGGTGACGGGTGGGCAGAATTTGATTGAGCCGTGCGCGATGGGTGTGCCGGTGGTGCTCGGGCCATCGGTGTTCAATTTTCTGCAAGCGGCTGATGAGGCCGTCCACTGCGGTGCAGCCGTGGCTGTGCCACACGCAGATGCGGCCTTGAACGCGGTTCTGAAATGGCTTGACGACCCGTTGGCTCGTGACGCGGCGGGTGAAGCCGCCAGCGCGTTTGTGGCAGCGCATCGCGGCGCAACGGATCGCACCTTGGCGTTGCTCAAGCCGTTTTTGTAGAGCGCCGTGGGATCGGCTGTCGTGAGCGGGGCGCTGAGTGCCGCAATCGACGTTGCCCTAAGCCAAGAAAGCCGGAACCAAGGTGACGGAGGTGACTAAAGTGACGCATGTGACGAGCAACGGTCACATTGTCACGTTCGTCGCCCGGATCACCCTGCGCTAGTGCGCGCGAACCACCGTAGGCGACGGATCGAGCCAGTCAGCTGCTCTGCGCAGACCACGTACCATCGGGCACACTATGGATACGTAAACGGCACGTGAGAAAGATTGTTTTTGTTCGTTCCAAGTCATTGCTTCGGCATGTTGGCCGATGCGTACTACGCCTGCGTCACCAAGGGTTTCGATGACTACCTGGCCGTGTGCGCACGGGATGGTGATGTGATCGCCGCTCTGTACAAAAAAGTCTTGCGAGCTGCCGGACACCGTGACCCAAAGCGCGCCGGATAAGGCCTCGACCGATTTCACTTGCGCTGCCTGCAACGCCAGCGCCCGGTTTTTACCGAGGGTCCAATCTTGGGTGGCGAAGGGAAGAGGAAAATGGCTGCTGTTCATGGCTGTGCTCCTTGCGGGCTAAAAAGAAACGAAATGTGTTTCTTGGGTGCTGTTTAAGAAAGATAATTCCCTCCTGTCGAACGAATTGATTGCAGCCGAGACTGCTAAAAGCGCATGCAAAATTCCCACATCACGCCAAGAACGCGCCCGCTAACACTCGCTGGAATTCGCGGCTTTGAAGCGGCAGGGCGGTGTTTGAGCCTGACCCAAGCTGCCAACGAGCTCTCACTCACGCAATCGGCAGTGAGCCGGCAAGTGCAGGGGCTGGAGGAAGAATTAGGGGTTTCACTCTTCGTTCGCAAAGCGCGTGAGATAGCGTTGACGCCCGCGGGGCGTGAATTTTTGCCGTTGGTGCAGCGGGTGTTGCACGATCTTGATAACGGCGTTGACCGGTTGCGTCGCGACGTCAATTCGCCGCGTGTGTCGGTCACCACCTTCGCATCATTTGCGTCGCTGTGGCTAATTCCGCGCCTATCCGGGTTTCGTGCGCTGCGGCCGAATGCGGATCTCGATATTGGCGCGACCGACCGACTGTTTGATCTTGATTCAGAGGATGTTGACGTGGCAGTGCGCTATCTACGCGCCGAGGCCGCGCCGTCTGACGCTACGCTTTTGATTGACGAGGTGTTGTTTCCGCTGGTGAGCCCGAGTTACTTGCGGGTGTCGCCGAAACTCAAAGCTTTGAGCGACTTATCGGCACATACGCTGATCGAAGGTGCGGCGGGCGGGCCCGCCGAGATGCGATCAACGTGGCCCGGCTTCTTCGAAACGCTCGGACAGCCCGAGGTCAAGGGGCGCTCGCAGTTGAAATTTGATTTCATCATGCAGACTTTTCTCGCCGCGCAAAGCGGACAGGGCGTGGCGCTCGGGCGGACTTATGGCGCGGACGTTTATATGTCCGGTGACTTGGTACGACCTATTGACATCGCGGTTGCGACTGGCGCTGGGTGCTACATGGTCGTGTCGGAGCGTGCGCGGGGCCGCTCCGAGGTGCGTGCGTTTGTCGAATGGCTGCTGGCAGAAACCAAGAAGTTCAACACCGAACTCGACGCGTGGCTCAAGCGCAGCGGCATGGTGCCAGCGCGGCGCGCGGCGCGAAAGTAGTTGTCGCGCCTACGATGACCGCCCATCTACCCCGCCCAATCAAGCGGCAGCGGCGATAAGGGTTTGATTTCCTCCATGCAAATCATCGAGTGGGTGCTCGCCACACCGGGCACTTGCAGCAGGCGATCCGTCAAAAATTCTGACAATCCGAGCAAATCCGGCGCGACCACGCGCAGCAAATAATCAAACTCGCCAGACACCGTGTAGCACTCCACAATCTCCGGAAATTTCGCGAGATCAGGCTCCAGTTGCCGCACCCGCTTTGATTGCGAGCGATCAATGGTTAGGCTGACAAACGCCATCACGCCGAGGCCCACCGCAGTGGGCTCAGCCAACGCGGTGTAGCCGCGAATGACGCCACGCTCTTCAAGCGAGCGCACGCGACGCAGGCACTGCGGCGCGGATAGATGCACGAATTCGGCCAATTCGACATTGGTTGCACGGGCGTTTTTTTGTAGTGCTTCGACCAGTTTTCGGTCGAATTTATCCAGTGGAATCATCGCTACGCTCATCAAAATGTTGCAATTCGCAATAAAACTGCAGGATACGTCAAATTAGCACAGGATAATGCAACCAAAATTCGGTCAAATGCAGGCATCATCTCTATATTCGCCCGTAGTGGCATCTACCGCAGCTTTTCGGCTGCCCGCATCATCATGTTCGATCTAAAAAATTCATTCGTACCGTCCAAGCCAAACGCTAACGCCCGCGCACTCGAAGACCGTTACGGCGCAAAAAATTATCACCCGCTGCCAGTTGAGTTAACGCGCGGCGAAGGCTCATATTTGTGGGACACCGAAGGCCGTCGCTACATCGACATGATGAGCGCGTACTCGGCGGTGAGTTTCGGTCACAGCCATCCTGAATTGCTTGATGTGTTGACGCGTCAGGCGGGCCGCCTCGCTGTCACGTCGCGTGCGTTCTACACCGATCAATTGGGCGGATTTGCCGAGGCCGTATGCAAGCTCACCGGCCTTGATTGCATGCTGCCAATGAATACCGGCGCGGAGGCGGTGGAAACTGCGATCAAGGCCGCGCGCAAGTGGGGCCATACGGTTAAAAGTATTGCTGCGAATCAGGCGCAAATCATCGTCGCCGACGGCAATTTTTCGGGCCGCACCACTACTGTTATCAGCTTCTCGTCCGAGGCGCAATATCGCGATGGCTTTGGCCCGTTCACGCCCGGTTTCGTCAGTGTGCCGTTTGGTGATTGCGCTGCGCTGGAGCGCGCGATCACGCCGAACACAGCGGCGTTTTTGGTCGAGCCGATTCAGGGTGAAGCGGGCATCGTGTCACCACCTGCGGGTTATTTGAAACGTGCGCGCGAAATTTGCACCCGACACAACGTTTTACTGATTTGCGATGAGGTGCAAACCGGTATGGGCCGCACCGGTCGCAACTTCGCGTTTGAACATGACGGCGTCAAACCCGACGGCGTGATTCTCGGCAAAGCGTTAGGCGGTGGGCTGCTTCCGGTATCGGCGTTTGTCGCGCGCAAAGACGTGATGGCTGTGTTCACGCCCGGTGACCACGGCAGCACGTTTGGCGGCAATCCTCTGGCCTGTGCGGTGGGCTTGGCTGCGATCAATGTGCTGCAACGCGATCAACTCGCGCAACAGGCAGCGGACATGGGCGCGTATGTGCTGGGTCGTCTGCGCGCTTTGCAAAATTCGGCCATCGTTGAAGTACGCGGCATGGGCCTTTTCATTGGCATGGAACTGGATCGTGACGTGGTGTCGGCGCGCGCGTTTTGCGAATCGTTGCTGCGTCGTGGCGTGTTGTCGAAGGACACCCATCACACGGTGGTTCGCTTTGCGCCACCGCTGAATATTTCACGCGAAACGATGGATCAAGCGCTGCTCGCGATTGAAGAAACGCTAGCGGAATTAACGACCGACGTTGCCGTGACGGCCTAGTCTTTCGCGCGTTTTTGTAGGAGCGGCCCCGGTCGCGATCTGTCAGAGGTGCCGTGGGTGAGGAAAGTGACAAAAGTGACGACCAAGGTGTCACCTATGTCACCTTCGTCACGTACGTCGCCTTTCGCGCGGTCGCGGCAGAGCCGCTCCCACAAGCCGCCACGTCGCTTATATCGCCATCCATCCGCACCATTCCGCGCTTCGTCTCAGGGCACCGGATCGTGTTCGCAGCTGGTTCTGGCTTGGCTCTACACTATTACCTTGCCTACTTTTATTAGTAGCAGCTTTTAGCTGAACTCCACTCTGATATGGGGCTGAAGCTCGTTTTTGTCGTTTGTCGACTTTCTGCGAAAAACGATTTTAGCCCCCACTCAGTGGCGGTTTCAACAGAAAGCTGCTGATAGTTTTTCAAGAGATCGTTAATGGATTTTTGCCTTCGCTCATTGCCCGCTGCACTCGTCACACTGGGCCTCGTCTCATGCGCGTCGGTTTCGCCGCCATCCACCGCGCCGAGCGCAGGAACTTCGGCCATAGCCGCCGCCAACACGGTCGCCACAGCGGCGACCGCCGCCGCTGACAGGGTGGCCGATCCCAAGGCTGCGGTTGGCGCGCAGGCCGTCGCCGCTGCGGCCAAAGCGAGCGCCGCTACCGTCGCCGCCGCGCCCGGGACACCGCCACCGCCCAAGCCGTTCGCCGAGGTGATCAAAGACGCGAAAGAGGAAGCGGGCTTTTTCACCACGTGGCGCAAGGACGACAAGGTGTGGATCGAGATCCCCGAGGCGATGTGGGAGCGACCGTTTTTCTTCTCCATCAACATCACGCATTCGATTGGCGACGCGGGGCTTTACGGCAATCAAATGGGCGGATTTCTGGCGGCGAGCCGCGGGCAATACCTCGCGAGTTTCAAGAAGTTTGGCGCGACCGGCGTGCAACTCATCGCCCGCAACACGGCTTACACCGCAGCCGAACAGTCGCCCGCCAAGCGCATGGTGGAGCGCGCGTTTTCTGATTCGCTGATCGGTAACGCCACCGTCGTCAGCGCGCCTCATCCGGAACGCAAAAGCGTGTTGATCGAGGCCAATGCGCTGTTGGTCAACGACTTCCCGATGGCCGCCCAACAACTAGAGCAAACTTATCGCCAGCCGTACGCATTCGACGGCAAAAATTCAAGCATCGAGAACGTGCGCAACTCCGAGTCCGAGACCGGATTTAATGTGCGCGGACACTACCAGTTAAATCGGCTTTCACTGCCGCCACCGATTCCAAATCCGAGTGCGCCACCACCGCGTTTTCCGAGCACTTTGCCGGATGTGCGCTCGCTGTTTATGGGCTATTACTACGGCTTTTCGAAGCTGCCCACGCCCATGCGTCCGCGTGCGACTGACCCACGGGTGGGCTATTTTGCGACCGGTGTTTCCGACTTCACCGACCCGAACAAACGTGACGTTAAAACGCGCTATGTGAACCGTTGGCGCTTAGAGAAAAAAGACCCCGCCGCCGCCATGAGCGAGCCGGTGGAGCCGATCACCTATTGGCTCGATAAAAACATTCCGGTGATCTACCGGCCCGCCGTGACCGCAGGCATTCTGGAGTGGAATAAAGCGTTCGAAAAAATCGGCTTCAAGAACGCCGTGGTTGCCAAGCAGCAGGGAGACGGCGACGACTTTCAAGTGGCCGCCACGCGCTACGCATCAGTCGGTTGGGCGGCGGGCAACAACCTGCCGTTCGGCGCTATTGGCCCAAGCAAAGTGGATCCGCGTAGTGGTGAAATTCTTGATGCGGACATCATCGTTAGTGAGAGTAATTTCCGCTTGTTCAGCGGCCGCATTCGCGAAGATCCGCTGCCGCCCATTGGCGCGTCCGCGCAGTCTGCAATGAGCCACGCGCAGCATGCTCGCGACCTGTGCAACTACGCCGACAACAAGCTCGCGGAAACCGCGTTTGCGCTTGATTTGTTGATCGCGCGCGGCGAGATTGAGGCGGGCTCAACGGAGGCGCAGCAAGTGGTGATGGATGCCATCAAGGACACCATCATCCACGAGGTCGGGCACACGCTTGGCTTGCGTCATAACTTCCGCGCCTCGATGGCAGTCACGCCTGAGCAATTGAGCGACGCGAAGTTCGGCGCGGAGACCGGCATCTCGTCCTCGGTGATGGATTACAACCCGATCAATATTGCGCTCAAAGGCGAGCGCCAAGGCCAGTATTCGATGATTACGGTCGGGCCTTACGATACGTGGGCCATCGAGTACGGCTACAAACAAACGACAGCAGAATCCGAGACGGCTGAGCTGACCAAAACGCTGTCCCGCGCCGCTGAACCGGCACTTGCCTACGGCACCGATGAAGATGCCGGCTTCGGCACATTGCTTGAGGGCATTGACCCGGAAACCAACCGCAGCGATCTGGGCTCCGATCCGCTCGCGTTTTACGAAAAGCGATTCGCCATCGTGCGTGAATTGTGGGATCGCTGGCAGAGCAAACCGCTGCCGGAGGGGACACGCGGTGACGTGCTGCGGCGCAATTTCAATCGCGGCTTTCTGATCATTGGTGAGACCGGTGAACTTGCGGCGAAGTATGTGGGCGGGGTCAGCGTGTTGCGCGATGCGGCAACTACGGGTCGTCAGGCGTTGACGCCAGTTGACGCGGCCAAACAGCGGCGCGCGCTGGCGCTGCTCACCAAAAACCTGTTCGAGGTAGATTCGTTCAGCTTCAAGCCGCAATTTTTGGGCAAGCTCACACCGGATTTTGAAGCCCGCTTCGATTCGTTGGATGATGATTTACAGACCAGCCCCGTGGAGGCGCTCGACTTTCCGATTGCCTCGCGCGTGCTGGCGCTGCAACGTGCCACGCTCGGCCAGCTGATGCGCGACACCGTGGCCACACGACTGGTCAACGCGCCAGAAACGCTGGTTGACGCCAGTAAAGCGCTGACCGTGGCCGAACTCTACGGTACCCTGCAAAAGGCGGTGTGGAGCGAGCTTGGCAGCGGCGCGAAAATTTCACCGATGCGGCGGAACCTGCAGCGCGAGCATGTGCGCATGATGGCCGAAGCGGTCGCTCGCCCGAGCGCTCGCGCCCCGGCCGACGCACGCAGCTTGCAACGCGAATACGCCGTTGAACTGTTGGCTCAGCTGAAAAAAGCAGCGAGCAAATCAGGCAACGCTATTGAAGTGCGCGCGCATTTGAATGAGTCCATTGCGCTGCTCGACGCGGCGCTCAAAGCGCAAATCGCGAAGGTGATTGGCTAGCCGCTTACCGACTGGTTGGCGACGTTTTTCGCTAAGACGGTGGATGCGCCGTGGCGGGTGAGGGAGGTGACCTAGGTGACGAACGTGACCCAGTGACATTCGCTCGTCACCTCCCCAGCCACGTCGCCCGGAATGAGAAAATTGCGGTATGCAATTTCTCATTCCAAATCGCGCCGTCGTCGGCGCGTTGTTCAGCGCGTTTTTGTGTTCCGCAGCGCTCGCGCAAACTGTCGCCACCGTTCCCGCGCCGACGCAAGAGCAATTTACCAAGCTGTGCGCCAACACGGGCGACCCAGCGGATTGCGGCAAAAAAATTGAGGCACAGCAGATCGGGCGTGCGAGCGGGATCGCGGGCTTGGTGAAGCGTTCCGGCAATTTGCTGGCGGTGACGGTGCCCGGAGAGCCGCCGTTCATCTTTGAGGACAAGCCCGGCGAGGCGGGGCCGAATGTGAGTTTTTTTGCGTATCACGCGCCGTCTGACGCCGTGGTGCTCTATCGTGCACAGGCCGACAAACTCGACTTTGTGCTGGTGCAGCGCGGTGCCGCAGCTAATGGCAATGGCAGCGCAACGGCGAGCACCACCGAGCTGCCGAACGAGCCTTTGTTTAACAGCGATGGCCGCTATTTTGTGACCATCGATTTTTGTACCGACGGTTGCGAAAACCGGCTGTCAGTTTGGCGCTTTGAGCGTCGCGGGCCTGCGCGTGAACGCGTGTTTTCCCCGCGCACTCCCTGGACAGATGCGGGCGTGTCGTGGGGCGCGCCGCGTCGATTGATTGTGGATTACACCGAGGGCGGCAAGAACGCGTCGATGAATCTTGAGCTGTCCGATCCGCGCTGGACGATGTTGCTGCCGTGAGTGAGCTTGCTGAGGTTGCTGGCGCGGATCTGAAGCATCGCGCGATCCGCAGTTTTGTGGTGCGCGCAGGACGCATGACGGCCAAGCAAACGCGTGGGTTGACCGACGGCATGACGCGATATGGCGTGCGTTATGCGCTGTCCCCGCTTGATCTGACGCAGACGTTTTCGCGGGTGGCACCGGCGGTGCTTGAGATCGGTTTCGGCATGGGCGTGACCACGGTCGAAATCGCGACCGCTCAGCCTGAAACCAGTTTCCTGGCCGTCGAGGTGCATCCGCCTGGGGTCGGCAACTTGTGTAATCTGCTTGATGAACAAGGGCTGACCAACGTGCGTGTGATTGACCACGATGCGGTGGACGTGCTCACGCACATGATCGCGCCCGGAACCCTGGCGGGCGTTCACATTTACTTTCCTGACCCGTGGCACAAAGCGCGACACAGCAAACGTCGCCTCGTGAAGCCACCGCTGATCGCGCTGATTGCGTCTCGATTGGCCCTCGGCGGCTACGTGCATCTGGCGACCGATTGGGTGCCGTATGCCGAGCAAATGCTGGAGGTGTTGTCCGCAGAGCCGTTGCTCGTGAACACGGCGGTGGCGTATGCCGAACGACCCGCATGGCGACCGGAGACCAAGTTTGAGCGGCGTGGTATCAAGCTCGGGCACGAGGTGCGGGACGTGTTGTTTCGGCGTGTTTAACGCCGACGTTTTGTAGGAGTGGCGAAAGCCTCGAAAAGGTGTGTGCGAGCCGACGCGTCGCGGCTTTCTCCGCTCCTACGCGTAAAACGCTACTTCCGAAAATCCTGCACGGTGAGCGCCGCCGCGGCTGCTGAGGACGCAGGCGTTACTGGCAACAGGGCAAACGCAGCATCGGGTGGAAATTCACGCGCTCGGGCGATCACAAACTCGGCGCGATCTTCGTCGGTCGAGCGCGTGAGCATCCGCGCGTAGGCCGTCAGCAATCGCTCATCGAGCACGTTCCGAATGGGGCGAACGAACAGCGCTGCCGTGCCCCCGTCCCCCGCCAGCATGATCGCGGCGTAATCGCCAAAATGCCCGTACAGCGGGCTTTGACGTGCGCTAAGGATGGCTCGCTTCAACGTCTCCGGTTGGCCGACGGCGCGGTGAATCGCCACCTGCTTTTGATATTCTAGCGTTGCGTAAATGACGCTGGCTAGCAGAGCGGCGGCGGCCAGCATGAATGCGCCTCTCACCCGGTATTCACGACCGGTAGACGCCCCGTGTACAGCGACCGAGCCCGAGTCAAGCGGCGATCCTGCGGCCACCAACCACGCCAGCAACGCCGCCGAAGGCAACAAAAAATAACTGAACCACAGCGGATACTCGAACAGGCTATGCAGGAGCATGGTCGCTAGCAGTAGCGCCACCGTGACGCCGTCGCTCGTTTGCAATGCGCGGCGGGCTCGCCAAAGCATCATGCCGAGCGCGCCGAGCACCACGGTCGCCAGCGGCACGCCTAGCTCCACGGCCAGATGCAGCGGCAAATTGTGCGCGTGATCGAACACGTCGGCGGCGCGCGCTGGCAGCGGCGTCAACGTCCACGCGAAGTTGAACTGGCCCCAACCGACACCCAACCACGGCGCATGTTCGATGATGGCGAGCACGTCGCGCCACAACGCGACGCGCAGCGACAGCGCCGCGTTGGCGGTGGTTCGGGTGAAGATGCTCTCGGCAAACCAAAGCATCGGCAGCAACGCGATGGCCAGCATCAGCCACCCCTTCAGCCGCCAAGCACGCACCCGACGCGAACGCATCAGGGCCACCAGCACCACCAGCAGCAGACTGACCATGCCGGTTCGCGAACCGGTGGCCACCAACGTCGCCAGCAACGGCACGCTGCACGTCAACCAGCGCCACGGCTGCCGTTGCCAAAAGTAGCTGGTCGCCAACAAGCCCCACACCATCAGCGTGGCCAGCTGATTCGGTTGCCGCAGGTTGCCACTCGCGCGGTCATACGGCGCCACCATGCGCGCGACCCACACGTCGTCGGCTGAGCGCGGTAGCGCCATTTGTAGCAGCGCCATGACCGCGTTGAACAAGGCGGCGATGAGGATGCCGATGAGCAGCGCTTGCAGCCATCGCTTTCGCATTAAGCCGTCGCGGTAAATCTTGGCAAAGGCTGCGCTCAACAGCAACGCAAGCACAAGGTTCGCGGCGATCGGCGCGGCGACAAATCCCGGGGTTATGCCGCTCGCCGTGTGCCCGACCAGCACCGCCAGCAGCAGCGCCCACAGCGCGACTGGGGAGGCCAACGTCGCTACGTTGCGTCGAATGTTGTCGGGACGCAACGCACAGCGCGATGAAAGCGCGACGCAAAACAGAACGCCCGACCACAGCGCAACGGCCAGCACCTGATTGAAAAACGCCGCCAATGGCGGTTGTTGATAAGCGCACATGACTGGCAACGCTACGGCTAACGTCGTCGCCACCAATAGCGGGCGCTCACTTTGCAGCGTGGAAGCTTTTTTGTCGATCAATTTACCGTCAGCTTTATTAAGAAACGACCGATGCACAGGGGCGTGATGAGCGTTATCGCTCAAACTCGACTTTTGCCAGAATCTACCGTTAAGCCCATATAAAGCAGCGTTTTAACTAAGAAGCCATTAACCGCAACGAACCGTCTTTGAGCCGCGTTAGCAATCCGCAAATTGTCTCTTAATGACGACACAAAAGGCGCTCGCGGACGGTAAGCGCTCGCTCACTGCAACGGGGCAATTTGCAGGAACAGCCTATTCCTGTCAAAATTTGGCCAAATACTAGGAATTTATCAGTGACTTTGATTCTACGGAGGTTGATCCGAGCGACGCTTCGCGCGGTCGCTTTTGCCAGCGTACTGGCCACGTCGGGCGTTTTTGCGGCTGTCATTGGCTTCAGCGTGCGCAGCGACGTGGATCGCGTGCTTTATCGCATCGATATGGCCACGGGGATCGCTACGGCGCTCGGGCCGACCGGCTTCAGCAAAATCGAGGCACTCGCGGTCAATGCTGGGGGCGAGATTTATGGCGTCAATCCGGCCACCGCGCAGCTGGTGAAATGCTCGTCAGTGACCGGTGCCTGCTCAACCGTCGGCCTATTGATTGGCCTGCCGCAAGTGCAGGCGAACGCCGGACTCACCTTTGCCAGTAATGGCGCGCTGTATCTGGCGGCTAACGCAGTGGTGTATCGGGTGGATCCCGCTAGCGGCGGCGTTGCGCCGCTTGGCGGCACGGGCCCAGCGTTATCCGGCCTCGCCGGTGTGATCCCGACTGCGGCTTGTGCGTCGGGATTGTTCGGCATCGGCGGCAATTCTGATCGCGGCAAACTCTATTGCATCAACCTCCTCACGGGGGCTGCCGTGCTAGTGGGCACGCTGACCGTGAACCCGCTCGATTCCGGTCTCGACGGAGATCCGGTGACCGGTGTCGTCTGGGGCATCAGCAACGATGCCCCGGGTCAGGTGTTCGCGATCAATCCCGCGACGTTAAGCGTGACCAATCTCAATCCGGTGACGCTGGCCGGCGCACCCATCGGTGGCTTTGAAAGCCTCGCCATTCAACACACGGCTGATGTGGCCGCAGTGCCGTCTGTGCCGACGATGTCAGGGACAGCGCTGCTGTTGCTCTCACTTTTGTTGGCGAGCGCATTGATGGTTACCCACCGACGCACGCTTGCCGTGGCGTCACGCCGCAAATAGTTCAGCCAGCGCTGCGCCCGGATCGGGTGCGCGCATGAACGCCTCCCCGACCAGAAACGCATGCACATGGTGTTCGCGCAGGTGAAACACATGTTCACGCGTAAGGATGCCGCTTTCGCTGATCACGCGCTTTCCCGACGGCACCATTCTCAGCAACTCGGTGGTAGTCGAAAGCGATACGTTGAAGGTGCGCAAATCGCGGTTGTTAATGCCGATCAGCGTGGTTTTCAACGTGAGCGCAGCTTCAAGTTCTTTCGCGTCGTGCGATTCAACAAGCACCGCCATACCGAGCTCAAGCGCCAACGCTTCAAGCGCCTGCATTTGATGCAGTTCCAGCGCGCCGACGATTAACAGAATGCAATCCGCTCCCATCGCGCGGGCCTCGTAGACCTGGTAAGGATCCACGATGAAATCTTTGCGAATGACGGGCAGATTACACGCCACGCGGGCTTGCTTTAAGTACGCAACTGAGCCCTGAAAATACGGCGCATCGGTGAGCACGGACAGGCAGGCCGCGCCGCCTGATTCGTAACTCTTGGCGATGTCGGCGGGCAGAAAGTTCTCGCGCAGAATGCCTTTGCTAGGGCTCGCTTTTTTGACCTCGGCGATGACAGCACTTTTGCCTGCCGCAATCTTCGCTTCAATCGCACCCGCGAAGTCGCGAATGCCGCGATGTGCCTCGGCCTCCGTACGCACCACCGACAGCGGTTTCGCGCGCATCAGCGCAGCGATTTCGTCGTGCTTGGTAGCGATGATTTTGTTAAGGATGTCGCTCATTGTGTTCTCCCCTCTTGCGCTTGCGGGAGAGGGCTAGGGTGAGGGTGGAGAGTTAGAAGAACGGATTGCTATTTGAGGCGGGTTTGCTGTAACCGCAACTCACTCACCCGGAACAAACGGCTTGGTTCGAAACGTCTGCGTAAACGCCGCGAATTCATCTACTTTTTTACGCGCCGCACCGCTCGCAATCGTCGCACGCGCAAGGTCGATGCCATCGCGCAACGTCGGTGCTACGTTCGCCGTATAAAGCGCGGCGCCCGCGTTCAGAATCACCACGTTTGCCGCCGCAGTATGGCTGCCGTCGAGCGCCGCCAGCAACAGCGCCTTCGACGCCTCGGGTGTGTCCACTTTCAGGTTCCTCGTCGCGCTCATGGTGAAGCCGAAGTCCTCAGGATGAATTTCGTACTCGGTGATCTTGCCGTCTTTCAGTTCGCCCACCAACGTGCCCGCGCCCAACGAGATTTCATCGAGCGAATCGCGACCATGCACCACCATCACATGCTCCGCCCCCAGCCGTTGCATCACGCGCACTTGAATGCCCACGAGATCGGCGTGAAACACACCCATCATCGTGTTCGGGGCACTCGCTGGGTTGGTGAGTGGCCCAAGAATATTAAAGATGGTTTTGACCCCCAGTTCACGCCGAATCGGTGCGACGGCTTTCATTGCCAAGTGGTGATTCGGTGCAAACATAAAGCCGATGCCTGTGGCCTGAATGCACAGCGCAATCTGGCTGGAGATGAGCATGATATTCACGCCCAGCGCCTCCAGCACATCTGCCGCGCCGCTCTTCGACGACACGCCACGATTGCCGTGTTTGGCAACTTTTGCGCCGGCAGCTGCGGCGACAAACATCGAGGCGGTGGAGATATTGAACGTGTGCGACAAGTCGCCGCCTGTGCCGACGATATCCACCAGATTAGGCTCATTCTCAACCGGCACTTTGGTGGACAGCTCGCGCATCACTTTAGCCGCAGCGGCTATCTCGCCAATGGTTTCTTTCTTTACGCGCAGGCCGGTGAGCAACGCGCCTGCCTGAGCGGGAGTGAACTCACCGTTCATGAGTTTACGCATCAACGAGAGCATTTCGTCCTCAAAAATCTCTCGATGATCGACGGTGCGCTGAATGGCTTCAGAAATAGAAATGGGCATGATGACGGCCTACAGATTCAGGAAATTTTTCAACAAATCATGACCATGCTCGGTGATGATCGACTCAGGGTGAAACTGCACGCCCCAGACTGGCAGCGTCTTGTGCCGCACGCCCATGATTTCGCCATCGTCGCTCTCGGCGGTGATGGACAATTCTTTCGGCAACGTTTCGCGATCAATCACCAGCGAGTGATAGCGCACCACGGTGAACGGCGTCGGGATTTCAGCAAAGCAATCCTGCCGGTTGTGCGTGACGGTGGACGTTTTGCCATGCATCACACGCTTCGCGCGAACGATGTTGCCACCGAACGCGGCAGCAATGCTTTGATGCCCGAGGCACACGCCAAGAATCGGCAGTTTGCCCGCAAATTCCTTGATCAGCGGCACCGAAATGCCTGCCTCATTCGGCGTACACGGCCCTGGCGAAACGACGATGCGTTCAGGGTTCTTTGCCTTGATGCCTTCGAGATCGATGGCGTCGTTGCGAATGACTTCTACCTCTTGACCCAACTCGCCGAAATACTGCGCGAGGTTGTAGGTGAAGCTGTCGTAGTTATCAATGAGCAGCATCATTTCGCCGCTCCCTTGAAGTAGTCTTTTACGGCAACGACAAACTTGTCGATGTCGGCACGCGACACGTCAAGATGCGTGACCAGCCGCGCCGCGTAAACCGCCTGCATCAGCATGCCGCGGTCCTTGAGAAACGCTTCAAGCGGTTTGGCGTGTGCTTCTGGAATGTTCAGGAAAACGATGTTGGTGGCTTGTGTGAGCACAGTGATTTCCTCCACATCACGCAAACCCGCCGCGAGCATAACCGCGTTCTCGTGATCGTCGTGCAGGCGTTCAACATTGTTTTCCAGAGCGTAGATGCAGGCTGCGGCGAGATAACCTGCCTGACGCATGCCCCCACCAAGCATCTTTCTCCAGCGATGGGCGCGTTCGATGAGCGCGCGTTCGCCCACAAGCATTGCACCCACCGGTGCGCCGAGACCTTTTGATAAGCAAAGTGACGCCGAATCAAACGGCGCAAGTATTTCGGCAATCATCGTCTCGCTGGCGACCGCCGCGTTGAACGCGCGAGCACCATCAAGATGCACGTTCAGGCCTTTGCTTCGCGCCAGTTCTGCGGCCTCCAAAACGTAGCTCTGCGGCAATACGCGACCGCCCCACGTATTTTCCAGCGCCAGCAACCGGGTGCGCGCAAAGTGCGTGCCAAGTCCCGGCCCAAAAGGCTTGATGGCAGCGGCGATCTTCGCGAGCGGCATCGTGCCATCGGCTTCCTGTTCAATCGGCTGCGGTTGAATGCTGCCCAGCACAGCGGCACCTCCGCCTTCCCAGCGATAGGTGTGCGCCATTTGGCCCACGATGTACTCGTCCCCGCGCTCGCAATGCGCCATCAGCGCTGCGAGATTGCTTTGCGTGCCCGAAGGAAAGAACAGTGCGTCTTGTTTGCCCGTGGCCTCCGCCATCATGGCTTGCAGCCGATTGACGGTCGGGTCATCGCCCCACACATCGTCGCCAACGGGCGCAGCGCTCATGGCAGCGAGCATGCCCGCAGTTGGGCGGGTAACAGTGTCGCTTCGAAGGTCGATGATATTCATTTCAATTCTCGTGCTGTGGGAGCGGTTCCGCCGCGAAATGCGAACTCGCAAGACGAGAATCGCGGTGCAACCGCTCCCACAAAGTTGCTTTACTCATGCCGCGACTCCGTCCAAACCTTTTTGCACCATCTCCGCCGCGCGCAATACCGAGCGTGCCTTTTGCAGCGTTTCTTCCCATTCCTTTTTAGGCTCGGAGTCATGCACTATGCCGGCACCCGCCTGCGCGTACAGTTTGCCGTTTTGAATCACAGCGGTGCGAATGGCAATGCACATATCCATGTCGCCTTGATAGCTCATGTAACCCACCGCTCCGCCGTAAACGCCGCGTTTGACCGGCTCCACTTCGTGAATGATTTCGAGTGCACGAATTTTCGGCGCGCCGGACAAGGTGCCCGCCGGAAACGTCGCGCGCAGTACGTCAATGTTGTTGGTGCCGGGCTTCAAGATGCCTTCCACGTTACTCACGATGTGCATCACGTGCGAGTAGCGCTCAATAATCATCTTGTCCTTGACGACGACCGAGCCTGTCTTCGCAATGCGGCCCACGTCGTTGCGCCCCAAGTCGATGAGCATCACGTGCTCGGCAACTTCTTTTTCATCGGCCAGCAACTCTGCCGCCAAGGCATCGTCTTCTTCGCGCGTCAGACCACGTTTTCGGGTGCCTGCAATCGGGCGCACGGTGACGCTTTCACCTTCTTTGCGTACGAGAATTTCTGGCGATGCACCAACCACATGAAAGTCGCCGAAGTTGTAGAAAAACATGTACGGCGACGGGTTCAACGTGCGCAGCGCGCGGTACAGCGAAATCGGCGGCTCGGGGAAGTCCATCACCATGCGCTGCGACGGCACCACCTGCATGCAGTCGCCCGCTGCGATGTAATCCTTGCAGATTTGCACCGCTCCGACGTAGGAGGTTTCGCCCATTTGCGACGCCGCTTGCACCGCGTTGGTCGCATGTTGCAGCGGCAACTTCGCAGGCTCACGCAGCTTGGCGCGCAGCTCCGCCAGCCGCTCGTTAGCGCGCTGAAACGCATCGGGCTTTGACGGATCAGCGTAAACAATCAGCGAAATGGTGCCGGACAAACTGTCGACAACGGCCAGCTCTTCTGTCAGCAACAACAAAATGTCCGGCACACCGAGCTGATCCAAGTTCGGGCTCGACGCGTAAAGTTTGCCAACGCGTGGCTCAATGTAGCCGACCGTCTCAAAACCAAAATAGCCCGTCAGACCACCGCAAAAGCGCGGTAGGCCGGGAATGGTGGCCACCTTGAACTGCGCCTGATACGCCGCGATGTAATCAAGCGGATCGGTCACCGTTTGCTTGTTCGGCCCAAGCGGGGTGATGTGCGTGACTTCATTTCCGCGCACTTCGATGCGGGTGCGGGTGCGTAGACCGATAAAACTGTACCGCCCAAATCGCTCGCCGCCGACCACTGATTCCAGCAGAAAGGTGTAGCGATCATTCGCAAGTTTTAGGTAGATCGACAGCGGCGTGTCGAGGTCGGCGAGCGTCTGCTCAATCAGCGGGATGCGAGTGAAGCCTTGTTGAGCAAGCTTCAAAAATTCTTGTTCATTCATGATGCAACATGTCTTTAAAAGTCAGCGATGAGGTTCTTGGCTGCGGCGCTCCATCGAGGAGTGCGTGCGCCCGCAGCTGGCGCAATGGACCTAGATTGATGGCTAACGCCACCAACCTCCAGTGCTTTGCCACCAAGAACGTACTGACAGGAACATGTTGTGCTTTTTGACCCGATTTAGGAATCGAGCAGAGCGGGAATTGCTGTAAATGTACTCACGATTGCGTTTGCACGCAAATCACAAAGGCTTTCACCCTCGCTGTAGCCATAGTCCAGCAGCACCACCGGCGAACCCGCTGCCAGCGCGGCACGGCTGTCGTTGCCCGAGTCCCCAATCATCAGCATCTCGCGCGGATGCACGCCGAATCGGCCTGCCGAATAGAACATCATGCCGGGATCGGGCTTGTTGGTGGTGAGCGTATCGCCGCATACGAGGTGGTCGAAATACGCAGTGAGCTTAAAGTGCGCGAGCAACGTTTCGCTGTAGCTTGTCCATTTGTTGGTCACCACAGAAAGACGGAGCCCGCGCGATTTGAACGCCTCCAGACCTTCAATCACACCCGGATAAATCGTTGTGTTGTCCGCCACGTGCTCCGCATAAAGTCTCCGGTAAACGGTCAGCGCACGATCAAGCTCCGCGTCCGACGGTTCACGATTCAACACGTAGCGCAACGATTTGCCAACGTGCGCCATCAAACCTTTGCCGACAAAATTCTTCACGATTTCAAGCGGCAATTCGGGCAAGTCGAGCTCGGCCATCGTCAAGTTCACCGCGCCACAAAGGTCGGGGAGGGTGTCAAGCAAAGTGCCGTCAAGATCAATGGCAATGGCGCGGATGTGTAGGACGGTTTTGGTCATGACCTTATTTTGGCTGATCGCTCGTGACTCCGTGCGCAATCGGTCACCCATTGCGCGATGCCCGTCTACGTCGCGGCTAGATGCTGTTTTTGTTGCCTGTTGAGTTTCTCGCTAGCCGACCACTCAGCCCATATCAAATGGGCTTCTTGCGGAAAAGTTGTTAAACCATCCCGACGAAGGTCAACCAGTCCCCTAAATTACTTAAATTAACTCTATGGGAATCGTCAGACGGTCGCACCGACAAAGTAGGGCACCTGCGAATGGTGGCGAGTCTCTATATCAGCGCTTCAGAAGCGGACGGGAGTCACTTGTTTCGGGTTGCTGAATGGTTTCCAGCGCAAATTTGGTCTGACGAAGTAAAGTTGTTTCTGAAAACTCGTCGCGTCGCGTGGCGTGGATTGATCTTACTCGGGTCGAGTAGCCTCATGGGCACCCACCCATGCCCACCACAACGGCGTTGAAATTCAACCAGGCCTCTTATGCTGGCCCCCAGCTCATCAAGGCCAACGCGCGTGGCTTCAGAAACTTCGACAACTACCGGGCACGCATACTGTTTCACTGTGGGAAGTTGGAGCTGGGGCTGGGGTGAGGGAGAAATCACAGTGAATTCGACGAAGAACCATTTTGTTGACTGAGTAATTGCTCAAAGAACTAGCAGCGCCACCCTGAGTGAGGTAGAGCGGGCTTATGTCGCCTATACCACTGCGCGCGAAGACTACAAGCGAGCTATGGACGCGTGTCATGACGCTAGGGCTTGAGCTGCTAGGGTCGCGAGTCGATGATCCGTTTCATCGCGCTGCCGAAGGCGAAGCGAAAGCTCGGAACTAGAGGAATCAATCGTGATATGAGGGTCTGACCCCGTAGTTTTTGTAGTTTTTGCATAGTTTTTGCATCAAGCACCAGGCGGCTTCCCGCTCATCAGGTAGCTGTGATAGGCGTGCGGGGGGCGACCGGGTTTGTGTGGGTTGTAGCCAACGGTGGCACCCTCTTGTTTGCCGTAGAGCGCTTTGATGGTGGTGTCGATGTCGAGAATCCACGGTGTGGCGAGCAGCGGGGCGCAGACGTGATCAAGCTGGCTTGCAATCCAGGCGTCAGCGCGATCCTCATCCATCGCGCCGAGCGCATGCGACAGCGAGTCGTCGCTGACCAGCTTGGTCATGCCCAAGAGACCCGGCGAGACCCCATCCCCGGGACGCCCGTTGATGTGGCTGTAGCGGCGACAGCCCGACAGCGAGGCTAAAAACAGGGTGCCCAGTACGTTCTCAACACGCGGGGCGTTCGGGTGTCACCAGCGGATGTAAATTGACACAGGGCAGCGATATGAAACTGATACAGACGCATTTTGAGAGGATGGCTGCCTTTTGGGGTGGCATTGATAAGCAAAGAGGTGTTTGTGGAAGTTCAGTTACTCAAGAAGCATGGATTTAGTCTTCGCGCAATTGCGCGTGAGGTGGGCTGTGCAGTCAACACGGTGCGTCGGCAACTTCGGATCGGCGAACAAGGCGCGCGGGCATCCCGCCCCGAGCGAGTAGCGCGCATAGCGCGCCCCAGAAAGCTTGCTGCTTTTGAAGGCTACCTACGGGGTCGGCAGGCCGCAGCGGCACCGTTGTGGATACCTGCCACGGTACTGTTTCGAGAAATTGTTAAGCGCGGCTATGAGGGTGGGCAGAGCCAACTGCGCGTCTTCATGCGCAGCTTGAAGCCCAGGCCCGCTGTCGAGGCCCTGGTGCGCTTTGAAACTGCACCGGGTGAGCAGATGCAGGTCGACTGGGTGGAGTTTCGTGCACCGGGCAGCCCAGTGCTCTACGCGTTCTGCGCAACGCTGGGTTACAGTCGGACAAGCTTTGTCGAGTTCGTCTCCGACATGAAAGTCGACACCCTGATTGCGTGTCACGAACACGCCTTTGCCAGTTTCGGTGGCGTGGTTAAAAAAGTGCTCTACGACAACATGAAGACGGTCGTGCTGGAGCGAGCTCATTACGGCGACGGGCAGCACCGCTTCCATGCCGGGTTTCTCGACTACGCCCATCACAGCGGGTTTGTCATCAAACTGTGTCGACCGTACCGGGCCAAGACCAAGGGCAAGGGCAAGGGCAAGGGCAAGGGCAAGGTTGAGCGATTCAAT
>ENA-OFCX01000114-OFCX01000114.1-metagenomes-genome-assembly--contig:-NODE-114-length-43755-cov-5.314325_pt1 | contig 43755 bp, 40 predicted proteins | sample MGYA00153384_OFCX01 | MGnify analysis MGYA00153384
AGTGCGGAAATTGTCTGCGAGGTTGCGTGAGCCATGGGTTTTTAGAGGTTGCGCGCGCGTTTGACCGCTGGCTGATCGTCGGATACATTCAAGATTCTTGAAAAAGGGCGTTTGAAATTCCTATTCCCCTGAATGGCAATACTGTCGTGCCGTGCTTGTTCTCGGGTCCCCGGCATTCCGGACGACCGCCCGCGCATGCTTGCGTCCACGACGGCTTGCCTGTAAATTTTGCAGTCCAATCTTAGGCTCCAACTATTAGGGGAAATTATGATTTCACAAACTGCTTCAATTCCGGATGGACTTCACGACGGGTCTTACATAAAAAGCAGTCGCTTCTTTGCGCGAGGCGTCGCTCGATGTGTCGGCGCGATGGTCGTAGCGCTCAGCGTTGGCGCATTCGCGCAGACGGCAAGCGACACCATCATCACTCGCGCGCAAGTGGACAAGGCCATCGCACGCGGAGCGCTTTTGTGGGATGTGCGTCCCTCTTCGGAATACGCGAAGGGACACATTCCAGGCGCGATATCGATTGGAGACGCGCCTTCCGTGTTGCGCGATGTCAATCGCGAAGATTTCATCAGCGTTGCCGCGATTGAGCAGATTCTCGGCAATGCAGGCATCGACCCGTCGCGAGAGATCGTGGTCTATGGAAATCGCGGCACCTGGAATCCCTATTTCGGACTCTACACGGCCCAATATTTCGGCGGCAAGTCAGCGTCTGTGTACCACGACGGAATTGACGACTGGATTGAAGCAGCCAAGCCGATCGAAAGCGCTGCGACCAAGCTTCCACCAATCGCGTTGAAGCTCAAGGTAGATGCGTCGCGCGTCGCGTCTACTCGCGAAGTCATCGAAAAAGTGGGGAAAGCCAATGTGCAGATCCTTGACGTGCGTACCACCGATGAATTTGAAGGCAACGACATTCGGGCAATCCGCGGCGGCCATGTCCCGGGCGCGGTCAACATTCCGTACGAACGCAATTGGCAAGACCCCGATACGCTCGCGAAGCTTGGCAAAAAGCAGGTGAGCAGTAGCGCCGGCATGTCCCTCAAACCCGTTGAGGAGCTACGCAAACTTTATGCAGGACTCGACAAGGAAAAAGAGACGATCGTGTATTGCCAGAGCGGCGTGCGTGCAAGTGAATCAGCTGGCGTGCTCCAGCAGTTGGGATTCAAGAATGTGAAGGTTTACGACTCATCGTGGCTCGGCTACGCGAGCACTCTGGATGCGCCAGCAGAAAACGTCACGTTCGTGAATGTTGGTGCGCTACAGGGCCGCATTCAGGCGCTCCAGAATCGGCTTGACACGCTGGAGCGAGACGCGGTTCGCAAATAGACCACCAAAATCGCGAACAAATCAGTGCGGCGCCAGATCCGCACCGGTATCGTCGCTAGCATCGTGGGGTGGTGCGTACATCGTCGAGGTGGAATGCGCATTCGGCCGAACAGGGTTTCTGGCTAACTCTTACACAGCAACGCTACTTGCCTGTGTCTGAATGGCGCAGTCCATTTTTGAGCGCCGGGCCGCGCACCGCCCGTAATGTAGCTCGCGCGCTTTGACGCGAGACAGACCACTGCGTCGGCGATTTCGCTCAGTTATGCGATGCGTCGGAGCGCCCGCGGCCTGCACAAAAACGCGTTAGACAAATCGATCATCACGCCGCCCGATGGCGATCCAGCTCATCATCAACCGCGACTGGGACCTTGCCAAAAACGAAAACCCGAACCAGGGCGCGTTCATCATCGACGAACTCACCGACGTGGTCGAAGATGCCGTACTCAAGGAATTCGAAGCCATCAGCGAGCGCGGTGGCCTGCTCGGCGCCATGGAAACCGGGTATCAGCGCGGCAAGATTCAGGAAGAATCGATGTTCTACGAACACAAAAAGCACGACGGCTCGTACCCCATCATCGGCGTAAACACCTTCCGCAATCCGCACGGCGACGCGGTCGCCGACACGCTAGAACTCGCGCGCTCAACCGAGGAAGAAAAGCAAGGCCAACTTAAACGGCTTGCAGACTTTCATGCGACGCACAAAGTGGATGCGCCTGCCGCGCTCGCTAAGCTCAGAGCCGTCGCGATCAATGGCGGCAATGTGTTTGCTGAATTGATGGTGACCGTGAAAGTCGCTTCACTTGGTCAGATTACCGACTCGCTGTTTGAAGTGGGCGGGCAGTATCGGCGGAGTATGTAGAACCCAAACTACACGACATGGTCCGGTAGAGCTTCAATTTCGGCCTGCATTCCTAAACGAAAAACATAGTGCGCTAGAGCACGTCCACTCATAAACCAAAGCCCCATGTCTTTGGCATACTTTTTAGCATTCCGATCAAAATCGGAGGTTGTCCAAAAAGCCAATGCGACAGGGCTCAGCGGCAGGATTTGTCCATTTTTTACTAAGTCGTTTTTCACTTTCATTGCTCCACCAACAAAAGCGCGAACCTCGGTTTCCGTGACGAGATTCGTTTCTTTGTATCGTTTTGTTTGCCCAATGATCGCGGCACGGCTCGATTGAGGCGTTGGGAAGCCGTCGGGGACAAAATCGAAATTTAATGCATAGAAATCTACACCGTCATCGTTGGTACGTTGGGTGGTTTTCGATTCCGCACCAAACTTGGACAAGATAGTCGAGCAAACATCTTCAAGTTTAAAGGGGTCTATTCGTCGCAATTTTCTCAACAAAGCGGGATGCAGATTGCCAAGCTGCCGTGCATATGGTGGATCCTCCTGATCGAGCTCAAACGGCCGAGGAATCCCATCAGTATCAAAATCGACTAATGCGTTACGCAGCTGTTCTACGACGTGCGAAAAGTGTTCTTCAACAATGTCGGTCAAGTACTCTGCCGACCAAGTCTTGACGGTGGCACTAAGCTGCCGAGTCACAACATCCTTGAGTGGGCACCATTCCATCGAGAATTCAGCATCAACAACCAAGGCTGTAATCCATTGCGAGGAGACGCTTCCCATCGCGCTACTGAGGCTTCATGAGGAGTGTGCGATCAGCCAGCGCGCGTTCTAAATTTTGTTGCAATTGGCTCACTACCTTAAGTGCTGCTTCGTCCATGCCGCGTAACTTTTCGGGCGTTAGAGATTTCACCGCGCCGCTAGCCGCAACAATTTTGGGCAACCAATCCTCCGGATGATCCACTTCATAGCGCGCTAAGGCTCGGGACAACGTTCCTTCTGGTGCGCGAAGGCTGTCTAGCGCGTTTTCGTCGTCTATGACCTGTGACAGATCACGCACACTTTTTGCCTCTGGGAGTTTTGGTGCCGAGCCGTCCTCGGGATTGGGCACGAGCCAACTATAAAACTCGGAAAGACGATCTACGCTAGTGAAGCACTCCTTCTCATCGCTCCATCCAAGCCACGTCTTTACATTTGGACGTTTGAGAACCTCTTCGAAATAGCTGTACATCTTAGGTTCGGCAAACTCGCCGAACTCATCGTGTGCTTTCATCTGTTCTAACGCGAGGAAGCACCGATAAGCACTGTTGGCGGCCCTAGTCGATAGGCCCAGACTTTGCGCGACCTCCTGCGGAGTCATACCTGTTCTTCTTAACGCAAAGACGGCTTTCGCCTTCTGATACGCACCCCACTCTTTGACGCCAGAAACGTGACGGAGTCCGGGCAAGATTAGCGTGGCGGAAGTCTGAGCGGCGGCATCATCCAACAATAAGCATTCAATATTTTCATAGTTGTCTAGCTGCGTCTCTCCGAAAGTCTCTTTACCAGCATCGTGCAAAGCTAGCAGCCACTTTAGGGCCGTAACACGCCTGTTGCCCTCGACCACCACGTACTTGTTCTTACCGTCCGATGTGGTTCCTTTCCATGCGCGCACCACGATTCGATCCATGGGCAAGAAACCAAGTGACTTTATTGTGTCTCTCAGTTCGACCACATCAAACGAGTCATGTCGCATCTTTTCGAACGTACTTAGCTGCACTCGTTCGTCAGCGAAGCGACCCTCGGGAACGGGATTTATGTCTTCACCCAATTCAGAAAACCGGGGATTGTTGGGGTCTAACAACAAATCAGACAAGTTCACGTGTATTGGCTTGAGCAATTGAGGCAGATTCGAGTTCACGGTCATTTCTGTGGTCCTTTTTCCGTCAATCAATCAGGGGCGACGCACCCTGAGCGCTCGTCAATATTTTTTTTTTGCAAGCTGAGAGAATAATAATAGCTCGGAAATCTCCGATCTGCGTCTGTGCAAGCGACGCCCAACTCAAGTGAAGCTGGATGAGATGTAGTCGCGCGTTAAACCACCATCGGCGTAACCGCCCCATCCATTGCCACCACCGCGCCCGTGATGTAGCTCGCGCGGTTTGACGCGAGGTAGACCACCGCGTCGGCGATTTCGCTGGGCCCTGCTATGCGGCCCAGCGGGCGGGCGGCTTTGGCTCGGGAGGGGCTTCTTCCATGCAGATGCCTCGTTGCCGTGCTTCGGCTTGCATGGCTTCTTGCGTGCGCTCGGTGAGCCTGCGATCGGGTTGACGTCGTTCAGGCGCACGCCCCTGCCTGCGTCTCGCGCGGCGATCACCCCTGCTTGACTCGCACCCGCCCCGCGCGATACTGATTGATCGGTTTCAACAAATGCTTTGCGTTGGCAGGTTCAGCGAGCAAATGGCTCGTCTCGTTGAACCCGTCGGCAGCGTCAAGCATTGATTGGTTGCTGTCAGGACGAATACCCGGAAGCATTCCGCCCCTACCGTTCATAACGGGGAGATTCAGATTCGGTGGTTCTTTGACAAGCGGCGGCATATCGACGATGTTTCTTTTTCAACGGTGATGGCGGGCACAGGGTGCCCACCCTATACAACTTAAGCATTGCGCTCAGGCCGACACTAATGGCAACGCAGTCGCGCCGCGCTTGTTCCCGGCTCCGCAGCCAGCATTCCAGCCGACCGCATGCACATGCTTGCGTTCTAGACGGCCTGCGTGTAAAGTGATTAGTCCAAGCTAAGGCTAAAACATTTCGGAGAAATCATGATTTCAGAAATTGCTTCAATTCAAAATGGACTTCACGACGGGTCTTACAAAAAAAGCAGTCGCTTTTTTACGCTCGGCGTCGCTCGGTGTATCAGCGCGATGGTCGTAGCGTTCAGCGTTAACGCATTCGCACAAACCGCAAACGACACCATCGTCACTCGCGCGCAAGTAGAAAAGTCCCTCGCTCGCGGAGCGCTTTTGTGGGATGTGCGTGCGCCTTCCGAATATGCGAAGGGACACATTCCCGGCGCGATATCGATTGGAGACGCATCGTCGGTGCTGCGCGACGTCAATCGCGAAGATTTCATCAGCGTTGCCGCGATTGAGCAGATTCTCGGCAATGCAGGCATCGACCCGTCGCGAGAGATCGTGGTCTATGGAAATCGCGGCACCTGGAATCCCTATTTCGGACTCTACACGGCCCAATATTTCGGCGGCAAGTCAGCGTCTGTGTACCACGACGGAATTGACGACTGGATTGAAGCAGCCAAGCCGATCGAAAGCGCTGCGACCAAGCTTCCACCAATCGCGTTGAAGCTCAAGGTAGATGCGTCGCGCGTCGCGTCTACTCGCGAAGTCATCGAAAAAGTGGGGAAAGCCAATGTGCAGATCCTTGACGTGCGTACCACCGATGAATTTGAAGGCAACGACATTCGGGCAATCCGCGGCGGCCATGTCCCGGGCGCGGTCAACATTCCGTACGAACGCAATTGGCAAGACCCCGATACGCTCGCGAAGCTTGGCAAAAAGCAGGTGAGCAGTAGCGCCGGCATGTCCCTCAAACCCGTTGAGGAGCTACGCAAACTTTATGCAGGACTCGACAAGGAAAAAGAGACGATCGTGTATTGCCAGAGCGGCGTGCGTGCAAGTGAATCAGCTGGCGTGCTCCAGCAGTTGGGATTCAAGAATGTGAAGGTTTACGACTCATCGTGGCTCGGCTACGCGAGCACTCTGGATGCGCCAGCAGAAAACGTCACGTTCGTGAATGTTGGTGCGCTACAGGGCCGCATTCAGGCGCTCCAGAATCGGCTTGACACGCTGGAGCGAGACGCGGTTCGCAAATAGACCACCAAAATCGCGAACAAATCAGTGCGGCGCCAGATCCGCACCGGTATCGTCGCTAGCATCGTGGGGTGGTGCGTACATCGTCGAGGTGGAATGCGCATTCGGCCGAACAGGGTTTCTGGCTAACTCTTACACAGCAACGCTACTTGCCTGTGTCTGAATGGCGCAGTCCATTTTTGAGCGCCGGGCCGCGCACCGCCCGTAATGTAGCTCGCGCGCTTTGACGCGAGACAGACCACTGCGTCGGCGATTTCGCTCAGTTATGCGATGCGTCGGAGCGCCCGCGGCCTGCACAAAAACGCGTTAGACAAATCGATCATCACGCCGCCCGATGGCGATCCAGCTCATCATCAACCGCGACTGGGACCTTGCCAAAAACGAAAACCCGAACCAGGGCGCGTTCATCATCGACGAACTCACCGACGTGGTCGAAGATGCCGTACTCAAGGAATTCGAAGCCATCAGCGAGCGCGGTGGCCTGCTCGGCGCCATGGAAACCGGGTATCAGCGCGGCAAGATTCAGGAAGAATCGATGTTCTACGAACACAAAAAGCACGACGGCTCGTACCCCATCATCGGCGTAAACACCTTCCGCAATCCGCACGGCGACGCGGTCGCCGACACGCTAGAACTCGCGCGCTCAACCGAGGAAGAAAAGCAAGGCCAACTTAAACGGCTTCTAGACTTTCATCCAGCCCACAAAGTGGACGCGCCTGCGGCGCTGGCAAAACTCAAAGCTGTCGCGATCAATGGCGGCAATGTGTTTGCGGAGTTGATGGAGACGGTGACGGTGGCGTCACTTGGGCAAATTACCGACGCGCTGTTCGAAGTCGGCGGGCAGTATCGGCGGAGTATGTAGCCACAGGTTGCTTAACCGCCGCAGTTAAACGGTGGAAAGGCTGATGCCTGTTACCTTTTCAATCTTATGAATGTGGTCATCTACCAGCAGCCTCACAATACCGTCGATTTCCTCGGTCGAAAGTTGCTGATCGTAGGATCGGTTAATGTCGCTGGCGACGTTGCCAGAAAACAAAAGGTGGCTTGCCGGACCAGTTTGTATCGCGACCTGCCATTCGTTCGAGACTTGATCCATTCCCTGAAAAGCCAAGTTGTTGAATTGAACGTGCATCATGAAAAAGGTCGTGCACTCCGTTATTCTCTTTTGGATATCGGCCAACTCGATTTCAAATGCTGAGCCAGAAATGTCCTCGCTATCGACGTAGCTATGCTTCTCGACATTGCTGTACAGGGGCTCGAACTTCTTCGCTGCTTCACTGAGCCTGCGTGCTAACGGCACGAAACTGTGCTCAAACAGCGTATCTAGGGCTTCCACCGTGCGTGTTGCGGAAAGTTTGCCCGCCTTCCCCTCAATCATCCGCGCAAGCATCTTGATCTTGCGATCCTGCTCATCAGGCTCTTCAACACTCTCTCCTCGCGCACCAGCCAGCATGATTTGTAGCGAAGCACAAACGCATCCCGCGATGTACTCAACGAAGACATCTAACTGACCACCATCGGCTTGACGCAACGCGGAAAAATATTGCTGCTTGTCTTGCGTCTTGATAATCGCTGGCGGAAACCCGTACTTGATGAGTATCAAATTCATCAACAACCGCGCCATACGCCCATTGCCATCGTCAAATGGATGAATTAACACAAAGTCGTAGTGCGCCTTCGCAGCTACGAAAACCACTTCTGCGCTTGACGGGGCTTGCAGTTCGTTGATCGTCTGCAATAGTGTGTGCATCTTTCCCGGCACATCCATCGGTTCGGCAAAACGAAAAATCTCTCCGGTCACGGTCTGCACGTGATTCTGGCCCGTCTTGTATTGGCCGACCTCGATCCACCGCCGCGTCGGCGCACCCTCCGGCGTAATCGCGTCGACCTGATAACGCTCGCGCAGGATCAGCTCATGCAGTTGACGAACAAAGCTTTCGGTCAGTGGCGCATCGCCGCGCGTCAAATCCACGAGCGCATTAATCGCCTCATTGTGGCCCGTGATTTCGATGTGGTCCTTTAACGATTTTCCTTGGGCCGTGATGTTGTGCAGCAGCAAAGATTTGGTCTCACCAAACGTCAGCGAATTGCCTTCAATATTGTTCGAGTGATAGTTCCAGTCAAAACGGAATTTCTGCCAGATGCTCTTTTCCTGATCCGCATCCAGCGGGCGCAAAGCATCCAGCTGCGCCTTGAGATCAACCGCTAGTTCCAGATTTTTCATTGCTTAGAATTCCTTTCGTAACGATTCAATCGTAGTGGTACCTGCAGCCCACCACAACAATCTGCTCCGTCTCAACAGCGTAGACCAGTCGGTTCGCGGCATCTATTCGGCGTGACCAGAAGCCACTCAGGTTTTCGCGCAGCGCTTCGGGTTTGCCGATGCCATCGAACGGATCGCGAAACGTCGCCTCAATCAGATGATTGATGCGGCGTAGTGCCTTCTTGTCTTGCGTTTGCCACCACACGTAGTCCTGCCACGCGGCGTGCGTGAACGCGACCTGCTTGAGCGCCTGAGCCATATTGCAGGCCGTTTATTCTGCGGTAGCCAGTTTGCGCACTTTGGCTTTGCCTTCGCGGTACTGCGTGATCGATTTCTGGAGATGCGCCGCGTTCGCGGGCACTTTGAGCAAGTGAACCGTCTCCATCATTGCGTCGAAATATTCCTGCGAGACGATGACCGCGTTCGGCGCGTCACGGCGGGCAATGACCGTGTAATCAGCGTCAGAAATCACACGGTCAATGATGCCCTTGAGGTTGCTACGCGCATCCGAAAAATTGACAATCTGCATGGAATTCCTTCATGAATCGAAATTAACTTGTACAGATTATAGTACAAGTCGTGATTGCGCTACACCACCATCGGCGTAACTGCTCCATCCATAGCCACCACCGCCCCTGTGATGTAGCTGGCGCGGTTTGACGCGAGGTAGACGACCGCGTCGGCGATTTCGCTGGGCTCTGCGATGCGGCCGAGGGGGCGGGTGGCTTTGGCTCGGGTTAGTGCTTCTTCCATGCTGATGCCTTGTTGCCGTGCTTCGGCTTGCATGCCTTCGTGCAGGCGTTCGGTGAGCGTGAGGCCGGGGTTGACAGCGTTCACGCGCACACCTTTGCCAGCGTAGGCGGCGGCGAAACCCGCGCTGGCGAGCATAAGCGCAGCGTTGGCGGAGCCGCCTGCGAGGTGGGTGACGGCGGCCACTTTGCCGCCAGAGCCGATCACGTTCACCACCGCGCCGCGACCGCGTTCGCCCATCTTTTTGACGAGCGGATTGATGACGTGGATGTAGGTGAAGAATTTGGCCTGCATCGCGTCGTGCCATGACGCAGCGGTGAGTTCGGCGGCAGGCATGCGCTTGGCGGCACCCGCGCTGTTCACGAGCACATCGACTGGGCCGAAGTCGCGCTCGACGGTTTTAACCGCGCGCTCGGCATCCGCCGCGTCGCGCAAGTCTGCGGCGATCACATTCACTCGTAACGTCGTGTCCGTGACGCCCGCATTCATCAACATCGCTGTCAACGAAGCTTGCGCTGCTAACAAGGTTTTGATCGTGCACACGCAGGACTTTCTGCGTCGGGTTCTGCGTCCGATTTAAAGAGAGGTTTCATCATGGCCCCCGCATTTCCACTGCAACCTTCGCTCTGGGCCGCAACGGCCACGCCAGCACAACCGATGCCACCGCTCGGCGTAGATGTAAACGCTGATGTGTGCATCGTGGGCGGGGGATTTGCGGGGCTGTCCACCGCGCTGCATTTAGCAGAACAGGGCGCAAAGGTCGCACTACTTGAAGCCTATGAGCCCGGCTGGGGTGGCTCCGGGCGTAACGGCGGGCAGGTGATTCCTGGCCTCAAATACGACCCCGACGCTTTGCTGGCGCAATTTCCGGGCGCACAGGGCGAGCGGCTGGTGCAGTTCGCCGGAAGCACTGCCGACTCGGTGTTCGATTTGATCAACAAACACGGAATGGGCGTGCCGCACACGCGCAACGGCTGGATTCAAGGCGCGCACACCGAAGCCGGCGTGGCACAGGTGCAACACCGCGTCGCACAATGGGCGAAACACGGTGTTACCGGTGCCCGCGCGTTAAGTGGCTCGGAAACGGCTGCGCTGCTGGGCACCGACAAATATCTCGGCGGCTGGTTGGACCCGCGCGGCGGCGGCATACAACCGCTCTCCTACGCTCGTAGCTTGGCGCGGGCTGCCATGAACGCCGGTGCCAGTATCTACGGTCAAAGCCCGGCAACGGCGCTGCACCGGGATGGTTCGAGCTGGCGCGTCGAAACCGCGCAGGGCGCGTCGGTTCGTGCTGAGCGCGTGGTGCTGTGTACCAACGGCTACACCGGCGCGCTGTGGCCGGGGCTGGCCCGCTCGGTCATTACCCCCAACTCGTTTCAGGTCGCCACCGAGCCGCTGCCCGAGGCGGTTGCAAACACAATTTTGCCGCAGGGACACGTGTCGTCGGACACCCGACAACTGTTGCTTTATTTCCGCCTTGATCACCAGCGGCGGCTGATCATGGGCGGGCGCGGACCGTTTCGCGAACCCAGCTCGCCGGCTGACTGGGCGCACCTGGAACGCGTCATTGGGCGAATGTTTCCCGCAGCGGCGAGCGCGCCGATTGCGTTTCGCTGGTGCGGCCGGGTGGCCATCACGCGCGACTTCCTGCCGCATCTGCATGAACCTCAGCCCGGTTTGCTGATTAACATCGGCTGCATGGGTCGCGGTATTGGTCTGCAAACCGCAATGGGCCGCGCCATGGCCAACTATCTGCTGAGTGGCAAGGCTGATGCGCTGCCGGTTCCAGTCACCGCTGTGGCCAAATTCCCGCTGCACCGATTTCGACAAATCTACCTGTCGGCGATCATTGCCTGGTATCGCATGAACGACGGCGGACTTGCCTGAGCTGTGCAGGAAGCATCGGGGAACGCGCACGCACCGCGCGTAGCGCCCGATAAGCAACGAGTTGCACAATAGCTTCTTGCCGAAACGTGAGTCCTAATTGAGCTTAAGACTGTATTTGGCGAAAGTCGAGAACTTCCCAAACTAGCCGTAAGCCCCGATTAAATATCGCTTAAGTAAAAAAGCTATATCGCGTTCGAGTCTATCCCGACGGTAACAACCGCCCGCGAAACAGCAGCATTAACGTGCGCACCACTAAATAACCAATGACCGCCGTCGCGGCGAGCACCGCTCCATAGGCGACCTCCATCGGCCAACCGCCACGGCGCACTGCCTCGACGATCACCGACGCAAACGCCGCAACCGGAAACGAAAAGGACCAGAAGCCAGCCGAAAACGGCACACTGGTCCACCAGCGCCAGCGCGCGAGCACCGCGATCAGCGGGGCGCAACTGATGCCGATACCGATCAACAACACGTCTGCGGGCAGCTCAGGCCACAGCGTGGCGGCTACCAGTGTGGCGACGGGTGCCGGAGCGATCTCGACGCCTAGGGTGGGCCGCAATGGCGGTGGCAGCGGACCTGTGAACAGGCGGTTCAATACGCGCGCTTCCAGCAGCGCCCAAGCGCCGATGCCCATGCCGAAAAGCAGAACGGCCCATCCGTGCGAACCCAATGCGTTGAGCGCCAGCGCTCCGATCAGGCCGCCGCCCACCGGCGGCAGATACAGCGCGGGTGTCACCATGTCGGCGGGCAAATCACCGGTGGCCGCGCGCGCCACCACGCGCCACGCGATCACGCCTTGCAATATCAACGCAGCGAACGTGACGCTCGCGGCGATCTCAAAATACTTTGGGTAGATCGGCAGCCATATCGCAACCGACAGCAACACCGTGAGCGACATCAGCGACAACATTGCGCCTTGCACCGGGTGCGCAAAATCCTTTTGCACGTCACTACGGAAGCGCACAAATTTAATCAGCCAAAGCAGCAGCAACAACTCAAGCAAAGCGCTGCCGACGTGAAGCAACGCGGTCGCAATTACGTCTGCATAACCCACCTCAAAGCTCACCAATCGCCGCCACGCGGCAGCTAAGCCCAGCAAACCCAACACGATGGCGAACAAGCCCGGCGGCAGCCGCGCCAGCCAGTGCCGTGCGCCGCCGATGGGTGTGACGGATGTGGCAGATGAGGCGGATGAGGTAGAGGGCCGGTTTGACGGCGGCGCAACGATTTTCATGTGGTCAGTGTATTGCTCGCCACGTTACCCATTCAAAGCCTGCGTAAAATCCAACGCTCCTTCCGTTTTCCCCCTTTGCGGTCCTCGTTGCGCGCATGTCGCGACGAACGGCGGAGCATTTTCGTTTTTTATGCCAACGTCCCCTCAAAATTCACTCGCACTCGGCCTTGATTTTGGCACCACCAACACGGTCGTCGCGATGTCCTCCGACTCGGGCCGCGCGCAGGTGTTGCCGTTCACTTTGGACGGAGACACGCACGCCACATTTCGCTCGGCGATGTGTTTTTGGGATGAAGACGGTGACGCAGCGCGCGACCTGCGTTTTGAGGCGGGGCCGTGGGCGATTGAGCGTTTTATTGATGACCCGACCGACTGCCGGTTTTTGCAGTCGTTCAAAACGTTTGCGGCGAGTAAATCGTTTACGGAAACACATATTCACGGCAAAAAATTCACCTTTGAAGACTTGCTGACCGCGTTCATCGAGCGCATGCGCACGCACGCGGGGCCTGTGCTCGCTGAGCTGCCGCTGCAACTGGTGGCGGGCCGCCCGGTCGCGTTTGCGGGCGTAAACCCCAATGAAGCGTTGGCGCTGGAGCGCTACGACCGTGCGTTCAGGCGGGTGGGGTTTGAGCAGATTACGTACGTATATGAGCCGGTCGCGGCGGCGTTCTTTTTTGCGCAGCGATTGACCAAGGCGGCCACCGTTTTGGTCGCAGATTTTGGGGGTGGAACGAGCGACTTCTCGATCATCCGCTTTGAGCCCGGTGCAGGGCCGAAAGGTGCGCTGAAGTCCATTCCGCTTGCGCATTCCGGCGTGGCGGTGGCGGGCGACGTGTTTGATTACCGCATTTTAGAGCACGCAATCTTGCCGCAACTCGGGCACCGCGCGCAGTACAAAAGTATCGACAAATTGCTTGAAGTGCCAACCCATTTTCATCACCGCTTTGCGCAGTGGAATCAGCTGGCACTCATGAAGTCGCCCGGAGTGCTGCGTGAGTTGCGGGAGTATTTGCGCTACGCCATTGAGCGCGATGGCCTCGCTAAATTCATCACGCTGATTGAAAACGATCTCGGCTATCCGCTGTACAAAGCGGTGGCCGATGTGAAGGCTGCGCTGTCGCATGCGCCCACGTCAAAACTTGAGTTTCGCGCCGAAGGATTTGGCTACGATCTGGCGCTTGATGCAACCATTGAGCGCGCCGCGTTTGAAGGTTGGATCGCCGACGATTTGCAAAAAATTGAAGACGCGGTGGACGAGGCGCTCGGCGAAGCGAAGCTCGATGCCAGCGAAATTGATCGCGTTTTTCTCACCGGTGGCACGTCATTTGTGCCCGCTGTGCGCGCGATCTTTGACCAGCGTTTCGATCCGAAAAAAATCGAAACCGGCGATCAGCTGGAATCCATCGCTTACGGTTTGGCTCTTATTGCACGCACCGACGATCCGTCAGCGTGGGGTTCAAATACGGCATACAACTAAATACTCAATGCGTTCCCCTATACGGGCTGCACGGAGCTTTATGCAATAGTCTAGTTTTGCGTAAACCGTGCTTTGGCCCTTATAAAATAAGGCGAAGCAGCTTAAAGCTGTACTCGATTTTTGAGCCCAATCAACTGCGCATCCAGGCGTTGCCCCAAAGGTTCAACGCACGGGGTCCATGCGGCCAAGTACGATAAGTTTGGTCGGCGGTCATCATTTCCAGCTCGGCGGAAAACTCCAATCTGTAGCCGTCCGGATCTTCGATCATGAAGAACACATTGTTGCCCACGCCGTGTCGCCCCGGGCCCCACCACAGCGGAATTTCAAGGTCGCCGCAATGATCGGCCCAGTCGCGAATCGCGGCCCAATTGGTGACTTCGTACGAATGATGATCGGGCCCGGGGGCTAGCGCGCGGAAAACGGCAAAACTATGGTGCTCGGCGTCGGATCGCACGAACGCCGACGACAAATCACCATCGGTATCGAGCACACGATCTGATTCGATAAAGCCTAATTTGTCGCGGTAAAACTCGAGCATCGCAATGGTTTGTGTGGAGGCGCACACGAAGTGTTGCAGCCGCGCGGGCAGCGTGACGCCCTCGGCAACCAGCGCGTGTTCCATCACAGGATCGACGCAAAACAGGATCATGCGGCGGTCCGGATCGCGCAAACCAAAGGTAGATTCGCCGAGCAAATCGCGCAATTCGCTGGCCACCGAATGCAACTCCAGGCCGACGGTGTCGAGATGCGCGCGATACGCAGCCCACGCCATTTGCGTCGGGAAGGCGAACGCAATCATTGGTACTGTTTTGTGTGTGCCAGTTCGAAACAACATCCAGCGATCTACGCCGCGCACCTGCCACACGTCGTGCGAAATCTCAGTGACAGAATCGCCGAGCAATGCGCCGTACCACTCGGCAGAGGCTTTGGCGTCCTCGGTCGCGCGTTCGACCAGCAGCAGACGCGCGCTCCACAGTGGAGTCGTCGCAGCCGAGGGTACGGAGGGAGTAAAGGTTTTCGCCATAACGCGAATGTACGATGTCAGCGGCTGAACCGCAATCGGCTTGTCATCAAGTCGTCGTCGCGACATGCACGCGAATGCGAGCTGCGAGGCGGCGCGCTATCGGGTGCGGTGGCCCAAGATTCGGGCGGGCAACATCAGCAGGGCCTTGAGCAACGCAAACACCGCTTCAAAGGTGATGCCAATCAGGCGAAATGGCAAGGACAGTAACCAAAACACGGGCCACAATAGCAGCGCGAGCAAAGCAATCGGCCAGCTCACCACCAACAAGATGCACCAACCGATCAAAAGCAGCAGAAACTTCATGACAGACCCCAGTTCAGTCAATGGCGAGGAGCAAGATCAACGCAGCCGTCCGCATCTGGATGACGTGCCGTCAATTTTGTTTGTGGCGAGGCGCGGCTAACGAAACAATGTCGCGATGCTGGCGAGCAACACCAAACTGGTGGCCGCACCCGTCGCGCCGGCAACGTTGAAATTAGACAATCGTTTGCCGATGTTTGATGCCGTAACCGTTGCACTGTCGCGCATGAAAAAGAAGGCGAACAGCACCGCGATGGTGGCGGTTAAATTGAAAACGAAGAAGGTATGCAGTAAGTCCATCAGTATCTCCCTTGTGTGCCACAACGTGCGGCGTGTTCTGATGGAATGAACGTTAGCCGCAGCGCGTCCACAGCAAAACAGGCACGCGATGAATTGCATGAAATTTAGCGCCAATCGCGGGTGCGACGCGTGAAGTGGGCGAGTGAAGATTTGCCCGTTTGCTGTGGCAGCGAGAACGTTGGATACTTGAAAGTGAGGGCTTGTCTGTGAATAACTTGAACCGCGCAGGGCGTGACAAGTTTGCCGAGCATCCGTCGCGGCTCACGCCGCTGCTACAGTAAAAAATTTTCGAGGAAAACGTGTGAGCGAATTTGCAGGAAAAGTAGCCATCGTCACCGGCTCATCGAGCGGCATTGGCGAGGCGATTGCACGCCGCTTGTCGGCACTCGGCGCGTCCGTTGTGGTCAATTCAGCATCGTCGGTGGAAGCGGGCGAAAAGCTCGCAAAAAAACTGGGTGACAACGCAATTTATGTGCAGGCCGACATCAGCGACAAAGCCGCAGGCGAGCGACTGCTTGCGGCCACTCTCGCCCGTTTCGGCAAGCTCGATATTTTGGTGAACAACGCGGGGTGGACCACGCTGGTGCCCCATGACGATCTGGACGCGCTCACCGACGACATCTTCACGCGCACCTTCGATGTCAACGTGCGTGGCACATGGCTGCTCACCAAGGCCGCGATGCCGCATTTGAAATTGAGCGACGACGGCAACGTCATCAACATCACCTCCGTTGCCGGTGTGCGCCCAATGGGCAGCTCGATTGCGTATGCGATGAGCAAAGCCGCACTCAATCACATGACCTTGCTACTCGCCAAATCGTGCGGCGCGGTTCGAGTGAATGCGGTCGCCCCGGGGCTCGTCGCAACGCCGTGGACAAAGGACTGGCAGGCGCAGCATGATGGCGTGAAGGCCATCGCGCCGCTCATGCGCTCAGCGACGCCCGATGACTGCGTTGAGGCAACACTCGGGCTACTGCGAACACGTTATGCGACCGGTCAGATTCTGGTGGTCGACGGCGGGCTGACGTTGGTGCGATGACGACTCAACGCTGCGCGCGGCGACGCGCTTAAAGCGCGTCCGACTTAAACAAGCGCCGCCTTGACCTTGGCCGATACCACGCCCATATCGGCCTTGCCCGCAAGCTTAGGCTTGACGATGGCCATGATCTTACCGATGGCGGCGTTGCCCGCGACGCCGGTGGCCGCGACCTCTGCGACCGCGGCTTTGATCACAGCTGAGACATCCGCATCACTCATCTGCTCGGGCAGGTAGACGGCGAGCACGACGGCTTCAGCCTCTTCTTTCGCTACGAGGTCCGGGCGGTTGCCTGCGCTGAACTGGGTGATCGCCTCGCGGCGTTGTTTGATCGCTTTTTCGACCAACGCGACCACGTCACCGTCAGTGAGCACAATGCGCTCGTCGACTTCACGTTGCTTGACCGCAGCCAGCAACATGCGGATGGTGCCAAGACGCACGCTGTCGCCTGCCTTCATGGCGGTCTTCATGTCGGCGGTGAGAGTGTCTTTGAGGCTCATGGCGGTGCTCCAGTCAGTTCGAATCAATTCAATTGCAAGCGAGACAAACAAAAACGGCCCCCGAAGGAGCCGCATTGATACTCAGATGTATTACTTTTTCAGTGCAGCTTCGGCGGCAGCTGCATGCTGCGGATGCGCTTGTAATGGCGCTTGCAAGCGGCAGCGTGCTTGCGCTTTCTCTCGGTGGTTGGCTTTTCGTACGATTCACGAGCGCGTAGCTCGGTAAGGAGACCTGTTTTTTCGATGGCGCGCTTGAAGCGGCGCATTGCGACTTCGAAGGGCTCGTTTTCGCGTACTTTAATGATCATGTTTGGCCGAAAATTGTTACGTAGTAGTTACGTGTAAAGGTTGTGAGTAACCTGGATAGCCGGATATGATAACTCGAAATGACGGAAACCTCAACAAAAAGACGATTAGTGCTCGGTGTGGAGTCGTCCTGCGACGAAACCGGCGTGGCCCTATTTGACGTTGAAAGCCGCAAAGTCGTGGCCGAAGCGCTGCATTCGCAGATCGCGTTGCATGCGCCTTATGGCGGCGTAGTGCCGGAGCTGGCTAGCCGTGACCACATCAAATACGGCTTGCGCCTGATCGATCAAGTGTTGCGAACGGCCCAATGTGCGGGGCCAGACGTGGAAGCAATCGCTTACACCCAAGGCCCCGGATTGGCGGGTGCGCTGTTGGTCGGCGCGCAATTGGCGGCGAGTTTGGCCTTCGCTTGGGACGCTCCGCTGATCCCGGTGCATCACATGGAAGGGCATTTGCTGTCGCCCTTGCTAGCTGATCCCGCTCCGGAATTTCCGTTTGTGGCGCTGCTGGTTTCCGGCGGGCACACGCAGTTGATGCGGGTGGATGGCGTTGGCCGCTACCAACTGTTGGGCGACACGATTGATGATGCGGCGGGCGAGGCGTTCGACAAATCGGCGAAATTGTTGAGGCTGGCCTATCCGGGCGGGCCGCTGTTGGCGAAACTGGCTGAGAGCGGCAACGACAAGGCATTTGCCATTCCGCGTCCGCTGTTGCATTCGGGTGATTTGAATTTCAGCTTTGCGGGTCTGAAAACAGCGGTGGGCAATGTGGTGCGGCGCGTGACTGGCACGGCGCTGCCTGGTCGTGGCGCTATGTCGCTGCCGCAGCCAATGTTGCCAGTCGACCATCCGCAGCGCGCCGATCTGGCCGCGTCAGTGCAGGCGGCGATTGTCGATTGTCTGGTGGTCAAAACGTTAAACGCGTTGACGCAAACCGGGCTACGGCAGGTGGTGGTCGCAGGGGGCGTGGGCGCGAATACGCGCCTGCGTGAGGCGCTGAGTGCGGGGGCCGCAGTCGCGGGGGCGAAGGTGTTTTATCCACCGGTGGCCCTGTGCACCGACAACGGCGCGATGATTGCGCATGTCGGAGCGCTTCGGTTGGCTGAGGCGACGCGGGATTACGCGGTTAATGTGCGGCCGCGATGGGCGCTTTCGGAGTTGCATCCGGTCAATCTGTAGGAGGGGTTCCACCCCGATCTGATTGCGTTGCGGATGCAGTGGTCGGGGTGGAACCCCTCCTAGAGAGCCCACGTCAGCGCTTTTTGAAACTACCTTCGCCCCCCGACACCAGCCGCGCAATGTTCTCTTTGTGCCGCCAAAACAGCAGCGCTGCCATCAGCAATGCGGCATAAAAAAACGGCCCAATGCCCATGAAGAAAAAAGCGAGCATCGGCGCACACGCGCTGCCGATCAACGCGGCTAATGACGACACGCGCGTCACTGCAAACACCAGCGCCCAAATCAGCGTGAGCCCGAGGCCGATGCGCCAGTCCAGCGCCCACAGCACGCCTGCCGCTGTCGCCACACCTTTGCCGCCTTTAAAGCCGAAAAAAACAGGCCACAAGTGCCCGAGAAACACCGCAATCGCAACCAGTGCAATGCCCGCCGTCGTCAGTCCGAGCTGCGCTGCAAAAAATTGGGCGAGCAACACTGCGACAACGCCCTTTGCGGTGTCGCCCAACAACGTAAGGATGGCTGCTTTTTTGCTGCCACTACGCAGCACGTTGGTAGCACCGGGATTGCCGCTGCCGTAGCTGTGCGGATCGGGGAGCCCGACGGCGCGGCTGACGATCACGGCAAATGACAACGAACCAATCAAATACGCCATGGCGGCGGCGGCAGAATCAGCTAAGGTGAACATGTGACGATAACCTCCCCCCGGAAGCGGGCACCCGTTGCGCACTTAGAATGAAACAGTGTAAGCGAGGATATTAGGAACAATCTGTCGTGGACGTTATTTTCATAAGAAGCCTTAAGTGCGAAACCACGCTCGGCGTGTACGACTGGGAGCGGGTGTCGCTGCGCCCAGTGCTGCTCGATCTCGAAATCGGCGCGTCGTCGATGGAGTCTTTTGAGCACGACAGCACCAAGGGCTTGATGAATTACGACAGCATTTCGAAGCGCCTGACCGAAGCACTAAAAACGCTGCACTACAAGACCGTCGAGCGGTTGGCCGAGCACATCGCGCAGATGCTGCTCAGTGAATTTCATGCGCCGTGGGTCAAGGTGACTGTGGGCAAGCCAGGTGCCGTGAGAAACGCGGCGATGGTCGGCGTCACCGTCACCCGTGGCGTGAAGACGTAGGGGGCCTTCGCGCGAAAGCCAGATTCACGCAGGCTGGGTTGTAACCCAGCACAGGCGCTGAGTCTAGACCCAGCCTACGCAGCACTTTCCGTCAGCTTCTTGGCCGCGTTTCGTTTCGCCAAATACATGCCTAAGCCCACGACAAACAACGCACCACCGACTTCGGCGGCGAGCTTGACGGGGGTGCTGGCAACGCCGAACTGGGCAATCCACACGATGTCTGTCACTATCATGCCACCGGCAATCCAGCCGAGCAACCCGGCACCCGCCGTCACCACCAGCGGGTAGCGATCAATCAATTTGAGCACAAGCGTAGAGCCCCAAACGATCAGCGGAATGCTCACCAGCAAACCGAAAATAACGTAGCCCATTTGATGCTCGCTGGGCGTATTTTGCGCCGCACCGGCAATGGCGATGACGTTGTCGACACTCATCACCAAATCAGCGACGATGATCGTTTTCACGGCTGTCCACAAGGTGTCGGCCCCGCCCACGTTGTGTTCGCCATCGCCACCGGACAGCAGCTTGACGCCGATCCAGAACAACAGCAAGCCGCCGACGATTTTCAGGTACGGAATTTTAAGCATGGTGACCGCAAACGCGATCAATGCCACGCGCAACACGATGGCACCCAACGTACCCCAGATGATGCCTTGGGTGCGCTGCTTGGGGGGCAAATTGCGGCAGGCCAACGCGATGACGACCGCGTTGTCGCCGCCGAGCAAGATGTCGATCAGAATAATTTGGCCGACGGCAGCCCAGTGAATAGCGGAAAGAAATTCGATCATGAACGCATTTAGATAGTGAAGGGTAAGCGCGACGCGAAAAAACGTTGCGCAAGCATGCGGATTGTAAGCAGCATGGCTGTCAAGACGCTGCTCAAATATACAGCAACTTCGGGCTGTAAGCCTTGTTTTGCAAGGGTAGCGCGCGATTTATATGAATAATCGACAATAGCGCTTTTTTGATTTCTAGCCCAAGCAAAATGGGGCTTTCTGCGAAAAGCTGTATCTGAACGCGGCGCACGATCGTCACTTTTCGGTGTCGGTCAGGCCTTTAACAAAGCTCTTTTGCATCACGATGATCACCAGCACAGGCGGAATCAAGGCGAGGATGGTGGTGGACATCACGATGTGCCAATCGGTCGGTTCCGCGCCACCACCGATCATTTTTTTGATGGCAACCACCACCACGTCGAGCGAATTTGATGTGGTAATTAGCAGTGGCCAGAGATATTGGTTCCAACCGTAGATGAAAAGAATCACAAACAGCGCCGCGATGTTGGTTTTTGACAGCGGAATCACGATGTCTTTGAAGAAGCGCATCGGGCCTGCGCCATCTATTTTGGCGGCCTCGACCAGCTCATCGGGAATGGTCAAAAAGAACTGCCGGAAGAGAAGTGTGGCAGTGGCCGACGCTATCAACGGTAACGTGAGTCCGGCATAGCTGTTGATGAGGTTCAGGTTAGTCACCACCTCGTAGGTCGGCAGGATGCGCACCTCCACCGGCAGCATCAGCGTGATGAAAATCATCCAGAAGAACAGCATGCGACCAGGAAATTTGAAGAACACCACGGCATAGGCTGACAACAGACTCACCGTAATCTTGCCGAAGGTCACCACCAGCGCTACGATCAACGAGTTAAACATCAGCGTAGAGGCCGGTGGCGACAGATAAGTGCCCGCTGAGCCCTTTGACCACGCCGCCGAATAGTTGTCCCACCAGTGCGCGCCGGGCACCATTTGCATCGGCACCTGCGCGATGTCTCGCGGTGTCAACGTGGACGCAACGAACGTCACATACAGCGGAAACGCAGTGATGAACACACCCAGCCAAAGCACGGCATGTGGCACCCAGTTGCTGTTGCGACCGATGGCGCTGTATTGAGGGGCGTTCATTAACCAGCACCTTTACGGCGTAGCGAGCGGCCCGCAGGCAAGGCGCGGGGGTCGGCCCGACGCGCAGACAGAACGTACGGGTACGGCAAGCGTCGGGCCGAGCCTCGCAACGCAGCATCCGGGTCGCGCAGTAGCCGTGCCATTAGTAATGCACTTTCCGCTCAACATATTTGAACTGAATCGCAGTCAACACGATCACAATCGCCATCAAAATCACACTTTGCGCCGACGATGAACCGAGGTTCAACGCATGCACGCCGTCGTAATAAACCTTGTAGACCAGCACCTCGGTGGCCTTTGCAGGCCCACCACTGGTGACCGCATCAATGATGCCGAAGGTGTCGAAAAACGCGTACACAATATTGACGACGAGCAAGAAGAATGTGGTCGGCGACAACAACGGAAAAATGATGGTGCGGAACTTGTGCCATTCGCCAGCACCGTCAATGGAAGCAGCCTCCAATAAGGCTTTCGGGATCGATTGCAGGCCAGCGAGGAAGAACAAAAAGTTGTAGCTGATCTGCTTCCACGCGGCGGCCATGATGACCAACACCATCGCGTCATTGCCATCCAGTCGCGGGTTCCAGTCGACGCCGAGTTTCTTCAAACCGTAGGCCACAATGCCAATCGAGGGCGAAAACATAAACAGCCACAGCACCCCCGCAATCGCAGGCGCAATCGCATAAGGCAGCACGAGCACGGTGCGATAAAACGTGGCGCCGCGCACCACCCGCTCTGCCATCAACGCAAACAGCAGCGCCGGCGCCAGCGCACAAAACGCCACCGCAGAAGAGAAAATAAGTGTGCGCCAAAGCGTCTTGATGTAGTCCGGGTCAGACAGCACTTCTTTGAAGTTGTCGAGCCCAACAAAAGTTACCGACTGGCCGAATGCGTCTTGCGACAACACCGACATGTACACGGCCTGACCCGCAGGCCAGAAGAAAAATACCAACGTGACCGCAAGCTGCGGTGCTACCAAAAGGTAAGGCAGCAACTTGTTGGGGAAGATTACGCGACGTTCCATCAGTTCCGATTATGCACGCTGCTGTGTCTCCCGGCGGGGATTCGTAGGGTGGCGCATTTGGCAAACCCGCCGTGCCCACCCAGCCCAGACAACATCCCGCATTTTGCGATGCAGCGTCACGGTGGGCAGAGGCTGCCCACCCTACACATTGACGCTCTTGGGGGAGGGAGCAAACAACCTACTGCGAAGCCGTTTTCTCAAACGCGCGAATCGCCACGTTGCCTCGCTTGATCGAGTTGTCTATGGCCTCTTTTGCTGACTGCTTGCCTTGCAACGCTTTCTCAACTTCCTCATGGTAGAAATCGCGAATTTCGGTCCAGCGACCGAAGCGGTAGCCGCCCGTGTGCTCGCCTTGCTTACCGTTGGCCAGCGTGCTGATCGCCACTGCGGTGCGTGGGTTTTGCGCGTAGTAGCCTTCATCGGTCAAGTACTTAAACGCGGCGTTGGTCGCAGGCAAGAAGCCGGTGGTTTTTGCCCAGTCGGTCATCACGGCAGTGGACTTCAAATAGTCGAGAAATTTCGCCACGCCCTTGAACTCCGCAACACTGCGGTTCGGCGCATTGAATACCCACAGTGACGCCCCGCCCACCGTCGTTGCATATGGCCCACCTTTGGCATCAGGCCAGTAAGGCAGCGGCGCAACGCCCCAGTCGAATTTTGCGTCGCGGATGTAGCCGCCATAGGCACCCGAACTTTGCGTGATCATCGCGCATTCGCCCGACTGGAACGCGGCGGACGCATCGTTCGAGCGACCACGGTACGAGAAGGTTTTGTCTGCCTGCATATCCATCAGCGTCTGCACTTGCTTGACGGCCACGGGATTATTGAAATTCAGCTCCGCATTCAAACCTGCTCGACCATTGGATTGCGTGCCCAATCCAACGTTGTGGCGCGAACTCAATTGCTCCAGCTGAATCCACGCAAGCCAAGTGGTGGTGAAGCTGCATTGCGCCGCATCGCTGCTGCGAATTTTTTTCGCCGCAGCGATCAGCTCTGGCCATGTTGCTGGTGGCTTATTTGCATCGAGACCTGCTTTTTTAAAAGCGTCTTTGTTATAAAAAAGTACCGAGGTCGACACGTTGAACGGCATCGACAACAGGCTGCCATCTTTCAGGCCGTAATAGCCGCGCGCCGGAGCGATAAAGTCACCGGCATTGAACTGCATGCCCGCCCGTTTGAATACTTCAGACACCGGCACGATGGCCTTACTCGCGCCCATCATGTCGCCCGAACCGGCATCAAACATCTGCATGATGTGCGGCGGGTTGCCCGCGCGATAGGCCGCGACAGCGGCGGCGCGCTGCTCGGGATATTGCCCTTTGAACGACACCACGACCTTGTAATCGCTTTGCATTTTGTTGAACTCGTCGCCGTACTTCGACAGCGTCTCGCCGCCCAAGCCGGTCAACGCGTGCCACATCTGGATTTCTACTGGCTTTGCTTGAGCAAATACGTGGCCGGACAACAACGCCGCGCCGATGATTGCTGTTGCAATCGCCTTACGAATAAATTTCATACCGTCTCCTCTTGACCTAAATTTTTTATGACGCCGAAGCGTAAGGCGTGAATGTGACACTTTTACTGTCAACGCGCAAATGATCTCTGCACCGAACGGATCAAACGCGGGTTTTCCCCGAAAGTTGATCGCGTTCGCACTGATGACGCGAGCCCTTGATATAGTGCGGTCTATGGCTCAAGTCGAATTCAAACAGATCAAGAAATCCTACGGCAACGTGGACGTGATTCACGGCGTTGATCTCACTATCGCCGACGGCGAATTTGTGGTAATTGTGGGCCCGTCCGGCTGCGGCAAATCCACGTTGCTGCGCATGGTTGCAGGGCTTGAGCCGATTACCGACGGCGAGATTTGGATCGACGGCAAGGTCGTCAACAATCTAGAGCCGAAAGATCGCGACATCGCGATGGTGTTTCAAAACTACGCGCTGTATCCGCACATGAACGTGCGCGAAAACATGTCGTATGGCTTGAAAATTCGCAAGATGTCCGCTGAGGAAATCAATGCGCGCATCAGCAAAGCCGCCGAGATTTTGGAGCTTTCGCACCTGCTTGATCGCAAGCCAAAACAGCTCTCCGGCGGGCAACGGCAACGGGTCGCGATGGGGCGCGCCATTGTGCGCAATCCGAAGGTTTTTTTGTTCGACGAACCATTGTCGAACCTCGACGCCAAGCTGCGCGTCGATATGCGGCTAGAAATTCAAAAGCTGCACAACGAGTTAAAGGTCACCAGCCTGTACGTCACGCATGACCAGATTGAAGCGATGACGCTGTCTGATCGCATGCTGGTCATGAACAGCGGCATCATCGAGCAGGTCGGCACACCGAAGGAAGTGTACGAACGGCCCGCGTCACTTTTCGTAGCGAATTTCATCGGCACACCGGCGATGAATCAACTCTGGGGCACACGCGCCGGACAGTCGCTCAAAACCGATCAGGGCGATATGTTCCACGTCGGCGAGTTTCCGTCAACGATTGCTAATGGTGATCGCGCGGCGCTCGGCGTGCGACCTGAGCATTTGCAGGTGGTGCCCGAAGCCCAGGCCCGTTTCTCGATTGCCGTGCAAATGATTGAGTGGGTTGGCGCGGATGCTTACGCGTACGGCCAGTTCGCGAACTATCGCGTGATCTGTCGTCTCGACAACGCCACCAGCGTCCGCGTCGGCGACCGGCTACCGCTGTCGTTCGATCCGATGCGCGTGCATTGGTTCGATGCGGAGACGGGGAAACGGATTTAGGTTGTGGCCGAGTTTTTGTAGGGTGGGCACATCGTGCCCACCAAAGCGCGCAGAAACAGCGCATTCAGCAACGTCACGCCACGGTGGGCAGAGGCTGCCCACCCTACGAAAGTGGAGGAGCGCGGGAGCGGGGAGCTATCCCCGATTAATCCTTTCAGCCAACACCACCGACGTCGTAGTCTTACTAACCCCCTCCGTCTCACCGATCTCATCGAGCAACCGATCCAGCGCATTGGGTGAATCGGCGCGAATCCACGCCACGTAGTCGAACTCGCCGCTGACGCTGCACACCAGTTTGATCTCGGGCATCTTTGCGAGGCGCTTCAATACTTCACGTCCCGCACGCGGCTCGACCGACAAGCCCACGTAGGCCTGCAAGCTCTTCTCCAGCGTTGCCTGATTCAGTCGCACGCTGTAGCCCGTGATCACGCCACTCGTTTGCAAGCGCTCCATGCGCGCAATCACCGTGGTTCGGGCAACACCAATTTTTTTGCTCAGTGTTGTCACGCTCTCGCGTGCGTTGGCTTGCAACAGCGCGAGCAGCTCGCGGTCGGTCGCATCGAGCGCAGGGTTTTGATTTACGGCGGAAACAGCAGCGCTCTTTCGTGGGCTGGAAGCCATGATCACCTTGAATACTACAAATAGTACTTTTATTGCTGCATATTGTCTTATTTAACGCATCTTAACAGTGTTTTTAATCCTATTAATCGTCACGGGTGATCTTTAAAATTTCATGATGAATGCAACATGCGGCAACGACCCGCATCACAAAAATCATGAAAATCGCCCTACTCGGTGCCGGTCATATCGGCCACACCATCGCCCACCTGCTGGTCAGCAGCGGTGACTACACCGTCACGGTGATCGACCAGTCGCAAGCTTCGCTCGCCAAGCTCGCGCATCTGAGTATCGCCACTGCGGTCGTCGATACCAACAATGCCACAGCACTTGAGAGCGCAATCAAAGGGCACGACGCCGTCATCAATGCGCTGCCGTATCACCTCGCTTTGAAGATCGCGACCGCTGCCAAAAATGCGGGCTGCAACTACTTTGATTTAACGGAAGACGTGGCCGCGACCAAAGCCATCATGGCCTTGGCGCAGGGCGCGAAAACGGCCTTCATGCCGCAGTGTGGATTGGCCCCCGGCTTCATCGGCATCGTAGCCCACCATCTCGCGCAGGGCTTCGACAGTCTCGACGAAATCAAGATGCGTGTCGGCGCGCTACCCGCGTTCCCTACCAATGCGCTCAAGTACAACCTGACGTGGAGCGTGGACGGCCTCATCAACGAATACTGCCATCCGTGCGAGGCGATTCACGGGGGGGCGATCACCGCGATGTTGCCGCTAGAAGGGCTGGAGCATTTCTCGCTGGACGGCGTGGAATACGAGGCATTCAACACCTCCGGCGGCCTCGGCACGCTGTGCGAAACGCTCGACGGAAAAGTGCGCAGCCTTGATTACAAAAGCGTGCGCTATCCGGGCCATCGCGCGCTGATGCAGTTTTTGTTGACAGAACTGCGCCTGTCAAACGATCAAGAAGCGCTCAAGGCCCTGCTGCGTAAATCGGTGCCCACCACCATGCAAGATGTGGTGCTGGTGTTTGTCACTGTGAGCGGAATGCGCAAAGGCGCTTACGTGCAAGAAGTGTTTGCACGTAAGATCTTTGCGCAGCGCGCGACGGGCAGTGATGAGGCAGTGTCCGCCATTCAAATCACCACCGCTGCGGGCATTTGCGCAGCGGTAGATTTGTTCCGCAAAGGTAAGTTGCCGACGAGCGGATTCATTCGTCAAGAGCAAGTGGTGTTGCCCGATTTTCTGGCGAACCGGTTTGGTATTGCTTACGAGCAATCGCGGCGTATTGAGTCGATTTCGTAGCGTTTGGATTGCTCCCTCTCTCTGAGGTAGAGGGATGTGGCGCTTGATGCAAGTTTGAGTGGAACCCACGCACCCTCTCCCCTCCCCCCAGGGGGAGGGGAGCCCGAGTCGCTCTACGCGCACCCTATACATTTCAGCATACAGAACACGCATTGGATTGGCCATGAAACAAACCGCACTCGATCTCTGCAAACAACTCGGCGTCACGCTGCCGACCACAAGCAGCGAAAACGCGATCACCGCACGCACACCGATCACCGGCGAGACCATCGCCTCGCTCGCCTGCGCCAACGCAGCGGACATAGAACACGCTTTATCGCAAAGCCGCGACGCCTTCCTCGCATGGCGCACCGTGCCTGCCCCGGCGCGCGGCGAGCTGGTGCGTTTACTCGGCGACGAGTTGCGCACACACAAACACGCGCTTGGCCAACTCGTCTCGATTGAGGCCGGGAAAATTCTGCAAGAGGGCTTGGGCGAAGTGCAGGAGATGATCGACATTTGTGATTTCGCGGTTGGCCTGTCGAGGCAGCTTTATGGCTTGACCATTGCCTCCGAGCGCCCTGAACATCGCATGATGGAAACGTGGCATCCGCTCGGCCCGACGCTCATCATCAGCGCGTTTAATTTTCCGGTGGCGGTGTGGGCGTGGAATGCCGCGCTGGCGCTCGTCTGCGGCAACAGCACGATCTGGAAACCGTCGGACAAAGCGCCACTCACCGCGCTTGCAACACAGTCTATTTTTGAACGTGCGGTGGCGCGTTATCGTGATGCCGGTCACGTTGCACCGAACACGCTTTCTACTGTGTTGATCGGTCGGGCGGATGTGGGTGCCGCGCTGGTTGCTGACGCACGCATCGCGCTTGTTTCAGCGACAGGCTCGACACGCATGGGCCGTGCCGTGGGCGAGGCCTGCGCCAAACGTTTCGCGCGCAGCATCCTCGAACTCGGCGGCAACAACGCGGCAATTATCGGAGCGAGCGCAACGCTTGAAATGGTCGAACGCGCGGTCACGTTTTCTGCGGTCGGCACGGCCGGCCAGCGATGCACGACGTTGCGCCGCCTGATCGTTCATGCAAGCATTTACGACACGCTGGTGCCGCGCCTGAAAACGATCTACGGCAAGCTGCGTATCGGCAATCCGCTCGATGAAGACACGCTGGTCGGGCCGTTGATAGACCACGCCGCGTTTGCGGCGATGCAGACGGCGCTGGTCGCTACGTGCGCTGCGGGCGGCCTCGTGAGCGGCGGCGAGCGCGTGAATGAGGCGCTGGGTGTTGATGCGTTCTACGTGCAACCTGCGTTAGTCGAAATGCCATCGCAAATCGACGTGATGTGCCACGAAACTTTTGCGCCGATTTTGTATGTCGTCAAATACGAAGGCGATGTTGAACAGGCCATCACGCTGAACAACGCGGTGGCGCACGGCTTGTCATCCTGCATCTTCACCAACGATCTGCGCGAGATGGAAAAATTCTTATGCGCAGCGGGCAGCGATTGCGGCATTGCAAACGTAAACATCGGCACCAGTGGGGCGGAAATCGGCGGCGCTTTCGGCGGTGAAAAAGAAACCGGCGGCGGGCGCGAATCAGGCTCGGATAGCTGGCGCGCTTACATGCGGCGGGCGACGAATACGATCAACTACGGATCGAAATTACCGCTGGCGCAAGGCATTCGGTTCGATCTTTAGCGGACGAACTGGGGCGGGCCACCGACTGAGTAGTATCCTCCCCCAGACAAGTTAGGAGTGACTATGGCCAAAGATTTTGATCAGATGGAGCACAGCAATGGGTCGGCCAATCCGTCGATTCATGAGGTGTCCAGTCCGCTGCGTCGAACCCTCCTGCGTGGCGGCATTGGGGCGCTGAGCGTGCGCGTGCTCGCGCCATTGGCGGCGGCGGCAGGCGTTGGCTGCGCCAGCTCCGGTGGCCCTGCGCAGAGCGGCGGACTTGGGCCCAGCATCGGATTCAAGCCGGTGCCGATCTCGATGGCCGACACCATCGTGGTGCCCGAAGGCTACGTGGCTACTGCGTTTGCGGCTTGGGGCGAGGCCATTGGGGCATTGGCAGGTATGCCGTCGTTCAAGGAAGATGCCAGTAACACCGCAGCAGAGCAGGCGCTACAAATGGGCATGCATCACGACGGCATGCACTTCTACGCGCTTGCTGGCAGTCACCGCGGCGTGTTGGTGATGAACCACGAATATGTCGACGACGGTTTGCTCCATGCCGATGGGCTGAAGACGTGGTCTGCCGAAAAGGTCAGAAAATCACAGGCGGCGCACGGCATTTCAGTCATTGAGGTGGCTCGTGACAACGGCGCGTGGCACATGGTCAGGCCGAGCGCGCTGGCCCGACGGATCACCGCCAACACCCCGTTTGCCGTCGGCGGGCCGGCAGCCGGGCACGCGATGATGCGCACCCTTGCTGACCCGGAAGGGCGTACCGTCCTCGGCACCTTCAATAACTGTGCGGCGGGCAAAACGCCGTGGGGCACCTATCTTTCGGGCGAAGAGAACTTTCGCTTCTACTTTGCGGGCGGCGACAGTGTTGACGCGCATCAAAAGCGTTGGGGGCTCAACAAGACGGCGTTTTTCAAGTGGCCTGAGCACGATGCGCGATTTGACGTTGCGAGTAATCCCAACGAGTTCAACCGCTTTGGCTGGGTGGTCGAAGTCGATCCGATGGATCCGGCCGCCCTGCCCGTCAAGCGCACTGCGATGGGCCGCGCTGCGCACGAAGGCGCGTGGGTGGCGGTGACTCGCGACAACCGGGCTGTCGTGTACTCGGGCGAAGACGCCCGGTTCGAGTACATCTATAAATTTGTCAGCCGGGACCGCATTGCCCCTGCGGGCAACGGGATGACGCAGGCGCAAGCCAACCGCACGCTGCTCGACCATGGCACGCTCTATGTCGCCCGCTTTGACGCGGATGGCACGGGCCGCTGGCTGCCCCTCGTGCACGGCGTGGGTCCGCTAACGGTCGCTAATGAATTTGCCGATCAAGGCGAGGTGGTGATCAAGGCGCGGCAGGCAAGCGACGCGCTCGGAGCCACCAAAATGGATCGCCCTGAATGGCTCGCCATCAATCAGGCGACCGGTGAGGTTTTCTGCACGCTTACCAACAACAGTGCGCGCGGTGTCGATACCCATCCGGGTGTCGATGCGGCCAACCCGCGCACTAAAAACATGATGGGCAACATCATCCGCTGGAAGGAGAGCACCGATTTTGATTCAGTGAGCTTCGCGTGGAATCATCTGCTGCTGGCAGGGGATCGCGACAACGAACGCGCCGACGCGCGTGGAAATATCAAGGGCGATCAGTTCGCCTGCGCCGATGGCCTGACGCTCGATGACCGCGGCGTGTTGTGGATTCAAACGGACGCCCATGCCAGCGAGATGAATAAAGGCGAGTTTAAAGGCCTTGGCAACAACCAGATGCTCGCCTGCAACCCAGTCACAGGCGAGATTCGCCGCTTTTTGACCGGCCCGGTAAACAGCGAGATCACCGGTCTCGCGTTTACGCCCGACATGCGCACGCTCTTCATCAATGTCCAGCATCCCGGAGAAAACGCGGGCGATCGCAGCGATCCGAGTGACATCAACAAGTTCTCAAAATGGCCTTACGGCGGTCGCCCACGCTCAGCCACCGTAGTCATTACGCGCAACGACGGCGGAGTGATTGGCGCGTGAGGCTCCCTGCCTGGCCTTACCCCAAAACTGTCGCCCATCGCGGCGCGGGCACGCTCGCACCCGAGAACACGCTGGCCGCGATTCGTCACGGCGTGTCGTTCGGTTATCGCGCCACCGAAATCGACGTCAAGCTCTCGGGTGATGGCACGCTGCTGTTGATGCACGACGACACGACCAACCGCTGCTCTGATGGGCGCGGGCGTGTTGCTGCGAAAACGTGGCATCAACTGGCGTTGCTTGATGCGGGTTCGTGGCATTCACCAGCGTTCGCGGGCGAACCGATTCCAAGTTACTGGCGCGTCGCAAAATATTGCATTGCCAACGGCGTGCAACTGAACACCGAGATCAAGCCGTGCATTGGTCGCGAACGCGAAACGGGTGCGGCAGTGGCACTCGAAACGCAGGCGTTATTTTCTGATCCAGCACACGCCGCATTGAAACCGCTGCTGTCCTCGTTTTCAACCGAAGCACTGATCGCAGCCCGAGACGCCGCGCCGGAATTTGACCGCGCGCATCTGTTCGAGAATCCACTACCAGCCGACTGGCTTGCTCGATGCAAGGCTGTTGGCGCGATCGCGATGGACGCAAATTGGCGCACGTTAACAAAAGCAATCGTAGATGAAGCCCACGCCAACGGCCTGCGCGTTGCCTGCTACACCTGCAACGACCCAGCGGACGCCGAGCGGCTATGGGCTTGGGGCGTAGACACGGTAATTACTGATGCGGTGCACACAATCGCATTCAGTCCGTAGCGCGCGATGACATCGCACCCAACAATTTGCGCTGTCGTGACAGTCAACAGCTTTTACCGCTTTACGCATATTTTATAAGGGCAAGCGCCGTATTGCGTCATAACTTGACTTTACGCATTTACAGCGTTTAGCCCAATTACAGCGGTCATTACATGCTAAAGCTGCATGACTCAATGATGCGATTGCGCCCGCTGCAACCGCACAAAATCCGCCAATCGTTTTCCGCTTTCATCGCGAGATTTCTCATCGGTGATTTGCAATCGGATCACGCGGTCTAGCCTAAAACTTCGGAAGTCGTCGCGCGATTCGCACCACGCCGCCAAGGTCCAATGTTCGCCCCAAAAGTAGAGCGATAACGGACGCACGCGACGCTCGCTCAATTGCTTCTCAGCATCGGCGTACACAAAGTGCACTTTCGCTTCGTCGCGAATCGCGCCACGCAGCAGTTCGAATCGTTCGCCCAATTGCTTCGGAATATGAAATTGCGGCACGAATGTGCGGCTCCCCTCCAGCCACTGCCGGCGCTCGGGCGGCAGCGCGGTGGCAATCTTTGCAATGGCGGACAACGCGGCAGCGCCCAGCTGCGGCGAGCTCCACGCCTCGACCATGCGCGCGCCGAGGGTGAGCGCTTCGACCTCTTCAACATCAAACATCAGCGGCGGCAATTCAAAGCCGCCACGCAGCCGATAACCGACGCCCGCTTCGCCTTCAATCGGCGTGCCGGTGAGGGACAAATCGCGAACGTCGCGGTAAATCGTGCGCTCGCTCACCTGCAACCATTGGGCCAATTGCGCGGCTGTCGTCAGCCGACGGCCACGCACAAACTGCACGATGCGAAACAGCCGATCAGCGCGGCGCATCGCCTCGTTGCCGCAGCGTTTGCTTACGCGTTTCGGTGAACAGCCACCACACGGCAGCGGGCTCGCCATTCATAAATCGCGTCACTGAAATGAACACATCAATCACACACGGATCATGCCGCGCACCGGTGACCGCGCACAGCGCTTCGTACATTTCATAAGGGTTGCGCCCGCGCAGCTCGGCAGGCCGCGAGATACCGATCAACTGCAAATCAGCCGCCAACGATGTGCCGACGTTGGGCAAATCGGTGAGCAACACCACGTGATCGCGAACGACCTTGCGGGGGCTCATGGGGTCAGCGCATCGCAGCGCGATCAAAGCCGGGATTTTCAATCACGCCAAGGCGATTACCGAAGGGATCGATGACCGCTGCGACCTTGATGCCATCGCCCACTTCGGTGACCGGATCCATCGCCGTAGCCCCGATTGCAATCAAGTGGGCGACCGCATCCAGCGCGCTCGCCACGCCCCACAACGGTTGCGGGCCACTGGTGCCTGCGCTGCCATCAGGTACAAGCCCAAGCTCAAAGCCGCCGACAGAAAAGCCGACGTAAAACGGTTGATCAAAGTACGGTTCGCTGCCAATTGCTTGCGTGTACCAATGCTTTGCCTTTTCGAGATCACCGACTGGATAGATAGCGGTGCGCAGGCCGAGAAACATGAGGGCTTTCGATGAGTACGTTTGCTTAATTTTCTGAGTGCAAACCGATGCGGTTGCCCTCGGTATCCGCAAAGTGCGCATAGTGACCCATGCCCGGTGGCAATGCGGTTTTGGGTGTGACAATCGAGCCGCCATGGGCGGTAACCCGGTCGATAAACGGAACCATATCAGTGCCCGCGCTCAGGTACACAACCGCGCCGTTGGCCGCTGGAACATAGCCGTCCTGACTGATGACCGCCCCGTGCACGGAGCTTTCGTCGCCGGGAAACACCGCGAGATCACCGCCCATTTTTTCGCGCCTGAGCGACACCTGAAACACCGCTTCATAAAACGTAACCGCCCGCTCAAAATTGCTGGCGGGAATTTCAAACCAAACTGCGTTGCCGATCATGATGTTTCCTTCGTGTGTTGTTGAACTGAGCAAGGATTATTGGCGCGTGCTCCTGACAGCATTGTGTCAGGAGCCTTTGCGCCGCGCAAAACATTCGTCGTTCCTGCGCAGGCAGGAACCCAGAGTCTTCCGGTGGCTGGCGCTTGATGCTGATTTGAGCGAAAGTCGCTGGGCCCCTGCCCCTTCGGCAGGCTCAGGACATGCTTCGCAGGGGCGACGGGGGAAAGTCACTTCATCGTAACTCCAAAAATTCGCTCGGCATTGCGGTGCGCGATTTTGTTGCCGATGTCGCGTGGCAGTTCGGCCAGCCAGCGCTGGTAGTAATCCATGATTTCCCCGTATTGCGCCCAGCGCTCGGTGACCCAACAATCAGAGCCGAGCAAAAATCGATCAGGGTACGCGGTGAACAGCGCGCGCCACGGCTTCGATAACTTGCCGCCGTCAGTCACGTCATTGCGATAGGACAGCTCGCCCATCAAGTCGGGATGCGCCTTCATCATCGCGGCAACGCGCTCGGTTGCCACGTTGAAACCGGTGTGCGCCCAGATGACTTTGGCCTTTGGCGCGAGCGTAAAAATGGTGTCAATCGCCGCCTCGTCACTGTGCGCATGCAGCCACAAATCATGCTTCTGTGCAAAGGCAACGATCTGCGCGAATTCTTTCGATTTCGCCTCATCGCCATACAGATGGAACTCGCCGATTCCACGGACCTTGCCTTTCATCGCGCCGTCGGCAAATTCGCGCTCGATCATGGCAACGATTTCAGGATTTTTGTGCCATGTGCCGTAGTCGGCGCGATCTCGATAGACGCGAATAAACGGCACGATGGTCAGCGTGTCTGGCGCGACTTTCATTAACAATTCCGAACCTTCGTTCGGGCGCGAGTTGGCCAGAATGCCACGCACATTATTCTGCCGAAAAATCTCCAGCACTTTGGCGGGCGGATACGCCGCGCGCGCTTCAATGTTGTAGTGCATGTGGGCGTCGAAGATGCGCAGCGGTTCGACGGCATGCGCCTGAGTGGCGACCATCGCACACAGAAGGCTCAATAGAGCAATATTCAGTGTGCCCATTGTTTGCTCCGTTCCACCGCTTTCGCCCAACCCGCCATCATCTCGCCCGCGCGATCACGCGACAGCGTGGGCTCGAACACACGATCAACTTGCCAGTTGCGCTGAATATCACCCGCATCCTGCCAGAAACCGACGGCCAGACCCGCCAGATACGCCGCACCCAGCGCAGTGGTTTCGAGAACTTTCGGGCGCACCACCGGCACACCGAGCAAATCGGCCTGAATCTGCATGAGCAAATTGTTGGCCGTCGCGCCGCCGTCCACGCGCAGTTCGGTGAGTTTCAAACCGGCATCTTTTTCCATCGCAGTCAGCACATCTGCCGACTGAAAAGCGATGGATTCGAGCGCGGCGCGCGCGACATGCGTGATGCCGCTGCCGCGCGTGAGGCCGAACATCGCGCCGCGTGCATACGGGTCCCAGTGCGGTGCGCCGAGTCCCGCGAAGGCGGGCACCAGATAGACGCCGCCCGAGTCTGGGACTTCGGCGGCGAGTGCTTCGACATCCGCTGCGGTTTTGATGGCGCGTAGGCCGTCGCGCAGCCATTGCACCACGGCTCCGCCGATGAAAACGGAGCCTTCAAGGGCGTATTGCGGCGAGCACCCTCGCGGTTGACTCCCCTTCCCGGGGGAAGCGAAGTCGGACAACTGCCACGCCGTCGTCGTCAACAATTTATTCGACGAACTGACCGCCACCTCACCCGTATTCAATAGCAAAAAACACCCCGTGCCATACGTGTTCTTGGCCATGCCGGGCGCGTGGCAGCCTTGGCCAAACAAGGCTGCTTGTTGATCGCCCGCATCGCCCGCAATCGGCACCGCCACACCCTCAATCAACGCCTCGCCAAACGCGCCGGAAGAGGGCCGAACCTGCGGCAGCACAGCGCGCGGAATATCCAAGAGTGCGAGCAGTTCATCGTCCCAGTCGTTGCTGTGAATGTTGAACAGCAGCGTGCGACTCGCATTGGACGGGTCGGTCGCGTGAACCTTGCCCCCGGTGAGATTCCAGATTAGCCACGTATCAATGGTGCCAAAACACAGTTCGCCGTTCAGGGCGCGCGCCTGAGCACCGCTGACGTTATCCAACAACCACTTAAGCTTGGTGCCCGAAAAATAAGCATCCAGCACGAGCCCGGTCTTTTTCTGGATCAAACCTGCTTTGCCTGCTGCTTTCAGTTCGTCGCACAGCCCCGCCGTACGCCGATCTTGCCAGACGATGGCATTGGCTATCGGTTTGCCCGTAGCTCGATCCCACACTACCGTGGTTTCGCGCTGATTGGTGATGCCGATGGCGGCAATGTCCTCTGGCCGCGCGCCCGCTTTGGAAATGGCGGCAAGCATCACCTCGTGCTGCGACGCCCAAATCTCGTTGGCATCGTGTTCGACCCAACCCGGTTGCGGAAATTGCTGACGAAATTCCTTTTGCGCGCTGGCAACGGGCGTGCCCGATGGGTCGTACAAAATTGCCCGCGAGCTGGTGGTGCCCTGATCTAGCGCTAATACCAACCGCTCAAATTTCTTTGCTTGCGCCACATTTCCCTCCTTAAACTTGCCGTCGCTGCACCGCACAAACCGCGCTAGAATCAGCGTCCCAACACAGTCTACCGTGTCCCCAGAGGAGCGTCCGTGCGAGCTTTTACTGGTGACAACGCCAATTGATTTCTCACATGCCGCTGACCCCACCTGCTGCCCGCGAGCGACTGCATCTGCGACGTGTGAGCTACGAGGGTTTTCGTCGTGTTGATGGCCTGTTCGACATCGAGGCGCATCTCACCGACCACAAAGATCGCGACTACACACTCGCGATGGGCACGCGCAACAAGGACATTCCGGTACACAACATGTGGGCGCGTGTCACCATTGATCGGCGCTTTGAGGTGATCGACATGGAGGCTGTCACCGACGAGATGCCCTACCCCGGTCAATGCAATCGCATTGCGCTCGAGTACAAAAAATTGATCGGCAGCAATCTGTTGAAAGGCTTTCGCAAGGCGATCGCTGAAAATATGGGCGGTGTGAAGGGTTGCACGCATTTGTCCGAGCTGCTGGGTTATCTGCCGACCGCAGCGGTGCAAACGTTTGCTGGGTTTAAAAACGAGGCGGAATCGGTCGCTGGCAAGAAGCCGTTTCAACTGGACTCGTGTCATGCTTTGGCAACCGATACGGAGACGGTGCGCGTGTATTACCCGAAGTGGTTTACGGGTGAAACCGCCACCGCGCAGGATGAAGCCGTGACGTCATGAACATACATTTTCGATTGACAACAACAGGGGTTGAGCCGTGAAAATTCACGAGTACCAGGGTAAACAAATTCTTCGCGAATTCGGCGTTCCGGTGCCGCTCGGCATTCCGGCGTTCACCGTCGATGAGGCCGTGAAAGCGGCGCAGGAGCTGGGCGGCCCGGTGTGGGTGGTCAAAGCGCAGATTCACGCTGGTGGTCGCGGTAAGGGCGGCGGCGTCAAGGTTGCCAAAACGCTTGAGCAGGTGCGCGAATACGCCACCGCCATTCTCGGCATGCAGCTCATCACGCATCAAACCGGCCCTGCGGGCCAGAAGGTGCGTCGCCTGTTCATCGAAGACGGTGCCGACATCAAAAAGGAGCTGTACGTTTCTATGGTGCTCGACCGTGGCACGCAACGCGTTGCGCTGCTCGCCTCGTCTGAGGGCGGCATGGACATTGAAGAGGTTGCGCACAGCAATCCCGATGCGATTAAAAAAGTGTTCATCGATCCGGGCCTTGGCCTGACCGATGCGCAGTGCGACGAAATCTCGGGCGCCATTGGCATCCCCTCCGAATCGTTTACCGAAGCACGCAAATGCTTGCAGGGGCTCTACAACGCGTTCATCGAAAAAGATGCCGCGCTCGCCGAGATCAATCCACTGGTGGTCACTGGCAACGGCAGCGTGATCGCGCTTGATGCGAAATTTAATTTCGACGCCAATGCGTTGTATCGCCATCCTGACATCGTCGCGATGCGCGATTTGGACGAAGAAGACCCCGCCGAAATCGAAGCCAGCAAGTTCGACTTGGCGTACATCTCGCTCGACGGCAACATCGGTTGCCTGGTGAACGGCGCAGGCCTCGCGATGGCGACCATGGACACCATCAAGCTGTACGGCGGCGAACCGGCCAACTTCCTCGACGTGGGTGGCGGTGCCACCACCGAGAAGGTGACCGAAGCCTTCAAAATCATGTTGAAAAACCCGAATCTGAAAGCGATTCTGGTCAATATTTTCGGCGGCATCATGAAGTGCGACACCATTGCTGAAGGCGTGGTTGCAGCGTCCAAAGCCGTGGGGCTGAAAGTGCCGCTGGTGGTGCGCATGAAGGGCACCAACGAAGACTTGGGCAAGGAAATCCTCGCCAAATCTGGCCTGCCCATCATCATTGCCAACAACATGGGCGAAGCAGCCGAGAAGGTTGTGGCTGCGGCCAAAGGCGTGAAGTCGAGTCCGGCACTTGCCGCCGCCGCGTCTGCTGCGCCGGTAACCACGGCGGCTACCGCAGCGGTCACTGCGAGCAAACCACTTGAACCATCTGCGCCTGCGTCGGGCTGGATGAAGTGGCTGGCCGTTATCGTATGCGCGATTCTCGCTGCGCTGTTGCTGCGTCAATGCAGCCAGCCGAAGGAAGCACCGGTTGTGCCTGCTACGCCCGTGACACCAGCCGCGCCAAAAGCGGTTGAACCACCGAAAGCTGACGCTCCAAAGCCCGCCGAAGCGACGACGCCTGAAGCGCCCAAGACTGACGCAGCGAAACCAGCCGAAGCCCCCAAAGCCGAGACGCCCGCACCCGCCGCTGAGCCTGCAAAGACCGAGCCGCCCAAAACGGACGCTCCAAAAACCGACGCCCCCAAGGCTGAAGTCAAGAAGGCTGCCGCCTTTGCCAGCGTAGAAATCCTCGCGTAGAAACCCCGGAGAAAAGCAATGAGCATCCTCATCAATAAAGACACCCGCGTCATGACGCAGGGCATCACCGGCAAAACCGGCCAGTTCCACACCCACGGCTGTGCCGCGTATGCGAACGGCAAAGCCTGCTTCGTCGCGGGCGTTAACCCGAAAAAAGCGGGGGAAAATTTTGAAGGCATTCCGATCTACGGCTCGGTGCGCGAGGCCAAAGCACAAACCGGTGCCACCGTCAGCGTGATCTACGTTCCGCCATCAGGCGCGGCTGCCGCGATTGACGAAGCGGTCGAGGCCGAACTCGATTTGGTGGTGTGCATCACCGAGGGCATTCCAGTGCTCGACATGCTCAAAACCCGCTACAAAATGCTCGGCAAAAAAACGCTGCTGCTTGGGCCGAACTGCCCCGGCCTCATCACGCCAGATGAAATCAAAATCGGCATCATGCCCGGTCACATTCACCGCAAGGGCCGGATTGGTGTGGTCAGCCGTTCTGGCACGTTGACTTATGAAGCCGTTGCGCAATTGACTGAAATCGGCCTGGGCCAGTCAAGCGCTGTCGGCATTGGTGGCGATCCGATCAATGGCTTGAAGCACATCGACGTGATGCGCGCTTTTAATGACGACCCGGATACCGATGCCGTCATCATGATTGGTGAAATCGGCGGTCCAGACGAAGCTGAAGCCGCCGAATGGTGCAAAGCCAACATGAAAAAACCCATCGTCGGCTTTATTGCTGGCGTCACAGCCCCCCCAGGCAAACGCATGGGCCACGCCGGTGCACTGATTTCTGGTGGTGCGGATACGGCTGATGCCAAGCTGGAGATCATGGAAGCCTGCGGCTTTACCGTGACGCGCAATCCGTCTGAAATGGCTAAATTGCTGAAAGCGCTGCTGTGAGCGCGTCTGTGGCGGTAAGCCTTGTTACACAAGCTGGTCGTCATCACTGACTATCTGTTTTTTTATTTGCTGTAGGGGGTATCGATGGAAGAATTTATGACAGCAAGCTTCTGGCTTGCGGTGGGACAGATCATCATGATCGACATTTTGCTGGGTGGCGACAACGCGGTTGTCATTGCACTGGCATGCCGGAATCTTCCTCCCAAACAGCGGACGCAAGGCATTATTTACGGCACTATGGGCGCCATTATTCTGCGGGTGATTCTGATTGCTTTCGCGCTCGCACTGCTGGCCGTACCGTATTTGAAGATCGTTGGTGCGCTGCTCTTGATTTGGATTGGCGTCAAGCTCTTGCTGCCTGAGGGCGAGGACGCACACCAGATCAGCTCTAGCGACAAGTTATGGGCTGCGGTTAAAACCGTTATCGTCGCGGACTTGGTCATGAGCGTTGACAACGTACTGGCTATTGCAGGTGCGGCGCAAGGCGCGGGTCAGCAACACCAGCTGCCACTGGTCATTTTTGGCTTGCTGGTGAGTATTCCCATCATCGTTTTTGGTAGCCAGATTGTGCTCAAGCTGATGGAGCGCTTTCCCGTCATCATCACACTGGGTGCGATGCTGCTAGGCTGGATTGCAGGCCAAATGGCGTATACCGACCCTGCCATCAAGGCTTACTTGCCAGCTCAAGCGTATTGGTCGTATGTGGCTGCTGCCTGCGGTGCTGCCTTTGTCTATGTAGCTGGGAAAGTGCTACAAAGCCGAAGAACGGCACATAAGGCCGTTTGACGATGTGTTACCGCCGGGTTGTTATTTGGCCTGGTCAGTAGGGAATACAGGCTCGGCGGACTCTGCATATTTGCAACAAAAAGTCAATGCTGCGTGAATAAGTCACTTGTCCAGCTTCATGGTGTCTGTTAACGTCCACAGTTGGAAACCTTTAACTACCCGGGATCAGGCGTTGCGTCCTCGCGGTCAAATAAAAATACACCAAAGAGGGGTATGCGGGCAATGAACACGGCAACAACACAAGGCGCGACAATTGGCCACTTCTTCTAGCGCGCGCGGCATGCGCAGTCAGTTCTGGCGTGCCGACTGGTTTGTTGGCGTTTTGGTCGTTTTGGCCGTCTTCATGCTGCACAGCTTTACCGACTTTTTCGGTACGCTGGAGCGCCGTTATTACGACTACGCCAGCACCAGCACATCTCGCCAGCCGTCTGAACGTATAGCCATCATTGCGATTGACGACCAAAGCATTGCCAACATTGGCCGCTGGCCTTGGCCGCGTGATGTGCAGGCCAATCTGATTGATCAACTGGCTGCGGCAAAAGCCAAAACCATCGTCAACACCACGCTGTTTTTTGAACCGCAAACAGATCGCGGCATGGTTTACATCCGCAAGATGAAAGAGTTGCTGGTTGACCCGGCGCTGGTGCCAAGCGCTACCACCGAGCAGTTGGGTAAAGTCATTGCTGATGCTGAAGTGGCGCTGGACGCCGATGCCAAATTGGCCGCCAGCATGACCAAAGCGGCGAACGTGCTGGTGCCCTCAGTGTTTACAACGGGCATGCCGCAAGGTCGGCCAGACAATCCACTGCCTGTCTATGCACTGAAAAGCGCCGTTGATGAACCAAACGGCTTTTCGGTTCCTGCTCTTCGTGGTCAGCAACCGATTGAAGTCATCGGTGCCGCCGCTGCGGGGATAGGGCACTTGAACCAGTTGCCGGATGTGGATGGCGCCATTCGTCAAGAGCCCTTGTTGATCAACTATTTTGGCAAAGCTGTGCCATCGATGAGCTTGCTGGCAGTGGCCAAAAGCCTGAATCTTGGGCCCGCAGACATCAAGCTGAATGTGGGTGAGTCGGTACAAATCGGCAAGCTGGTGATTAAAACGGACGAGTCCGCCATGATGCTGCCGCAGTTTTATAAGGGCAAAGATGGCAAATCCGCTTTTGCTGTTGATTCGTTTTATGACGTGATCTCCGGCAAAATACCTGCCGCCAAATACGCCGACAAAATCGTCATCATTGGCGGTACGGCAGTCGGCGTAGGCAACTTGTTTCAAACACCTGCCGGGCCGGGATTGTCGGCGGCTGCAACAATGGCGCACATCACCTCCAGCATTTTGAGCGAGCATTTCATCGTGCAGCCGACGTGGGGTATTTGGGCAACGTTTGCTGTTTTGCTGGTGGTCATCGGCTATTTGGTGGCGGGACTGCCGCGCTTGTCCGCTGGCAAGGCGGCCATCGTCACGCTGGCGCTTTTTGTAACGTTGTTGCTGGTTGAGTTTGCATTGTTGGCAACTGCTGCCAAATGGCTTCAGTTGGTTTTCCCAGCTGCGCTATTGGTCATCGGCCATTTGGCTCTGACGACCAAACGATTCCTCATGACCGAAGCAGGCAAGCTGAAATCAGACGAGGAATCCGCTGAAACCAACCGCATGATGGGCTTGGCACATCAAGGCCAAGGCCAGCTCGACATGGCGTTTGACCGTTTTCGGCGGGTGACTTATAGCGATGCGCTGATGGATAACTTGGGCAACCTGGCGCTTGATTTCGAGCGCAAACGCCAGTTCAACAAAGCTGAAGCTGTGTATCAATACATGGCCACGCAGAACAAAGATTACAAAGGTCTAACAGCCAAATTAAGCCGTGCCAAAAATCTGTCCGAAACGGTCATCTTGGGCGGCAGCGGCTCGCACCCAGGTGGCACGATGTTACTGGACGGCGGCGGCGTTGAAAAACCCATGCTCGGCCGTTACCAAGTCGAAAAAGAGTTGGGCAAAGGTGCGATGGGTGTGGTCTATTTGGGGAAAGACCCGAAAATTGGCCGCGTCGTCGCCATCAAAACCATGGCGCTCAGCCAAGAGTTCGAAGGCGAAGAGCTGGACGATGCGCGTGAGAGATTCTTCCGCGAGGCAGAAACAGCGGGTCGTTTGCAGCATCAAAACATCGTCACGATTTTTGATGCGGGTGAGGAGCATGACTTGGCATTCATCGCCATGGAGTTCCTCAAGGGCAAAGACCTTGCTGATGTGTCAAAAACCGGCCAATTGCTGCCTATTCCTAAAGTACTGTCTATCGTTGCCCGGGTGGCTGAGGCTTTGGCTTACGCACACAAACTCAATGTGGTGCACCGTGACATCAAGCCTGCCAACATCATGTATGACCTGGAGACCGACAGTGTCAAAGTGACTGACTTTGGCATTGCAAGAATTACCGATTCAAGTAAAACAAAAACGGGTTTGGTGCTGGGTACGCCAAGTTTTATGTCCCCCGAACAAATCGCGGGTAAAAAAGTGGATGGCCGCTCTGACCTTTACTCGCTGGGCGTGATGCTGTTCCAGATGTTGGCAGGCGTTTTGCCTTTCCGGGGCGACTCGATGGCCGAGCTGATGTACAAGATTGCCAACGAGCCCGCACCCGACATCCGCATCATTCGCGCTGAATTGCCTGAAAAACTGGCAAACATTGTCGCGCTTTCCATCAGCAAAAAGCCTGAAACACGTTATCAGGACGGCGACCAGTTTGCCGCTGATCTGCGCGCCATCATGGGTGACGTTTCAGGTTTTGCAATTGTCGCAAGTGCTGCGCCATTGCCCAGCAGTCAGGGCAGCATGTCTGCAGGCTCTGCCAGCTTTGATAAAACGGTTGTGCACTCGGCTACAGTTTATGAAGCAACGCCGACGATGAAAAACGAAGCAGCGGTTTTTGAAAAAACCACTGTCATCGATTCTCCCGAAAATGGAGTCAAAATTCAAGCATCAGCATCACCCCACAAGTAGCAAGTTAAAAGATGATTTACGAGATATGTACTGACACTGACCCTGGCTTGGCACGGGATAACAACGAGGATGCGGTTGCCTTTGATGCGCAGACCGGGCTTTGCATATTGGCCGATGGCATGGGTGGCTACAACGCGGGTGAAATTGCCAGTGGCATGGCGTGCGCTTTCATCAAGTCTGAAATGAGCCGCTGGCTCTCGCAGGCGGGTTTTCACGCCAACGGCAAGGAAGTTAAACGCGCTATGGAAATTTGCGTTCAAAACGCTAACCATTCCATCTTTAATGCCGCTAACTCAAACCCGCAATACGCAGGCATGGGCACCACGCTTGTTGTGGGTGTATTTCAGGCGGGACGATTGATGCTTGGCCATATTGGCGATTCTCGCTGCTACCGCCTTAGAGGCGGTGAGTTCATTCAAATCACCAAGGACCATTCCCTGCTGCAAGAGCAGATTGATGCAGGCTTGATCACGCCTGAACAGGCGCTGACGTCTGCCAATAAAAATCTTGTCACCCGTGCCCTTGGCGTTGAAGACAGTGTGTTGCTCGATGTGACTGAGCATCGTGTCGATGTGGGCGATGTGTATGTAATGTGTTCGGATGGCCTGTCGGATATGGTCAGGGATCAGCCAATCGCAGATATCATGCTGGGCAATGCAAGTACGGAGCAAAAAGCAGCACAATTGATTGCTGCGGCCAACGCGGGCGGGGGTCGGGATAATATTTCAGTTGTATTGACGTATGCAAAAGAAGCAACCCTCAA
>ENA-OFCX01000115-OFCX01000115.1-metagenomes-genome-assembly--contig:-NODE-115-length-43513-cov-5.027337_pt1 | contig 43513 bp, 46 predicted proteins | sample MGYA00153384_OFCX01 | MGnify analysis MGYA00153384
GCCAAAGATTGGTCAAAAAATCGCGTGGTGTCACGGCCTGACGCCTTGGCGTCATACATCGCCATATCGGCGTTTTTAAGGAGCAGGGAAGGCGTGTCGCCGTCGTGCGGATAAATGGCCACGCCAATCGATGCGGTCACCAGAATTTTTCGACCGTGAACATCAATTGGGCGATGCAGCGTGGTCTGTAATTGCAGGCTGAACTCATGGCAGCTCGCCGCGTTGGGATGGGCGAGGATCACCACAAATTCGTCGCCGCCCAATCGGGCAAGCCATGGTGTTTCGGCGGTCGAGGTGACGCCATGGCAGAATTCCTGCAAACGCTCGGCAACATTTGCCAGCAGTACGTCGCCAACACTGTGGCCAAGAGAATCGTTGATTCGTTTTAACTGATCGAGATCGATGAAAAATACAGAAAACGTACCGTCGAAGCGATATGCTGTGGAAATCAGTTGGCAGAGCTTGTCGTCGAGCTGCGCCCGGTTGGGCAGCCCGGTCAGCACGTCGTGCAGCGCCAAAAAACGAATGCGCTCTTCAGCAGCGCGCCGCTCCGACAAATCGCGCACAATAATTAGCCGTTGTGGTTTGCCATCCCACTGAAAATTGCCGACGTTGTACTCAACCGGCAACGCGCGACCGTCTTTGTGCAGCGCGAAACTTTCGTAGGAAAGTTCGGCACCTGTTGCGATGGCCTGCCGCGACTGAGCGCGTCGAGCCTCAGGCACAAATTCAAGCGTTTGGTGGCCCACCATTTCGTCAAACGCATAGCCCAGCATTTTCAGCAGCGGTGGGTTGACATCAGTGATGGTGCCGTTGACGTGAAAGGCAATGCCTTCGATGCTCGCCTGCATGAACTTGCTGAGCCGCGCGGCGCTTTCGAGGTTTTTAAGCTCGGTGGTTCGATTGGACGTAATGTCACAGACGATAACAAACACGCGATCAGCCATTGGTTCACCCGATGGAATTAGCGCGACTTCGATCCAGTTCACTTGACCGTTGGGCGAGCGTGCCGGACGCGAATAGCGTACCGTTTCATGATCGATCAGGACGCGTTCAAGATGCGGTTTGACGAACTCCGCAGCCTCGGGCCCGATTATTTGCGCAAACGTTTTGCCGACGGCTTGTTGCGGAGTGAACTTGCCAATCGACGCATAGCGCGCGTTGGCATACATGCACCGCTGGGTGGTGAGGTCATAGCAGGCAAGCATCACTGGCACCTCATCGGTGAGCCGTATGAGTTCTTGTAGCGTGATGTGCGGAGGGACGGCTAACACGGGGAGGCAGCAGCGCAAAATACGCGAGGTTCAGAATTTGCTGAAGTCTATCGTGGCGTCGGGCGGCTGGTTATTTGCCTACGCAAATTTTTTTGGGCCGATACGTTCGCTGACGCGCAAATCGCAAAATGCTGCACCGCGATAGAATTCGCCACCCCGCTGGTCAAGCGCGTGGATCGCGATCCGATCCCATACCGCTATGACTTCAAATTGCCACCGCCTAACCCGCAAAAAGCCCGACCATTAACCCGTGCGCTGCAGGCATGCCTCATGTCTGTTAGCCAAGCACCCTGACGCGATTTCCTCACATGAACACTCCGACCTACGCCCGCGGCATCGAAATTAACGCGCCCATCTCTGCAGAATTCGCACAGATTCTGACGCCCGAAGCCATGGTGCTGGTCGCCAAGCTGCACCGTGCGTTTGAGCCACGACGTCACGAATTGTTGGCCGCGCGCGTCGTGCTCGCCAAGCGTTTGGACGCAGGCGAAAAGCTCAACTTTCTTTCTGAGACGAAACACATTCGTGACGATGCGTCATGGAAGATTGCGCCGCTGCCGAAAGCGCTGGAATGTCGTCGCGTGGAAATCACCGGCCCGGTCGACGCCAAAATGGTGATTAACGCGTTCAACTCCGGCGCAGACAGCTACATGACCGATTTTGAAGACTCAAATTCGCCGTCGTGGGACAACCAGATTCAGGGCCAGATCAATCTCGGTAAAGCGATTCGCCGTACGCTGACGTTAGAGCTCAAGGGCAAGACCTACAAGCTCAACGACAGGATCGCGACGTTGCAAGTGCGTCCGCGCGGTTGGCATCTCGAAGAGAAGCACGTGCTCATTGACGGCAAACGTGTTCACGGCGGCATCTTCGACTTCGCGCTGTTCATGTTTCACAACGCGAAAGAGCAGATCTCGCGCGGCTACGGCCCGTTCTTTTATCTGCCGAAATTGGAATCGCACCTCGAAGCACGCCTGTGGAACGACGTGTTCGTGATGACGCAAAACGAACTCGGTTTGCCACAGGGCACCATCAAAGCCACCGTGCTGGTCGAGACGATCAACGCTGCATTTGAGATGGAAGAGATGCTTTACGAATTGCGCGATCACAGCGCGGGTTTAAACGCAGGTCGTTGGGACTATATTTTCTCATGTATCAAAAAATTTAAGCTGGACAAGAGCTTCTGCCTCGCTGATCGTGTCAAGGTGACGATGACCGCACCGTTCATGCGTTCCTACGCGCTGCTGTTGCTGGAGACCTGCCATCGTCGCGGCGCGCCGGCCATCGGCGGCATGAGTGCGCTGATCCCGATCAAGAACGATCCCGAGAAGAATACGATTGCCATGGGCGGCATCATCGCCGACAAAAAACGTGACGCGACAGACGGTTACGACGGCGGCTGGGTCGCGCATCCGGGCCTAGTTGAAGCGTCTATGAAAGAGTTTGTTGATGTGCTCGGCGACAAGCCGAATCAGTGGGAAAAACAGCGTCCTGATGTCAAGGTGACTGCGGCAAATCTGCTCGACTTTAAGCCCGAAGCGCCGATCACCGAAGCCGGTTTGCGTATGAACATTAACGTCGGCATTCACTACCTCGGCGCATGGCTCGCGGGCAATGGTTGTGTGCCAATTCATAACCTGATGGAAGACGCAGCGACTGCCGAAATTTCGCGCTCGCAGGTCTGGCAGTGGATTCGTACTCCGAAGGGCGTGCTTGACGATGGTCGCAAGGTCACCGCTGAGATGGTCAAGTCGATGGTTCCCGAAGAACTTGCGAAGATTAAAGCAGGTGGTTTTGAGGGCAAATTTGACCGCGCTGCGGAGATCTTTACCGAGATGAGCACGCAGGACGCGTTCGAAGAATTCCTGACGCTGCCTTTGTACGAAGAGATTTAGGCGAACGTGTTGCGGTGCAGCATGCCTCGCCGGCAAAAAGTGCACAAATCCAGTGAATGATGAAAAAACGCACCTTAGGGGTGCGTTTTTTGTCGATTAGAGCGAATTGATGGTCGTAAGCTATGGCTTTTCAGGAACTGCCGACCTAAAATCACTGTCTACCGCCAAGAATGAGTGCGCGCAGGAGTGAGTTTGGTGGTCGAAAGATTTCCAAGCAACGTCGCACCAAGTTCGGTATGTCGGCACGGGAGCCATCAAGAGCACGCCCGCCGATAGGATGTATAGATTACACACGGATTGGATTATGGCTAAGAAGTCAACGCCTGTACTGTCACGGGCAAATTTATGGTCACTCGAAGAATACGCAAAACGTCGTCCGACGTTTCGTCCTGAGGTGATCGCGCACAAGAAAAACCGCACAGTGCATCTGGGCAACCACCTCGCGCTTCAATTTGAAGACGAAATGACAGTTCGCTATCAGATTCAGGAAATGCTGCGCGTCGAGGCTGAAGACGACAGCCAAAGCCCGACTGACCGAGAGCGCGACGGCGTGCAAGTCGAGCTTGATGCTTATTTGCCGCTCATTCCGGACGGTAGCAATTTCAAAGCGACCATGATGCTCGAATACACTGACGAGATCGAGCGCAAGCGCCAACTCTCCCAGTTGATCGGCATCGAAGACCGTGTTTGGATTCAAGTGGAAGGTAGCTCCAAGCTGTATTCCATCGCCGACGAAGACATGGATCGCGAGAACGATTACAAGGCGTCTAGCGTGCACTTTCTGCGCTTTGAATTGACCAAAGAGATGAAGGCTGCGCTGAAATACGGCGTTGGTTTGGCCGTTGGCGTGGATCATCCGCGCTACAAAGCGGCTATCAATCCGATTCCGCAAACGGTGCGCAACGCGCTAGTGGCCGATCTGAAGTAGATCGGTTTGGCAACAAAAAAGCGGCTCTTGGGCCGCTTTTTTCATGTACTTTGTGATGTCAGCTTTTTACTGAAACCCTTGAGCAATATGGGCTAAAGTCTATAAAACGTCTAAAGTCAACAAATGCTTCCTTAACGCGCTACACCCAACCAAATCAAGCCTTTCAGCAAAAAGCTGTTAGCGCAGAATAGCGCGCAATGTCTCTTTCACGGCCATGTCACGCCAGCTGGGTTGTTTGCCTCGGAGGAACAAAATCGCGCCGTGTTCTGACCGGACAGGGGCGTGAATCATGCCTCGGGGGGCGAGGTGGTAGGTGCCGGGGCCCACCACCTCTTCGCCGATGATCACGGTGCCCTCAAGCACTACGCACTCTTCGTCAATGGGATGTTTATGCGGCACCAGAAACGCGCCCGGCTCGAGCTTCAACAGATAGCTCATGCTGCTGCCGTCGGCTTCGCGGCGCAGCACTTTCATCTTGATACGCGGGCTGAATTTTTCCCATTCACCGGCCTCGGGGCGTACGGTATTGGCGACTGCGCCGCGCTCAAGGTCGCGCACCCGGGTCATCAGTCGCGACTTCATAAAGCGCTCGGCCATCGGGTCGAGCGGGGCGTCACGCACGGCCTCGGCCATGACGGCCTCGACATAGGTGACGTTGGCGGCAAAGTCCAGATCGCCGTCCATCGATAAATTGTTATTCATTGGTGCGCTTCCATCGCTTCAAGTTGGACGCGCAATTGCGCAAAGGCGCGGTGCATCAGCGTTTTAACCGACCCCAACGGCATGTGCCAGTGATCGGCAATTTCTTGGTGTGTCAGGCCCTTGAAAAAAGCGAGGCTGACGCATTGACGCTCTTTCGGAGCGAGCTTTAGCAGTGCAGCATGAACCGCGTTTCCAGTTTCAAATTGCGCGATCAATTGCTCGGGCTCGGCCATCAAACTCGCTTCGTGCGAGCGAAACTCATCGGGGTCTTCCACGCAGTCGGCAATGTCTGCGCGGCGCATCGCGTCCAATGCGCGCGACCGACAAATGATTAACAGCCACGTGATCACTTTACCGCGCGTCGCATCAAAACGCGTGGCCTCGCGCCACGCCTGAAACAGCGTGTCTTCGGTCACCTCTTCAGCTAACCCAACGTCGCGCACAATGCGCAGCGAAAAAGAATGCAGGCGCTTGGCCGTCATGTCGAAAAGTTCCGACAAGGCCGACTCATCTTTCTGAGCCATGCGTGCCACCAGTGCTGACAGTTTGCGATCACGCTCAATCAACGCTGCGGATGTGCTAGGCGTTGTGGTGCTTACCATATCAGCAGGCCGCGGCGCAGGTTTCACCTCGCGCGGCGCAAAAATTCCAGAATCAACCATGACAGTATGGTAGCCCGAGAAGACGCCAGCTGACGATAGGGAAAGGGTTTGCATGTGCATAATTGATCCTGATTCACCTGTCGTTACGCGTTGTCTAGCCAAGCGGTTTTACAGATGGAGCAATTGTCTTAGCGTCGCCAGCGAATCGGCCTCGGATGCAGGTTTATCTCGCCGCCAGCGCACTATTCGTGGGAAGCGCACCGCAATGCCGCTTTTGTGGCGCGTGCTCACGTTGATGGCTTCGAACCCCAGCTCAAACACTAACGCCGGCGTGACCGAGCGCACTGGGCCGAAGCGCTCAAGCGTGTGCTTTCGAATCCAAGCGTCCACTTCACGCAATTCCGCATCCGTTAAACCAGAATACGCTTTGGCAAATGGCACCAGCGTGCGCTCGCCGGACACAGACGGCTCCGACCACACCGCAAAGGTGAAATCGGTGTACAAACCGGCGCGCCGACCGTGGCCCGCCTGCGCATAAATCATCACGCCGTCGACGGTCAATGGCGCGAGTTTCCACTTCCACCAATCACCGCTGATTCGGCCCACGCCGTACGGGCTGTCGAGGCGTTTCAACATCAGTCCCTCGGCGCGTTGCCCGCGCGCCTGGAGGCGCGTTTCGGCAAGTGTTGTCCATGAGGATGTCGCAAGCGTGGGAGAGAGTTTTATGCCGGTAAAGGGCGACTCAGCATGACCCGTTTGCCCTGAGCGGAGCGTTGGGTTTGACCCGTCTGTCCTCGGCGCTTCAAACCCAACGCTCCGCTCAGGGCGAACGGTTATGTTCAACAACGTTTCGAGTTGCTGCCTGCGTGCGGACAACGGCTGCGCGCGCAGGTCATCGCCGCTGATTTCGAGCATGTCATAGGCTATCAACTGCACCGGAAATTCGGCCTGCATCTTGGCCGACGGCTTCTTGCGACCGAGTCGGTTTTGGAGCGAAGCGAACGGTTCCGGCGTGATTGCATCGCGCTTCCAAACGATCAATTCGCCATCGAGCACCGTGCCATCGGGCAGTTGCATCGCGTTGGCCAGCACGTCAGGAAACGCCTCATCCACCAGTTCTTCGCCGCGCGACCAAATGGCCGCCTTGCCTTCACGCTTAACCACCTGCGCGCGAATGCCGTCCCATTTCCATTCAGCTTGCCACAGCGTTGCTTCGCTCAATTCGTTCGCCGGATCGTTAACGGCATAAGCCAGCAAGAACGGATACGGTCGCAGGTCGCCGCCGGACGGCGTCTCGGCGATTTGTTCAAAAAACTGCGCCGTCGGCAGCCAATTGCCCATGAGCCGCTGCGTCACGACGTTGGAATCGAGGTTGCGCGCTTGCGCCAGCGCCTTGAGCGTGAGTGCTTTCGAAACGCCAACGCGCAGCGCGCCGGTCATCAACTTGGTAATCAAAAACCGCTCGGGGCGCGGCACGCTGGCCCAGTATTGGGGCAGCAGAGCACGCTGACGCTCGGGTGACTCGGTGGCCAGTGGAGTCAGTCTTCGCGTGACCCAGACGGGGAGCGTTGCGTCATCAAACGGCGTATTGCCAGCGCGATCCATCACCAGCAATGAAATGGTCTCGGCGAGATCGCCGACCACCTCATACGACGATTCAAACAGCCACGGCTGCAATCCGCTGGTGGCAATCGCCGCCTCGCGTAACGTGCCCGATTTGACGGTGCGCTTGAGTTTGTTACCGATCAAAAAGTACGTCGCCCACGCGGCGGACTCGGCGTCCGCCTGCTCAAAAAAAAGCTTGAGCGCAGCAAGCTTGTCGTTGGTTTTTGTTGAGGTGTCAAGCGCCTCATACAGGGCAGCAAACGCGCGCACAACAGCGGGTTAAAAATTGACGCGCTGCGTCGGGCCGTTCGCGGGCGTAAGTTCCAGCGAGCCGCTGGCTTTGTTGCTCACGAGCGAGAGTTTTCCGCCGAGGCGCGCGTTGCCGCCGCGATTACTGATGGCGCAGGTTGAGCTTGCGTTTTCAGCAGACGGCACGCATTCGACGGTCAACTCGCCGAGCGATGTTTCGGTATTTCCGAAGCGATACGTAGTGTCGCTTGCTCGCAGATTGCCGGCGACAAATAAGGTGCTGCGTGATGCCGTGACTTCAGAGAAATTGGCGACGACGTTAGGAGACGCTACGGTGGCGGCTCCTGCTGCTGTTACCTGAATCGGCAGCGATGCAGAGACGCGTTCTGCAACGAGTTTGTTGGCGAAAGCATCAAGGGTGACCAGCGCGCTCAACGATTCGCTGAGTTCGCAACGCACGCCCAGCGGTGCGAGCGATGGACGACATTGCCACGCAACAGACAATGAGGGCGGCACACCCGTGACGCTGAACGACGCACTGCCGCGCCAGATCGTTCCAGCGGCGTGATGTAGCTGCACCACGCGCGAAGTTTCAGGCGGCAGTACCCCTGCGACCAGCGATGCAGGCGCTCGCCAAATCGCAACGATCAATGCGACGCCGATCAGCCCGAGCGCAATGAAAATTCGCTTCACGGCGCACGCTCTGCATTGACCAGAAAACTAGTGCCGCTACGCGTGATCTTGACCTGCGCTACTTTGATTTGTGCGGCGTCGAGGGCGCGCAGACTGGAGCGCAAGTCGCTTGCTGAATCAGCCTGCCAAGCAAGATCGGCGTTGGCGGCAGCCGCCTTGATGTTGAATCGACCGTACACCGCCTCGGCATTGGCTTGCATCGGGAGCGGTGCAACGTTTGACTGCCATGATGAGGCAATCGCCGCATCGCGAGCGCGTTCCGATGCGCGCTCACTTGTAGCAATCAACGTGAGCGTTACGGCCATGCAGCATATGATCACAGCGACGTACGCAGCGCGGCGAAGCAGCGGTGGATTGGCCGTGAGCGAGGTAAATTTATTCATCATGCGCAGCACGGTTCGATGGCTTTGTAGGAGCGGCGCAAGCCGCGATCAGCGCGTTCCGCCGTATCGCGGCTTGCGCCGCTCCTACAAGGGCGCGCATTGGACGAAAATTCATCACGGCAACTGCACCCGAATACGCGGACTCGGCGCACCCGTCGATTGCACCGCCAAACCGTTTGCTTCCATCGCTCGCACGGCGCGCTTAAGCGCCTGTGCATCAAGCGCATTCGGCAACGCTAACACCCATGCGCCGCTCGCGTAGGTCGCGCTCTGCGTCTGCGTGACCACGTCGGGTGCGATGGTGCCGATGCGATCCAGCAGCGCACCGGCGGTGGCGTGGCTTGCTTTGTTGCCCGTCGCTGGCGAGGTGTCAGGTGCCGGTGCATTGGTGTATTGAAGCCCGGCTAACGCCACACAGGCAACGCCCGCAAACGCAGCAAACTGCAACGCACGATCAAGCGGGGTTGTGGGCACCGACACGCGAGCGCGCGGCGGTGCAACCAGCGGCACGGGAGCTGTGATGGGAAGTTCGCCGTCCATCATCGCAACCCCGCTGGCCGCTGTCCACCAGGCCAGTCGTTCATCGCTGATGAGCGAGCGGTCGCGGTTGACCAACACGCAGTGCGGCTTTTTGTCCGCGTCTATGGCTGCCAACGTCGCGGTAACGACTGACGGCAATTCGTCGTGGGAACCCGCAAAGTCAACCGTCGCCGCGCCGCGTTCGCCGACGATAAAGCCCAACGGCGCGTCGACCCAGTACGCCTTGCCGGGTTGCATTGCCGCGAGCAAATAGGTTGCAATATTTACTTCGGAATCAACAGGTTTAGTGCAGAACGCTACGTTCGCCCTATCGACGCATTGCGCCACTGCGTTCACCGCAAGCCGCAACTTCGAGGGCTCAATGCTTAACTCGCGGCGCAGTGCTAAAGCCGCTGCTTGCAATTGCTCCGAGGGCTTAAGTGCTGCAAAACCGTTGATGCGCAGTTGTGCAAGTCCTAGCTCGGGCGGCGTAAGGAGTGCGGGGTTCAAAGGTCGAGAAGGTGTCACAACAGCGGTTAGCCTAAGCGTTAGAAATGAGGCGCGAAATTACTACAGGCCGAGCGCTGAGCGGTCGCGCAATCTGTAACTGTACGCGATGGGCGGCGCGCTCAAAGCGAATGACCGCCTCGACCGCGAAGTATTGACTGCTGGCGCTGAACACCCCTTCGAGCGGAGGTTGTCCGAGCAGCGTCGCCAAATCGCCACCTGTGGAAAAAGGTTGCTGAGCGCGACGAAGTAGCGCTTTGTCGATGGCGTCCGCGCTTGCCGCCGGGAACGCGGTTGCAATCAGCGCGCGGGACGCCGTGTTTGCGTTGATCGGGCTAGCGTCAGGCAACACGACCATCGTTGCTGCCAAATTGCGTACCAAGACATCGGTGAATCCGGGCACGTCCAGCAGGTCAGCAAAGCGCATGAGCGGTACGTTGCGCAAAGCGCCGCCATAGCGCTGGCGCTCGCTTTGGCCGTCATCGGTGAGTTCGTCGCGATCAATCGCATCGGCCAACGTGTCGACCAGATTGATCGGCACGCCTACCTGCGTGAACAAGGCTTTGGCCAGCGCGATATTGGCTGCGCTTTTCACGCCGCGCGGTGCCACATTATTTAGATTGAAACGCGATTGCAGATCAGTGATTCGTCCCTCAATCGTTCCGCCCTCGACGGGTGTTTCTGGCAGCGACGTCGCCCACAATTCGCCGTAATGATCGATGGGGCCGAGCCGTAGATCAGCGGCCAGCACGGTGATTGCCCATGAAGATGCCGCGTCAGCTAGCGTGTAGCTCGCTTGCGTATCTCTCGCCCGATATTCGCGCTCCATCCAGCCCGAAAGCGGCACGATCATCTGCACTGCGACCGCTGCGCCGAGCGCGGTGAGCAGCATGGCAATGACCAGCGCTGCGCCTTTTGATGGACGAAGCTTTTTGTTCATCGCAACGCGAACAAGCGTTCGACTGGCGCAGTGGCACCGATCGGCAGCATGGTGATGCGCAACGCGCGTGGATAGGCTTTGGCAATGGGCTCGAAGGTGATGCCATCCATGCTGTAGGCGACGGTTAACGACTGCACTTCGGCGAGCGGGGCTCGGTCGCTGCCAGACTCTCGAACCACGTCGATACTTGGAAAGTCGTTGGCTCCCATTGGCGCGGCGGACACCGCGAGGCGATAGCGGACGGTTCGCACTTCAATGCCGCCGTCCAGCGAGGGTTGCAACACAGTGATGGCGTCGCCGTTGCCACTAAATTCGGAGATGGACGCACGGCGCAAGTCTGCCTCCAGCGTTACAAAAAAATCGTCGATCCGTTGCCACTGAGCGGCCTCACTCACTACGCGATCACGGGACGATTGCAGGGCATCCACGGCGCGCCAACCGGTCAGCGTCATGAGTGACGCAATCGCTAGAGCAATAAGGATTTCGACCAGCGTCATGCCGCGCGATTGACGGATCATGGGCGCGCCGAAAAGCCAACGGCGGTGGCCAATATCTGACCGTCACCCGCCGAGCGAGCGACGGTGACCTCTACCCTTGAAAAGATGGGGCTGGGCGTGGCCGCTACTCTGGCCGTGGCAGTGAACTCGATGCCCGACTGCTGGGCTTGCTGCGAGAAAATGCTTCCTGCCTGCGCCTGTTGTGGTCGCAGCCGAATCTCGGCCAAAGTGTTGTGCGCCACCCAGCGTGCCAGCGTTCGGTCACGCAGGATGCCTTGATCGTTGGTCGCAACCAGCGCCGCGCGTGAGGCGGCGATGAGGCCGGTGGCGAGGATGGCGGTGGCCACCAATACCTCGATCAGGCTGAAGCCGAACGGTCTTTTAGGAGCGGCCTTGGCCGCGATCACCTTGCCTCTTAGGGAAACGTCAATCGTGGGCAAGGCCGCTCCTACCACTCGATCCGAAGCTAAAGATTCCACGACCCGATATCCGCGCCTTCGCCTTCACCGCCTGTTTTGCCGTCTGCACCGAAGCTGTACACATCAATGTCGCCACGCAGCCCCGGATTGGCAAACTGGTAAGGATTACCCCACGGATCATTGGGTAAACGCGGAAGGTAGCCGCCAGTGCGCCAGTTGTTGGGCAGCGGCGCGATGGCGGGTTTTTCGACCAGCGCCTTCAAGCCTTGGTCACCCGATGGGAATCGCGAGTTATCCAGTTTGTACATGGTCAAGGTTTGCACCAATGTGGCCACATCCTGCTTCGCTGCAGACACTTTCGCGTCGTTCAGACGCCCGATCACGTTGGGCGCGATGATCGCGGCGAGGATGCCGATGATGACCACCGCAATCATCAATTCAATCAGCGTAAAGCCGCGCACGGACTTGGACGGACGGATAGCGGTGTGATTGGCGGTCAACATAGGCAAAATTATAGGATTCCAATTTGAACGGCAAGTTCTACCACGCATTGATGAAGAAGCTTTTTGTGCTGTTGCTTGGCGTCGCGCTGTTTGCCGCTGGGGCGTGGTACGCGTTGCCGTTGTGGCCTGCGACTATTGCTGCGGGCGGCGTCAGCATCAGCGTGCGACAGGGCAGTTCGCTGTCGCGATTGGCCAATGACCTTGAGCGGGCTGAGGTCGCGCCCGCGCTGGTGGTGCAGGCGGTAGCGCGGATTCGCGGCAGCGCGAGGAAGCTCCGGGCGGGCGAATACTTGTTTGAAGCGCCGCAGTCGGTGGGCGACGTGTTGAGCGCCATAGAATCAGGCAACGCCAAGCAATTGGCGGTTACTGTGGTTGAGGGCTCGCGATTGTCTGATCTGTACGCTCAATTGCAACCCGTTTCCGCGCTTGAAGGCGCGGCCACGTTCGCTGCGGGCTCGGTGCCTGAGCGGGCTAAGTTGCGCGAAATGCTGCCCGCCGAGGTGAGCGAATTGGAAGGTTATTTTTTTCCCGATACGTACTTCGTTGCGCCGGGTAGTTCGGCAGCATCGCTGTTGAAGTTGATGCATAAGCGGATGAAGCAGGAACTGAATAAAGCGTGGGAGCAGCGCTCGCCGGACACGCCGCTTAAGTCGCCGTACGAGGCGCTGATTTTGGCGTCGATTATTGAGAAGGAGACCGGGCGTGAGGCGGATCGTCCGCTGGTAGGCTCGGTGTTTGTCAATCGTCTGCGTGTCGGCATGCGTTTGCAGACGGATCCGACGGTGATTTACGGGTTGGGTGCAACGTTTGACGGCAATCTGCGCAAGGTCGATTTGCAAACCGACACGCCGTACAACACGTATACGCGAAACGGCTTGCCGCCCTCGCCAATCTCGCTGCCCGGGCGTGCGTCACTGCGGGCAGCGGTGGCGCCACCCGCAAGCGAGTTTTTGTACTTCGTGGCGCGTGGGGATGGCGGCAGCGAGTTTTCGCGTAACCTCGCAGAACATAATCGCGCGGTCGCAAAATATCAGTTGGGTCGGTAATGGCGGGCACGATCAGTAAGCGGGGAAAATTTATTACGTTTGAAGGCATCGACGGAGCGGGTAAGAGCACGCATATCAAGTCGGTCCAAGCCTTCCTGTTGGCTCGCGGAAAAACCGTGCTGACGACGCGCGAGCCGGGTGGCACCGAGTTGGGCGAGGCGGTTCGCGGCTTGTTTCTAGGCCGTTCGATGAGCCCGCATACGGAGGTTCTGCTGGTGTTTGCGGCGCGTCGTGAGCATCTTGAAAAGGTTGTCTGGCCCGCGCTCGAACGCGGTGACTGGGTGCTCTGTGATCGCTTCACCGATGCTACGTTTGCCTATCAGGGCGGTGGCCGCGAGCTTGGATTTGAGCGCATCGAGTCGCTAGCTAAATGGGTGCATCCGGATTTCACACCGGACCTGACATTATTGTTTGATCTTTCGCCAGATGCGGCACATGACCGCATCGCACGGCGCGGAGAGTTGGATCGAATCGAGTCTGAAGCTTCTGAATTTCATCGCCACGTGCGCGACGCGTATCTGCGACGCGCGCAAGATGAGCCTGAGCGCATCAAAGTGTTGTCCAGCGAGCAATCTAGAGACACAGTGCGTTCGCGCGTGCTCGTTTGCGCGCTGCAGCTGCTGGCGGGCGAGGCGTAAGCGATGGATTTCGCGCCACTTCCCTGGCACACAGCATGGTTGGCAAAGGCGCGCTCGCTGACGGCTGAGCATCATCATGCCTGGTTAGTCGTGGGTCGAACGGGCGACGGTGTGGGACACGCGGCGTCCGCGTTGGCGGCGTCTTTGTTGTGCCATCAGCCGCGCGATTCTGTGGCGTGTGGTCAATGTCCAAGCTGCCGGTGGCTGGCGGGCGATGTGCATCCGGATTTCAGAAAACTTGCGCCCGATTTAGGAGACGGTGAGACGGTCAAACTGCCAACGATCAAGGTGGACGCCGTGCGCGAAGCGCTCGAATTCATGCAGCTAACTTCCGCAGGCGAGCAGGGCCGTGTGCTGTTGGTCGATCCGGCGACTGCGCTGCCAAGAGAAAGTGCCAACGCGTTGCTGAAAGCGCTTGAAGAGCCGCCGCCAAACACGCGCTGGCTGCTGGTTGCCGCGCAGCCGGAGCGGCTATTGCCAACGATTCGTAGCCGCGCATTGAAGATTGCCGTGTCTGGCCCACCTCAAGCGCAGGCGTTGGCGTGGCTGCGCGAGCACGGTGTCAGTTCCCCGGAAACACTGTTGCTGCAATCACGCGGCGAGCCGCTGTCTGCGCTGGCGGCGTCGCAATCCGAACGCGGCAGCGCTCACGAAGAGTTCGTTCGCGATTTGTTGCGTCCCGGCCAGTTGCCGACGCTCAAATGGGGCGCTTGGGTTGAAGCGGGGCCGAAGGCGGAGCGGCGTGAGCGGTTCGCTGCGTTGTTGCGCGCGTTACTTGACTGGACGTCCGACTGGGCGCGCGTTCGCTCGCAACTGGTTCCTCGTGTTTTCGTTACCGAGCGCGCGGGCTTATTGGCGCTGGGCCCGGGCTTACCGTTGTCCGAGGCGCTCCGCTATCATCGGGCTTTGCTACACAAACGCAATCTGCCGGACACCACGTTGTCGGCACGATTGCAGTTTGAGTCACTACTGCTCGATTATCGAGCGCTATTTTCACGCTGACGTGAAATAAAAAGGTAAATCGGCTTTGCATCATGAGTGATTCCGACGGTTTGGATACTCCACCAGGAATGGGCCACACGGGCACACAGCGCGGTGCCGCTCTGGGAATGCGTTCGGGCGTGTTGTCACTCAACATTCGTGAGCGCACGGCGCTTTATGCGGCCTACATTCCGTGGATTGAAGGCGGCGGCATTTTCATCCCGACCACGCGCGGCTACAAACTCACTGATGAAGTGTTCATGCTGCTGACGCTGATGGACGACCCGAACCGCATTGCAGTGCAGGGCAAAGTGGTGTGGATTACGCCGCCCGGTATTCAAGGCGCACGAGCGCAGGGCATCGGCGTGCAGTTCACGAAGGACGACACCGGGCGTGCGGCCAAAGGCCGTATCGAGGGCATTCTCGGCGCGCTGCTCGCGTCATCGCGGCCCACCCATACGATGTAGTTTTGGCTCGACAGCCAACTTTTACTATTTGCGCCTGTGTTTGTAGATTCCCACTGTCACATTAATTTTCCAGATTTCGCTCCAGACTCCGATGAGGTCGTCGCGCGCATGGCGACAGCCAGTGTGACGCATGCGATGTGCATCAGCGTGACGTACCCCGAGTGGCCTTCGGTCGTTGCCTTGGCTGAACGGCACGCCAATATTTACGCCACGGCGGGCGTTCATCCTGATTACGAAGACATAGAAGAGCCTACCGTGGCTTCACTTCTAGAGCGCGCGCAGCATCCCAAAGTGCAAGCCATTGGCGAAACCGGGCTTGACTATTACCGCTTGAAGGGCGATTTGGCGTGGCAGCGTGAGCGCTTTCGCACCCATATTCGTGCGGCGCGTGAATGCGGCAAACCACTGGTGATTCACACCCGGAGTGCTTCTGAGGACACGTTGCGCATCATGCGCGAGGAGCGTGCGGAGGAGGTGGGTGGCGTGATGCACTGCTTCACCGAAACGTGGGATGTGGCCAGCGCGTCCATCGACATGGGTTTTCACATCTCGTTCTCTGGCATCGTGAGTTTCAAAACCGCAGCCGACTTACGTGAAGTCGCAAAGCGAGTCCCCATGGATCGCATGCTGATTGAGACCGATTCGCCGTACCTGGCGCCGGTGCCGTATCGCGGGCGGCGCAACGAGCCGTCGTATGTCCCGCATGTGGCTGCCGCGATTGCGGCCGTTCGCGAGACCGATGCGGAAACGATTGGCCGCGTGACCGGTCACAACTTCTTCACCTTGTTTCGAGTGGCCCCATGATTTCTTACTCCCGACCTGCGCTTGCCGCCTTCATCGCGCTTGTCGTGACAGTCCATGCCGCGCCGACATTCGCGCAGAAGGCGACCGATCTGATGAAGATGATCGAAATCGAACGTCCTGCCGAAGTGCGGGCGCAACTGCGTCGTGGCGTGTCACCGGATTCAATGGATGAGCGGGGCGACAGCGCATTGGTCGTGGCCTCGCGCTCCGGCCAACTAGAAGTCGCGCAAATCCTGGTTGACGGCGGAGCGAAGGTCAATCTGCGCAACAAGTGGGGCGACACCGCGTTAATGGTCGCCGCGCTGAATGGCCGCGACCAGATTGTGCGCTACCTGCGTGGTAGAGGCGGAGACGTGAACAACGTCGGTTGGACCGCGTTGCATTACGCGGCGGTCAATGGCCACGCCGACGTTGCTAAATATCTGCTCGATCAAGGCGCGAATCCCCTAGCTTCATCACCCAATGGCGTCACGCCATTGATGATGGCGGCACGGGAAAACAAGACCGAAGTGGTCAAGGTGCTGTTGGAGTACGGCGCTGACATCACTCAAAAGAACGACAAAGGCGAGACGGCCTACGACTGGGCCATGCGCGAAGAGCACAAGGCGGCGATTGATTTGCTGAAAAACGCCCGTTAGCGTGGTGCCGCCGACGGCTCCGTCAGCCTATTAAAAGTTCGGCGTCGTTCGCGGCAGCAATGCCGAAGCGTCGTCGGTCGGTGCAAGCGTTGGCGCCGCAAACGGCGCATTCGGTAGCGTCAGTTCGGCTGGCAGCTTTGTTGTCGCCGCATTGGCCGTTGACATAAGTGCACTGATGTCAGGCATACCGCCGACGATCCGCCGCGCCCCGTTAAACGCTTTTTGCCAATAAGCGTTGTCCAAGCTCACCACCTGAACGGCACCGCCCGCACTCGGCGCGTGGATAAAACGGTTATCGCCGATATACAGGCCGACGTGTGAAAACTGAAAGCGACGCGTGTTGAAAAACACCAAATCGCCGGGTTGCAGTTTGTCTTTGCTGACCGATTGGCCGACACGAGCTTGCTCGCGCGCGCTGCGTGGCAGCGATAGTCCCGTTGCTTGCTGGAACACGTAACGAATGAGGCCACTGCAATCGAGCCCTTGATCCGGCGTGTTGCCGCCAAATCGGTAATCCACGCCAATCAATGACAGCGCATAGGTCGTAATTTCAGACGCTGTGTCTTTCGCCTTGCCGCCGAAATCGCGCAGGCTTTTCTCGGCACGCATCATCGGCGTTGCGTCGTCCTTGGCGTTATCTTTCGGCGCAGCGGTGGCCGGAAACGCCAGCGCCGCACACATTACGACTGTCGCAAAGCCGAGCGCGAGACGACTCGGCGAACCGGAGTTTGACGGTGGAGCAAAAAGCATTTTTGGCCGCATCTCGGGAGTTTAGTCGATGCACAGCAAAGGTGCAAAGTCTGGCGGAACGAACCGTCTGGCTGCGTTAACATTCAGAGTTAGCTTAAGCCCTTCGTTTCTATTCATGACCCACACCCGTGCTACTCCAACTCAAGGCAGTTTAGTTGCCATCGTGACGCCCATGCAGGCGGACGGTAGTCTTGATTTGGCGGCACTTAAACGTCTAATCGACTGGCACGTTGAGTCCGGAACTGCGGCTATTGTGATTGTCGGCACCACCGGCGAATCGCCGACGGTGGACGTTGATGAGCATGCACTGCTGATTAAGACTACGGTCGATCACACGGCAGGTCGCATCAAGGTGATTGCCGGTACGGGTGCCAATTCGACACAAGAAGCGATCAACCTGAGTCGTTACGCCAAAAGCGTAGGCGCGGACGCGTCGTTGTCGGTGGTGCCTTATTACAACAAGCCGACGCAAGAGGGGTTGTATCAGCACTTCAAGGCGATTGCCGAAGCCGTTGACTTGCCGATGATTTTGTACAACGTGCCGGGTCGTACCGTGGCCGATATGGCAACCGACACGACGTTGCGTCTGGTGGACATCCCCGGCATTGTGGGCATCAAGGATGCGACCGGTGACATCGCACGTGGCAGTCTTTTGATTCGCAAATTGCGGAACGTGCGGCCAACATTCGCGGTCTACAGCGGCAACGATGATTCGGCCCTAGCGTTGTTGGCGATGGGCAGTGATGGCGTGATTTCTGTGACGGCTAACGTGGCACCGAAAGCAGTCGCGGATATGTGCCAGTTCGCGCTGGCGGGTGACTTTACCAAGGCTCGTGCGATCAACGATCAATTGCTGCCACTGCATTTCGATTTATTTGTTGAAGCTAATCCCATTCCGGTGAAATGGGTGCTCGCTCGTATGGGGCGCTGCGGTGCCAGAGCGCGCTTGCCGATGACGCCGCTGTCGCCAAAATTTGAACCCGTGTTGCTGCAGGCTATGCAACACGCGGCGCTGCTCTAAAACTATTTTCAGGATCAGAACCCCGGTATGAAACCATTTAGAAAATCCGCACTGGCTGCTGTGGTGATCGCCGCAACAGCGCTCACCGGCTGCAGCACGCTACAAGAGTTGAGCCCGTTTGAGTCAAAACGAGTGGAATATAAGGCCGCGCAATCGGGCCCGTCGCTCGAGATCCCACCGGACCTAACGCCACCTAAGTTTGATGATCGATACAAGGCAGGCACGGCCACCTTGTCGGGCGTTAACGCAGCCAACCGCTCGGCGGTGTTGTCAGGCGCGGGCGGCGTGTTGCCTGCGGTATCCGGCATGCGCATTGAACGCGCAGGCACCGAGCGATGGTTGGTGGTGCCGGGTACTGCCGAGGCGAATTTTCCGCGCATTCGCGAGTTTTGGTCGACCATGAACATGAACCTCGTGCTGGACGATTCGCGCATCGGACTCATGGAAACCGATTGGCAAGAAAACCGCGCGCGCATCCAGCAAGACATCGTTCGCCGCACCATCGGCAAGGTGTTCGACAATTTGTATTCGAGCGGCACTCGTGACAAATACCGCACCCGCATCGAGCGGGGCGTGAACAGCACCACTGAGATTTACGTCAGCCATCGTGGCCTTGAAGAGCAAAACGTAGGCAGCACCGCGTCCCCCGTGTTCCGCTGGGAATTCCGCAAGCCTGAGCCTGAATACGAAGCCGAGATCTTGAATCGTATGATGCAGTACCTCGGCGCGCCGCGCGAAGAAGCGTCGCAAATCGTCAAGGCGGCGCTCGCACCTGCGCCCGTTGCAGCGCGTGTCAATCAGGCCGAAATCGTCAAGTCGGGCAATGTCAGTTCGTTGTCCATGAATGACAGCTTTGATCGCTCATGGCGTCGCGTCGGGCTGGCGTTGGATCGGGTCGGCTTTACCGTGGTTGATCGTGATCGCACAGCAGGCACGTACTTCGTTCGCTACGCTGACCCTGAGGTGATGGCCAAAAACGAACCCGGTATTCTCGACAAATTGAAGTTCTGGAACACTGGCAACAAGGATGTGGTCGAGCAGTATCGCATCACGGTGAAAGAGACTGGCGGTAAAACAGCCGTTGCCGTGCTCGATAAGTCCGGAACGGCGGATTCGACGCCGGTCGGAACGCGCATCGTCACCTTGCTCTACGAGCAACTGCGCTAGCCAAGCCCTAAGCCGTGCGCTTCGCGAGTCTGGGAAGCGGCAGTGAAGGCAACGCGCTCGTCGTTCAGGCGGGTGCGAGCACTGTCATGATTGACTGTGGTTTCGGCATCAACGAAACCATCAGTCGTTGCGCTCGTCTCGGCCTTTCACCGGAGGCTATCGACGCCATTGTTATCACCCACGAACACGGCGACCATGTGGGTGGTGCGCCGCGTTTTGCGCGGCGATTCAAAATTCCAGTGTGGCTTACCTTTGGCACGCTCTCGGCAACCGAATCGCGCTGGGACAGCTGCACGCTGCGTGGGTTTGATTCACATGATGCGTTCGTTATTGGCGAACTGGAAGTGCAACCCTTTCCGGTGCCACACGATGCGCGCGAACCGGCGCAGATGACGGTCAACGACGGCGTCCGCAAGCTTGGTGTGCTAACCGACGTCGGCGAGACCACCGCGCACATTGAGGCGTCGCTTGCCGACTGTGATGCGCTGTTTCTGGAGGCTAATCATTGCGAAGACCTGCTCGCGCAGTCGGCGTATCCGCCCAGCCTGAAGGCACGGATTTCTGGGCGCTACGGCCATTTGTCGAACCGTGCGTCGGCCGATTTGCTGACGCGGATTGCGGGGGATCGGCTGCAACGCGTCGTCGCCGCGCACTTGAGTCGACAGAACAATCGCGCTGATTTGGCGCAAACCGCGTTTGCCACGGCGTTAGGTGGCGCGCTGGACGATATTTTTATTGCGTCGCAAGATGAGGGAATTGGCTGGGTTACGCTGGTTTGATGGTGCTTTGTAGGAGCGTCAGGAGCCGCGAAACGCGTCACACGATGGCTACCTTTTCGCAGCTTTCGCCGCTCCTACGGGATACAGCTTTTCTGTGTAACCTTTTATTGATATGGGCTAGCTCCCATTTTAAGCGTAAGTCGATATTTGATACTTATTTGATACGGCCCTAAGTAAAACGCCATTTCAGCCAAAAGCTATATTCAATTCTCATGAGACGAGATCATCCCGCCGCCGTCCTGTTCGACATGGACGGGTTGCTGATCGATAGCGAACGGATCGCCCAGGAGGTCACTCGCGAAGCCTCGGTGCATTTGGGGCTTGCGCTGCCTGAACCGGTCGCACTGCGCATGATTGGGCTCGGTCGTGATGCGTTGCAACGCATGTTGGCTGCCGCGTTAGGGCGTGATTTCCCGTTTGCGGCGTTTCAGGCGGAATGGGAAGTGCGCTACCACGCGCGCATCGCCAAAGGGGTGCCGGTTAAAGCGGGTGTGGCCGAAGCGCTGGCGACGCTGGCGGCTGCCGGATTGCCCTGCGCTGTAGCGACGTCCACCCACACCCATTTCGCGCGCTACAAGCTGAAACAGGCGGGTTTGCTTGCGCATTTTGCTGTGGTTGTTGGACGCGACGCCGTGCCGCACGGCAAACCCGCACCTGACTTGTATTTGTCTGCGGCCAAGCAGTTGGGCATTCCCACCCACCGGTGCTGGGCGTTTGAAGATTCGCTGCCCGGGCTGACGGCGGCGGTCGCTTCAGGCGCACGGACGCATTGGGTGCCCGATTTGGCAGCGATTGCCGCGCATGAATTGCCGGACGGTGTAGAAACGGTGGCCTCGTTGCATGAGGTTTGTCGCTGGGTCGCCCACGGCTAACGGTCGCTCCTACAAGACGCCGTTCGTGCAAAAGCAATCCGTTAGCTCAGACCAGCGTATGCTGCACTGATCCCAACAATCAGGAATGTGACCATGACGCTCTGCCCCATTTCCCTTGCCGTCGGCTGCAAAAAATGCGCTGTGTTTTCCGTCTGTCCGGTCAAAGGCGTGATTGGTGACTACAAACCGGGAGATAAAGCCCCCGAGAAAAAGTCGGCGCACACCAAGAAATAGCGCGATACGCGCGCAACAAATCGCGTGCGATTGGTAAATTTTTTCCGGCGCGTCAGCACAAAGCGTTCTCAATTTAGGAGTCCAACATGCTTCGACCGCAGCCTTTCGTCGCGGCGTCGTTAGGCGCGCTGGTGTCGGTCACCTTCAGTAACGGCGCGCACGACGAGTGGAATATTTTCCGGCAGCTCAACGAGCGTCGGCGCGCGGATGCGAAGTACGGCGTAGCTAATCAGATCCCAATGATGTTTGACGGCACGAGCGTAGCCCCTGCGGCGACCGGGCAAGCCATTGCAGCGGGCGTGAGTGGCGCGTGCAAAATTTAGGGTGGCTAGCCACTCGGCGGCGGGCGCTTCCTGGGCACGCTGACGACTAGATAAATACCGAGCAACGTCACCGACATCCCGGCCAGCACCGACCACGGCAGCGACTCGCCAAACAACACCCATGCGAAGATTGCAGTGAGCCCCGGCACCACATACATCGCGCTCGTCAGTCGCGTGACCGAGCCGGTTCGCAGCAGATAAAACATGATCGAGATGCCGACGCCCGAGAGCACAAACACGCTCCACAGCATCGCGAAAATAACCTCGCGCGTCCAGGTAATCGCAAAACTTTCGAACGCGAAAACAAACGGCAATGTAGCGAGCGTGGCCGCAGAAAACTGAATCACTTGACCCGTGCGCAAATCGAACTGCGGCGCAAAACGCTTTTGATACAAGACGCCGATGGTGGTGCCAAGGAGCGCTGCGAAACACAGCAACGTGGGCACGCCAAGCGTTGCTGTCAACGCCGCATCACCGAGCTTCGCCGCCAACACAATCAACACGCCCGCAAAGCCCACGCCCACGCCGATGGCCTGTCGCAAGCTCACTCGCTCGCCGGTCCAGTGCGCAAAGCAGGCGGTGAGCAGTGGTTGTAAATTCACGATCAGCGCGGCCACGCCCGCCGATAAACCCATGCGGATCGCGACCCACACGCCGCCCAGATACAACGCCTGAATCAATAGGCCAGCGACCGCAATGTGCAGCGCATCACGTCGGCTCGGCCACTTCGCGCGACTCACCAACGCAAGCGCCACCATCAAAATCACCACCCCGACGTAGCGAATAACCAAAAACGACAGCGGTTCGGCATCTGTCGCCGCCAGTTTGGCAACGATGTACCCCGACGCCCAGACAATGATGAACGCAGGAACGGCTGCGCGTCCGAGCAGTGAAGGTTGAAGCATGCAACGATGCTAGCGGGAATGGGCAACGCTGCCTCACTGAGGTGCGCATCGTAGGAGCGGTGAAAGCCGCGATCTGCAACGCTCGATGATGCTGGGTTTCGCGGCTTTCGCCGCTCCTGCAAAACGCTGCGCTGCTCAATAAATCGGCAACGGCCCCGAAGCAAAGCGATTCAACGTTGGAAACGCCTGCGTCAGCTCACTGGCAGTCAAGCCAAATCCGCCACCCAACGCTCTCGTAACCAAAATTGCCGTTGGATGACACAAGAAACGACGACACCGTCGCGCCCTATTGAAAGCCGCTGCGTCCTTTTACTGCAATCGCTGTGGCCACGTTTTGCACACCGTTCATTGAGGTCACGCTGACGGGCAAATTCGCAACCTGCCAGCTGCCAGCTGCCAGTTCGCTACTGCCCCAGCGCTTGCCGTTGACGTACAAACGGATCATCGCGTTAGTGTGGCCGCTGCTGGTGTACGCAGCGGTTACGGTCGCACGGGGGGGGCTCACCGAGCCCGCGCTGGCAACGAGTGCGAGTTGCGTCGCCGAGGCGCTCCACGAGGCCAGCAACCAGATCAAAATCACCACCACAGGTACCACCGAATTCCAGCGCGCCGGCCATCGACTTTTTTTGTCTGCCGGTATTGGACGTGGCCGCACACGCTCACCGCTTTGCCGCACGGAAATCTCCCTGATGTGCACGTCCCCCGATGGTCAGCTCCGCCGCCGCAACGCTTTGTTTGCGCGGCTAAAGTAGAACACTTTGAAGTGTATGACGGCGTCATAGCGAATGCAAGTGCTGGATAGTTTCAGCTGCCCGAATGATCGAAATCATCAATAGCTTTAAGCGCAATCCCTTGTTCTGCTTGGGCTAAGCGACGTTATGCCGTGTAGTTGAGTATCGACTAAATGGTGCTTAAGCCCAGATTAAATATGGGTTTAAACACAAAGCTGTAACTACACTCTGGGTCGAGTTCGAGCCTGCTACGTCGTCTGAATCTGGCGCGCGCCTACTGCATTTGGGCGCGGGAGCCAATCGTCGGCGTAGTCGCCATAGTCCGGTTAAGGTTACGACTGCTTGAACGTCGTTACCGTTGAAGCTGCTGCATGTCGTGTTCTACCGGAGAAACGCCTTCATTGCTTCATACGCGGGCGCAGCATTCAGCAACTGCATGTGATTGGTGGCGTACAGCGTCACTTTGCGCTCCGTCGGGAAGTTCAGCGAACGTGCCGGGTCATCGTGTTCGCCCAACGCGCTGGCAAGCGGCACCATGCCGTCCCCGAGCAGGCGATCCTGCAGGTCGCCACTCTGTTTGCCGGTGGTTGCGGCAATCGCGAAGCATTTGACTTTAGCGGGCAGTGGCAGCAGCGCGTGGCCCCTGTTTCCGTCGCCTTCCACCACGCTGCCGTGGCGCAAGTCGGTGATGCCTGTGCTGCGCACTTTGCCGAGTTTGGCGAAGGGCGACGCATACGGTGTTGCGCCCAGAATGATGTCGATCCAGTGGCCACCACGCTCCAGCGGCGCGCCCTGATGGGGTGTGCCGAGAAAGACAATTTTCTTCAGCGATTTGCGCCAAGTCTGCGCGTTGTCGTCGGCATAGTGACACGCGCTGCGCGTGATTAAACCGCCCATGCTGTGCGCAACGATAACCAATTCTTTCACCTTCACAGGCCATGCCGCCAGAAGCGATTCCAGCGCGGTGGCAAAGGCTTTGCCGTTGTCTGCCACATGCAGCCCGGTGTTGTAGCGCAGATAGATTGCCGTGTAGCCCAAGTCTTTCTGCAGCTCAGCGCCGTGATCATGCAACGTGCCGTCCGGGCGCGCCATGTTCCATTGCCGATCATTCATGCACAGGCCATGAATGAGCACCAGCACTGTGCCGGTTGCGTCGGGAATCGCGCTTGCTAATGTGTTTTTGGCGTCTTTGCTGAGCGGCAGCGCTTCGCCGTTCCGACAAAATTGCATGCTGATCGCGAGGGGATTATTCGTTGCGACGAGGTGGTCGCCGAGCACGCCATTCAACGCCGATTGCAACGCGTCGCGTGCGGGAATGTCGGTGAAATTGCCGAACATGGGGGACGCGAGCGAGAGTGCGGCGTCAATGCCACCGCCAACCACTTTCGTGACGCCGCGAACCGTGCGGTAGACGAAGCCCGTGATGCCGTTAGTTTTGCCGTCTTCAAGCGACGGCGTGATGCCCGGAATACGTGCAATGTTGCGATGCATCGCCTCCACCAGATCGGTGATTCCCGTGGTGGCATCAATGGCCAGTTTGCTCACGCCGCGAAGGTCGTCGGCCGCTCGGGTTGGGGCTTTAGTTTTTGTCATGAATACCTTTGTGGGAGCGGTTGCACCGCGATGGCCGCCGTCGTCACGGGTGAAATTGCGGTGGAACTGCTCCAACCGCTCCCACAGGGGGGGCCGTGCATGGCTTTGCCAAACCCAACGTTAGTCATTTGCCATAGAGCGTTCTCGCTAAAGATGCGCCCGCACCAAGCGCGGCAAGCTTGGCCCGCGCAATCTCGCGATCCATCGGGGCCATGCCGCAATTGGTACACGGAATCAGTTTGTCGCGCGGCACAAATTCGAGCGCCTTGCCGATGGTGGCGGCCACTTGTTCGGCAGTTTCAACCACGTCGCTCGCCACATCAATCACGCCGACCATCACCGTCTTGCCCTTAAGCAACGCCATCAAATGCATCGGCACTTTGGCGTTAGCGCACTCAAGCGAAATCTGGTCGATTTTGCTCGCGGCGAGCGCCGGAAAAATCTCCTCGTACTGCCGCCATTCGCCGCCGAGCGTTTCTTTCCAGTCGAGGTTGGCCTTGATCCCGTAGCCGTAGCAAATGTGCACGGCGGTCTTGCAGACGAGGCCTTCAATGCAGCGATGCAGCGCGTCAATGCCCCACAGTTTCACGTCATCCATGTACACGTTAAACGCAGGCTCATCGAATTGAATGATGTCGACGCCGTCGGCCTGCAAGGCGCGTGCCTCCTGATTTAGCAGCTCGGCGAACGCCATCGCCAGCTTCTGTTTGTCGCCATAAAAATTGTCCGACAAGGTGTCGATGATGGTCATCGGCCCCGGCATGGTGATCTTGACTTTTCGATGGGTGTAGGCGCGCATCAATCGCGCCTCAGTTTGATGCACGCGGCCTTTCAATTTGAGCGGCCCCACCACCACCGGCACCATCGCGTCGTAGCGATTGTTGCGGATGCCCATCTTCACTTTGTGATCGAAATCAATGCCTTCGACAAACGCTAAAAAGCCGTGAACAAAGTGCTGCCGCGACTGCTCGCCGTCGGTGAGAATGTCCATGCCCGCGTCTTCCTGCTCTTTGATCCACAACAGCGTGGCGTCGCGCTTCGCGGTGACCAACTCGTCACCCTCAGCGCGCCATTTCGGCCACAACACGTTGGTCTCGGACAGCCATGCGGGCTTGGGCAAACTGCCCGCAATCGAGGTGGGGAAGAGTGGGGTCAACATGGGTTCCTTAGTGCGTTGCCGGGCGAAAGTGCAACGGCGCGCCCGAATTGATTTTACGAATCCAGTTGTGCGTTGTTTAACAGCACAACCGAACCACTTTCGGTTAGGATACTGCTGACGCGTTTTAAGCGCGCTGCGCGTAATGTGTTCAGTGTGGACACGATGTGCGCTGACGCAAAGCTGCCTCACAGTTCATCATGATTGTTATAGACATTCTCCGGCCACCCCATCAAGCGCGCACACTGCCGCGAGCCGTTGCTTTTTTGGCGAGGCCGGTGTCGTGGCTGGTCGCACTGTCGCTGACGTTCGGGCTCGCATCAGCAACCTCCGCGCAGACGCCGATGTTGCGTTGCGCCGAATTGCTCAGTGCCGCTCAGGTCAAGGCGATTTTTGGACCGAGCATGGCCGACGCCATGCCCAGGCAGCACGAGGCGGGCGAGAGCGAATGCGTGTGGCGTCGCGGTACCGGTGCGACTGCCGCGTCGCTCGCGGTGCGCTTTTTTGATCGACAGGCGATCGGCTCGAACTCGGTGGCGCGGACGCTCGACAGCTATTATGAAATGCTGGTGACGGCGGGAGAAGAGGTCGGCGACAAAAAGCGCGAAGCCGTCGCTGGTGTGCCACGCGCCGCGCTCATTCAGGCCAGTCCGCAGATTTTGGTGGTCGTACAACGGGCCGACGGCGTGGCTCGCGTAGTGCTGGGTAATTTGACTCGGGCGCAGGCGGTGGCTGTGGCGAAAGTGATTGCCGCGCCTTAGCTAGGTTGTTTACGGCTTTTGCTTGAACGCTGCATTCTATTTGGGCTGAAGTGCCTATTAGGATAAAGTTGATATTGGCCATACATTGCGCGAAGACCAAGTGTAATAAGCGATGTAGCGAAAAGCTGTTATGCATGGCGCAACCGACAAATCACACGAAATTATTTATTCGCATCAAATAGATGTTTTGATGTTATACTTAGTTCATGCGAACCACACTGACCCTTGCCGAAGACGCGCTGCTCGTTGCCAAGCATTTGGCTTCGCGAGAGAACCTATCGCTCGGCGACGCCGTGTCAGAGCTGGTTCGCATAGGTGCTCGCGCCCGTTCAGCGTCTATGCCGTCGGCAGCGCCGTTGCGCGGCCGTTTCGCGCTGCTTCCAGCGCGCGACGAGGTCATCACCGTTGAGCACGTTCGTGAACTGATGGATCGCGAACGGGCTTAACGGCCAACAACCACAAGGTCAGCGAACCGGATGCACGCTACCTCGCAGCGCCTCGTTTTCTGCTCGATGTCAACGTATGGATCGCATTGTTCGACGATGCACACGTCTGTTCGGGTCGCGCTAACGCCTTCATCGAAATGCCTGACGTGCGCATCGCCACCTGTCCGCTAACCGAAAACGGCGTGATTCGGGTGTTGAATCTGCCGAACTACGGCCGACGCGGCGCACTCGGGTTACAAGCGGTCCGCAATCAATTGGTGACCGCCTGCGCATCGCTGGATCACGACTTTTGGGCAGATGACGTTTCGCTGCGGGATGACGCCAGTGTCGATTTCCACCGCGTTCACGGCCACAATCAGATCACCGATTTGTACCTGCTGGCGCTCGCAGTCAAACGTAACGGCGCGCTGGTCACATTCGATCAATCGATCCCATTAGATGCCGTGCGCGGCGCAACGGCGGCGAATCTGAGAATTCTGTAGTTGGCAGTTTAGCGCTTCAGATCGACGCGAACGGTGATGTTCTCCGCCGATTCGTTCGTCCACATCCAGCACCAGTTGAAGCTAAACGTCGGGCTGAATTTGCCGTTTTGCTCACGCGTCAGATAGCTCTTCATCGCGTAAATTACGGCGTCGCCAGCGTGCCGATGAATGTCGAAATTTAACGGGCCTGTTGCCGAGAAGCGCCAGTTCACAGGCAAACGCGGCTCAATTTGCCCGCACACTTCGGCAGCCTTTCCGGGCGCGATGGTCGCTGTGTGCTCAAACGTCTCAGAGGAAGACCAGCGAATGTCAGTCGCGGCGGCAGCTGCGTGCGTAGCAGCGAACAGCGCGATCATTGCAACGGTCGCAGCAGTCGCGGCGAGGATGAGTGTTTTCATAAAGCGCTCCATGGTTTGATGGATAGACGTATCGTAGCGCTCAAAGTGACATTCTGCGGTCGCCGCTGCTGCTCGACTTGTGTTGCGATGTGTCGCGATGTTTTGCGATCAAGCACCGCACGATGTGCGCGAACGAATGACTCTGGTTTGTCCCGCTACGGCTGTAGCGTTTTCAATAATTCCGGAAAAATCTTCGGCGTTCCGGCAACAATGGAGCCGGTATCCATGTACGAATCTTCGCCGTCAATGCCGGTCACCAAACCGCCCGCTTCCATGATGAGCAGGGCGCCGGCGGCCATGTCCCACGGGTTCAATTTCATCTCCCAGAAGCCGTCGTAGAAGCCCGCCGCCACATACGCCAGATCCAGCGCTGCCGAGCCCGGACGGCGCAGGCCCGCCGTTTTGGGCATTAGCTTCTTAAACTGGATGACGTACTCGTCGAACGCCGCGCCGTCGCGAAATGGGAAGCCGGTGCCGATCAGCGCGTCACGCAGCTTGAGGGTCTTTGAGACGCGCATGCGGCGATTGTTCATGAAGGCACCGGCACCGCGCGACGAGGTAAACAAGTCGTTGCGATTGGGATCGTAAATCACCGCCTGCGTGAGCTTGCCCTCGACTTGCAGGGCAATGGAGACGCAATAGGTCGGCAAGCCGTGCAGGAAGTTGGTGGTGCCATCGAGCGGATCGATAATCCAGATATGGTCGCTTCCCGAATTGCCGCGCGTGTTGCCGGAGCCTTCTTCGGCGATGATGCCGTGGTTCGGGTACGCGCCGAGCAGCGTATCTACAATCGTCTCTTCGGCCTTGCGGTCAATTTCGGTCACAAAGTCGCCGGGCCCTTTGCTGTCGATGGTGAGTCGGTCGAGATTGCGCGCCCCAAACTGAATGATTTCAGCGGCGTCGCGGGCGGCTTTCACCGCAGTGTTGAGCATCGGGTGCATGAGATGACTTCGATAATTTTTGGAAAGAGCGTGTGAGCCAGGGCAACAACGACATCGATACCCCAACCGAATCTGCTGATTTTAGTCCGCCCTTGAAGTCGCGGCCGAATTCGCTGGCCAACGTCGTCGTAGTGCTGTCGCATACCTCGCATCCAGGAAACATCGGTGCCGTTGCGCGCGCCATGAAAACGATGGGACTGAGCGAGCTGCGACTGGTCAATCCCGATGTGTTCCCCAGCGAAATCGCTACTGCGCGCGCGTCGGGAGCGACGGATGTTTTGGACGCGGCTGCCGTGTATTCTGATTTGAAGGACGCTCTGGCCGATTGTGTTTACGTGGTTGGAAGCTCGGCGAGGGGCCGCGACTTTGTCGGCGAAGTGGCCGATGCGAGAACCGCAACCGCCAATTTGATTCAAGCTGCGGCGCAGGGCAAAGTAGCGTTGGTGTTCGGCTGCGAAACCAGCGGCATGACCAATGCCGAAGTAGCGCTCTGCCAAACGCTCGCCTTTATCCCCACAAACCCCGACTATTCCTCCCTAAATCTCGGCAGCGCGGTGCAGGTGTTTGCGTACGAATTGCGCATGGCAGCCGGGCTTGTTCAAGGCTACGAAGCGCCGGAATTTCAACTAGCCACCCGCGCCGAAATTGACGCCATGTTTGCGCACATGGAACACATGCTGACGGAGGTCGGTTTCTACAACCCAGCAAACCGAAGACGACTGTTTCCACGCCTACGAAGGCTCTTTAACCGCACACGACTGGAGCGGGAAGAGGTCGATATTTTTCGGGGGATGTTTAGGGCGATGCAGATCATTAAGGTGCCCGATAAATAGCCGGGAGCTTCAGGCTAATGTGCGATGCGGCATGCGCACCACCTTGTGCCGCAGGAGCGTTTCGTCGATTTCGCGACGCTGGCCTTTTTCTGACAGCGCTGAACTAATACTAGCGCTGAAGAGCAGGGTGGCGATGATAGCGATTGAGGGGATGTGCGCGGGGAAGTCGAAACAGGCATGAATTGCAAACGCTAATGCGCCGAAGTAACACGCCAGCGCGGGTGAGCGCCTCTCCGTGTCGTCGTATGCGCGCCAAAGGCTTCGCCCCGCCAACACTGCGGCCGCCGCGAGCAACAGTAGAACGATCACACCTGCCAAGCCAGTTTCGAATAAAAGTTGAAAATAGTCATTGTGAGCGTATTCGACAAAGCCGAGCAGGGAAGGGGTTTGAAAACGCTGGAAAGCTACTGAATAGCTGCCAAGGCCTGCGCCTATCGGAAAGAACGCTGAAATCCCGGACCAAGTGTGTGCGTTTATCAACGAACGGCTGGACGCACCGTCACTCAGACCGCCTTGCATCACGGATCGCAGCAGCGCGCCGAAACCGGTCATCACGGCAAGGCTAACGGCGAGCGCGATAACGGCCAGCACAGCAAAAAGAACCTTGCGTGAGCGCAAGTGGCGTCGCCATGGGCATGCCGCGATTGCGAGCAAACCAACGATGCCGCCTGCAAGCACGCCTGCGCGAGAAAGACTGGCCACCAGCGCGGCGGCAACGAACGCAGCGACCACGCCCCACCACGCGTTGGCTAACGCGCTGGATTCAGTCCGCTTCGAAAAGAACGAATACTGGCCCGTTGCGCGAAAAATGAGCAAAGGCAAGGCCATCGCTAACAGCGTCGCATAATGATTTTTATTGACAAAAGTGCCCGACGCTCGACTATGGCCTGCGTATTCAAGTACAAAGAACGACGCGCCGCGAAAGCCCAACTGAAACAGACCTAGCAAAGCCTCGGCCGCTGCCAATACAGCAAAAGCGCCCAACAAGCGCCGCAAGGATCGGCGAGTGAGCATCGGTACCGCAATCGATATTGCGATGCAGGGTGCCAACGCGAACAGGGCTCGGCGTGTACCCATCGCGTCTATGGAAAGCGGGAGCGTATAGAGCGCAAATTCAGGTTGTGCTACCGCAGCGACCAAATTTCGGTAGATTTCGCGGCCAGGGAGTGAAAGCCAAGCCTGCGTGCTCACTGGCACCAACCCGAGCACGCCAATGATCAGCAATAGGAGTAGCGCGCTCGTGAAATAGAGTCCGGCAGCGCCGTCGACCAGTGCCCCGAAGCGCGTTGCCGCCAGAAAGATCGCAAGTGTCAATACGATAAGCGTGCCAACCAGCGCAAACAGGATGGCCGTATCTGTGTTGCCGCCTCTGAACAGCGTCAAGAAAAGAAAAAGCCCGAGCGTGATAGCCAGGGCTCTTTCGGCATACTCGCGCAACGCGAGACGCATCAATTCGGGCTGCAGTTCCGGTCGTTCCGGCCGATAAGGTAGCCACCTACGCCAACACCCGTGAGCAGGAGCGCAGTTGGAAGAATTGAGCCGGACGCAGCGGCAACAGCGCCGATTGGGGCACCGATAGGCACCGCCTGAACGGCAGCGAGAAGCGCGGGGCACTGTCTGGGACCCTCAACGTCAAGACGCTCATTTTCCTTTAGCCGAACGTCGCAACCACAATCAAACGCAATCAAGACGCTTGCGCGCGATGTCGTAGTGACGCGAACCATGTTTTTGATTCGTTGATTGTCTATGGCAGAAAACATACCTGCCGCGTCGCTTACCAGCACGTTGCCCTTCACTTCCGCAAGCGTCGCAATGGTTTCTCGCTTCATGTACTCCGGGTCGTCACAGGCCAGACGCGGACCCTGAGCCATGGCATTTGTGGCAAGCGCCGCAGCAATAAAACCAAACGCCCATTTTGACCATGTTTTCATAGCAACACCCTCGAAATTTTGTTAACCGAAGTTTAACGTCTACCGGCGCCTGATTCAACCAATCAGACACTCTTTTCTACTTCCGAACGATGATTACGTCGTCAAAAAGCACAGATCCTTGCAAACCTTGTGCAAGTTGCAAGCGATTGCCTAGTTCCAGGTCGAGCAATTGCCCGTCGCAGCCCACCGGAATCACGAGCGCCTGCGAGTAATTAAACCAACCCGCGGTAGCAGGTTGCTTATGCGCTGTGGCCATCACGGGAGACAGCGTTGATGGCACGCACCGTACCGTCCAGGTGATAGATCCCGGCGAGCTCAACGCGATCTCGCGCGCGTTGTAGCTGAACGTATAGCGACCAGGTGCCAGCGCAAGAAACTGCTGCGCCACCGGCGGTTTCATGGCGCGCCCGTTAAACCGGATCGTCAAGACGGCGTTGCGGGAGCCGCGGGAGTTGTCCAGACGTATGCCGGCGGCGAATCCCTCTCGGTAGTCGCCGCCAGGATTTAGATGCCAGTCGAACAGACGTTTCGCTAAGGGACGTTCGAAGTCCCCGTTAAAAACGTTGGCCAGGGGCGAGGGGACAGTGGCCGAGGCGTTGAGCCACAGCCAATACGCCGCTGGGACTTGACCCTCAGCGATAGCTTTGGAACCAATGCAGGTGACGGTGTTTTCACCGAGCGCTTGACGACGAATAATAGGTTGCGCGATCGCTAAAAGCGTGCCCAGCGGTGCGCCGCTTTGGCAGCTATCCAGCAAAAACGACTCGGCGGCTGGCCAGCCGGATCCTAAGCGTGCCTGAAAAAAGGCAGGCCACGTTGCGTCGGTAACGTATGCCCGTAAGATCGAAAAAGCGTCGCGGCTTTCTGTGGGAAACATCGCTGCTGCGTCCGCGGCCAGTGACAGCCCATTGACAATGTCGCCTGACTTAAGTGCTGTCAGCATTCTCGCGCGAAGCACTTGGGGATCAACGGGAGCCAGCACTGCGGCAATCGCTACCGCCTGACTCGTGATCGGGGATACTGCGTTAGTCGAAAGTTGCGCCGTCGAGTCCGCAAGCGCCATCCAGCCCGCAGTGTCCATTGGGCGATCAAGAATGTATGCGCGGGCACTAGCTAGCACGTCGGCCCCAGGCGAGGTCAAAATCGCGCGCGAACTAGACAGCGTCGCAATGCCCCAAACTCCAATGCTAAATGTGGCGACAACGGCTAGCGCAAATACCGCGATCACTGGGCCGCGGCGGCGATCCCTGTGTTTTGAAAACATCGCTAGTTAATCACGTAATTGGCCAACCGCTCGATGCGAGGTTCGCCGCGATCACGACCAATCTCGAACTCAAGAAACACTCGTTGAGTCATGATTCGATTGTCTCGATCCGTGGTGGTGACAACCGCGTATCCGCTAGTGGCTAGCCGCTCTCCCGACGCCGAGTGTTTGAGCTGGTTAAACTTGATCGTGCGCTGTCGGGTTGCAGAAAATACACGCTCGTACTCGCTGAGCATCTGCCGTCGGCCCGGCATTCCCGGTGAGAGTAGTTGGCTGAAAGCGCCAATGGATCCTGACTCGAAGGCGTTGCTGAATCGAACCACGACATCCTCTGCGTCGGTCGAGCGCACTTTCGATGCTATTTCGATCTTGTCGATTACGACGGGGACACGCGGAGAGTTGGTTGCAGTCATCCCCGAAGTTCCAGAAACTGGGCTCGTTGAGGCACTGGCGGGCGGTGCAGGTGTTGGTTGCACTTCCGGTGCCCGAGTCACTGCCGCTGGCTCAGGCTGCACTGCGCGGCGCGATGGGGGTTCACTGGCAATGTCTGAGTTCGTGGGCGCGAGGTTAGTCGCTGCGACAACCGGCGGTCTTGACGATATCTCCACGCTCTTCGACGACAGCTGTGTCGTCACCGTTGGGCGGGGCTGCGCGACGACTTGCGATGCCTCGAATGGACTAGGTGCAACCTCCGATATCGTGGCTTTTTGCGTAGCAAGACGGTTTTCGGGTGTCGACTTTGCCACAGCGGTGACGGGGCTTTCTGTGCTCACCCTGGGTGCATTGGCAGAGAAGGTGGAATCGGTCAAAGCGGGTGTCGTTTCGAGGGAACTAACAGTAGGCGAGGAATCAGGAGTCGGACGCGTTTCTACGAGTCGCTGCGGCTCATTGTTCGCAGAAATAGAGAGCAATGCCCAGCCTATCGGAACCAGTAATACCGTCGCGAGCCAAAGCAGGCTTCGCCTTGCCCGCAGCGCATTTGCCCAACCCAACAGGCGACTACTTCTTGCGCTTGACGTACTACGACGCGACCTCGTTTCAATCGGGCGGCTCGCGGACGGCATCGGCGTCAGCGCACGAACCGAAACAGTACCGAGTTCGAGCGCGGCGTAGGTTTCGCGAGCGTGAGGGTCTGCCAACACGGCGTAAGCCCGATTGACTCGACTGGCTGCGCCCTCCGGAAAACCAACGGGTCGCGCGTCTGGGTGAACCAGCGCCATCAGTCGACGGAAGTTGTCGCGCAGCTCACCCGAGTCGACGTCTGGCGACACCCCCAAAGTCGTAAAGTGGTTACATCGAGGAGACAGCAGTACTTCCGCCACGAAGCGCAATGCAGCCTTTTGCACCTCCGGCTGGGCACTGCCGTTACTTGCGGCAAAGTGATCCAGTGATGCGGGCACTTTGCCGCCGGCGAGCTGGATAAGCGCTTTGCCTACCGCGCTGCTGGTGAGTCGAAATGGCAATGGCAACACAAAACTAGCATCGGCGAATCGAATCAAGTCACTTTCAAGCGTTTCAATAGATTCGAACATGACTGCTCGCTAGCCCTTTGCCGACTTTGCGATTTCTTCCTTATTGCCATAATAGTAAAAATCTGACTCATAACCGTACATCGTCATTTCACTACCGAGCTTCGTCAGGATTGCGCCCAAAGGTGCGCGTCCTGCCTGCCGAAGACGTCGAATCGCGTTGCGGATAGCCGCTTTGCGAGTTTTCGCGCTTTCGATGACGAATAAAGTTGCGTCAACGTGATTGCACAGAATAATCGAGTCTGCAATACCCAGTATGGGCGGGGCATCAATCAATATGTGATCAAAGTGGGATGAGCTTGGATCAAGCAGCTTCTGCATTGCCGGCCCAGCCAGCAGCTCCGCAGGGTTTGGCGGCAAGGGCCCGCCAGTGATGAGATACAGATTGGGGAAGTCGGTCTTACGCGTCACGGTGATCGGATCAACATCACTCGACAAAATATTGGACAGTCCGGTTGAGTGATCCGTATTGAACATCCGATGCAGCGTGGGGTTCCGCATGTCCCCGTCGACCAGCAAAATGCGCTTGCCCATTTGTGACAAGGCAACCGCCAGAGACATTGCGGTCGTTGTTTTCCCCTCGTTCTTGGTGCAGCTGGTGACCACGATAGTCCGCGGCGCGCCCTTTGAAGTCGAAAACTGCAATGCCGTTCGCAATGACCGATATGCTTCTGCAAGTGCCGATCGGGGATCGCGCGTGGCCTGGCTTTCGGGAGAGCCCTTGCTGACGTTTACACGCGGGATGACGCCGATAAGCGGCAAGCCGGTGAAGCGCTCTACTTCATCAGGAAATTTGATCGAATCATCCATGTACTCGATCACAAAAGCAAGTGCCAGCCCTGCCATCAACCCGAGCAAAAGTCCGGTCATCGCGCCTCGACTCACGTCGGGACGGAACGGAAAGAGTGGCACGTCCGCTTTATCAACTACGGCTACATTGTTGGTTCCTACCTGTGCCGTCACGCCCACTTCTTTTAGACTCTTCAACAGCCCGGCGTACATCTCGCGATTAGTGTCGACTTCTCGTTTGAGGATGTTGAAGCGAATGCCTTGGTCTTGTACGTCGAGGATGCCACGTTTTGCAACTTCCACTCGGGCGCGAAGACGATCCTCCTGCGCTTTTGCCGAGTCCAGTGCAGCCTTCGACGTGATTTCTACGGACGATGAGATCGCTTTAGACTCAGTCAGGATACGCTGATCGGCGACGTCAATTTGCGCCTGTAGTGCCTGCATTCTGGGGTGGCCAGGCTTATAGGTTCTAAGCTGATCCTGATACTCAAGTTCTAACTTTGCTTTACTCTCGCGGAAGGTGCTCAGTGCTTTGTTTTCAAGCAAGTCGCGCGACGACGACGAAGTACGCTTAATTTCGTCGTAATTTGCCTCTGCACGAATGCGCTCCTGCTCGGCTTTCGATAGCGCAGAACTGAAGTCGGTGTAGTTGGCGGTGAGTGGATTCGACTTTTCATCAACACTCAAAATCTGCTTTTGCCGGGTGTATTGAACCAGCGAATTTTCTGAATCCTCAAGTCGCACCTTTGATTTGCCAAGCTCCTGTTCCAGAAAAGTTCTCGCATAGGACGACGCATCAACTTTGCGTTCAAGACTGGTTTTGATGTAAGCGTCTGTCCACGCGTTCGCCATGCGTGCGGCCAGCGCCGGATCTGCCCCGATTACATGAATCCTCACCAACCGGGAGTTCGGAATCGGATCGACCTGCATCGAGCCGCGCAGCGACCCAATGATGGACTCGCGGTCAAGCACTTGCATGTCCTTGACAGATGGCTCGCTTCGCTTGCGCAGCGTCGTCATGATCCTGCCGATCCAGTCCTCGCGCTGCGTCACTTCCTCTGCTTTCTTTGCCGTCGTGGCGTCGTTCGAACTCACGACTGGTTTACGATCAAGATCGAGGCGAAGCATCTCCATCACGCGTTCTGCGAGCGCTTTACTTCTTAACAGTTCAAATTGCGTTTGCAGAAACGAACCATCGTCGTATTGCTCGGCCATGCCGGTAGCGTCACGGTAGTCGACAACACGCTGAGCAAGGCGGTCAATCTGGATGATCGTAGTCGCCCGATATAGAGGTGTCTCCATCAACGTATTGAGCGTTGCCAGAACCAGCATCACCAAAGTGACGGACAAAATCCACCACTTGCGCTTTAGAATAATTCGGAACAGGTCGCGTAGGTGCAGGGAGTCGTCGATTTCAGTTGCGGGCGCAGCAACTGCGTATTGAGCCAGTGGATTATCCGGGCGGATGACGAGCGCGTTTCCAGGCTGCTCGGGTGAACTGAGGGGCGGGTTCAAATAGGCTCCGAAGGGAAGTAAAGCTTAGGGGCGGAAGCGGAGAAGCGAAGCGCGTGTTGCGGTGGTGAATGGTCGGCAGAAACGTATAGCTGCTGAAATTCGTCTACTTCAGCAGTACGCTAAATGGGTTAAAAATTCCGAGGAGATCCCCGAGCAGGGAGTCTTTTAATGCGGCTCGAGCCTTTGAACGCGCAATCACGATCACATCATCGTTGACGATGAACGGATCCGGCTGATCGCCAAGACGAATTTTGTCCATATCGTACGTAAATGTTTCGCTATCGCCCGTTGGCTTAACTCGAAACAATTTTACGTTGGTCAGATCGGCCATCGCCCCCTGTCCGCCGGCCAACGCAATGGCCCGTAGCAGCGTCAGTTGTCCCGAGATCGGGAACACGCCGGGCCGGGTAACTGCGCCTTCGATCGTGAAGCGTGCGCTAATCGCTTCTTTCACAAATACCGAAACTTGTGGATTCTGCAACAGACTTTCGTTGAGCCGATCGGCGATTAAACGCTCCAACTGCAACGCGGTGAGTCCAAGCGCATCCAGCTGCCCAACCAAAGGCAGACTAATTTTGCCGCGGGAATTAACGCGCACGGTGCGCGTCAACTCAGTTTGGCCATAAACCGCGATCTCCAGCAAATCCTGAGAACCGATTTTGTAGTCCGTTTCGTCGCTAGAGGCCCTGCTGCCCAGGAGAAGGCCCTTTGGCATGGTTTGCGGCGTTGCAACGACAGGTGCAGCACCCGCAGGGGACAAAGGTGCCTGTGCTGCGGCAATCGACGACAGCGCCGTAAGACCGACGAGCGCCAGACCAACCCTGAAAAAGAGCGTAGCTGCCATGATCATTCCTTCAACTGTTTCGACCGCGCAACCATTGCGTGACCCAACCTCGTATTTTGCCCTTATTGCGCGAACTCGGCGCGTTTAGCGCGGGTGGCCTGAAAACCAACGACGGTAACGCATTGTCAGCGATGGCTTGGGGACGCTCACGCACCAAGCGATACGCTTCAACCGTGCCTAACAGTTTTTCCGCCTTAGCCAGCGCCTCGGCAAGGACAGGTGCCCGCTGCCCAGTAGTGTGACCATCAGACGCCAGCACATCGGCCCAACCTTCGCTCACAAAATATTCCGCCAGGTGCTGAGGCTTCTTCCCAAAGCGACCCAGCAAGGCTCCGCCTGTGATCTGCAGCCACGCGCCGCTACGAGACAGGTCGGTGAAATCGGAAAGATGCTGATCGGCCCACGTCAGGCGCTCCGGGTGCGTAATGACCGGTACAAACCCCGCGCCGATCAACTCAAAAACCGATTCCTTGAATCTGGGGGGGCGGACATGATGCGATGGCTCAAGCAGCAAATAACGACTGCCCCCCAGCGTTGGCACACGTCCCGAACGTAGCCCTTCAGAAACTTCCGGCACCAAATGCACGTCCGCACCATAGTTCAAACGCAAATTTATGCCCTTGTCATCGAAAACCATCTGAAGTTCACTAACGCGGCGCTGAATGTCGGGCCCACTGTTTTCATACAGTCCCGGATAGATATGCGGCGTGCAATAGGTCGTGTGGATGCCGTCCGCAACAGCCATGCGCGCCATTTCCAGGGAAATTTCAAGCGTCGTGGCCCCGTCGTCAATGCCGGGAAGCAGATGGCAGTGGATGTCAATCATCGTGTAGTGGCCATTGCCGTACGAAGGCAAGCAGTGCGGCAGTAAAGATGTTCATTTGCTGATGATAAACACCTCGCTTGCATCGCCGTGCTTTCTCCGTAATGACGAATGCATAAGCGCTATCGCGAGCCTGCCAGGCGATATCGCGGATTGATTCAAACCATGAAACCGTCACGGGGGCTCCGTTCGATACTCGACGTTTGACTGGTGTTGACGCCGAACCAATATGGACGGCGCGACGAGGCATTTTTGCCGAGGCTGGGGCGTGCAAATTTTCGCGAGGAGTTGCGTTCGAGCCACGTCCCACGTACACTTGCTTTGTACACTCAGGTGTAGCTACTATTGGCGACGCTGCTTGGTAGCCTACCATTTAAATTCCAGCGTGAGGGCGCGTATGAAAAAACCAGTGAATGAAATTGAATTGCTGCCTGCTGGCACGCGGCGCGTGTATTTCGCCCCATCATTAAGTTGCTATGGCTTAGTACAGGATTTAACTCAGGCCGGAACCGGTCAGTCGAGCGAAAGTTCCATGCCTTGCAACCCGCTTGACTTTACTGAGAAGACCAATCCGGCCTGCACAATGTCTGATTTGCGTGTCAAGACAAATATTTGGCCTATTTCGACTACTCAATGTGGTCTAGGGCTGTATCTCTTCGAATACAAGCCTGAATACAAGTCAGAATGCGGCCACGGCAGCTTCTTTGGGTACATGGCGCAGGAGGTTCTGCAAAAGTACCCATCGGCGGTCGTAACCCGCCCCGATGGCTTCTATGCTATTGATTACTGCCAGTTGCGCCAACTACTTCACTAGAGTGCGGTTAAGCGGAGACGCGGTACGTCGAGCCGAGGTTTTGGTAACACAGGACAGGCCTATTTGCGCGGTGTTTGGTGTACCCAGCAGTTGATTGAAAACCGGGCGTTAGGGAACTCCCCCGTGGGACTTGATACTCGCAATACTTCGTGCGGTAGCCAGGACGAAAACGCAATCAGCATGTCATTCGCAATAGGCATGTCAACCGTTATCGGTGCGGGTGCAGCCTTGGTGCGAAGCGGATGCAACCTGAGCTCGCCCCCAGTGAAAGCTTTAGGCTCGCGGAAGAAGTAGTACACACAACTGATCACACGATCGCCTTTGTCGGGGTGATCTTTGCCTGTAAAGGTGTCGATACGTTGCGTGTAAGATCTGCCGTCACCATGTGAGACCATTTGTAAGTCGATGAGGCCAGTTTCAAATTTCGACAAACGCAAGTCATTGGTGAGTGATGGAATTACTTGCTGGACGCGCGTATCAACGACGCCAACAAAACGACCGATGCTGTCGAGACACACCGAGCGCCGAATGTTTGGGTTCGGCTTAGCGAGGCTGCCAATATCAGTTGGACGAAATTCACCTTCTGACGCGTTGGCAAACTTTAACAGTTTGCTACACACTTCAGCGCCCAGAAAATTACTTAAACAAATAGCATGCGGCATTGCACTGGGATCCTGAATCCAAACTATGATGAAGTGTGATCGTTGCGCCAGTCATTGGCTGCACAGTCAACACCGATGCCGCGACTCGGGAGATCACCGCGCCGCCGTTCGCTTTAGCCATCGTATCACTACCAAAAGCGTGTAACAAAAATCGAGTTCGTTGACCGCGCCGTCGGCTGCGTAGCGATTCACGCGCGCCCGAACGTGATCAATGTCTAGGTAGGGAGCAACCCAATCCCAGTGCGAGGAAACAAACGTGTTGATGGACGAACGTTCCTCCTCCATCACCCGCTTCGCGAACTTCCACCCGATGTGGCTTTTGTCGTTGCGCCAGGCCACGCCGACAGGAAGTTTCGGTGCACATGTTGCGCGCACAAGGTACTTCGTTCGACCCGCATTGACTTTGAGGCGCAGCGGTAGCGCGAGAAAAAAATCGGCCACGCGTCGATCTCCCCACGGATCTCTAGTTTCAATACCCAGTCGGGCTCCAGTTTGGTCATAGCCGGCCAGGCCGTGACGAATCTGCCCCGCAGCCCTCAAGTGCGCGCCGCGCCAGTCATTCCGGTCGACGTGTGCGTTGGCCAATGCCCGTAACCGACTGCGCTTGGGCATCTCCAGGCTATCCAAAAAAATTCGATTGAAAGGTGTTCTCTCGGTTGCGGCAAATGCTGCGGTATGACGCAGATTCGCCCGCACGGCGCGTAGCCACGACGGTGCGAACGCGGTGGCCGCATTGCGCAAAAGTAGTTGAGGTATTGCCATGCCACGCAGATAAGTGTGATGCTCGTGTGCAAGGCGACACTCGCGCCAGGCACTGAGCAGCCTGCCTTCCGCGAGCATTGGCGCGAGGTACCAGAATGGCGAATGCGTGACGACATCGCCGGATGCGCCGTGTAGGAGCACGCGGTGTCCACTGCGTTGTGCTGCGAGTCCCAGCGCAAGAATCATCAGCAGACTGTTGTCGACGGGATGCGCACGATCCCACGCCAAGCTCATCAGGTCACGCTGGTTGACGCCACTTCCGCCACTTACGCCACTTAGCGAGGGCATCTCAAGCGTGTTGGCGAGAAAGAAGGGTGAGGCAATCAATGCACGGATTGCATCACTCTCAACGCAGTCTTCTCCGAGCGTCGAAATGGCGGAAAACGTGGCGAGCGTCGACAATCCCAACTCGCCCATCACCCGCGGCGCGAACGCGGCAATAGCGCCCGAATCCATTCCGCCACTCATAAGCGCTGCCACATCGTTTGACGCCCTCAAACGGCTGCGAAGCGCGTCACAAAAAACTTCTTCAAACGCATTCTGGGCGTCTGCCTCAGTGCGAAAGTTCAACAGAGGTGGCAGCGCTAAAGGCCAAAACGTTTCGCGCTCAATCCGCCCGCTCGAATCGATGACAACATGTTCTCCCGGCTCAACGGCAATTACGTTTTCGTCCCAGTCACCCAACTCGTTATCGAGGACAATGTCCGGCACAAACAGGCTCGCAATGAGTTCGGCGTTCGGTCGAAAGTTAACGCCCGGAAGGCAAGGGAACCCTGCTTCGTCGGAAGCCAATGCGATGAGACTCGGCGTTCGCACAAAGCACAGCGGTTTGGCGCCCATGCAATCGCGGCCGCAGTAAAGCGTTCGCGCTCGTGCATCCCAAATCATGAAAGCAAAATCACCTAGCAAGCGCCGGGCAACGCCGCGCCCCCAGCGTTCATAGCCTGCGAGCACGTATTGCGCATCGGGCGTACCGTTCGGGAGCGATCCGTCGTCGTTCAGCGCTCGACGCAGGTCGTCGAGATTATCGAGTCGACCGTCCATGACGATCACCAACTGACCGTCGCGGCTTAGGGTCGGTTGCGTTTCGTTGACCGATTCTGGTGTGGTGCGCAGCATGCAATGGCCGAGTGCCACATTGCCCGAGACCCAATGCTCGCGGGCGTCCGGGCCACGACGAGTCATCGCAGCGGTCAATTTCTGGATGAGCGTGTTGCAGTCTAAGCCGCCATCCAACAGCACGATGCCTGCAATGGCGCTCAACGCGGCTCAGCCAATTTCAACAAGGCACAGACGCACTTCAACGCAATATAACTTGGAGCTAAGACGACCGTTCTATTAGGGCAGAGGGCACAATTATGCAAATAGTCGACTTTAGGCATAAATGCCAGCCCAGCCCATATAAGATAACGGTTGCAGCCTTGGGTTGTTAAGCAAACTGCTTCTACGCGCACGGCAAGAACGGCCCTTCATAATGCGGAATCCGGCAAGGAATGTGCATGAGCAACGATCGCATTTTCCACCTGCGGCAGTTGCGCAAACTCACGCGGGTAATCCAGCGAGAAAACTTTTGCCGTTCCGATCAACGTCTGCAGTTGCGAGAAATGTCGCGCCAGTACTTCGCTCGATTCAGTGTCGAGGAGAAATGAATGATTGACCAGCGCCATAAACGCTGCTGCTTTGGGCATGGGCGCAATGGTCACTGAATCGACGCCGCTGTTTCGAAGCACGTAAATGCATTGCAAATTGATCGCATCTCCACAATGCTTAAACACGCCGTCCGCGTGAAACCGCCCCTTGCTGGTGGACTGAACCTCATCGGCCTTTTTTGAACCTGACGGCAACAACGACTGCTCACTATCTGCCCACAATCGAATTGAGCGATGGCCCGGAACCACGCGCGCACGGTCACCAAGCTGATCAATAAACAAGCCGTCATCAGTCAAAAACGGCATGCCGTGAGATGCAAAGTGACCGGCAAGCGTCGATTTTCCCTGCCCGGAATCTCCCAGAAAAGCCAACGCGCGACTGCTGCAATTGACGGCGCTGCCGTGCAACACCAGTCGCCCTTGTTGCGACAGCGCCATCGGCACGATTTGATTCAAAAAAAGATGCTCGACTGTGGCAACGGTGGTGTCGGGCGCAGGCACGCAGGACACTGCCGTCGCCGCCTGATTGATTGCGAAGTCAGCCAGCCCCGGAAAACGGAGCAGAAACCCGCTTCTGCGGCGGTAATGCACGAGCCACAGCGTACCATCCGGCAATTGCGTATTTTTGAACGGAGCGCGCAGAATAGCTCGCTGCCGACGCGGTTGCAAAACGTCTAGTTGCGGCGGAACAGCCAATGGGTGCGGGCTCAGCACGGAGTGCCAGCCAGATAAGGCGACAGCGATTCGGATTCGTGGAGTGTCAAGCCGATGGGTTTGGCAAAGCGTTTCAAATGGATCAAATTGTTTTGTAGCAGTGAGCGGCAAACAAACCGCGTTGGCTGGTTGGCGTCCAAGACGCCAATTTTTTTGCCTTCAATGCGTGGGGCAGTAGTCCCAGTCTGCGCTTTTCGCACAGTTTCCCCACCCAGCCCCCATGCACCACATCAGGCGTGATGCGGTCCGTGAAACTCCAAAAATAAACCATCCAGTTCAATCAATCGCTAACAACAGCCAAAATCTAGCATACGGCTGGTGGAAATAACATTTCATCACGTCATCGGTCAATATCATTTGCGGGAAGTTTTTCTGGCGCGTGGGCGGTAAGCGGCCATTGACGTTCGCAATCAGCGGTCGCGAAAAATTTTGGGCGGACGTCCCAGAAGTGGCTCACTTTGTCAAGACAACAAACCCCGAGAATTAAGCGAAATGATGGCGGGTCGATTGGGGATGTAGAGTTATCCATGGGGGC
>ENA-OFCX01000117-OFCX01000117.1-metagenomes-genome-assembly--contig:-NODE-117-length-42967-cov-4.432117_pt1 | contig 42967 bp, 51 predicted proteins | sample MGYA00153384_OFCX01 | MGnify analysis MGYA00153384
GGTGTAGTTGCGCACATGGCCCATGTGCAGCTTGCCGCTGGGGTAGGGCAGCATGCTGCAGGCGTAGAACTTCGGCCGCGAACTGTCTTCGCTGACGCGGTAGGCCTGGCTGCTTTCCCAGTGCGCCTGGGCGGCGGCTTCGACTTCGGCGGGCACGTATTTCTCGTTCATCGGCCGATTGTAGGGAGGGCTACCTGCTTGGTACGGGACTGGGCACGGGACTGGGCGCGGCACTGCTCGGCGCCGCCGTTGCGTCCGTCACCAGGCCTATGCGCGACAGCCCGGCTTCCTGCACCCAGCCGATGAGTTCAGCCACGCGGCCGTAGGGCACGCGGCTGTCGGCGCGCAATTGCACTTCGGTGGCCGGGTCGCGGCGCGCGGCGTCGCGCACGCGGGCGGCAATCAGCGTGCGTGCCTGGGCCGGGTCCAGCGGCTGGTCGCCCAGAAACAGCGTGCCGTCGCTGTCGATGGCCAGCGCGACGAAGGCCGGCGCGTCGCTGCTGCCGGCGGCTTCGGCCTTCGGCAAATCGAGCTTCAGGCTGCTGGTCATCAGCGGTGCGGTGATGATGAAAATCACCAGCAGCACCAGCATCACGTCGATCAACGGCGTCATGTTGATGTCGCTCATGGGCTGCGAGCCGGGGTTGCGCTCCAGGCGGCCGAAAGCCATGGCTAGCGGTCCAGGACCCGCCTCGGATCCGGGTCTCCCGGGCCGGCGCGAGCGCCCTCGGGCGGCGGCGGACGCAGTGGGTCTGAAGGCTGCATGATTTCGCGAAGATCGTGCGCAAAGCCTTCGAGTTCGGCTTCACAGGCCGCCACCCACTTGCCGAAGACATTGAAGGCCAGCACGGCCGGCACCGCCACGGCGATGCCGGCGGCGGTCATGATCAGCGCTTCGCCAATCGGTCCGCTGACCTTGTCGATGCTGATGCTGCCCGCAGCGGCCATGCCGCCGAGTGCGTGGTAGATGCCCCAGACGGTGCCGAAGAGCCCGACAAAAGGTGCGGTGCTGCCGACCGAGGCCAGCACCACCTGGCCAAACTGCAGGTGCGCCAGACCCTGGTGCAGGGCGTCGCGCAGGCGACGCGTCAGTTGCGATTCTGCTCGGCCGCTCGCCTCAAGTGTCAGCGCCGTCGGCTGGGCGACGGCCGCAGACAGCAGCGGCAGCAGCACTTTTTCGCGGTCCAAAGCAACCAACCGCTGGCGGCCGTCTTCCAGGTTGGCGGCGTCCCAGAAAGCCGGCACCGCGCGCGCGATGTCGGCCGTCGCGCGGCGCAGCACCCAGCCTTTCCACAAGATCAGGACCCAGGCCGACACCGACATGGCCAGCAGCAAGAGTGCCACTGCGCGGCCGACGCCGTCGGTGCTGGTCCAGAACTGTTGCAGGCCTTGCATGCGGGCCTATAGACCGAGCACGTCGGCCATGCCGTACAAGCCAGGGGCGCGGCTGGCGACGAAGCGCGCAGCGCGCAGGCTGCCTTCGGCATAGTTGGCGCGGCTGCTGCTCTTGTGGCTGATCTCGATGCGTTCGCCGGCGCCGGCGAACAGGACGGTGTGTTCGCCGACGATGTCGCCGCCGCGCAGCGTGGCAAAGCCGATGCTGCCGCGTTTGCGTTCGCCGGTGTGGCCGTGGCGCGTGAAGACGCCTTGCGCGGCCAGATCGACACCGCGGCCGCGCGCCACCGCTTCGCCCATCGCCAGCGCGGTGCCACTGGGTGCATCGACCTTGTGGCGGTGGTGGGCTTCGATGACTTCGATGTCGAAGCCGTCGTCGAGCGAGCGTGCCGCCGCTTCCAGCAGCTTGAGCATGACGTTGACACCCACGCTCATGTTGGGCGCCAGCACGATGGCGATGTGCTGCGCGTGTGCGGCCACTTCGGCCTTCTGCTGCGGCGTGAAACCGGTGGTGCCGATGACGGCGCGCACGCCCAGTTCGCGACACACCGCCAGGTGTGCAAGCGTGCCTTCGGGGCGGGTGAAGTCAATCAGCACGTCGGCGCCGGTAAGGCCAGCGTGCAGGTCGGCTGTGATGACCACGTTGCACGCTTGCCCCAACGCGGCTGCCACGTCAGTGCCCAGTGCAGGGCTGCCTGCCACGTCGAGCGCGCCGGACAGGCGCAGTGCGGGGTCTGCCATCACGGCTTCCACCAGCATCCGGCCCATGCGGCCCGACGCACCGGCAACGGCGATGTTCAGCACCGCGTTCGGCATGGCGTCAACGCAAGCCTCAGCCCTGCTCGAGCGGCGGGTACTCGCGAACCGGGCCCATCGGCTCTGGCGGCGGGACTTCCTTGCGCACCGGCATGGGCAAGGCCTTGCGTTCTTCTTCGCTCAGTTCCAGCTTGGGCGCGCGCGGGTCCTTGAAGCGGCTGATCGAGGCGACGAATTCGCGTTCGCTGGGCAGGGCCGGCGCGTCGATGGACTTGACCGCGTCGCCGTCGAACAGCACCACCACGCTGCGCCGCTGCACATCGGTGCCCGGGCGGCGCAAACTGAAGTAGTAGTCCCAGCGCTCGGCGTGGAAGGGGTCGGCCATCAACGGCGTGCCCAGGATGTCGCGCACCTGCAGCCGCGTCATGCCCGGCTTGATGAGCGCGGCCTGCTCGCGCGTGACCGCATTGCCCTGCACGATGTCGATGCGGTACGGCGTGATCAGCCCGAACAGGCTGTCGGTGTTTTGCAGTGCCGCGCAACCGCCCAGCAAGCCGGTGACAGCAAGGCACAAAGTCAGGCGGGCAAGAAGATGCATGGGCGGCAGAGCTCGGTTCAACCAGGGCTGGACGACGCAGGATGCGGCGGTGGCACGGCTGGCTATGATCGTCGAATTTTAGCGGTGCCACCGCTGATGGGCCCATCAACGGAGCTGGCCGTGACACACGCCGACGAACTCAAGAGCAGCGGCCTGAAAGCCACGCTGCCGCGGATCAAGATCCTGGAGGTCTTCCAGCGCACGGCGCGCCGCCACATGACGGCTGAGGATGTGTACAAAGCGCTGCTGGCCGACGGCGCCGACATCGGCCTGGCCACCGTGTACCGCGTGCTGATGCAGTTCGAACAGGCCGGGCTGCTGACGCGCAGCAACTTCGAGTCGGGCAAGTCGGTGTTCGAGCTGAATGAAGGCCAGCACCACGACCACCTGGTGTGTCTGACCTGCGGCCGGGTCGAGGAATTCCTGGACCCCGAGATCGAACTGCGCCAGCGCGCCATCGCGCAAGAGCGCGGCTTCGAGCTGCAAGAGCACGCGCTGGCGCTTTACGCGCGCTGTACCAAACCCCAATGCGAACACCGCAGCAAATGAAGGCCAGCGGCATGCCGAGGTAGGCCAGCGCGGTTTGCGACCGTGCAGGCGAGGCGACGCCACCGCGGCTGCCGCGAGCAAGCGGCATCCGCGCCCTGATGTCACGCCCTGCAGCCATGGCCCCGCTGCCTACAATCCGGCTCCGATGACGACCGCCCCATTGCCCACCCGCTGCGACGTGCTTGTCATCGGCGCGGGCCCAGCCGGCAGCGCCTGCGCACAGTTGCTGGCGCGCGCCGGGCGCAATGTGTGGCTGGTCGACCAGCACGACTTTCCGCGCGACAAGATCTGCGGCGACGGCCTCATCCCGGACAGCCACGCCGCGCTGCGCCGTCTGGGCGTGTATGACGAGGTGGCGGCGCTGGCCACCCCCGTGCAGCATGTGCGCTGCGTGGGTCCGCGCGGCGGCTTTGTCGACGTGCCGGGCGCCCTGTCGGTGCTGCCGCGCAAGCTGCTCGACCACATCCTGGTGCGCGCAGCCGTTCGCGCCGGCGTGCGGCTGGCCACGCCCTGGCGCTTCGAGGCGCCGCTGGTGGAAAGCGGTCGGGTTGTCGGCGCGCGCCTGAAAAGCCTGGCTGGCGAGCCCGCCCTGGTTGATGTGCGCGCCGACTGGGTGGTGCTGGCCACGGGCGCCGTGCCGCAGGCGCTGACGGCCGCCGGTCTGTGTGACCGCCACACGCCCAGCGGCGTGGCGCTGCGCGGCTACGTGAAGTGCGACGCGCTGGTCGGCCGCATCACGCAGCTGCAACTGGTGTGGCACCCGCGGCTGCGCGGCGGCTACGGCTGGATCTTCCCGGCGCCGGGGGGGCTCTTCAACATCGGTGCCGGCCAGACCGGCAGCCACCTGCGCCAGCGCGACGGCAAGGGCCGCATGGAGGGTGCCAACCTGCGCGACATGTTCAAGGCCCTCGCCGAGATCTACGCCCCAGCCGGCGAGCTGATGCGCACCGGCACGCTGCAAGGCGACATCAAGGGCGCGCCGCTGCGCTGTTCGCTGGTGGGTTCGCGCTGGTCGCGCCCCGGCCTGCTGGCCACCGGCGAGGCCATCGGCAGTACCTACGCCTTCAGTGGCGAAGGCATCGGCAAGGCCATGGAAACCGGCATGCTCGCAGCGCGCGCCGTGCTGCACGACGCGGCCGCGGTCGCAAATGCCGATGCAGCCGTGCAGGCCCACTACGAGGCCGGCGTGCTCAAGCTGAAGCCGCAGTTCGACCTGTACGAGACCGCCAGCCACGTCAACCACCACCCTTGGTTGGCCGATCTGGTAATTTGGCGCGGCCGCAAGAGCCCGCGCATCTTGAAGCGCTTGTCTGGCGTGCTGGAAGAAACGCAGAATCCGGGCAGGCTGTTCACGCTGAGCGGCATGCGCAAGCTGATTTTTGAATGACTCACTGAAGGCTATTCCCATGAACAACTGGACTCGAAGACTGCTGGCCGCGCTGGCAACCACGACGCTGCTGGCCGCTTGTGGCGGTGGCGGCGGCAGTGACCCCGCACCGGTGCCGCCGCCCGTGGCGCTGGCACCGCAAGTGACCGTGAGCGTGAGCAACGGCGTGGGCTTGACCGGCAGTTTCGTCATCACCTTGTCGCCCACGCTGACCCCGGTGACCACGGTCAACTTCCTGACCTACGTCAACGCCGGCTTCTATACCGGCACGGTGTTCCACCGCCATTCGCCCAACTTCGTGTTGCAAGGCGGCGGGTTTGCCGGGCCCATGAACCCCAGCCAGCCGGTGCCAGCGCTGGAGGCGAGCAGCCAAAGTTTTTGACAGAACATTCAGCTGGCGAGGGCTGGCAGCATTGCATCGTCAAGTACACACCACCTCACGGCACAACGTTCGGTGACCGCTGGCGTGCTTTGCTGCTGCTTGAAGAACTGGCCTTGCGCACCTTGTCATTGCATGGCGTGGGTGCCGCGCCAACGCAGGTTCTGCACAGCACTCAGCGAACCTATCTAGAGTCAACGCGCTTTGACCGGATTGGGATGGGGGGCAAACAACACGTTGTCGCCATCGCCGCACTTCACGATGAATTTGTCAGTAGCCCCTGGCAAAACTGGGTACACACCGCTAAGGCTCTGGCGCAACAGGGCATGATCACACCGCACGAGTTGCAGCAAATTGTCCGAATCTTTGCTTTTGGCCACTACATCGGCAACACCGACATGCATTCAGGCAACCTCTCGTTTTATGTCGACGATGTGATTACGCCCAAGATTCGCCTAGCACCGGTTTACGACATGCTGCCCATGATGTGGCGGCCGGACATTCACCAGGGAATGCTCAGCGACTCGCCCGTGCGCCAGCAGATGATGCCATCAGGTTTTGCTGACCAGCAGGAAGACGCACGTAATTGGGCGATTGAATTCTGGGGGCAAGCACAGCAGCTCGACATCGGTGCAGATTTGTGCGCCGCTGCCGGCGAAAGTGCGCGCCGCTTAAAAACCAACTTTATAGATTCCTGACCCGGCTTCAGCATAAATTAGCCCCGAATTCGGTCTAGATTATGAGGTTTTAGGCGTTTTAATCAGCAAATACGGGCGCAAGCAGCTATGAAATTTGTATCAATTTAGGTGTCACTGGCACGATCACTTTCACAGCCACTGCTGACCCGCCTGCCAACCTAATGCCGCGCGCCTCTTGCCTGATGAGGCTCCCATCACGAACCTATCACGCCGCCATCGTTTTTGCGCACCACCACCGTGCCTGAGCGTGGCGGCAGCGCCGGGTTGCCGTGTGGCCAAGTGCTGGAGCCAGGCTTGCCTTCCCCCGGGTGCTGGATATTGATGAACAGCGTCTTCATATCCGGTGCCCAGGTCAGCCCCGTAACCTCACTGCCGTTCGGTCCGACCAGAAAGCGCCGCACCTCTTTAGTCACGGGGTGGATGTAGGTCATCATGCAATTGCCAAAAGTCTGCATGTCGGCTGCGGTGCTGTCGTAATCACTTTGAACCCACAGTCTGCCCAGCGGGTCAACGTTGATGCCGTCGGGGCTTGAAAACGCCGTGGCCGCTGACAGGTTGCCTTTGCGTTCGGCAACGGGCAATTGCACGTCGCCCGCCAGCAAAAAGATCTCCCACTTGAAGGTGGTTGCCAGCGGATCGCTGCCGTTTTCAATCATCTTGATGACGTGGCCGTCGATGTTGGGTGCGCGCGGGTTGGCAGCGTTGACTCCTGGGTTGGCAGCTGACGCAACGCCTTTGCCGCGGTCGCTGTTGTTGGTCAGGGTCACGTACACCGATTTGTCATTGGCGTTAACGGCAAACCACTCGGGCCGGTCCATCAGCGTGCCGCTGACGGCGCGCGCTGCTTCACGCGCCTTGACAGTCACATCGCCCTGTGTGGCAAAACCTTTGGCAGCGTCCAGACCCGCTTCGCCCTGCCGGAGGGCCAGCCATTGGCCCGAACCATCGTCATTAAACTTGGCCACGTACAAGGTGCCGGTGTTCAGCAGGGCTGAATTGGCAAGTCGGTTGGATGGATTAAACGGCGCTGCCGTGACAAACTTATAAATGCATTCAAAGCGTGCGTCGTCGCCCATGTAAAACGCCACGCGGTTATTGGCCGCCACTGAATACGCCGCATTTTCATGTGCAAAACGGCCCATGGCTGTGCGCTTGACGGCGCGCCTGGTCGGCTCAAACGGATCAATCTCCACCACCCAGCCATACGCGGTGGCGGGTTGGGTGCTGTCATAACGGTTCGACATGGTTTCTTCGCAGGTCAGGTACGTGCCCCACGGCGTAGGGCCGCTACCGCAGTTGATCTGCGTGCCGACGGCGGTGTTGCCTGTGGTGTCTGCCGGGCGCGCAAATGCTGCTGTGCCGGCAGCAGGGCCTGATACATCAATGATGGTGGCGCCATTGATGCGGCGGCCAAATTGAGAAGGCCGCACCACGGTCCATTTGCCGCCTTCCAACGCGATTTCCATTACCGATACCCCCAAAGCGGCCAGCGATTTTCTCAATACCTCGGGGTCTTTTGCATCGAACCTGCCATCGGCGAACAGGTACTCGTTGTTGGTGTATTCGTGGTTAACGGCAATCAGGCCACGGGTCGATGAGTTGCTGCCATACGGATACGGAAAAAAGAACATGCCGTCGTGATGCATGCCCATTTGCAGCTCTTGCTCGGCTGCGGTGTTGGCGCTGCCTTTCCACGCGGGGCCGCTAGACACCGGGTCTCCCCACATTAAAAATGCCGAAGCCGTGTAGCCCTCAGCCACAGTCACCGTGTCAGCCCGGGTGATGCCAAGTGATTTGAAACTAACAGCCAGCAAATCAGCCGGAATTCCCGCTGCGGCTGGCGCTGCACCGCCAGAGCCGCCGCGAGCAGTCAGCCCGGCCAGTGTGGCCAGCGACAGCACGGGCAATGCTGCAACGCCTTTGAGCAAACCCCGCCGCTGGAGATTGACCGTCAGCACCGAGTCAAACGATGTGCCTCCGGAGGGTGCGTTCGCGTCAGGTAGGCCCTATAAACGGTGTCTGCTCTGTGACATGTGGTGCTCCTGTGGGTTTCATGCGTTACCAAAACGTAATTCAACTAGGGTTTGTGACGCTGGCGTGAATGGCAACTGCCCATCACCTGTCTTGATACGGGTCAGCGGCTGCGTCTGGATGGGTAGTTGAACGACCACCACAAAAGGGCCCACTACGAAAAGAACAATCACGAAAAGGGCAGCCATGGTGTAGAACACTATGGCTGATCTAGTTGATCATACCTATTAACTTTATGCCGTTAGCCCGATTAACACGGGCGCAAGCAGCTATAATAAGTATAGCAAATAACTATTGATGCACAAAGCCGCTTGATGCTGCAGCTTTGATCCGCCAGCTCGTCAGCTGCACCACGTCACATCACACCGCGCACTGTTGCTGCGCAGACTTAAAGACAGCGGGCCACCGAGCCTTCACGGCATACGCGGCCATCTACCCAGCGCGCGCCTGAGAGCTGCGCGCCTTCAAGCGATGCGTTGGTGATGTTGGCGCCGCGCAGATCTGCGCCGCGAAAGTTGGCGCGCTCGAGGTCGGCGTTGACGAAATTGGCGTTGGTCAAATTGGTGCCGACGAAAATTGCACCCACAGCACTCGCATTGGTAAAACTCACGCCAGTCAGATTCAGTTGTGAAAAGTTCACGCCATCTATTTCGCCGTTGACATAGGACGGCGCATTGCTTGCAGCACCGCGGGCAGCGCGGCCAGTCGGCTGGCGGTCTGCCGAACTTCCGCCAACAACGGTGTTTGGCTCAACGCTGCGCCCGCCCAAATTCATGGTGGCATTGGCGCCCGGGCCAACTTGCGTATTGCTGACCACTCCGTTTTTAATCACGGTGTTGCCGCCGCTTTGCGTGACGGTAGCGGTTTTGGTTTGATGACTGCCCTGCCCCTGTGCCTTGACCGTGCTGCCGCCGCCTTGCACGGTAACGTTGGCGCCTTGCGTTTGTACGGTGCTGCCGCCACCCTCAACGCGCACACCTTGCGGCGTGACGACGACGCTTTGCGCAAAAGCCCCAACACCGATGGTTGTGGTTGCAGCAACCATTGCCGCCAGCCAGTTTTTGCTGAATTTCATGGTTTGATTCCTTTCAAAATAAATTCTTCCATCACATCGACCCGAACCGGCTCCCGGCTGGCGCGCACGTCCAGATCGGGCCGGTAGCGTGAAACCAGCGCCAGCTCCCGCATCCAGGCGGGGTCCAGCGTGCCGTCTTGCGTGCGGCTAAAAATCAGGCTCAGCATGGATTGCGCGCGCGGCTCTCCGCGTGCAGCCGATTGCCGGTACAGACGCAGCGCTTCCAGGTAGTCAGGGTTCATGCCGTCGCCCCGATGCGCCATCAAGCCCAGCTCATAGGTTGCGCGCCGCCCATTGCTGGTAGCTGATTGCCGCAGCAGCTCAGAGCGCCGCTCGGCTACCTCGATTCGTGTGGGCTCGGGGCTGGTCAAGCGCTGCAAATTCCGGCGTCCAGCATCAATTCCCAATGCGGCGGCGCGGCGGTAGTAGCTCTTGGCGGCCTCGGCGTCGGGCGCTTGAAAACGCCCGCCTTCGCGGATTACGCCCATTTCGTTAAGGGCTACACCATCGCCGCGCTCGGCTTGTTGTTCAAGGCTTGCCAGTGCGGACTCATCAACAGCAGATTCAGCCAGTACCAGGCTGAGGAGAACGCTGGCACGCGGCGCGCCCAAATCAAGCGCGCGCTCTGCGAGTACTTCAGCCTCGACCCGGTCAGCGGGTGCGCCCAATCCTTTAAGGCGCATCCACGCCAAAGCGCCGTGCGCCCGGGCGTGGTTGTCGGCGGCAGCTTCTCGCCAGGCGGTCATGGCATCCTGATAGGCATCAAGGGCTTTGTCGGGTGAGCGTTGCACGCTTCGGTAGGCTTCAGCGCCTTCCCGGAAACGGACTTCGCCGATTGCACTGCTGCGGTCTTTAAACGGTTTTCCAGGCAAAGGCCCGGCGACCATCGCGCCGCCGGAGGCTCCACCTTCAATGCGAACCTTGCCAGCAGAGGCAGGCGCTGAATTGGTCGGGGTAGTTTTTTGAATCACCGCCTGCGCACTGAAATTGGCCCCCAGCAGCAATGCCACAGTCAGCGCGACGCTGCGCGCTTTGCCCGTATACAAATTGTTCATGGTGCAGATCGCGGTGGGCGCATCAGGCGCGGCGAGCGCGCACTACCAGCGGCTGGCGCAACCATCAAACGCAAATCAGACGATGACACCTGGCCTGTACCCAATGCGCGCATGGCCACATCCAGACCGTCCAGGTTAGCCAGGCCAACGATAGGCTCCAGCGGCGCGCCTTGCATGGCGGGCGGCAAACGCTTGAATGCATCCACGTGGCTGGCGTAACAGCTGACGCGCTCTGAACCCGGCTTGTCAAACCGCAGGGTAAAGCCGCCACCCTCAGGAATAACCGTGGTGCGCCTTGCATGGAGCTGCGGCGCCAGCTGAAGCGGATTGGGATACACCTGCGAAACTGCGCCGCCCGAGTCCTGGTAGTAGCAGCGCACAAAGGCGCTGCGTTCCACGTTCAGGCGCACTGCCAGTGCCTGGCCAACAGCAAAGTCAGTCGCGCCGTTGGCCGTGCGCACCCGCACCCCAATCGGGCCGGGCAAGCCATTGCTGCCGCCCAGCGGCATGTCGTGCAGCTCACGCAACCAGCCCCGTTCTACAAACTGGCCCTGCGCATTGACCGCCACCAGTCGGCCAATCAACTTTTCATAAGCGGCAAAGTTGATGATGCCGGTTGGCGGCAGCTGCTGGTCAGCCTGAAACCGGGCAATCGCCTCTTTAAAAATCACCGGGTCATTAAGTTGTTCTGCTGAATCGGCAAAGTAACCGGCCCGCTCCAGGCCCGCACGAAACAAGGCGCTTTGCTGGCCTGATGACGTAGCTGAAAACCATTTGAACAACTCGCGCTGAAATTCCGGACTGGACTGGTTGAGCTGCACGCATTGCCAGTAGGGCAGTTGCATCCATTTGCCGATCAGCTCTATGGTGCCCAGCTCAACGAGTGTGCGCAGCGCAATGCCGGTGCCCTGGCTGTGGTCGCGGCTTAGATTGAACTGCACCCCCAGCTTCATGATCACGCCGCCGCCGTCCAGACCGCCGCCGCCTTTGGCAACCAGGGCTGAATTGCTGGCATGTATGCCCGGGAACAGTGAGCGGGTTTTCATGTCACCCAGATGCATTTCAAGAGCAATCACTGACGTGTTGATGTCGCTGTCGTACCCCAAATCAAAACCCAACTCTTTGCCCTTGATCGTGCCATCTGCCGACACGCCGATTCCGCGTCTGCGGGCAACGATGTTCTGGTCGATGTAACTCACTGCGCCCGACACATAAATATCAGGCGGACTCAAATCCAGCGTGTTCATGCCCAGCATCAGGCTGCTCAGGTACTGCACGGTGTCCTGGCGTGTCAGGTCCACTTCAAAATCAATGAAGCGAAAGGCATTGCTCTTGCGCGACATCTCTGAAAGCGCGGTGATGACCAGCTCGCGCACGGCAGTGCCTGACTTGTTCGATGCATCGGGAAACTGCTTGCTGGTGATCAGCACCGTGGGCCGCCCGAGCTTGTCCAGCATGTCGTCCATGCAGGCCAGTGATTCGCTGAACGAGGTGACAGAGCGCACCGGCTGCACCACTGGTGTGCCCTCAGGGTACGCGCGCTCGATCATGTCTTTTTGGTCGCGTGGCGATGACGCGCAGGCTGACAGTAAAAAAACAACCGCAGCGGCCAACACCGCAGATTTGAATTTGACCGTGTGGAGTTTGACAGTATTTACTTGGATGGTGTTCAGCATTTGTTGACTACCGGTGCCTTGATGACGGTGATGTTCTCCCGTGGGCCGCGCACGCCGGGTCGGCTTTCCTTGGTATCAACGGTGCCAATGTTGGTGGTGCAATCTTTGGATTGCCCGGGCTTTGCCCCTGCGCTTCCTCTACCTGCTGCGCTGGTCGAGGAGTTGGCTCGCAAACGTTCTCTGGCCAGCACACGGGTTACTTTGGATTGATCTGCGGGTTCAAGACCACTGCGGGTTGCGACTTCATCGGCATGGACTGGCAGCAGCAGCGCAATACCTATTGCACCTGTCGACAACAATTGCAAATTTCTGAAATGCTGAGAGAAAAATTTGGGCATAACTTGGCGAATTTGATGGATGAAACGGGGTGCTCGCGCTGACGCGGCACCCACTCAATTCAACTACTGGTGTTGGTTTATTTGCCTGAAACCGTGCCCAGATTCATTTCGGCTTTGGTACCCATGCCAACGGCTGTATTGGCCACTGCGCCGTTGGTCAGGCTAAAGGTCTGCTTGTTGTTGCCGCCGATCTTCACGTTGCCTTCAACCGAATTAACAGACATTTTTGCCTTGGCGCCCATACCAACAGCCGTATTTGCAACTGCGCCGTTTTTAATGGTGGTGGTTTGCTCGTTGTTGCCTTTGATTTCGACCTTGGCAGATGCCATGGAGGTGACCAGCATGGCGGCTGCGAAAAGGGTAGCTGCGGTAAATGATTTCATAAATGTTCCTTAAAAAAATAAAGTTAAAGCTTTGAAAATAAACACATACCTGAAGGAATTTGTACATTTCCAAGGCAGCCGGATCGTAGCGAGAACGGTTCACACTGCAACACTAATTGAAACAACGTGTAATTACTTTTTATCAAATGAAAGAGCCTTATCTAAATGCGTTTCAAGCGTTGCATTTGGACAAGTCAAATTGGCGACAAGATGTCACAAAATTCAAAGCAGTAAACTTGCAAGTAAGCGAGTACATACTTGGGCTTGTTCCCGAAGTCGACAAAAATATTGAAATTGAAATCTAATTCCTACAGCGAAGATTTTCGACTGAACTTACCAAGCGTTACCAAAAACTGATTGAGCTAGTGGAACGTTTGGGTTTTGACAGCGGCACGTAGCGCCTGTTTTGCCGGTGACAGCTATATCCGCTCCAAAACAGATCGGTTTGAAGTCGAATCGGCACCCAGCGCTTTAAAATTTGGCGCAAACAGCTATCGTTTCAATAGAGACTTAACTTATGGATTGATTACAGGTCAAATCAACGAAGCTGGGTCTTCGCTGCTGAGCACCAGTTCAGCCCAGGATTTGAGCTTGGCCGTGTCTGACCGCAGTATCTGCTGCTTGACCTCCAGAATTTTTGACGGATGCATTGAAAAGCTGCGCAGACCGAGACCCAGCAGCAGTTTGGTCATGGCCACATCGCCTGCCATTTCGCCGCACACGCTCACGCCCTTGCCTTGCGCGTTGCATTCTGCAATCGTGTCAGCAATCAGCCGCAGCACCGCTGGGTGGCACGGGTCGTACAGGTGCGCGACGGATTCATCGGCGCGGTCAATCGCCAGCGTGTACTGAATCAAATCGTTGGTGCCGATCGATAAGAAGTCGAAATACTTCAAAAACATTTTCAACGTCAAAGCCGCTGCGGGAATTTCAATCATCGCGCCCAAACGCACCGGGCCGTAGGCAATGCCTTGCGCACTCAGCAGGCCGCGTGCTCGATCAATCAGTGCCAGAGTTTGCTTGATTTCGCTTGCGTGCGCCAGCATGGGCACCAGCAGATTGATTTGCCCATGCGCCGCCGCCCGCAAAATAGCGCGCAACTGGGTTAAAAACATCGGCGGGTCCGCCAGGCTCCAGCGAATGGCGCGCAGGCCCAGCGCGGGATTGAGGTGTGTGTCTTGCGCTTTTTCCATGCGGTCGCTGGCGCGGTCCAGCGACTTGTCCGCACCGATGTCTACCGTGCGGATCGTTACCGGCATACCGGCCATGCCTTCAATCGCCTGGCGGTAGGCGGTGTATTGCTCTTCTTCGTCGGGCAGGCGGCTCAGGCCCTTGGACTCACGCCCCATGAATAAAAATTCGCTGCGAAACAGCCCTACGCCCACCGCTCCGGCCTTGACCGCGCCGACCGTGTCGCCTGGCAGTTCAATATTGGCCAGCAGCTCAATGCGCTGGCCGTCGAGAGTAATTGCCGCTGTGTGCTTGAGGCGGCTCAGACGCTCGCGCTCGACCTCGCCCTGGCGCTGCTTGAAGCCGTATTCCGCCAAAATAATTGGCGACGGGTCAACAATCAAAATACCGGCATCGCCGTCAATGATGACCCAGTCGTCTTGCTCAATCAGCTGGCTGGCACTGCGCGCGCCCACCACTGCCGGGATGTCCATGCTGCGCGCCACGATGGCCGTGTGTGATGTTTTGCCGCCCACATCGGTCGCAAAACCGGCAAACAGACTTTGCTTAAACTGCAGCATGTCAGCAGGCGAAATGTCATGCGCAATCAGTACCAGCGGCACGTCGACCGTGTCGTCCAGCAGCAGGCTTTGCTGTGATTGTTTGCGGCTGGCACCGGCCTGCGCCACCGGCTGCATCGGCGAGCCCACGCCCTTCATGCGCCGCAAAATACGTTCGACGACTTGCTCGAGGTCGGCTTTGCGTTCGCGCAGGTACTCGTCTTCCATGTCGTCAAATTGGCGGGCAATCGACTCATATTGCGTGGCAAGTGCCCACTCGGCGTTGTAGCGCCGCTCAGTGATCCACTTTTTAACGCCGCTGATGAGTTGATCGTCTTGCAGCAGCATCAGGTGCACGTCCAGCAGGGCGGCAATTTCATGTGGCGCGTCTTTGGGCAGGTCGTGCTGCAGGCGTGAGATTTCTTCAACCACCGCATTGCGCGCGGTGCGCACGCGGGCTATTTCAAGATCGGTTTTGTCAGCGTCTACAAAATAGTGCGCAACATCGGCGCGGCTGGACGCCACCAGCACGGCACGGCCAATTGCGATTCCGCGCGATACAGCCAGGCCGTGGACTGAAAATGTCAAGAGATGGCCCCCACAGTCGCTCGCTTCGCATCGCTTCTTGCACCTTGGAGGCCGCCGCTCGTCAGAGGCTTCGTATCTAGCGCCTGTCCAAACCTGCTCAAGCAGGTTTGGAGCCTCAGGCTCCAGCCCCGAGGGGGCCGCTGCGCCTGCGGCCCGGCAAAGCCATTTCCGTGGCCCCTGCTTGGAAAGAATGGTGTGTTGATCACTCGCCCTCCCCAAACTTGTCATTAATCAAAGCCAAAAGCGCATCCATTGCGGCCTGCTCATCAGCGCCGTTGGTTTCAACCACCACCGTGCTGCCGATGCCTGCGGCCAACATCATTACGCCCATGATGCTCTTGGCGTTCACTCGGCGCTCGCCTTTGCTCATCCAGACTTCGCAGGCAAAGCTGCCAGCCAGTTTTGTAAGTTTTGCCGATGCCCTCGCGTGTAGACCTAATTTATTGCTGATGCTCGTTGTCGTCTGGATCATGGTTTCTTTTAGCTTGATTTTGCGGTGCGATGGTGGCCACTTGCATCACCCCCTGCGTTGCCCCGGCTAGCGCGCGCGCCATCAAAGCGTCCAACGGCTCGTGGCGGTAGCATACGGTGCGCAGCAGCATGGGCAAATTAACGCCGGTCAGCAGTTTTGACGGTTGGCCATCGACCAACTTTTGAGCCACATTGCACGGCGTTGCGCCAAACACATCGACCATGACCAGCGCATTGGGCATGCCAAGCTGGCTGAAAATGATGTGCGCCTGGGCCAGCGTTTCTTCTGGCGACATATTGGGCTGCACGTCTAACGCCACGACGCCAGCCGCACAGTCTGGGAAGACGTGCAGCGCACATTGGCGCAAGGCGCTGGCCAGCGGCGCGTGGGCGATGATGAAAATTCCGTTCATGGACGCGAATTATCGGCTTTGGCCACCAGGAAATAGACATATGAGGCAATTGCGCAACACAAAAATACGCCCATCGCCGCCTGGAAACTCGCCACCCGCGCAAGACCAGCCGCAGCAAAGCCATCAATCAGCAAGCCTATGCCCCACTGCACCACGAACACACCCGAAAAAATCACCAGGTTAAAAGCCGACAGGGCTCGCCCCACCAACGACGCCGGAAACGCCAACCCAATTGCCGGTTGCGACAAACTGATCACGCTTGACCCCATACAAAACAATGCCCACCCGAGCCAGCCAGTAGATTCGCCGCCTGCAATGCAACCGGCAAGAGCCAGCAAGCTCAGCGGCGCGCCGCGCGCAATCAGTTTGTCTGCGCCTAAGCCGCGCGCAGCCAGCCGGGGGCCGAGCAGACCCCACAGCCAAAATGTGACCAACATCGCCGCGTTGATATAAAACAGGCCAGTAGCCGCTTCCAGCGGCGAGTAGCTGGCAACTTTCACCATCCATGGGCCTGCCCACAGTGTTTGAATCGCCACCAGACCGCCGTAGTTAAAAAATGCCAGGGGTGCAAGCCTTTGAAAATAACGGTTGCGCCACACCGTGCTGTAGCTTGCACCTGGGCCAGAGCCGGGTGCGGCAGCTTTCGGCCAGCCGGGAACAATTTGCCAGATCACTGCCATTGCCAGCAAAATCATTGCAGCCAGAATCCAGAACATGGGCCGCCAGCCGGTCAGCGGCATCAGCCACTGCACAGGCAACGTGGATGCGAGCATGCCCAGCGATCCACTCATCAGCATCCACGAGTTGGCGCGCAGCAAGCTGTCAGCGCTCAGCCAGCGCCTGAAACCTGTCAGCGGCGCCATCAGGCAGGCGCTTACTCCCATGCCAATCAATATACGTGCTACCAGAAGGCCGATAAAGCTGCTGGCCATCGCAAATGCCGCGCAGCCGATCACGCCCACACTTAAAAAGCACAGCATGACGCGCTGTGGGCCGTAGCGGTCAAGCCAGCTGCCCAAAGGCAATTGCGTGGCAGCAAAGCCCAGAAAATACCCCGCGCCGAGCAGACCCAAATCACCAGCTTGCAGTGAAAATTCGCGGCTCAGCTCAGGCGCCAGTGTGGCGGTGATGGCTCGTACCAGCGCCGAGCAAAAATACGCCGCTGCAAAAGTTAAAAAAACTAACGCAGCGGTTTTTTTGTCGAGCAAAAATGAGCCTGCGCCTTTTGAGGCTGCGTCAGAAAGGCGCGTATCAGCCGTTGGTTGATTATTCAAACTTCATTCCTGAAAAATAGGTTTCCGCGACCTCTGGTTTAATGTCAGCTCCGTAAATCACTGCCTGAAACACGGTGGCACCCTGAGAAAAATACGCTGCATGACCCACCACTGGCGTGCCGTCTACGCGTTGCCCATTGGCCTTCACCCACACCGCTGGAGCGCCCATTGCGCCTGCAAGTTTCAACGACTTGGTGGTGTCTGCTTTGGCGGCCTTCATGTTAGTCAATGTCAGCTGTTGCCAGGCCAGCAAAATGGCCGGGGCTTCGGCTCCATCACCAACATCGGCTGCCGAAATCGCAAACGTCAACCCGCCCGCGTCGCAACCCAACATTCTCAGCATGGTGGGCTCACCACCCAGAGGAACTTGTTTTTCAGCTTTGTCAGGTTTGCAGGGCAGCAACAGACTAAGGCTCGTACCTTCCGGGCGAACATCACGCCAGTTGAGCGTTGGGCTGCAGGCAGCGAGCGCAAGGGCAACAGCCGCCAGAGGGCAAAAAATTCTGAATACTCGCATGGGGTGCTGGTGACTTACTTAAAGTTTCTTTTCGACTTTACAGGGCTTTTGTGTGCAAGCTGGGTTGCGACAGGCGCATGCACCCATTTGAAGCGGAATAGATGGCCTTTTCGCACCAATCTGGGCATGATGCTTGCGTCACAGTTCCACTGTTTTCCACTTATGCAAGCCATCGTCAACTCCAGGCCTTCAAACTTGGCCGGTTCAGCCCATTTGCCCCACCAGTGGAGTGAAAGGGGGCAAACTGTATGGCGGGATAAGCTTTCGCAATTGCTTGAATCGACAGGTGAGGGCATCTTTGGCATCGATATGCACGGGTTGTGCACCTTCATCAACCGCGCGGGCGCTGAACAATTGGGATGGCTCGCAGTCGATGTGCTGGGCCGCAACATGCACGAGCTGGCGCACCACACCCATGGTGATGGACCGCAGTGCGGCCAGCATTACCCGGAGCATTTGTGCCCCATCTTCAATGCCTTTCGCAATGGCCTGCCGTGCCGTATTGACACTGAATATTTTTGGCGGAATAACGGCACACCATTTGCGGTTGAATACTCGTCCTACCCCATCATGGAAGGTGATGTGGTGCAGGGTGCAGTAGTCACGTTTATGGATATTTCTGCCCGCCGCCAGGCTGAAGACGCTATCAAGCAAGCCCATGCAGTGCTGGAACAGCGTGTCAGTGAGCGCACACATGAGCTACAAGAAGCCTTGACGCAGTTGCGTGAACTGTCGGCCTACACCCACAGCGTGCGCGAGGAAGAACGCACCCGCATTGCGCGCGAAGTGCATGACGAGCTGGGCAGCCTGCTGGTGGCTTTGAAGATGGATGTTGGTTGGCTTGACAAACGCTTGAGTGAACAACAACAGCGCGGTGCCGATGCCGCGCAAACAATGCGCGACACCATGCGAGGCAAGTGTCAAAAAATGAGCCGGCAAATTGAAACCGCTGTTAACAACGTGGGCCGCATCATCACCGACCTGAGGCCCAGCATTTTGGACCATCAGGGCTTGTGGGCGGCACTGGACTGGCAAGCACATGAGTTTGTACAGTCCGCAGAGCTGCAACTGGATTGGCAAATGGATGTTGCGCAAGCCGCACCGGTTGACGAGCAAGCCGCGATTGGCATTTTTCGTATTTTTCAGGAAATGTTAAGTAACGTCGGCCGCCACGCGCAGGCCAGCCGCGTTGCCATCACGATTGAAGCCAACACGGATTCCATCAACATCAGCGTGGAAGACAACGGTTGTGGTGCAGACCCCGCCGCGTTTGAAGCCGCCGATGCCTACGGCGTGATGGGCATGCGCGAGCGAGCACGGCACTTGGGTGGCAGCATCGCTATTGTCAGCCAAAAAGGCCAAGGGGCGACGTTTCATTTGCGCATACAGCTCCTGAAATAGTAGCAAACTATGACGATGACCAAAATCCTGATTGGCGACGACCACCGCATCGTGCGTGAAGGCATCAAGCAGGTGCTGGCGGATGCATCTGATATCCAAGTGGTGGGCGAGGCCGACACGGGCCCAGACATTTTGGCCAAGGTTGAGCTGCTTCAAGGCCACCATGGATTGCAAGTCGTGCTGCTGGACATCGCCCTACCCGGCCGTGACGGCATGGACGTGTTGCAGGCCTTGAAAAAAAGCTGGCCACAGCTACCGGTGTTGATGCTCAGCACCTACCCTGAAAAACAGTACGCTGTGCGCTGTATCAAGTTAGGCGCATCAGGTTATTTGAACAAAAGCGCCAATCCAGACGACATGATTGCCGCGGTGCGCAAAGTCGCTAGCGGCGGCATGTATGTGAGCAGCGCAACAGCCGAGGCTTTGGCCAATGCAGTGGCACAAACCAGCACCAAGCAGGGCTTAGACGCGCTGTCGCACCGCGAATATCAGGTTTACCGCTTGCTGACAGCCGGCAAGTCTGTGAGCGAAATTGGTGCGCAGCTGGAACTGGCGGGCAACACCGTCAGCACCTACAGGGCCCGCATCCTGGAAAAAACCGGCACGCGCAACGACGTGGAGCTTGCCTTGTACGCCGAACGCAACGCCAAACCCAGCATCTAAGGCGCTTTTGTAGGGCTGGCACTACTCAGCACGCACAGCGTTGCTGCGATATTGCCTGCAAATCATCAAAAATCCTGAAAACTTATCCATTCAGGCTTAGCCCTTGCTAAGTACCCGTATCTTTTTTTGAAGGGTACGCCATGTCCAACCAGTTTGATGCCTTTGATGCCGACCGCCCCTTGATGCTGCGCTGCGCCTGCGGGCAAGACCATGCACCGGGCGCGCATGCTGCCGTGCAGACCGAGCAGTCCCTGTCGCAGAGCTTTATGGAAGCGACCATGGTCAAGGCGCTGTTTCCAGTCGACAGCGTGCGTCGCGGGTTTTTAAAAGCGGTAGGTGCCAACACCGCTCGCGCCGCGATTGCCTCGCTCTTCCCACTGGGCGCGCTTGAGGCCATGGCCCAGGACAAAGGCCCGCTGGAAAAGAAAGACCTGAAGCTCGGTTTTATCCCGATCACCTGCGCATCGCCGCTCATCATGGCTGACCCACTCGGTTTCTACAAAAGAGAAGGACTGAACGTTCAGCTGAACAAGACCGCAGGCTGGGCGCTGATTCGCGACAAGATGATCAACAAGGAGCATGACGCGTCGCACTTTTTGTCGCCCATGCCGATAGCCATGACGATGGGTTTGGGCTCGACCCAGGTCAACATGAATGTGGCGACGATTCAAAACACCAACGGTCAGGCCATCACGCTGCACGTCAAGCACAAGGGCAACCGCGACCCCAAGGGCTGGAAAGGCTTTAAATTTGCCATCCCGTTTGAGTACAGCATGCACAACTTTTTGCTGCGCTACTACCTGGCTGAAGCCGGCTTGAACCCTGACACCGATGTGCAACTGCGCGTGTTGCCGCCAGCGGAAATGGTGGCTAACCTGCGAGCTGGCAATATCGACGGCTTTTTAGGCCCTGATCCTTTTAACCAGCGCGCTGTGTACGACGAAGTCGGCTTCATTCACATCTTGTCCAAAGAAATCTGGGACGGTCACCCCTGCTGTGCGTTTGGCGTCTCGGACGATTTCATCAAACAAAACCCCAATACCTTTGCAGCGCTGTACCGCGCTGTGCTGGGCGCGTCCTACATGGCCAGCCAGCCCAAAGACCGCGAGCTGATTGCCAGAATGATTGCGCCTGCACAGTACCTGAACCAGCCCGAGGCCGTGTTGACGCAGGTGCTGACAGGCAAATTTGCCGATGGCCTGGGCAACATCAAAAACGTGCCCGACCGCGCCAATTTTGACCCGGTCCCGTGGCAGTCGATGGCGGTGTGGATGCTGACGCAGATGAAGCGCTGGGGCTACGTGAAGGGCGAGGTCAACTACAAACAGATCGCCGAGAAAGTCTTTTTGCTGACCGATGCCAAAAAACAGATGAAGCTGGCAGGTTTTGCTGTGCCAGATGGTGCGTACAAAAAGTTCAAGGTGATGGGCAAGGAGTTTGACCCTATGAAGCCTGACGACTATGTAAAAAGTTTCGCTATTAACAAGATGGGCTGAGTCCAGCATTTATGAAGTCACTGAATCTGAAAGCGGGCTTGGTCTCGCTGCTTATCTTTTTGTCCATTCTCGGCATCTGGTTTTTGGCAACGCAATCATCTGGTACTGCGCCATCAGCGGGCACGGCTGGCATGACTGCCGAGCAAATCGAATACCAGAAAATGATGGGCAAAGACGTGGGCAGCACCAAGACCACCGGCTTTCCAACACTCAGCCAAATGGGTGTGGCTATCTGGAAGCAGGTGTCCAACCCGATCTATGACAACGGGCCAAACGACAAAGGCATTTTGATCCAACTCGGGCACTCACTGGCACGCGTCGGTCTGGGTTTTTTTCTGGCATGCATCGTTGCCATTCCGCTTGGCTTTGTGATTGGCATGTCGCCACTGCTCAGGCGTGCGCTTGACCCTTTTATACAAGTCCTCAAACCCATCTCGCCATTGGCGTGGATGCCACTGGCGCTGTACACCATCAAGGACTCGTCCATCAGCGGCATTTTTGTGATTTTTATCTGCTCGGTGTGGCCCATGCTGATCAACACCGCCTTCGGCGTATCGGCCGTCAAGCGCGAATGGCTGAATGTGGCTGCGACGCTGCAAGTCAGCCCGTTGCGCAAGGCATTTTTAGTCATCCTGCCCGCTGCAGCACCGACTATCTTTACTGGCATGCGTATCTCGATGGGCATTGCCTGGCTGGTGATCGTGGCCGCTGAAATGCTGGTGGGCGGCACTGGCATTGGCTACTTTGTATGGAATGAGTGGAACAATCTGTCATTGACCAATGTGATCTTTGCGATTCTGGTGATTGGCATCGTCGGCATGCTGCTTGATTTGGCTTTTGCGCAGCTGCAAAAAATGGTGACGTATGTTGAATGACATCACAGAAGCCATCAAAGCCACCGCGAATTCGCCCATGCCTGGCTTTCTAAAAGTAGAAGGCTTGAGCAAAACCTATGTTGCCAACAAACCGGTGTTTGCGGATGTCAGTTTTGCCATTGACAAGGGCGAGTTTGTCTGCATCATCGGCCACTCAGGCTGCGGTAAAACAACCGTGCTCAATGTACTGGCCGGCCTGGACACCGCCACATCGGGCCATTGCTTCATGGACAACCGCGAAATCGCTGGCCCCAGCCTGGAGCGTGGTGTGGTGTTTCAAAGCCACGCACTGATGCCGTGGCTGACCGTGCGCAGCAACATTGCTTTTGCGGTGGTGTCACGCTGGCCTGACTGGTCGAAGGCTGAGGTCAAGGTCCATGTTGAAAAGTTTGTGGCCATGGTCGGCTTGATGCCCGCGATTGACAAAAAACCATCGCAACTGTCAGGCGGCATGAAGCAGCGCGTCGGCATTGCAAGAGCCTTTGCCATTCAACCCAAAATGCTGCTGCTCGACGAGCCGTTTGGGGCGCTGGACGCACTGACACGCGGCACGATTCAAGATGAATTAATGACGATAGTGACAGGCACCCAGCAAACCGTTTTCATGATCACCCACGACGTGGATGAAGCGATTTTGCTGGCGGACCGCATTATTTTGATGACTAACGGTGCAGAGTCGGCAGGCGGATACACACCCGGCGGCATCGGCGAAGTCGTGGTCAATACGCTTCCGAAAAAGCGTACAAGAGCCGAGCTTCACCACCTCCCCGGTTACTACGATCTGCGCAACCACGTGGTTGACTTTTTGATCAAGCGCGCCAAGCCCGGCGAACCACATTAACTTTTCTTTTTATAACCAGCAGGAGCAAAAATGAACCGCAACGACATCACCGAAAAAATTATCACCGTCAAGGTTTCCAAGGGTCTTAAATGGGAAGACGTTGCCAAAAAAGTAGGCATGAGCAAGGAGTGGGTTACCGCTGGCTGCCTGGGACAAATGACATTTGATGCAACACAGGCCAAAGCGGTCGCCAAAATCTTTGGCTTGACGGCTGATGAGCAAAAGTGGTTGCAGGTTGTGCCATACAAAGGCTCATTGCCAACGCCGGTGCCCACAGACCCGCTGATCTACCGTTGGTACGAAATCGTGAGCGTTTACGGCACCACCATCAAGGAGTTGATTCATGAAGAGTTTGGCGATGGCATCATGAGCGCGATTGATTTTTCGATGGACATCGTGCGCCAGCCTGACCCAAAGGGTGACCGCGTGAATGTGGTGCTGTCGGGCAAGTTTTTGCCATACAGGCAGTATTGATCGCAGGATGAAAGCCATTTTGACCTGATGCGGTCAAAATGGCGGCATGACTTCACTTCATTGTTTAAACGGCATCCGCGTCCTTGACCTTTCCCGTATTTTGGCTGGCCCCTGGTGCACGCAAACACTCGCTGACCTGGGCGCTGACGTTATCAAGATCGAACGACCCCAAACGGGCGACGACACCCGCACTTGGGGCCCTCCGTTTTTAAAAGATGCACAGGGCAACGACACGCCCGAGGCCGCCTACTACCTCGGCGCGAACCGCAACAAGCGCAGCGTGACCTGCGATATTTCCCAGCCTGCCGGGCAGGCATTGATACGCGAGCTGGCTGTGCACTGCGATGTGTTTGTTGAAAACTTTAAAGTTGGTGACATGGCGCGTTATGGGCTGGACTACGCCAGTCTAAAAGTCATCAACCCGCGCATTGTGTATTGCTCAATCACCGGTTTTGGCCAGACAGGACCGTACGCTGACCGGGCCGGTTACGACTATGCGATTCAGGGGATGGGCGGGCTGATGAGTGTGACCGGCGATCGGGACGATTTGGGTGGCGGTCCGCAAAAAGTTGGCGTGGCGGTGGCTGACCTGATGACCGGCATGTACGCCACCGTCGGCATACTGGCGGCGCTGCGCCACGCTGAAAAAACGAGCGAAGGTCAGCAAGTAGACATGGCATTGCTGGACACCCAGGTCGCCATGCTGGCCAATCTGGGAGCCAACTATCTGGTCAGCGGCAATGTGCCGGGCCGCATGGGCAACGCGCACCAGAACATCGTGCCGTATCAGGTGTTTGAGGTGGCGGCTGCAGTTAACGGCAGCAAGGACCACATCATCATTGCCGTGGGCAATGACTCGCAGTTTCGCAAATATTGCGAAGCGGCTAGCGTGCCGGAGCTGGGAGCAAACCCGCTTTTCGCCCTGAATCGCGACCGGGTCAAAAACCGCGCGCAACTAGTCCCTATTTTAGAAGCCGTGATGCGCACCCGCAGCAAAGCCGACTGGCTGGCCGCTCTGGAAGCCGCCAAGGTGCCGTGCGGCGCCATCAACAATCTGGCTGAAGTGTTTGCCGACCCGCACATCCAGTCACGGGACATGGTGACGCACTGGCAGCACCCGCACCAAAGCGATCTGGCTCTGGTATCTAGCCCCATCAAGCTCAGCGCAACACCAGTGCGGCGTGACCTGCCGCCCCCGCTGCTAGGTCAGCACACCGATGAGGTGCTGCGCAGCGTGTTGAACTACCCGGACGCAAAGTTGTCTGAGTTGAAATATCAGAAAGTCATTTGACATGTCGCTCAGCAGGCGTCGATTCTCGAAAGCAGTCGCGGCCAGTTGTGTACTGCCCATTACCTGGGCGCAGGCCAAAGACACCGCCTTGAGCGTCCCCACATCCCTGCCCCAAGCCGCACAAGCTGCCAAAGCCAAAGGCGAGCCGCTGGTCGTGCTGATCAGCTTGCCCGGCTGCGTGTACTGCGAGTTGGTACGCCGCAGCTACCTGCTGCCAGCGCGGTTGAATGACGGCCTGCAAGCCTGGCAATTGAACGTGAATGACAACACCACACCCTTGACGGGCTTCGGCGGAAAACCCACCACAGCCGCGCGACAAGCCAAAGTCTGGAAAGCCACCTTCACCCCGACAGTTCTGTTTATCGGCAGCCAGGGCCAAGAGCTGGCAGAGCGGCTGGTTGGCATTGCAGTACCCGATTTTTATGGTGCGTATCTGGAGCAGCGCCTGGCCACAGCGCGCAATGCGCTGTAAATTTACTCCTGATTCAGGAGCTGCTTGCGCCCATTTTTATTTGGTTTGAAGCCTATTTGATAGATAAAAAAGGATGAAAGAGGTATCTCTGATCCGGTTTTAGCTGAATGCAGCTCAAAAGTCGCATGAAACGCGCGTTGCGCAATCCGCTCACAGCCGATCTGAACGGGTGACTCGCTGGCTAGTCGCTCTTTCTCGCCGCGGCTACACCCCTTTTCAGTATGGAAAGGGTCTGAGCAAGGTCTTCCAAATTACTCAGCAAAGCGCTTTGTATTTGTCTATCGAGCCTTTTAAATCGGGTGCAGGTTTGCGTAAAAGCAAGCAAACATCCAATCTGAATTTTACGATGCCGTAATCCAGACACGCATTTCGAAATGATTTTAACGGGTACGAAAACATAGTGATCGTTTGCATGCCGTCGGCTACGATTGCGAGAGCGCTAATCAGTACAGCCTCACGCTTTAAGTTACCCCAAACGGAGACAAAAAATGTTTAGTCACGTCATGCTGGGAGTCAACGACCTGGAAGTATCTAAAAAGTTTTACGACGCGTTGCTTGGCACGCTGGGCATTGCCAATGGCGTTGCCAACAAGCAGCGTTATTTTTACCGCAGCCCTACCGGCACGTTTGCCATTACGGTACCGATCAACGGCGAAAGCGCCACGTGCGGCAACGGCAGCACGATTGGATTTGCAGTGCAATCAGCCGAGCAGGGCAATGCGTTTCATGCGGCGGGCGTTGCCAATGGCGGCACAACTTGTGAAGACGCACCGGGTTTCAGGGATGGCCCGACCGGTCAGCTGTACCTGGCGTATTTGCGCGACCCGGACGGCAACAAAATTTGCGCGGTACATCGGCCGGCCAAGTAAAATTACAGTCGTTTTTTGAATAAAAACAATGTCTGATGCCCAAAGAATGGGCGCAAACAGCTCCTCGATTGATAGCATTTAATGACTGGTGATGAGTCATTGCCCTTACCACCGCACGCGGTCAGCCGCTTGCGAGCTGCCCGGCTGGCGCGAAGCTCCAAACCTTTTTTAGCGCGCGGCGGCCCGCGAGGTGAGCGCTGTGCGGGTTGCCGCCTGGTGCCCAGCCACTGCCTGTGCGGGCTACGACCTGTGGTGCCAGTGTGTGTTGGCGTTTGCCTGATCATGGCTGACATTGAAGCCTTAAAACCCAGCAACACCGGCTGGCTGGTGGCTGATGTGGTACCTGATACTTTCGCGTTTGGATGGGCACGCACCGAAGCAGACCCGGCGTTGCTGGCCTTGCTGCGTGATCCGCAGTGGCAACCTTATGTTGTCTTTCCCAGTGAGTTTGTAGAGCCCGCGCGAGTGGTGAACGACGTGCCTGTTGCAGCATCACCCATCGCCAGGAGGCCACTGTTTATTTTGCTGGACGCCACCTGGCCTGAGGCGCGCAAGATGTTTCGCAAAAGCGCTTACCTGGATTCCTTTCCAGTGCTGAGTTTGCGAAGCGATCGGCTCTCAAACTACCAGCTGCGCCGCACTAAGGCCGACCAACACTTTTGCACGTCAGAAGTTGCCGCGCTGTGCCTGGCCGCATGCGGCGAAACGCTCGCTGCGCAAACGCTGAATGCTTACCAGGAGGTGTTCACTGACCATTACCTGCGTGCCAAGCAGCAGTTGCCACTGGATTGGGAAGATGCGGCGCATAAGCGCTTGCAAAGCCTGGCCAATTTAATGGCGCTGAAGCTGCTGCAGTCACCAGAGCTGCAAAGCCCCGCAGACAGCCTGGAAACCCGCCGGCTGGCATACTGAAGCTTTTTGATACAACCTATGCTCATCCAACTCACCTACGCCAGCCGCACCTCAAAAACATTGGTACCCGAGGACTTGAAAGCCATTTTGACGGCATCGCAACGCAATAACACCCGGGTTGGCGTTACGGGTGCGCTGTGCTTGTCCAACGGGATTTTTTTGCAGCAGCTCGAAGGCGACCGTACTGCAGTGAGTTTGCTTTATCACCGCATCCTGGCAGACTCGCGCCACCGTGATCCTGCGATATTGGATTTTGCCGAAATTCCATCTCGCAAGTTCACCAACTGGTCAATGGGCTCGCTTTCGTCGCTGGAGTCGAACCGCGCCATCTACCTCAAGTATTCGCGCTCTGCCAGCTTCGATCCCTACACCATGAGCCCATCTACGTTGCGCGCATTTTTTGATGAAATCATGACCAACGCCACTTGGTTGGGCTAGCGCGATTTGAGCGTCAGCTGTGGGCATATGCACCGCCCCAAAGCGGTGCAAGACGTCAATGCCTTGAGCTGTCTGGCCAATATCGTGGTGGACAGGCGTCATCGGCAAACGCTCAGGTGCGTAAAAGGCGCAGCGGCACCGCCGCGGTGAAAAGCACCTGGCAAGGAACGCCATCAGCACAGGCGTGACCAAAGCTGGCTCCATGCGTACTGCTTGTCATGCCCCTTGGCATCAGCCCTTTCTTTGGCTGCGTGATCTGTGTCTGCCCATACACGGCATATGCCAAATTGAAAACGCAGCCGAAATCTCCAGTCAGGGCGGTCTGGTGGCTTAAGGCTTTGCTACCTTGCGGCGGCGTGTGGCAAACCGATATTCTCAGTTAAGCTACGGCGTGGAACAACTGAAAGCGGCGCCGCATTGGAAGGGCGTTTTTTCAGTACCAAAAAGCGATGGGGATAGAAGGACACAACGGGACAACGATGGAACGTCAAAGTGGTTTTCAAGGTACCAACCCGACCAGTCTAGCTGCCGTCAAAGACAGCACGCCTGCGTCGTTGTCCGCTGAGCGCAATGATTTGCTGGTGGTTGGTGTGGTCGGTGTCATGTTGTCTGATTCGCTGGGTGCGCTGCAATCGGTACTCGATGCGCTGGAGTCCGCTGGCACCGCCAGTCGTGCGCAATTGGAGCGGTTTAAAAATGCGCTGGATTCAGCGAAGACAGTAGCCATGCAAAGCCAGCAAATTGCGCGGCTAGGCGGCGGGCGGCTACGCCAATCGCATGAAAAACTCCGACTCGATGAGCTGATGCGCGATGCACTCTTGGAGCGAGGTAAATTGTTCCGCCAGCACGGTGTGGAGCTTTACCACGGCCTGAAGCCAGTAGAAGTCATTGTTGACGCTGGTCTTTTGGTGTGCCTTGTCGATGCGGCGCTTGAATGGGCGCTCAGTATGGGCCGCAAGTTGGTGATCACGCTGGAGCTGAAAAACTGGCCCGAGCACGGCGTGTTGCTGATTCGGGCCAGCGAGGGGCTGGCGCTGAACCAGGAAAGCAGCGCAAACCCGGACCACAGCGGTAACACCCTGGCTTGGTACTTGCTGGTTGAGGCCGCGGGGGCGATGGGCGTTTCGGTGGACCGGATAACGTCTGCCACCGAGTCATCGCTGATGATCGAATTTCCGCGCACGGTGAAGCGCCTGGAAGGCTTGACTGCTGTTGAGGTGGATACCGGGTACGACACGCTGTACGGGGACTCCAAACCGATGGCGGGGCACCGGATACTCATCATCACCAACGACGACTTGCTTCGGCACGAACTTCAAAACACGACCCGCACGATGGGACTGACCACCGATTTCGTGCTGGACAGTCGGCAAGCCGTCAGGTTCTGTGAGCTGGACCCGCCGCACATGATCGTCATTGACGAGCGCGTGCGCGATCCAGTTTTTGAAGAGCTGTATGGCGACCTGCGCAGGATAGATGCCAACTACCCCTTCATTGAAATAGCCAGTGAGCCGAATGTTCTGGAAATGGCTGGCTGGATGTCTGACAGCATGACCCGCTTGAGCCGGGACAGCCTGCGCACGCAACTGGGCTCCATTCTGGCGATGGAGCTGGCCAAGGTGACCTGACGGCTGATACGGCACAGGCAAAAATTGCTATTTATTTTGTAGCAGTTTGCGCACCATTTTATTGGGCTAAAGAAGAGTTTCGTTTGAATTGTTTGGCGAAGTGGGTTACTTCAACGCCCCAAATACCTTCTTCAAAATAGCGCTGCCGGTACCCACTGGGTCCTGGCAGATTTTCTTTTCTTCTTCGCCAATGATCAGGTACGGGCCGTCAAGCGTTTTGCCAGTGACGTACTGCTGAATATTGGCGTCTTCTTTTTTGACCAGGCCAAAGCCTGCAGCCTTGCCTGCGAATTCGTTGTATTTGTCTAGCAGGTCGACCTTTTCAGTGGCTTTGGTGACGATGGATAAAAAGGTCACGCCGAGCGGGGCGCGGGTTTTGCCGGCAAAAAAGGCAGCGACCGACGTGTCGCCACCCGCCAGAATGTTTTTGGCATCCGTCACGGTCATGTTCTTTACAGCATCGACCAGCAAGGTTTTGCCCATCGGCACAGCCGCCTCAGCGGCGCGGTTTAGTGACAGCGTCAACTCGTCAACGCGTTTGCCCTGGCCCAGGTTTTAAGCAGCCCGGCCACGCCGTTCAAATACCCTGGCAGCGGTATACGAACCTTGTCGTTGCCAAAAAAGCCGTCGGTTTTCCCCAACAATGCCACAGCGGCAAGCGCCCCCTTTTCAAGCGCGGTTTTGAGGCCAGCACTGGCGTCTTTATTGGAGATGCCCGCCAGGTCGCCCAGCGACAAGGCTTGAGCTTGCTTGTAGGCGACCAGTACCAGTGCGCCGATGGCGCTAAAGCCCGCCTGGTTGAATTTTCTGCGTTGCATGGCGGGACTCCTCCTGGTGAAAATTTGGGCGGTGTCCCCGATTGCAACGCAAGCGCGCTTGAAGAATCCGCATACTGCGTCAAGCTTGAGATTCTGGTTGAAAAAAACACAAAGAGGGGCCTGTTTTTCATTGAAACAGGTCTTTTTCAGGTGTAAAAAAGTGCTCCAGCCCAATAAAATCAGGCGCAAGAAGCTCCTTATTTAATAGCGAATAAGAATTACAGCTTGGTCTGGAAGTCGTCGTGGCAGGCTTTGCAGGTGGCTGCGGTTGCACCAAAAGCGGTTTTCAGTGCGTCAGCGTTGCCTGTTTTAGCGGCGGCAGACAATTTGGCGCTTTCGGCAATGAGTTTGTCGCTGTACTCCTTGGCCTTGGCTGGCTGGGCAAAAAGCTCAGGCTTGGCGCGCGTAGGAATTGCACCCTTGTCGGTACCTGGGCCAAAAGCAGCCCAAGGCAATTTGGCCATTTCTGCGACGATGTCGGCGTTCTCGGAGGCTACTTTTGCATCAAACGGGACGCGGCCATTGACCATGGCACCGATGCGGCCGAAGTGCGTGCCCATGACGCTCAAGGAGCTCTGGCGGTATTTGATGGCATCTTCTGGTTTGGCGAACTGGGCAGATGCTGGCGCAGCCATGGCCATCAGGGAAGCCGCGGCGGCGATACAGGCAAGAACTTTCATACAGATTCCTCGGGGGTTTTATAAAACTATGGATTACCAAGAACTGGCCAGGTGATGCCTGTACCAATAGTGAGCGAGTTTAGCGTGGGCCTGTAAGTTCCGCTGTCACTGACATGCATAGGGAAAGTCCTGAGCTACTGACCCGCGTGTAGGCGCTTTGACCAAGGAATCTGGCCATCTTGCTGTCACTCTCATGAAACAATACCACACCGAGGAGAAATCATGACTGCAAACAATCCGCTGCACAACGTGCGCGTCTGGGACCTGCCAACGCGGGTTTTTCACTGGGCGCTGGCGCTTTGTATCGTCGGCTTGCTCATCACCGGCAACATCGGCGGCAATTGGATGGTCTGGCACTTTCGGCTCGGTTTGACGGTGCTGGCGCTGCTGATGTTTCGGCTGGTGTGGGGGCTGGTCGGGGGGCGCTGGTCGCGCTTTGGGGCGTTTATCTATTCGCCGCGCAGCCTCATCGACTACGTCAAAGGCAATGGCAAACTTGAACACTCGGTGGGTCACACGCCAACAGGCGCGGGTTCGGTGTTTGCGTTGCTTGCGGTGTTATTGGCTCAGGTAGGCAGCGGTTTGATCAGCGACGATGAAATTGCCTTTGCCGGGCCACTGACCCGTTTTGTATCCGGCGCAACCATGAACCTGGCCACCAATTACCACACGAACATCGGCAAGTGGATTATTTTGGGGCTGGTGATCTTGCACATCGCGGCGATTGTGTTTTACCTGTGGCGCAAGCAAAACCTGATCATGCCGATGCTGCACGGCAACAAGCAGTTGCCCATGGTCGTGCCAGCGTCCATGGACAACTCTGGCACCCGCATCATGGCGTTGGTCATATTCGGCATTTGTGCCGCTTTTGTAGGCTGGATTGGACAACTTGCTGGTTAAAACCTCTTAAAACGTCGCGCTACAGTGGTGCTGCATCGAAAATCACATGAAAGTAATTTTTGTCGCATAAATTTTGAGGTGATGTGAGTCGCACAGGTTGGGTACACCGCCTTGTTATTGCGGGCATGGCTGCAGTTTTGTCCCTGGCTACTACCTGGGTTGCGGCGCAAGTGTGTGTCAGCCCGCAAAAAGACGGCAATAAAACCACCGCTGGTGCTGGTGAAATTGTCAATGGTTACTACACTCCGGCCAATGGCAGCTACAGCGCAGGCAGTTTGCCAACCATTGCCCTGAGCAACGCCCGGGGTGCATCAGGCGCTTTTTCTGCGGGCGACATGGCGCTCATCATCCAGATGCAGTGCGTTGACATCAACCAGACTGACACCGACAGTTACGGTGATGGTGTGGCGGGCTTCCCGGCCTATGGCTATTCAGAGCCGTCGGGTGCCTGCCGGGCGGGAAATTACGAATATGTTGCAGCAGGTGCGGGTACATCACCCACCAGCTTTGTGGTGGGTGCTGCGCTGCAAAAAACTTATGTGCAAGCTGACGACGTTTAACAGCATCCGCCGCAGTTTTCAAGTCATTCGCGTGCCGCAATATGCCAATCTGTCACTGGGCGGGCAGCTCAACGCATTGGCTTGGGATGGTTTGAACGGCGGCGTGATTGCGGTTGAGGTGACAAAAGATACCAACTTTTCCGGGCAGACGATTTTTGCGGCGGCACAACGTTTTCGAGGCGCTGGTGGCAGACCCAGTGCAGTGGACGGCGTGAATCCATTTCGCTACAACGATGGCCCAGGCGTTGCCCATGCTGGCAATGGCGAGGGCATTGCGGGCACGCCGCCTTTGCTGTTAACGGATGCTTCCCCTTTTGACAGGGCCGACGACGCTGGCACAGTCGTCCTGAATACCGGCTCGCTTTACGGCTACCCCGGCGGTACCGGGCACGTGCCCAATTTCAACTATGCCAAAGGTGCGCCTGGTAATGCAGATGGCGGCGGCACCTACCGCGATGGCGGTTACCACAACGGTTCGGGTGGCGGTGGCGGCAACGGAGGTGCCGGCGGGCGTAGCGCGGGCTGAGCAGGCGTGAATACCGACTACAGCAATATCGTTGCTGCTACTGGTGACAAACTGGCAGCTTTTCCGGGCAGCGCTTTTGGTGGCGCGAGCATCGCCCGGGTTGTGATGGGTGGTGGCGGCGGGGCGGGGCGGGCGACCAGAACAGTAACTCTACCAACACGCGAAAAATGTCTGGCGGTAAAGGCGCCGGCATTGTGCTGGTCCGCTCCGGCTCGCTGAGCGGTGGCGTCTCGATTGACGTCTGCGGTGGCGTGGCCACACCAACCCAGACAACGATGCAGCAGGCGCCGGTGCAGCGGGTGGCAGTGCCGTGTTGATTTCGTTCAACTGGACGGCTGGGGTTGTGACTGTAAACGCAGGCGGCGGCCAAGCTGGCGACTCTTGGCCGGGCGGTGGTTCAGCCCACAGTGGCGGCGGCGGCATGTTGGTGCGAAGTGGCGCTATAACGGTTGACATCAGCGGGGTGTACCAACGGCCTGACCAACACCGGTGACGCACCACCGGGCGGCGCGGCGCGCGGGGCGCTGCCCGGTAACGGTGGTATCAATATTTTGATCTTGCCCGCCTCGAGCGATCGGGTCACCAATTCAGGCCACCGATGCCCGCCACAAACAGATGTGGCAATCGTTAAAACCGCCAGCCCACCAGTTTGCCGGTCGGCCAGTTCACCACTTTCACCCTGACCATCAGCAACAGCGGCCCGGCGCAGGCCACAGCAGCAACGGTGATCGATGGTTTACCGACCGGCTTGGGCACATTAACTTTTTTAGTGCCAGCGGCTCAAACGCTGCGACGACCTTGACGGCCAGCAACATCACCGCCAACACTTTCACCGGTACGGTGACCATACCAGTCAATCAGACACTGACTGTTTCAATCAGGGCAACAGCTGCGGCCAATGGTGCGCCGGTTAACCAGGCGACTGTGTTTGCACCCAGCAATGCCAGCGACGAGGCATTGACGAACAAGGTGTCAACCGCTGCTGTGGTGATTGGCTCTTGCGCTGACCTTTCGGCTACAAAGGTGGATAGCACGCTTTTTCTGGAGCTTGGGCAAATCACCACTTTCACCCTGACGTATGAACAGCGGGCCTAGCGCAGTAACAGACGCAACCCTACAAGACATCTTGCCAGCGAGTATGCGAACGCTCAGTTTTGTATCCAGTGCGGGATTGAATGGAGCTGTGTTGACCAGTCAGGTAACAACGAGCTCGGCATTTAACGGTACTGCTACGATTCCAGTCACTACCAATTTCAGCACCACCGAAACGAATTCCGTGACCACGTTGGTGCCCGGCAAACAACCAGTTACGCCATCACCGTCAACAACAATGGGCCAGCTTCTGCCGATGGCACCACCGTCAGAGACCCTGTCAATGCTAGCCTGAGCTGCACGTCTGTGGCCTGCAGCGCCAGCGGCGGCGCAATTTGCCCAAGCCCGCCGATCGTGATTTCCACTTTCCAAGGCGCTGGCGTAAGTCTTGACACTTTTTCGGCGTCGTCGAGCATGGTTTTCAACCTTGTTTGCGGCGTCACTGGCACGGGGAGATAGTGCCGTCTTTTCTGTATAGTGGATTGCCCAGGCTTACAAGATGATTCCCAACGTGCTTTTACCCGTTATTCAAGTCATTACCCCCGCATCGCCTGCCGAACTTCAGGCGACACGCCAGATTTTTGAAGAATATGCGCAGCAACTAGGCGTTGACTTGTGTTTCCAGAATTTTGATGCTGAGCTGGAAAGCCTGCCGGGCGACTATGCTGAACCGCTGGGTGCACTTTTGCTTGTGTTGGTCGATGGAGATTTGGCCGGTTGCTGTGCCATGCGGCCGCTGATGTCTAGCGACTATCCGAACGCCTGCGAGATGAAGCGGCTTTATGTGCGAAGCCGCTATCGCTGCCGGGGGCTAGGCAGGCAGCTTGCCGAAGCGATTTTGGACGCCGCGCAGATTGCAGGATATCACCATATGTTGCTGGACACTTTGAGCGAGATGGAGTCAGCCAGGGCGCTCTATGGAGATCTGAACTTTAAAGAAATCCCACCCTTCTACCATAACCCGATAGCAGGCGCTCACTATCTCAAGGTCGACCTATAAATTAGGCTGTGGATAAATAAATACGGGCGCAAGCAGCTCCCGATTTAATAGCAATGCGTTGCGTATTTTTACGCTTTTGCTTGCGCCAGCAGTGTGGCTGCGTCGCTGACTTCAAACTTTCCGGGGCCTTCAACGTTCAAGCTGGCGACTTTACCGTCTTTGATCAGCATCGAATAACGGTTGCTGCGCAGACCCATGCCGCGTGCGGTCAAATCAAGTGTCAAACCAGTGGCTTGCGCAAACGCAGCGCTGCCGTCGGCCAGCATCCGGACTTTACCGTTGGTTTTTTGGTCCCGCGCCCAAGCACCCATCACGAATACATCGTTCACACTGACGCACCAAATCTCGTCAACACCAGCAGCCTTGAATGCCGCAACGTTTTCAACGTAGCCTGGCACGTGCTTGGCCGAACAGGTGGGCGTAAAAGCGCCAGGCAGCGCAAACAGGGCAATGGTTTTACCAGCGGTTGCCTTTGCAACATCCACTGGATTGGGGCCAATGCTACAGCCGTTGCCTTCAATCTCAGAAAACTCCATCAGGGTGGATGCGGGTACGGTGTCGCCAACTTTGATCATGTGATGCTCCAAAAAAGAAAAGACAAAAGGCCCGATCAGAACGGAAATAGCGAAATCAGGCAGCGAAAAAAAACATGGAACGCAAACCATAGAAACGAAAACGGCCCACCAGGTGAGCCGCTTCCAGAAGACTTTACAGTCTGTCGTTCGTCGTCAAAACTTAAACGATTGCAGCTTTTTCGACCAGCCGGGTCACTACCCAGTTTTTGGTTTTAGAAATTGGGCGGCTCTCAGTAATTTCAATCATGTCACCAGTCTTGTACTCGCCTTTTTCGTCGTGAGCGTGGTACTTGCTGGAAAGAGAGACGATTTTTCCGTACAACTCGTGCTTCACGCGGCGTTCAACCAAAACGGTAACGGTTTTGGCGCGCTTGTCGCTCACCACTTTACCAATCAAGGTGCGCTTGAGGGACTTCTTAACTGCAGCAGTTACTTCAGTCATCATTTGGCTCCTTGTTTCGCAATGGTTTCGGTCAAAATTGTTTTGGCACGAGCGATTGAGCGGCGTGTTGAACGCAGCGTGGCGGTATTGTTAAGTTGTTGCGTAGCTTTTTGCATGCGCAAGCCGAAGTGGGCTTTTTGCAGTTCCTTGACTTCAACTTTCAAACCGGCAACGTCTTTTTGGCGTAATTCAGTAGTTTTCATTGGTAGTAGCTCCTGATTACTGGCCAATCATGCGCGCCACGAACGTGGTGCGCAATGGCAGTTTTGCAGCCGCCAGCGTGAAGGCTTCGCGAGCAAGTGCTTCTGGCACGCCAACGATCTCAAACACAATCTTGCCGGGCTGAATTTCAGCCACGTAATATTCGGGGTTACCTTTACCGTTACCCATGCGAACCTCTGCAGGCTTTTGGGAAATCGGCTTGTCTGGGAAGACGCGGATCCAGATACGGCCGCCACGTTTGACGTGACGCGAAATCGCACGGCGTGCGGCTTCGATTTGACGGGCCGTCAGGCGGCCACGGTCGGTGCATTTCAGACCAAAATCGCCGAAAGCGACCGAGCTGCCACGAGTGGCAACGCCGGTGTTACGGCCTTTTTGTTCCTTGCGGTATTTTCTACGTGCGGGTTGCAGCATTTAAATTCTCCGTTGTTCTAACCGATTACTCGGTCTTGGCACCGTCAGCTGCTGCAGCTGGCGCGGCTTTACGGACGCGCTTAACGGTGGTTTTCGGGGCATCACTACCAGGGGTAGCCTCAGCCGGCTTGTCGCTTCCATCAGCGGGAGCGGTATTGGTGCCCATAGGCGCACGTGGGGCTCTAGCGCCACGTGGTGCTGCTGGACGATCACCACCCGGGCCGCTTGGGCGCTCGGTGCGATCACCCGGGCGTGCATCGCGGCGCGGGCCGCGTGGTTTGCGTTCGTCGTCTGGCGGTACATCAATCATGCGCGCACCGGGTGAATCACCACGGCCCAGCGTATCGCCTTTGTAGACCCAGACCTTGACACCAATCACACCATAGGTGGTTTTGGCTTCAGAAGTTCCGTAGTCAATGTCAGCACGCAAGGTGTGAAGTGGCACGCGACCTTCGCGGTACCACTCGCAACGGGCAATCTCAATGCCGTTCAAACGGCCAGACGACATGATCTTGATGCCCAGGGCACCCAGACGCATGGCGTTTTGCATGGCGCGCTTCATGGCGCGGCGGAACATGATGCGTTTTTCAAGCTGTTGGGTGATGCTGTCTGCAATCAGCTTGGCATCAATTTCAGGCTTGCGAACTTCTTCAATGTTCACAGCAACCGGTACGCCCAATTGGCGGCTCAGTTCTTTCTTGAGGTTCTCGATGTCTTCGCCTTTTTTGCCAATCACAACGCCCGGACGCGCCGAAAAAATTGTGATGCGGGCATTCTTGGCAGGACGCTCGATCAAAACGCGCGAAACCGCAGCACTTTTGAGTTTCAGTTTCAGGTACTCGCGCACCTTGATGTCTTCAGCCAGCATGCCAGCGAAATCACGGTTGCTGGCATACCAGCGACTTGACCAGTTGCGGCTGACCGAAAGGCGAAAGCCTGTTGGGTTGATTTTTTGTCCCATAGTCCTGTAGCCCTTAGTTGCCGACGACCACGTACACATGGCACGTGGGCTTGCTGATGCTGTTGCCACGGCCTTTGGCGCGGGCAGAAAAACGCTTGAGCGTTGCGCCTTGTTCAACGTAGATGGTTTTCACCTTCAAATCGTCGATGTCAGCGCCATCATTGTGTTCAGCGTTGGCGATGGCGGACTCAACCACCTTCTTGATGATGCCAGCCGCTTTTTTCTGCGTGAACGTCAAAATGTTCAGCGCCTGATCCACCTTTTTACCGCGAATCAAGTCAGCGACCAGACGGCCCTTGTCGACCGACAGACGAACGCCCCGGAGGGTTGCACGTGTTTCCATGGTCTTTGTCCTTATTTCTTCACAACTTTTTTGTCAGCCGGATGACCTTTGAAAGTCCGGGTGAGTGCAAACTCGCCCAACTTGTGGCCAACCATCTGATCGGTGATGTAGACAGGGACGTGCTGCTTGCCGTTGTGCACGGCAATGGTCAAGCCGATGAACTCGGGCAGGATCATGGAGCGACGCGACCAGGTCTTGATCGGCTTTTTGTCTTTGTTGGTAACGGCTTTATCAGCCTTGGCTACCAAATGGTGGTCGACAAAGGGACCTTTTTTAAGTGAACGTGTCATGGCTTAACCTTACTTCTTGCGACGCGAAACAATCATCACTTGCGTGCGCTTGTTGTTGCGGGTGCGGTAGCCTTTTGTCAGGTTACCCCATGGATCAACTGGGTGACGGCCTTCGCCGGTCTTGCCTTCGCCGCCACCGTGTGGGTGATCGACCGGGTTCATGACCACACCGCGAACGGTTGGGCGAATTCCCATCCAGCGCTTGACACCGGCTTTGCCGAGGCGGCGCAGGCTGTGTTCTTCGTTAGCAACTTCACCAATGGTGGCGCGGCATTCGATGTGAATCTTGCGAACTTCACCCGAACGCATACGCACCTGGGCGTAAGTGCCTTCACGCGCCAGCAGAGTTGCCGATGTACCAGCCGAGCGTGCAATTTGCGCGCCCTTGCCGATTTGCATCTCAATGCAGTGGATCGTCGAGCCGACCGGAATGTTGCGAATCGGCAGCGTGTTACCAACGCGAATCGGTGCTTCCGAACCGCTGATCAGCGTGGCACCGACTTCAAGGCCACGTGGGGCAATGATGTAAGCGCGCTCGCCATCGGCGTAGCAGATCAGTGCAATGTGGGCCGTGCGGTTGGGGTCGTACTCAATGCGTTCGACTTTGGCCGGAATGGCGTCCTTGTTGCGCTTGAAGTCCACCACACGGTAGTGGTGCTTGTGACCGCCGCCTTTATGGCGAACGGTAATGTGACCATTGTTGTTACGGCCAGACTTCTGGAATTGCGGCTCCAGCAGCGGCGCGTAAGGCTCACCCTTGTGCAGGTGGTCACGCGATATTCTCACCATCCCGCGCATGCCGGGTGATGTGGGTTTCATTTTAATGACAGCCATTACGCAGACTCCCCACCGAGGTTGAGCTCTTGACCAGCTTTGAGCGTCACATAGGCCTTGCGAATGTTGTCGCGGCGGCCAATTGATTTGCCAAAACGCTTGGTCTTGCCTTTGATGTTCAAAACGGCAACTGACTGAACGTCTACCTTGAACATCAACTGCACAGCGGCCTTGATTTCATATTTGGTAGCGTCTTGCAGCACCTTGAAGGTCACAGCATTGGTTTTGTCGGCAATCATCGTGGCTTTTTCGCTCACGATAGGTGCGACCAGAACCTGCATCAGACGGCCTTCGTCGAAATTTGATGTTTTGGCGCTCATGCGAACATCTCCTTGAGTTGGTCCATGGCGGCCTTGGTAACCAAGACTTTCTTGTAGTGAACCAGTGACACCGGATCGGCGTAACGCGGCTCTACCACCAGAATGTTCACCAGGTTGCGTGAAGCCAGGTACAGATTTTCATCAACCACATCGGCGATAACCAGTACTGAGCTCAGATTCATGGCTTTGAATTTATCAGCCAAAACTTTGGTTTTTGGTGAGTCAACTGTCAAAGAATCAACCACAGACAGGCGGCCTTCGCGCGCCAGCTGGGAGAAGATCGATGCCATACCGGCGCGATACATCTTTTTGTTGATTTTTTGTGTGAAGTTCTCGTCAGGCATGTTCGGGAAGATACGACCACCGCCGCGCCACAGCGGGGAGGATGTCATACCAGCACGTGCACGACCCGTACCTTTTTGCTTGAATGGCTTCTTGGTCGAGTGACGGACCTGCTCACGGTCTTTTTGAGCCCGGGTACCCTGGCGGGCGTTGGCTTGGAAGGCCACGACCACCTGGTGAATCAGGCTTTCGTTGTATTCACGACCGAATACGGTATCCGGCACATCCACTTTGGATGAGGCAATACCCTGGTCGTTCAGGAGTTCAACTTGCATCAGTTAGCTCCTTTTGCTGCAGCGACAGGTTTGGCCTTGATCGCGGCACGAACCGTGACAAAACCGCCTTTTGAACCAGGCACAGCGCCGCGAATCATCAGCAGTTGCCTGGCTTCGTCGATGCGCACAATGTTCAGGTTTTGCGTGGTTTTGGTGACATCACCCAAGTGACCCGTCATGCGTTTACCAGGAAACACACGGCCAGGATCTTGCGCCATACCAATGGAGCCAGGCACGTTGTGCGAACGGCTGTTACCGTGCGACGCGCGCTGCGAGCTCATTTTGTGACGCTTGATGGTGCCGGCAAAGCCTTTACCAATCGAAGTGCCTTGCACGTCCACCATTTGGCCAACTGCAAACACATCCGCAGCAGGCACAACCGTGCCCGCAGCATATTTGCCTGCAACATCAGCTGTCACGCGGAATTCCTTGATGACTTCACCAGCTTCAACGCCTGCTTTTGCAAGGTGGCCAGCGGCCGGCTTGGTCACGCGCGATGCTTTGCGCGAGCCAAATGCAACTTGGAGTGCACTGTAGCCGTCATTTGCTTCGGTTTTAACCTGGGTAACACGGTTGTTTGATACATCAACCACTGTGACAGGAACGGTATCCCCATCATCAGTGAACAGACGCATCATGCCCACCTTGCGACCCAGCAACCCGAGGGAGTTGCTCAGACTCATGATTTTTCTTTCGTAACTTCTACCGCTGCAACTTCAATTGGCTGCAGGCGTTTTTGTGTAGAAGACAGTTAATAAAACTTTACTCAAATTTTTGCAATTTGGGCGAAGCGTCAGATTATAGCCCGGCACTTTTCGTTATGGCAAGCCCCAGGCTAACGTTTCTTCTTTAGATTACTTATTGCAGCTTGATTTCAACGTCCACACCAGCGGGCAAGTCGAGCTTCATCAAGGCGTCAACCGTTTTGTCAGTCGGATCAATGATGTCCATCAAGCGCTGGTGGGTGCGGATTTCGAGCTGGTCGCGGCTGGTCTTGTTGACGTGCGGTGAACGCAGAATGTCAAAACGCTTCATGCGGGTTGGCAAAGGCACGGGGCCCTTGACAATCGCGCCAGTGCGCTTGGCAGTGTCAACAATTTCAGCGGCTGACTGGTCGATCAGTTTGTAATCAAACGCTTTGAGGCGGATGCGGATTTTTTGTTTGGTGGCCATGATGTTTCCTTAATTCCAGATCAAGCCAGAATCTTGGCAACAACCCCAGCACCAACGGTCTTGCCACCTTCACGAATGGCAAAGCGCAGGCCTTCTTCCATCGCAATCGGGTTGATCAATTTCACCGTGATGCTGACGTTGTCGCCCGGCATCACCATCTCTTTGCCTTCTGGCAACTCAATGGCACCCGTTACGTCCGTTGTGCGGAAGTAGAACTGGGGACGGTAGTTGTTGAAGAAAGGTGTGTGGCGGCCGCCCTCGTCTTTGGACAAGACATAGATCTCGCCCGTGAAGTGGGTATGCGGCTTGATGGAGCCTGGCTTGCACAAGACTTGACCGCGCTGGACGTCTTCGCGCTTGGTGCCGCGCAGCAGGATACCGACGTTGTCGCCAGCTTGGCCTTGATCGAGCAGCTTGCGAAACATCTCGACGCCGGTGCAGATGGTCTTTTGGGTATCGGCAATACCGACAATCTCGATTTCTTCACCGACCTTGACCACGCCGCGCTCAATACGGCCGGTCACGACGGTGCCGCGGCCGGAGATGGAGAACACGTCTTCAACGGGCATCAGGAAGGCGCCGTCAATCGCACGCTTTGGCATGGGGATGTAGTTGTCGAGGGCGTCGGCCAGCTTCATGATGGCTTCTTCGCCCAATGGGCCTTTGTCGCCTTCCATGGCCAGCTTGGCTGAGCCGTGGATGATGGGGGTGTCATCGCCTGGGAAGTCGTACTTGTCAAGAAGTTCGCGAACTTCCATTTCAACCAGCTCAAGGAGTTCTGCGTCATCGACCATGTCGCATTTGTTCAAAAACACAACAATGTAGGGAACGCCAACCTGACGGGCAAGCAGGATGTGCTCACGGGTCTGGGGCATGGGGCCGTCAGCGGCTGAACACACCAAAATAGCGCCGTCCATCTGGGCTGCGCCGGTGATCATGTTTTTGACATAGTCGGCGTGGCCTGGGCAATCTACGTGGGCGTAGTGGCGATTTGCCGTCTCGTACTCGACGTGGGCGGTGTTGATGGTGATGCCGCGGGCTTTTTCTTCCGGGGCTGCATCGATCTGGTCGTAGCCTTTGGCTTCGCCGCCAAACTTGGCTGCGAGCACTGTGGTGATTGCTGCGGTCAGCGTGGTCTTGCCGTGGTCGACGTGGCCAATCGTGCCGACGTTGACGTGCGGTTTGGTCCGCTCAAATTTGCCTTTTGCCATTTCAAATACTCCAATAAAAAGAACGTGCCCGTGACAGGTTTAATGTTTGCATTTAGTCACTTTTTCCATCGCCACGGGCAGCGTTGGGTGCGAAATCGCAGACAGTTGAATTCGGGGTCGAATTCGGGGAGCTAATCAGTTTGAGGACAGAGCGAAAGGGTGCTGCGCACGTCTTTCGGTCTGTCCCACAAATCACTGCGCGGCCTTGGGCTTACTTCGCCCTAGCGGCCATGATGGCTTCAGACACGTTACGCGGAGCTTCCGAGTAATGTTTGAACTCCATCGTGTAAGTTGCACGGCCTTGCGACATGGAGCGCAGGGTCGTTGAGTAACCGAACATTTCAGACAGCGGTACTTCAGCCTTGATGGCTTTGCCGCCACCAACCATGTCTTCCATGCCTTGCACCATACCGCGACGTGAGGACAAATCGCCCATCACGTTGCCGGCGTAGTCTTCAGGCGTTTCAACTTCAACCGCCATCATTGGCTCCAGAATCACCGGGCTGGCTTTGCGGCAACCTTCCTTGAAGCCGAAGATCGCCGCCATCTTGAAGGCCATTTCGTTCGAGTCTACGTCGTGGTACGAACCAAAGTGCAGCGTAACTTTTACGTCAACCACCGGATAACCCGCCAGCACACCTGACGTGACTGCTTCGTGAATACCTTTTTCAACCGCAGGAATGTACTCGCGCGGCACGGTTCCGCCCTTGATGGCATCGATAAACTGAATGCCTTTGCCCGGCTCGTTCGGCTCAATTTTTAGGACAACGTGACCGTATTGGCCCTTGCCGCCTGACTGGCGCACGAATTTGCCCTCAGCGTCTTCAATCACTTTGCGGATGGTTTCGCGGTAAGCCACCTGCGGCTTGCCGACGTTGGCTTCCACGCCAAACTCACGCTTCATGCGGTCAACAATAATTTCAAGGTGCAGCTCGCCCATACCTGCAATCAGGGTCTGGCCAGACTCTTCGTCGGTCTTGACGCGGAAGGAAGGATCTTCTTGCGCCAGACGCTGCAGGGCAATGCCCATTTTTTCCTGGTCGACCTTAGTTTTTGGCTCGACCGCCTGGGTAATCACAGGCTCAGGGAACACCATGCGCTCCAGCATGACGATGGCTTCCGGATCACACAAGGTTTCGCCCGTTGTCACGTCTTTCAGGCCCACGCATGCAGCGATGTCACCGGCGCGGATTTCGCTGACTTCTTCGCGGTTGTTGGCGTGCATTTGCACAATACGGCCGATGCGTTCTTTTTTGCCCTTGATAGGGTTGAAAACACTGTCGCCTTTTTTCAGCACGCCAGAATAAACGCGCACG
>ENA-OFCX01000118-OFCX01000118.1-metagenomes-genome-assembly--contig:-NODE-118-length-42559-cov-5.380058_pt1 | contig 42559 bp, 49 predicted proteins | sample MGYA00153384_OFCX01 | MGnify analysis MGYA00153384
GACAACAAAGTGTCGCAACTGAAAGTGCAAACCGGGCGGCGCATGGGGGATCGCGCCCGCCGTTAACCACTGCACCGACGGTGGCCAAACGCGCAGAAATCACGCCGTCGTCGGGTGCCACCACGCGCGTGAAGCCCACCCGAAGCTGGCCACTTTCGCGCGCCGCTTTCGCCGCCTGCAAGCGCGCCGCAGCCGTCTTCGCAGCCGTCACATATTGGTTGATTTGCTGCGTAGACATTGCTCCGGAATCCTGCAACGTTTTTGCGCGCGCGGCATTCGCTTCGGCTTCAGCCAACGCGGCCTCGGCTTCGGCAACGCTCGCGGTTTGCTGCGCCAACTCCGCGCGCACAGTCTCTGGCGCGAAGTGGGCGAGCGTCTGCCCGCGCTTGACCACGTCACCGACGTTGGCGCGCACCTCGGCGAGCCGCAGGCCATTTGATTCCGCGCCTATGATGGCCTCTTGCCATGGCGCGATGTTGCCGTTGGCGGACAGCCGCAACACCCAGTCTGTTTGCGTCGCTTTGGTCGTGGTCACGGTCAACGAAGCCTTGGCGACGGTCGTAGCGGCGGCTTTTTTGTCGTCTGCACGGACTGCGGTTGCACCGAGAACAACTAGACCCAATACCGCTGCAACGGCAACAGCAATCTGTTTGTGTGTGAAATTCATCATTACTTTTTCTCCGAAACCTGAGTCGGCGTAATCGCTGTGTTTTGGTTTTGCGTGCTCTGCCAACCGCCGCCCACGGCGCGGTAAAGCGAAATGGATGCGGCAAGCCGTTCGCGCTCCACCGCGAGTACGGCGACTTGGGCTGCAAGCACCGCCCGACGCGCATCTTCAAGCTCAAGCACGCTGCCTGCCCCGACTGACAAGCGCGCTTGTGCAGCTTTCTCAAACGCTTGATAACCGACCAGCGCCGCCTGCACATCCGGCGCTCTGAGCGTTGCCGATTGCAACTGCGTCAGCGCCTCTTCCACGTCACGCACCGCGCGTATTGCCGTGGCCTTGTAGCCCGCCAACGACTCGTCGTACCGCGCCTTCGCTTGCTCAACAACGGCGGCACGACGACCCGCGTCAAACAGCGGAATATCAATGCTCGGGCCGAAGCCCCAGGTGCTGGTGCCCGCACTGCTGCCCGCCATACGCGCGAGGCTGTAGCCCACCGATCCGGTCAAAGAAATTTTCGGATACCGATCCGCTTCGGCTGCGCCAATGTCAGCGCTCAGCGCGGCCAATTCACGCTCGCTCGCAGCGAGGTCGGGGCGCTGCGCGAGCACCGCCGCTGGAACGCTATCGATGCTCAATGCAGAACCCGTCGGCAACTGCGCGCGACCGGCAGCGAGCATGCTGCGCACGGCGAGTTCATCAAGCCCTGTCAACGCGACCAATGCCTTCACGCCAAGGTCAACTTCGGCGCGTTGTGCAGTTAGTCTGGCTGCGGCCTCTGACGCGCTGGCTCGCGCGAGCGCGGCGTTTGCAGGCGCTTCAAAACCTGCATCAGTTTTAAGTGCCGTCAATCGCGATGTCTCCGTTCGGCTCGCGGCATCGCGCTCAAAGCCTACGACCAGTGCCTCGTTCACGCGCAGATTGGCGTAAGTTGCAGCCACATCGGCCGCAAGCGAAACACGGGCCTGATGCCAGTCATTCTGCCGTGCATCAAAGCGCGCCACAGCGGCCTCACGACCGCGTCGGTTGGCCCCAAACAAATCAATCTCCCATGATGACTGCGCAGAGGCCGACACGCTGGTGAGCGCGCCTAGACCCAAGCTCTGCCCCACCAGATTGCCGCGACTGGCGCTGGCGCTGCCGCTGACGCCGGGCAACGCAGATGCGCCCGCAATCGCCTGACCGGCACGGGCTTGCGCAATGCGCGCAGCTGCCTGATCGAGCGTCGGGTTGCTCGCCTGCGCTGCGTCGATCAGCGCAACCAAAGCGGCATCATTCCAACGCGACCACCAGCCGGACAGCGCGGCCACGTTGCCGTCGTGTGGCAGCGGGGAATTCCACGCGGCGGTCTTGGTCACGGCGGAGGGAGCGTAGGTAGGGCCGACGGCGCAGGCAGTAAGCATGATGCTTGTCAACAGGCTCACAGTGACGGCTGCTGGATGCGATTTTGGTGGTGAATCAAACGGTTTTGACATGGCGCTTCAGGAGCTGACGCTCGTGGGGGTGATGGGCGGGATTGGCGATTGCAGGCACCGGTGATGGCGACGCTGACGGCAGCACCAAGTCGAGCGCCATCTTGACGGTACGCTCAACCCGGGCGAACGAAACGTCTGTCTGCTCCTGCATATCCAGATGCAGCGCACCGATAAACGTTGCGTGCAAGAAGTGTTGCTGATCTAGCGTGATGTCCACACCGACCGCCGCGAATCCAGCGGCGAGCTTTTGCAGAATACGCGCATCAAATTCACGTAACCACAGGCGGATCGACTCATCCTCATCGCTCGCGATCAATAGGCCAGTCATCAGACGAAACCACTGCCGATCGGTTTTGTCGGGCATCATCAGGTTGCGCAACGCCTCAAGAGACGGAACGCCGGCAGCCGTGGCGTTGGCAATCGTGGTGGGATCCAGCAGCGTTTCAACGCCGAACTGCGCCGTGGCTCGCAACAAGTCATTTCGGGTCGGAAAGTAGTACGTCACATGGCTCTGGCGAACGCCCGCCCGCGCCGCCACCGCCTGTTGCGTTAACGTACTGAAGCCTTCGTTGAGCAAAAGCTCAGACGCCGCCGTCAATATTTTTTCGCGTGCCGAGGCATCGGGCTTAAGCGCCGCAAAGCAGGGAAGTGAAAATCGAATGGCCATTTTGGTAAATATACCAAACGAAATGGCGAAATTGGTTTTGTAACCAATTTATGCCCGCGAAGTCAGCGTTGGACGTGCGCGAGTGTCCGACCACCGCAACTGCTCGCATAGCCAGTCGTTTCAGCGATGACCGAGTCACGGCCTCCGAAAAATCACCACGTGCTGCCAAGGCAGCGTGCTTGCCGTGCGCTCGTAAATTAACGCATGCTGCGCAGCCTCTTTGCGCACCTGCGCTTCGGTCATTTTGTGTATCGGTTTGATCGGCACAGTGGCATCCTCAGCGCGATATTCGACATACACCACGCGCCCTCCGGGCTTCAACGCACGCACGATGCCCTCCATCACTTCGTACGGAAATTCCAGCTCGTGGTAGACGTCAACCATGATCGCCAGATCGATGCTCGCGTCGGCCAGCTTGACGTTGTCCACGGTACCCAGCACAGGCTTGATATTGGCTAGCCCTGCTTTCCAAGCGAGCTCGGTGAGGATCTTTATCATCTCGGGCTGCACATCCACAGCGAATACCGTGCCCGATGCGCCGACCAAGGGCGACATGCGCCGCGCGTAGTAGCCCGTACCCGCGCCCACGTCGGCCACCACCATGCCCGGCCGCAGCGCCAGCTCGCGCATCAGCAGGTCACCACGCTCCTCTTTTTCGCGCTCCTCCCGCTCCAGCCAAGCCGCACCCTGCCAACCCATGACGCTGGCAATTTCGCGTCCCATGTAGCGCTTGCCGATGCCATCGGCGGTGGCTTTGGCGCGCGTGTACCGGTCGGCGCTGTGGGCCGTCGCGCTCAATGTGAAGAAAAGCGCAAACAGCGGCAACGCGAGCCAACGAATATCAAAGAAGCAACGCAGATTCATATTCAACCTATTCCCAGTTCATGCGACAAAAACCATCCTCGTCGCACCCGAATTATCGACGCCGGACAGCGGGCGCGGTATCAGCTTTTGACGTACCACTGGCGATCATGGATCGGAAACCACGCAGCACTAAGTTAAGGTTTTGCAAATCGTGTCTCGAACCACGCATCGAGCATCTGCTTCTCGTAGCGCAGCCGATCTCCGCTTGAGTAACGGTTGTGCGACCAGAGAAAGTTCATGTCGCTGAGTTGCTCTTCAGCACCGGTCACGACGCGATCACCAAGCTTTACGGTGTAGCGCAACGTGATTCGGGGGCTCGTGATGTCGCGAACAACGCGAACATCAGAAAAACGCGTCAATCGATTGGCTTCGAAGTCACCCGCCAAATCGATATCAAGCACTTCGACCTGAAGCGCATCACTCGCCGCCAACTTGCGATCAGCCAGACGTTGCAAATGCTGCTGCATTTCCTGCTGCAACTCCGCGAGTTCACGCTGGGTCGCCCTGCCACGCGAGTACCCGGCATCGGTGAACCTCTCGGGCTTAACGAAGCTAACGGATACGGTTGCGGCGGACGCAACGCCAGCTACCACCAGCAAACTGGCACCCAAAAAGTTACGAAGACTATTCACGTTGCTCTCCTGGATTGCAGGGCCATTCGACCGTCCTCCGCAGCGCGCAGTTCCCGATCAGAACCACTCGGTCGGGCCCGGACGAACCTTTAGAACCCAAAAGTACGGCAACCTCATCCGGCAATGCGATTCGAGTGGGTGCGGATTCGTGACCCCGTCTTGCGCCTCGTGCAGGCGGCACAACGCATGCAACTATTGCAGGTTGAAAAAATTAGACGCAATTTCGTATTTATTTCGTTACAGTTTAATCCGTGTACATACCTCTCTCCACTCGAAGTGTTGGCATCTGGGAGCGGCACGATGCGCGCGCCAAGGCGTTTGAGCTGGCAAACGAAGTAGCCGTGGTCGTACTCGATCACAACCGGCCCGCTGGTTACATCCTGTCCACCCGCCTGATGGAAGCGTTGCTAAATCAGGCGGCTGATCGCCTGATCACGTCGAAGGCGGCGGCGCGTGTAGCGCCTGTGAAAAGCGCAGGCAAAATCACACTTGATGACCTATAAACTTGCAATGCACCCGCTTGCTGAAGCGGCGTGGAGGCGCGTAGATAAATCCGTAAAGCGACGCTTTAAACAAAAGCTGGCGAAGGAACGACTGCAAAATCCGCGTGTCGCCAAGGACACGCTGCATGGCGCGCCCGACTGCTACAAGATCAAACACACAACGCTACGATTTGCCTGGTTTATCACGTCGATGACAAGTCGCGTCTACTGACCATCGTCGCCGTTAGTTCGCGCAACGATGTGTACGCGTTGCGGCGGGCGCGGCGCGATTAAAAGCCGCAAAGTTCACCGCAACTGTCCCGCAGCCACGTGATAGGGCTGCGCGAGTACGCAATTCGCAAACAAATCCGCCTGCGTTTGCCGCGCGGCAAACTCAGCCGATGTGTAAATCGTGGGATTGATCACGCATTGCAAACGATCATGTACCGTCGTGAGCGCACCCGTCACATCAGTAAACGACAGCACGTCGGACAGGATCATCACATCTAAGTCGCCATCGGCGTGCTTGCTGCGTAGGGCAATTGAGCCGTCAACCGCTGCAAACTCAATCCTGTCGGCCACCGGAAGCAGCACATCCGCAATCGTGGGCACCACGCCCAGCGTCTTTTGCACTAGCGACGCCGCTTCCGCAAAGACTGGGCACGACGGATTCGCCTGCGCGCGGCGCACGTTGCCGATGCGCTCATCGGTCATCAAACCCGCGTCAAACAAGCGCCCGATTTCGCGCTGCACCGACGCAATGCCCAACCCGCTCAATCGCATCAACTCATTTACGTGAAACGCGCGCGCTGGTGTCATAAAAGCCCATTCGATGATTTTGATTGGGCAAGTGTGACTATGGCGTTGGCAGGCGATACGTGCTGGTTATTGGAATGATCGAGACCAAGCTGCCACAAATAATCGTGCAGGAAGACAGCGATGCTATCGAGCTATTTTTCTTGCCACCCTGCGCGCCCGAGATTAACCCCGATGAACTGGCTTGGGCACACATCAAAACCAGAGTAGCTAAAGCCGCGGTGCAAACCAGGCAAGAACTCAGAGCAAGTGTGGAGCGAGTCATGCACAGGCTGCAAAAGCTACCCAATATCGTGGCAGGTTTCTTTGGCACGCCGACTTGCGCCTATGCAAAATCATGAGGCTTCTCTACTGACGGTGTTAATAAGCAGCAGCGACACTCTCTGCACTGTCCAATCCGATGGCTTCCTAGCGCAGCATCCCTTGATGTTTGATGAAGGCGACAATCTCGTCGACGCCTTTGCCAATTTTCAAATTCGAGAAAACGAACGGCTTGGCGCCGCGCATCTGTTTTGCGTCGCGATCCATTACTTCAAGCGACGCGCCGACGTAGGGCGCAAGGTCAATCTTGTTGATAACCAGCAGGTCGCTTTTCATGATGCCGGGACCGCCTTTGCGCGGTATTTTTTCTCCTGCTGCTACGTCAATCACGTAAATCGTCAAGTCCGATAACTCAGGCGAAAACGTTGCCGCGAGGTTGTCGCCGCCGCTCTCAACAAAGATCATGTCGAGATTGGCATGCCGTTTGTTGAGCCGATCTACGGCCTCCAAATTGATCGACGCATCTTCGCGAATGGCGGTATGTGGGCAGCCGCCTGTCTCAACGCCAATGATGCGATCTGCGGGCAGCGCTGCGTGGTCGACCAAAAACTGCGCGTCTTCTTTGGTGTAGATGTCGTTGGTGACCACCGCGATGTTGTAGCTGCCGCGAAAGCGCTGGCACAGCTCAAGCGTCAACGCGGTTTTGCCAGAACCGACCGGGCCGCCGATACCGACGCGCAGGGGGCCGTGGTTGTTCATTAATCGGCTCCTGTAGGAGCGGTGCAGGGATCTCCTGAGCACAGTCGAAGGGCCGCGAAAAAGCTACCACGTTGGACCAGGTTCGCGGCTTGCGCCGCTCCTACAGATTCGCGTTGCATCATGATCTAAAAAGCCTCGAATATTGAGTTTCGTGTTTCATCTGCGTGATGGCGAGCCACGGCGCGGCGCTTGTCCAGTCCGCCTCGTCAATGGTGAGGGAAGCATCGACGGTGGCAGTCACCGCATCGCCGAGAGCAAACAATAACTTCTGCGCCGCAATCTGGCCCATCGGCAGCGCTTTGGCCAGCACCATCACCTGATTTTCAGCGAAGCCGAACACGTACGCCGTGACGCCGTCGCGCACCGTAAGCCCACTCGCCAACGCCGCCAAGCTCGCGGCCACCGGCCCGCACACCCGATCCATCGCTGCGAGCGTGGTGCGTTGAAAATCACTTAACGGCGCGACTTCGCGGCACCATGCGCGGTACGAAAATCCCACCTGCAAGGTCTCCGCGCGTGGCTCGGCGGATTCGCGCGACGCGACGAACTCTGCGTTCAAGCGAAACACTTCCGCCGCATCTTCGCGCTGCCACGCCGAGAAGCTTGCCGCATACAGCGGCGCTTCAAAGCGCGCCATCACCAGCGCCAGATGGTCTTCGATCCAGCGCAGAGCGCCGTTTGCATCCTTCACGTCCCGCGAATCAATCGCCCATTCGAGGCCCTGCGAATAGCTGTACGCACCCACCGGCAGCGCCGGGGACGCGAGTTGCAACAAACGCGGCAGCGTATTCACGATTAGCGATCCTCGTTTCGTGGTACTACCGCCTCGGCTCGTGGCGAAAGGCCATCGTGAATCTTGCCGCCGTGACCTTCGTCGTCATGCGAGTGATGCACATGGCTGTGGCCGTACGCGCCGCTCTCAGGCTGAAAGCCGCGGCGCACCTCGGTGACTGTGCCGCCCAAGCCTTCAACCATAGCCCGCAGCACGTGATCAGGCAGCATCAATAAACAGTCGTTTTCCACTTGCAGCGGCACATGCCGATTGCCCACGTGATAGGCGATGCGAGCGAGCTGTGTGGGGCTTGCTGCGCGAACTTCATGCAGCGATTCATCGGCCGCGATCACCTCAACAATGCGTCCATCTTGCAACGCCAGTTTGTCGCCATGCGAGAGCATCGAACCCACCTTGAGCTGAATGCCAATCTCCTCACCATTGGTCATCGTGACGCGCACGCGGGATCGTTCACGCTGATCGAAGGTGAGCTCGGCGGATTCGGTGGCCTGAACTTGTTGCGGGACTAAGTAGGTGGCTATTTGCATTGCGTTCCTTTCTTGCTGACCCCCTCTCACCGGGGAAGCGGGTTGGGGTGAGGGAGATGACTAAAGCGCGCTCGTCGCAAAGCAACTCAGCCGCTCCTACAGTTACGGTGTAGCCGTGCGCTTGGTGCATGGCGAAGCAGCGATCAAAACAAGAAATACCGCTGCGCCATCGGCAGCACAGTGGCCGGCTCACAGGTCAGCAGTTGCCCATCGGCGCGCACCTCGTAGGTCTCGGCATCGACTTCCATGAACGGCATGTACCCGTTCAACACCATGTGCGGTTTGCGAATTTTTCGTATGGCTTTGACGGGTGACACCGTCTTTTGCAAGCCATATTTTTTCGCCACTCCGAGCGCGAATGCGGCTTGTGAAACAAACGTCAACGAGCTTGAAAAGACGGCCTTGCCGAACGCGCCAAACATGGGGCGACCGTGTACCGGTTGCGGTGTCGGGATCGAAGCGTTGGCGTCACCCATCAACGCCCAAGCGATTTGTCCGCCCTTCAAAATCATCGAGGGTTTCACGCCAAAAAACGCAGGTCTCCACAGAACGATGTCGGCCCATTTACCTACTTCTAACGAGCCGACCTCGTGACTGATCCCGTTACAGATGGCTGGGTTAATCGTGTATTTGGCGATGTAGCGCAGGGCGCGGAAGTTGTCGTTTCTTGACAAGGTTCGCACTGCATCGGTGAGTGGTTGTGAGGGCTTTTGCTTCGACGATTTGCCGCTAGTCGCAAGACTCTCTCCCCCGGTGGGAGGGGACAGGTGGCCGCGTTGCACTTTCATTTTGTGCGCGGTTTGCCACGTTCTGGTGATGACCTCGCCGACCCGGCCCATCGCTTGCGAATCGGACGACATCATCGAAATCGCGCCCAAGTCATGCAGGACATCTTCGGCCGCAATCGTCTCGCGGCGAATGCGTGACTCGGCAAACGCTAAGTCCTCAGCAATCGCGGGATCAAGGTGGTGGCACACCATCAACATGTCGAGATGCTCGTCAATGGTGTTCACCGTGTACGGCATCGTCGGGTTGGTGGATGCGGGCAAAAAGTTGTCGGTGCCGATCACTTTCAACACGTCGGGTGCATGACCGCCGCCCGCGCCTTCGGTGTGGAAGGCGCAGAGGCCGCGACCCTTGGTCGCGGCAATCGTGTCCTCAACGAAACCGGATTCGTTCAGCGTGTCGGAGTGGATCGACACTTGCACGTCGTACTGGTCGGCGACGTTCAAACAGTTGTTGATGGCGGCGGGCGTGGTGCCCCAATCTTCGTGCAGCTTGAGTCCAATCGCGCCCGCTTCAATCTGCTCGGCGATGGGTTTCGGTTGGCTGATATTGCCCTTGCCGAGAAAGCCCAAGTTCATCGGAAACGCTTCGGCCGCGCGCAGCATTTCGCGCATATGGAAGATGCCCGGCGTGACGGTGGTCGCGCTGGTGCCCGCTGCAGGGCCGGTGCCGCCGCCGAGCATCGTCGTTACGCCACTCGCCAGCGCCTCCTCAATTTGTTGCGGGCAGATGAAGTGAATGTGCGCATCGATGCCGCCTGCCGTGACAATCATGCCTTCGCCCGCGATGACCTCGGTGGCACCGCCAATCGGCACCGTCACGTTCGGTTGCACGTCCGGATTGCCGCCCTTGCCAATCTTCCAGACGCGGCCATTTTTGAGGCCGATGTCGGCTTTGATGATGCCAAGACGTGCGTCGATGATAAGCGCGTTGGTGATGATGGTGTCAGCGACTTTGCTGGCTTCCAATTGCGATTGCCCCATGCCATCGCGAATGACTTTACCTCCCCCAAATTTGACCTCTTCGCCGTAAGTGGTCAGGTCGCGTTCGACTTCGATAAATAATTCGGTGTCAGCAAGACGAACCCGGTCACCGGTGGTAGGGCCGTACATTTCGGCGTAGGCGCGGCGCGAGAGCGAGGTCATTTCTTGGTGCCTTTCACAGTGAGTTGTGTTGCTACCGTTTTCCCCTTAGTTGCGGGCGACTTCTTTGCCGCAAGAGAGCCCATCACCAAGCCACGAAAGCCAAACACGGCGCGACTTCCAGCCAAGTCCACTAGCTGCACCGTGCGCGACTGCCCAGGCTCAAACCGAACGGCTGTCCCCGACGCAATATTGAGCCGCATGCCGCGTGAAGACTTGCGGTCGAATTGCAGCGCTTGGTTGGTTTCAAAAAAGTGATAGTGCGAGCCGACTTGGATTGGGCGGTCGCCGGTACTGGACACGGCCACCGTGTGCGTTTTGCGTTTCGCGTTGAGCTCGATGTGGCCATCGTTGATAAAAAATTCGCCGGGGATCATCGTCATAACTCCATTGTCTAGGCGCAAGCGGCACCCTCACCCTAGCCCTCTCCCGCCCGCGAGAGAGGGCATCTTTATTGAATCGGATTGTGAACGGTGACTAGCTTCGTGCCATCCGGAAACGTCGCCTCCACCTGAATATCGGGGATCATTTCCGGCACGCCGTCCATCACGTCAGCACGCGACAAAATGGTTGCACCGAAGCTCATCAGCTCGGCCACCGTGCGGCCATCACGCGCACCTTCGAGCACGGCGGCGCTGATAAGCGCAATGGCTTCAGGATGGTTCAACTTCAAGCCACGCACCTTCCTCCGCTCGGCAACCAATCCGGCGGTGAAGATGAGGAGCTTGTCTTTTTCTCTAGGGCTTAGATCCACAATTGGAAATCCATTGGTTCAAGTTGTTAACGCATCATCCGTAGGAGCGGCGCGAGCGGCGAAGTTTCTTAGTCGCTTCGCGGCTTGCGCCGCTCCTACAGGCGAGGTTAGGTGCTCCAGATGCGCGGCAAGATCGCCTCGCGCACAAACACCTGCAATCGTATCTTTTTCCACACGTTGATGAGCAAGTTGCGTACCGCTTCCGGCGCGTCACCCAGCGCTTTGATAACGATGAGGCCCGACTCGGGTGACGAAGCTGCGGCCGTCGGCGCATCGCCCAATGCGTCGCGAGCAGATGTCAAAACGTGAGCCGTAGCCACGCCCGATTCGTCGTCTGGCAGCGAAATCCATGCGGTTGCCGCGACCGGAAGTTCACGAAAGCCGAGCGGCGAATTCATGAGAGGATGATTGCCCGACAATAGCATCGATTCGCGCCATAGCGGTGCGTCGCCGCCCGCCCGCACCAGCCGAATGCGCTGCCGAAACTCGCCCGTCGCGAAGCGCTCCCCCCGCGTGGTGCGTCCTAGGCAGAGCATTTCCCAGCCAAAAAATCGTGCCCGTGGCGCGAGCGAAATTTCCAACGTTTGCTGGGCGCGCGCACCGTTGAACACGATGGTTTCTTGCGGCATCCACTCAAGGCTTGCATCGTCGGCAACGTGCAGCCGCGTCACAGCCGTTGCATCGGCCCCGGTTGATCGATACCACTTTTGCGCACCGGGCGTGGTGGCCAGCACATGCGCGCCACCGTCCACCCGCGCGTCAAGGGCGAGGCTGTCACCCGCCACGATGCCACCGGGCGGATGCACAATCACAGCGTGACAAACCGCGTCGCCCTCGGGGTACAGTGGCTTCAAAATTCGCAGCGGGCCGAAGTGATTGCGCTCGGCCATTACGGTGCGCGTTGCACCGTTGACTTGGCGCGGTTCGAAGCGCAGGTTTAGGCGGGCGGACCAGCCGGAAGCGAGCCCCTCCCCCCCGGCGCGTGTAGAGCCCGCCTCGGCGAAGGCCGGGGGGTTGGGGAGAGGGGCAGGGTTATTGCACCGCGCCGTCGGCGTAGCCGCCTTCTCCTCTCCCTCGGCCCCTCTGCCTCCAGGGCAGAGGAGAGAAAACAGGCGTTCTACTTTCACGCCAACCGCCGACTCAAAATCACCATCGCCATCACTCCACCCACCAACCCCCAAAATGCGCTGCCAATGCCCGCGATCGACACGCCCGATGCGGTGATTAAAAACGCGATGATGGCAGCTTCGCGGTTTTTTTCGTCAGCGACTGCGGTCGCCAATCCATTGCCGATGGTGCCCATCAATGCAAGGCCTGCGAGCGCCACAATCAACTCGCGCGGAAATGCCGCGAACAGGCCGCCGACAATCGCTCCAAACAAGCCAATCACGCAATAAAAAACGCCCGCCATGACGGCTGCGGTGTAGCGCTTGTTTTTGTCCTCATGCGCTTCACGGCCCATGCAAATGGCAGCGGTAATCGCGGCGAGATTCAACGCAAACGCACCGAACGGCGCGAAGATCAAACCCACCACACCGGTGGTTGTGATCACCGGCGAGACCGGCGTGTCGAAGCCCGATGCGCGCATCACGGCCACGCCAGGCATGTTTTGTGAGGCCATCGTCACCATGAATAGCGGAAGGCCTAGTCCAATGATTGCCGACCAAGAAAATTCGGGCGTTATCCACACCGGCCGAGCCCACTCAATGGTGACGGCAGACCACTTTCCCGCATCGCCAGCCGCTGCAAACGCAATACCCGCAGCTAACACGCCCACCACACCGTATCGCGGCCAAAATCGCCGCCCCAGCAAATGTGCGGCAAACATGGCGAGCACCATCGCGGGGGCGGTTTTGATCGAGCTGAATGCCTCCAATCCAAAGCGCAGCAACACGCCGGCGAGCATGGCCGAGGCAATAGCCATCGGAATGCGCTTCATCAGCCGCTCAAACAAGCCCGATGCGCCCGCGATGATGATGAGCACCGCGCAGAACACGAATGCGCCAATAGCCTCAGGCATGGTGACGCCTACCGTGCTGGTGGCACTGGTGGCGATGAGCGCGGCACCCGGGGTAGACCACGCTGCAACCACGGGCTTTTTGTAATACAGCGACGGGATGATGCTGGCCAGCCCCATGCCCAGCCCCAGCGCCCACATCCACGAGCTGACCTGCGCCTGCGTGGCCCCAAGCGCCAACGCCGCTTGAAAAACCAGCGCGCCGGTGCTGGTGAAACCCACGAGAACGACGACGAAACCGGTGACGACGGCGGATAGAGAAAGATCGCGAAAGAAGGACATGACGGCAGAAAACGAGAAGTAGCTAGCATTGTTGCAGAGCCACGCGCAGCCGTTGCGGCTGCGGTTGCGGCTGCGCCACGACCGATGAGCCGGCCATTTACAGTTCGCCTCCGTAGCGCTCGCGCGCCGTGGGAAAGTAACCAAGGGCCACCACAGCTTTGGGGGGAACGGACGTCCAATCTGGTCTACGTGCTGAAACCGTCCTCCGAACGCGCTGCAAACTGCAAAACGTCGATGGGCGACCGCGCGCCCAGCGCTACGCCCGCTCGCGCTTTTTTGCGTTCGTTTTTGAGTTATCGATCAACGCCATTTAAACGCAGATGCGCAGTGCCGCGACCGGCACCTCGTCCTGCTCGTTAAACACCAACGCCCGATTGCCTTTAAATTTAAACGCGGACGGAAACATCGTTTTGAACGAGTCAACCAACGTGGTTTGGCAGTTGAAGTACATCGCGTATTGCGTCGGGCGCGCCCTCTTCCACGAGATCCGAATGGCGCTGCCGCTCTTTGACTGCGCGCTCACGAAGGCGGACTCGCCCCATTTGAGCGTTTACTGCAAGGGGCCTACGCTCGCTGTTTTCGTCGTTACCTCAAGAATCAGCGCGCGCAATACGGCAAGCTTTTTGCGCATCGGCGGCGGATAGCTCGCAAGCGTGGCGGCGACATCCGCTGGGGGTTTGGGGCTGATCAGATTTCCCGTTTTGTGTCGGCAGATTTATCGTACCCTATCAACGCCCAACCCCAGCCGCAGTAGAAAAGTACACAATCCTGACCTATGAATTCTGCGCATCTTGGCAACACGCCATTTAGTGCCGTGCTGCTCGCGGCGGGCGCGGGCAGTCGGCTGGGTGGGTGTGCCAAATCGCTGCTTGAAGTCGACGGTGTGCCGCTCATCGGTCGCATCATCACCGCGCTGACTGACGCGGGTGCGAGCGAGTTGGTGGTGGTGCTCGGACATCATTCCGACGCGATCAAATCGGTGCTGCGCGACCTTCCCGCACCTCAGGCTGCACGGATGACGGTGGTGACCAACGCGTCACCCGACGACGGGCAGGTCAGCTCGTTGCGCATCGGCCTCAATGCACTCACCCATCAGACGAACGCCGTGATGATTGCGCTGGCCGATCAGCCGATGATTGATGCAGAGGACGTTGGCGATTTGCTACGCGCTTTCGCGACGCGCGGCGACCAGCCCATGCTGGTGCCACGAGTGGCCGGCAAACCCGGCAATCCGGTGCTAATCAGTGCCGCGCTCAGCGCGCTTTGGCGAAACGCGAACGCCAACAGCATAGGGCAAATTTGGCGGCGAGATAACCCCACCGGCGTCCACTGGTTTGACACCGACAACGCGCACTACCGGGTCGACATTGACACGCCCGACGACATGACGCGTTTTACTGCGCGCACGGGACGCTCGCTGTGTTGGCCGACCAACTGATTGCCGCAGCAGGTTGACGCGGCGCTCGCGCCAACTGGTTTGAAATTGGCACACTAATCAGGCACGCTACTCTTGCGCCCTAAACAAGATGGACGCTATCAGCGAACACGTTTTCGTGAACATCGCGGGGCCGCTGCTGAGTCTCACGATGAACCGCCCCGAGAAAGAGAATGCACTAACCAACGCGATGTATGGCGCGTTGGCTGACGGCTTGCAGCGTGCGCACGACGACCCGGCCATTCGCGGTATTTTGATTCGTGGCGAGGGCGAGAGCTTCACGGCGGGTAACGATCTGGGCGACTTCGCGTCGATATCCGCACGCACCGCGCCCACCGAGCGCCACGTCACGCGGTTTTTGCACGGCTTGGCCATGGCCGATAAACCCATTGTGGCTGCGGTGCAGGGCTTGGCAGTCGGTGTGGGCACCACCATGCTGCTGCATTGTGATGTGGTGTGCGTGACCGAGCAGGCACGGCTCATCACACCGTTCGTCAATTTGGCGCTGGTGCCGGAGGCCGCATCGAGCGCGCTGCTGCAAGCCCGCATCGGTTACGCGCGCGCCTTCACCATGATCGCGTTGGGTGAGCCGGTCGACGGCAAAACCGCTGTGGAATGGGGCTTGGCGCGCTACCTGGTGAGCGCGGACGGGTTACGTGCCAAGGCACTTACGGTTGCCCACAGCCTCACCGAGAAACCCATCGGCGCGCTAAGAGCGAGCAAGCGTTTGATGCGCGACGGCGAACAGTTAAAGCTTCTCATGGATCGCGAAAGCGCGGTGTTCGCCGAGCGCCTGAAATCACCGGAAGCCGCCGAGGCATTTCGCGCGTTTGCCGAGAAGCGATCACCGAATTTTGTGCAGTTCAGCTAACGCGAAACGCGCTGTTGTCGGTGGCGAAACTGCGGAATTTTCGAGCGAATAGGGCCCGTACGTGCGAGCCGGTGGTTTGGCACCTTACCCAAGAACTTTCGTATGCGTTGGCATTACTTTGGGAGCGGTTCCACCGTGAAGTCCGCTGCCTACCCCAAGTATCGCGGTAGAACCGCTCCCACAAGAACAGGTTTATGGGTAGGGAGGCGGCGCACGATCCAAGCTTGGCGGCAATGCACACATCCTCTTCCTTAGGCTTTGGGCCTTCGTCGGGGCAACTCGATAGCACCCGGCAGGAGGCGAACCTGCCGCCGCGGCTGCCTACGGTTTCGCTGCCAACCCCAGTCGCTCAATGAGCAGCTTGTCTTTGGCGAATGTGTCGCCGGCCCACTTGGCGTAGTCCTCGCCGGTGCGATACCAGAGGTCTTGATTTAACTGGTCGAGCACTTCGAGATGTTTGGGGTCGTCCATCGCTTTTTTGAACGCGTCGTGCAGGGTTTTGATGATGGCGGGATCCATGCCTTTGGGACCGACAAATCCGTAGGGCGAGTTGCCGATCACGTTAAAGCCCACGTCCTTTGCTGTGGGCACGGTGGGCCAGCGTTTGGTGCGCTTCTCGCCGAAGGTGGCGAGTAGGCGCATCTGCCCGCTGTCGATGTATTTGTCCCAACCGCTGGCATCACTGCCCGCCATCACGTGGCCTCCCAAAAGTGCGGTCATCAGGTCGGCGTTGCCTTTGTACGGCACATGATTGAATTGCACTTTGGCAACGTCGGCGATTTCTTCCAACAACAGGTGCGGCGAGGTGCCCGTGCCTGTGGAGCCGTAGTCGATTTTTCCGGGCTGTTTACGCGCGGCGTCCACGTATTCAGCAAACGTTTTGTAGGGCGAATCGCTCTTCACCACGAATCCAAAGGTGTAGCCGGATACGCCGATGATGAAGCTGAAATCAGTCAGCGGATTCCACGCGGTTTTTTGCATGTGTGGAATGCGCAACATGCCCATCGGAAACTGCGCGATGGTGTAGCCGTCGGGCTTTGCGGTTAACGCCATATTGCCGGGGCCAAGCGTGCCACCGCCACCGGGCTGGTTTTGCACGATGATGGTCTGACCCAAGTTTTTTCCGGCAATGTCGGCGAGGGTGCGCAAGTGGCGGTCGGTCGAGCCACCGGCGGGCCAGGGCACAATCAGATTGATCGGTCGATTGGGATAAGCCTGCGCGAACGCGGCTCCCGCACCGATCAGCAACGGCGTCGTCGCGACGAGAGCACACAGGCAATTTCTAACGCGGCGACGCGATGAAGACAGAGCAAAACGGTTATGCACGGTAGTTACCTCCTAAATGAGTCACGATTATCAGCCCCCAACCGGCATCGCAGTGCAGGGACAATACTGAGAGGCACGGCAAGTGAGGTGGCTTGCAACGTAGACCGTGATCATTCATGGGCGGTTAAAGCAAAGCTGGGAAAATGTAGCGATGCTCCACACTCTGACCACTTCGCCCAGCCCTTGGCGACTCACCACCGCGCCTATGATGGATTGGTCTGACCGCCACTGCCGCGTGTTGTTTCGCCTGCTCGCGCCGAACGCGCGCTTATACACCGAGATGGTCACCACCGGCCCGCTGATCTTCGGCGGCGAAGAGCAGCATAGGCGTCATCTGCGTTTCTCGGAGGTTGAGCATCCCGTCGCGCTGCAACTAGGTGGCAGCGAACGCGACGACCTTGCCCGCGCCGCGAAGATGGGTGTGGACTGGGGCTACGACGAGATCAATCTCAACTGCGGCTGCCCTTCTGAACGCGTGCAGCGCGGCGCATTCGGTGCGTGCCTGATGGCTGAGCCGACGCTGGTAGCGGATTGCGTGAAAGCGATGGTCGATGCCGTACCCGCCCACGTACCAGTCACCGTGAAGCACCGCATTGGGCTCGATTACGTCGACGCCTACGCATTCGTGCGCGACTTCGTCGGCACCGTTGCCGACGCGGGCTGCAACGTGTTCATCGTGCACGCCCGAAATGCCGTGCTTAAAGGCTTGAGCCCAAAAGCCAATCGCGAAATTCCGCCGTTGCGATACGACGTGGTGGCGAAATTGCGTGTGGATTTTCCGGGGCTGACGTTTGTTCTTAATGGCGGGATTACGTCGGTTGCCCAATGCATTGATTTACTCGACGCCCCTGTAGGAGTGGCGCGAGTGGCGATCAACGGGCAATCGCCGCTCGCGCTGCGCCTACAAGAACCCGCCTCGAAGCGATTCGACGGCATCATGCTTGGCCGCACTGCCTATCACGACAGCTACGTGCTCGCACAAACGCAAAGCGCGATTTTTAACACGCCACTGCCTTCGCGCGAAGCAATCGTCGAGCACATGCTGGCTTACGCCGAACGCGAAATAGCGGCGACAAAAAATCAGTCGCACCCCACCCGTGTTCGCGACGTAGCGCGCCACATGCTCGGCCTGTTCGCCGGACAAGTCGGCGGCAAATCATGGCGTCGCGTGCTGTCTGACGCCGCGCTGTTGAACGCGAACGACCCGCAGTTGTTTCGGCGCGCGCTGCCGTACAGCGGCACCTACGATGATCATCGCCAGCCAGTGCTCGATGCAATGACCGGTTGAGTCGTAGGGTGCCGCGAGGGCCCCGTCAACCTGTCAGTCGATCTTCAACCCTGTCCGCTCAATGATCCGCTTCAACGTCACCTGTTCTTTTTTGATGAACGCGGCGAATTGCTCCGGTGTGCCGCCGCCTGCACGAGCATCGTCCTTGGCAAATCGCGACGTGATGCCGTTGCTTTTGAGCGCTGCGTCGGCGGCCGCTGCGATCTTGTCGATGATTGCTTTCGGCGTTTTCGCAGGAACCAAAATGCCGTACCACTGCGACGTTTCAAAGTCTTTGTAGCCACTCTCAGACACTGTCGGCTGATTCGGCAACGTATTCATGCGCTCTTGCGAGCCCACTGCCAAGGCACGCAATTTACCTGCATCGATTTGTCCCTTGAGCGCCGGTGAACGTGGCCGACACGCGACCGCCCAACATGTCTTGCAACATCGGTCCGGTGCCTTTGTACGGCACATGAATCATCTTGATGGCGCTCTCGGCCATGAAATATTCCATCGCCAAATGGCCCGACGAGCCGTTGCCTGCCGAGCCATAAGTCAACGTGTCGGGCTTGGCCTTGGCCAGCGCGACCAACTCCTGCAACGTTTTCGCAGGCACATCGGGCGCAACCGCCAAAATGTTCGGCACCCGTGCCAGCAAAATCACCGGCGCAAACGGCACCACAAAGCGGATCGGCTTTGTGGGCCATTGTTGCGCCTGCGCGAACGTGGAGCCGAGCGTAAACACGGCGAGCGCTAAGGTGCGTTTGATCATGAAAACCTCCTTGTTTATGTAACTGCGTGAATGTGTGAGGATAAATCACGCACGCGAAGCCTCGAGCGCTCCGAACTACGCAGCGACACCCTTAGCCAACGTGGCTTCCCGCGGTTTGATTTTCCCAGCACATCTGCGAGAATGTCTTTGGCGCGTGCTGCGTCGCAATCCAATTGCAACCCGATCCAGAAACCTTCGGATGTGCCGAAAAACTTTGACAAGCGCAGGCCCGTATCAGCCGTCACTGCACGCGTCCCGGTGACAATTTCGCCGATACGACGTTGCGACACGCCTATCTCTTTGGCCAAGCGGTATTGCGTAGTGCCCATCGGCTTCAGGAATTCTTCGAGAAGAATTTCACCGGGGGGGGTAAGGAACTTTGCGCATCGTGATTTCCGCTGGCTATCGCTACGCGAACACAATCGCAGCGGGCGCACGCTTCACCTTAGGTGCTGGACGTTTTCGTGCATGCCACAGGTCGTAGTCCAATTGCATGCCGAGCCAGATTTCGGCGCGGCCTCCGCGATCAGCGCCGAGCCACGCTTCGATGCGACGCGCCATCTCCGGCGAGATCGCCGCGTGCTCGTTCAATACACGCGACAACGCCGGACGGGTGACACCCAATTGCGCGGCGGCATCCGTCACCGACAGCCCGAGCGCGGGCAACACGTCTTCACGTAGCGTGGCGCCGGGGTGCGGGGGATTGTGTTGTGTCTTCATAGGGATGCGCCTTTTTCTACGCAGTTAGTGATAGTCCTGATGGTCAACCAAAATCGCGCCGGTGCCATCAAACTTGAATGTCATCCGGTAGTTGCCATTCACCCAAACTGAATAGTGATCTGCCAACTTGCCGCTGAGCGCATGCAGTTTCCAGCCGGGAATATTCATGTCAGACGCATTGTTCGCACGACCCAATTGCGCAAGCTGGCGACCCAACCTGTCGGCATGATGCGGCTGAATGCCAGCCTTCGATCCTTTAAGAAAGAAAGCTTCCAAGCCTTTGTGAACGAATGACTTGATGGCCATGCGTCTAGTGTAACGCTACACTGCACGGAAAGCAATGCCGATAACTATTTTAGGGCGTAGGACGGAACACTTCCGGTTCCGCCTTCTGCAAGCACCGAAGGCAATTCAACCGCAACGCGTCATATCGCCGCATTCGTCAGAACCGCGTGCGTTCTGACCTACGGCCCTACGCTTGCTGATTTCCGCCACTCAGCACGCAAATGAGGCAACCCGAAAGGAGCAACAAAGCGATGCGCAAGGAATATGACTTCAGCGCCGCCAGCGGCGCGAAACGAGCTAAAGATGTGCCGCATCTTGCCAAGTTGCAGGCGCGCGCGCAGACGAACAAAACGCGCGTCACGATGTGGATTGACGAGGATGTTGTTGCGGCGTTTCGTGCGCGCGCGGCGAAGGCAGGTGCGGGCTATCAGACCAAAATGAATCGCGCGTTACGCGAGGCCGCGACGGGCACACCGCTAACCGCCGAGAATCTGGCGGCGGTGGTCACCAAGGCGGTGGCGAAGGTATCCCGTAAACCTGTGGCAGCGTAGGGTGGAACGCTTGCGGTTCCGCCGAACGAATTCGCCATGCGCGCCGCAGTTGGAATGCCTGCGGCGACTACACAAGGCGGAACCGCAAGCGTTCCGCCCTACCGCGCTAGGAGGTTTCGCGATCAAAACGCTCCTCAATCAGTTTCATTTGTGTGGCAACGTTACCCGCCTTCATGCGATGGACTTCACGCTCCTTGCGCGCGAAATACATACACAACAGACCTGTGCCGCCGCAGACAGCGGTGACTGCCCACGCAATGACAACAGCGCTGGGGTTAGATGTTGTAACGGCGACCGCACCTGTCCAGACTGATATCGCAGTAGCAAGCGAAGCCCCGACTAGAACCGAGCCGATAGTGTGAAAGAGCCACGGCTCAATTGCGAGCGCCTCTATTTGCTTCCGCAAAACGTCCCACTCATTACAAGGAACGGGAAACGCTTTGTCCGACTTTGGCCGCAGAACCTCGTAGCCTTGGGAGACCCGAACTGGCGTGCTCGAACTCATCATTTCTTCTCCGGTACAGGTTCCTGTTGGGCCATGGCGCCGGAAATGATGGCGTTTACCAAAACGGTGTGGCCACAATTGCCACAGGACACAGGTATGACGGGTACGAGTGGCCCGCCTACGACGAAACTGCCTTCGTGGAATTCGTTGAGTTGAAAGACCGTGGGCTGAACATTCCACGGACCTTTTCCACACATAGGACAGCTTCGTCCGCCCCACTTTTCGCCAAGGAACGCTACAAGTTTCTCGGAATTTACTTTTGCCATACTGCGCCCTAAATGATTAGCGAAACTGCAGGTGCGAACTGACGCCGGGCAGTATCAACCTTGGTTCCTATCGATTTGAATGCGTTAGGAATGCGCACTACAATTTATCGGTAAACCGGAAACCGTGCACAAAGCGCTGCAACTTCTGCGCGCGCGCGCGCAATCACCGCCTCATCACCCGGCGCATCCAGCACGTCGGCGATAAAGTTGCCGACCATTTTCGCTTCTGCCTCCTTGAACCCACGCGTCGTGAACGCAGGTGAGCCGAGGCGGATGCCGCTGGTGACCATCGGCTTTTCTGGGTCGTTCGGGATGGCGTTTTTGTTGCAGGTCATGTGGGCTTTGTGCAGCACGTTTTCTGCTTCTTTGCCGTTAATTTTTTTGGAGCGGAGGTCGACCAGCATGAGGTGCGATTCGGTGCCGCCGCTGACGATGCGCAGGCCGCGCTCGACGAGGGTTTTGGCGAGTACGTCGGCGTTCTTGAGCACTTGCTCCTGATACGTTTTGAACTCGGGCTTGAGCGCTTCGCCGAAGGCGACGGCCTTGGCCGCGATGATGTGCATCAGCGGGCCGCCTTGGGTGCCGGGGAAGATGGCGCTGTTGAGCTTTTTGGCGAGATCTTCGTCGTTGGTGAGGATGATGCCGCCGCGCGGGCCGCGCAGCGTTTTGTGCGTGGTGCTGGTGGTGACGTGTGCGTGCGGGATCGGGTTCGGGTATACGCCTGCCGCAATCAGGCCGCTGTAGTGCGCCATGTCGACCCACAGTTTTGCGCCGATTTCATCAGCGATTTCGCGCATCTTGGCCCAGTCCCATTTGAGCGAATAGGCGCTGCCGCCACCAACGATCATTTTCGGTTTCACCTCGTGAGCCATGCGGCGCATTTGGTCGTAATCGATGGTCTCTTCGGCGGTTAAGCCATAAGCGTGCGCCTTGAACCACTTGCCGCTCATGTTGAGCGCCATGCCGTGGGTGAGGTGGCCGCCCTCGGCGAGCGAGAGGCCGAGAAAGGACTCTCCCGGCTGCATGAGCACGAAGTACACGGCGGCGTTGGCCTGCGCGCCGGAGTGCGGCTGCACGTTGGCAAACTTGGCGCCGTAGAGTGTTTTCAGGCGATCAATCGCGAGCGTTTCGGCGATGTCCACGAACTCGCATCCGCCGTAGTAGCGGCGGCCGGGATAGCCCTCAGCGTATTTGTTGGTGAGCTGCGAGCCCTGCGCTTCCATCACTGCTTTTGAGGCGTAATTTTCAGAGGCGATGAGCTCGATGTGGTCTTCCTGACGCTGATTTTCTGATTGCACGACGGCAAAAATTTCAGGATCAACTTGAGCCAGCGAAGAGACAAAAAATTCCGGACGCGCATTCATGAGCATTTCCTTTTTGAGTGGATGATTTATGCCCAGGCGGACGGCGGGTTCGCAACGAAAAATACCGAGGCGAAAAGCGGGCTTCCTGAGGGTGGCTCCCTCTCAGTCGTCGCACAATTTTCGCGACGCTTACGCCAGTCACACGCTTAGTTGAAATTATAGGCGGAGGGCAGCATTTGGCGGATCAGCTTTTTGTTGAAGTGACGGCTAAATTTGGGTTAGATGGGTAAAAAGTCATTTATCGACTTGTGATGCTTTGGCGACTTAGCCCACGTCAACCGGTCATTCTATGAAAAAGCTGTATACGCTGTGGGAGCGGTTCCACAAAAAAACGTGCCCGCCACCCGCGATGTCAACGCAATCCCCAAAAACAAAACGCCGCTACCAGCGTCGGCGGCAGCGCCGCGATCAGCAACCCGCCCGCACCAATCGCATTGTCCGCGAAGCTACCCTTGAGGATCGCGTAGCCCGCAGGATTAGGTGCGTTGGCGATGACCGTGAGGCCACCGCCGGTGACCGCGCCGGCCACCACCATGTACTTGAATTCATCGGACAATCCGGGCACCAGCGAGGCCAAATACGTAAGCGCGGCGTTGTCTGTGACGGCCGTCAGCGCAGCTGCCCCAAAGAACACCGCGTCAGGCGACAGCTTCGTCAGCAGCGGCTGCAACCACCATTGCTGCTGGGCGCCGAGCACGACCAGACCACCGAGGAAAAAGCCCACCATCAAAGCTTCACGCAAGATCAATTTGTCCTGAAATTTGTCGTACGCGCTCGCGAAGCCGAGAAAAAAGCAAAAGATCGCGACGAACACGACTGCGTGATGCGCGAACACGACGACTAGCGCAAGGAAGCCAAGGCTCACCAAAATGATCGACCACGGCATGGTCATCGTCGCACCTCCCGTGGCTTGATATGGCACGTGACGCAGCTCCCTACCAAAAATAAGTGTGATGGCGATTGCGTTGATGGACACAGCCAGCGCCGCGCGCCAGCCGAAGTTGGCCATCATGAACGCCGTGTCCCACTGCCAAGTGGTCGCAACCATGAGCACCGGCGGCGCAGCGTAAGCGGTGAGCGTGCCGCCAATCGAGACGTTAACGAACAGGACGCCAACGGTTGCGTACTTGAGGCGCGTTGAGACGTTTTTAGAGAAAAAGTGCTCACGCAGCAGCAATGCCGCGAGCGTCATTGCGGCGGGCTCAGTGATGAACGAGCCCATCAACGGCACCAGCGCCAACAGGAGGAAATAAAACGCCATCGGCTTCGTTTGCGCAGGCACCGGAGCGACACGCGTGAGGCCACGCACGACAAAACTCGCAAGCTCGACCATCGGTTTGCTCGCCGCAATCACCATCACCACGAAGACGAACAGCGGTTCGGTGAAGTTGCGGCCTTCAAGATACTCAACCGTTGCCGTTTTGCCGGTGATCGCGAACTTGAACGTGACGAACACCAGCGCCCAAAAGCCGAACACTGCCTCGATTTCGCCCAAAAAATGGAAGGCTCCCGCATGCGCCGGGTGGCGACGCGCGAGGCGCTCGAAGTACGCGACCGAAAAAGTGTGCACCACGGCGAGCGCGAAGAGCACAGCGCCGATCATTTGGACGGTGGTGGGATTCATGGCGCGAGTTTAGTGCGACGCGGCGGAACATGCGGCTTGCCGTCGTGCGGGATAACGTGATTGCTCGTTGCCATCGACAAAAATTGATGCGTATCCGCTTTAACGTGAAAGCTCCGCTTTACTTGGGCTTAGCGATGTTTTTATTGAAAGTCGACTAATCTATAAATATAATCTCTTCCCCTTATTAAATAAGCGTTACAGCACAAAGCTGCACGCGACTGCACCAATGTTGAGCGCGCAGGAAAACGCACTATTTTCGAGCGACCCCATGATCCGGTCGAAACGCACCAATATAGAGCACACGTCGAGCGCGCGCATCGTCAGCCCGCAACTGCCGCGTTGCGTTGAACCACCCGACATCGCACATCACCGCCCCCGGCCCAGTATTGTTGCGGTGATTGATGTGCTGATCGATGACGCGATACCATTGGCTGTGCAGCGCTCAAGCGATGGCATGTTTTCTGCATTGCAAGGTGAAAAGAATGCAACAACCCGTCGGGCGTGAGGCTCGATTGCGCCACCGCTTTTTTACGTTCCGATTTGAAACGACCCTCAACTCAAGCCCTAGGAGATACTGGTATGGCAACAGGTGCCGACGTACTGAAACGAATTAAAGACGAAGACATTAAGTTCGTCGACCTCCGCTTTACCGATTTCCGCGGTAAAGAGCAGCACGTTCAAGTGCCGGAAGATCATTTTGATGCGGCCAAATTCACTGAGGGCCACGCTTTCGACGGATCGAGCATCGCGGGTTGGAAGGGCATTGAAGCCTCCGACATGCTGCTGATGCCGGACCCAAGCACCGCCACCATCGACCCGTTCATCGAAGAGACCACGCTCAACATCACCTGTGACGTGATCGAGCCGTCTACCGGCAAGGGCTACGACCGCGATCCGCGCTCGCTCGCTCGGCGCGCTGAGGCGTATCTCAAGTCAAGTGGCATTGGGGACGTAGCCTATTTCGGCCCAGAGCCTGAGTTTTTCATCTTCGACAGCGTCGAATGGAAAACCGACATGTCCGGCAGCTATTCGAAGATCTACTCGGAAGAAGCCGCGTGGGAATCCGACGCCAAGCACGAAGGCGGCAACAAAGGCCATCGCCCCACGGTCAAAGGTGGCTACTTCCCGGTGCCCCCCGTCGATCAACTGCAAGACATTCGCAACGCGATGGTGCTGGCGGTTAAAGAAATGGGCGTTCCGGTTGAAGTGTTTCACCACGAGGTGGCCAACGCAGGCCAATGCGAAATCGGCACTCGTTTCAGCTCGCTAGTGCAACGCGCAGACTGGACGCAGCTCTTGAAATACGCGGTGTGGAACACCGCTGCGTTGTACGGCAAAACGGCGACCTTCATGCCGAAGCCCATTGTGGGCGACAACGGTTCCGGCATGCACGTTCACCAGTCAATCTGGAAAGACGGCAAAAACCTGTTCGCGGGTAACGGCTACGCAGGATTGTCGGAAATGGCGTTGTTCTACATCGGCGGCATCATCAAGCATGCACGCGCGCTGAACGCCATCACCAACCCCGGCACCAACTCGTACAAGCGCTTGGTGCCGCATTACGAAGCACCGGTCAAGCTCGCCTACTCAGCGCGCAACCGCTCTGCCTCAATCCGCATCCCGTACGTGCAGTCCGACAAAGCCCGCCGCATTGAGGTGCGCTTCCCGGATCCGTTGGCCAACAGCTACTTGGCCTTCTCGGCGATGATGCTGGCCGGTATGGACGGCATCCAGAACAAAATCCATCCGGGCGAACCCGCCGACAAAAACCTCTACGACTTGTCGCCCGAGGAAGATGCCAAGATTCCAACCGTGTGCTCGTCACTCGATCAGGCGCTGGAATACTTGGACAAAGACCGCGAGTTCTTAACCCGCGGTGGCGTGTTCAGCAACGACATGATTGACGCCTACATCACCCTCAAAATGGAAGAAGTCACGCGGTTCCGCGCGACCACGCATCCGATTGAGTTTGATATGTATTACTCGCTGTAGGTGGAATGTGACACAGGTGATGAGGTGACGGAATCGACTCATGTGATGGGTGTGACATTTCACCGTCACGTCGTCACATTCGTCGCGCAAGTCACATCACGCTGATCGGTGCATTTTCCGACCGCAAAACGTCATCATTTGCCGGGTGAGCTACTAAATCACCTGCGTCACCTCGTCGTCTGGCACGGTTCGGTTCAAACGACGGAACCTTCGTAGCCAGAAAGACTCCAAAAAGGCAGGGAAACTTGCCTTTTTGCATTTTGAGTTGCCGTAACTTCTTGTTTTGACTACACTTTCTCGATGAATACCGTTGTTTTAAGCACTACCATGCGTGTTTTGGGTCGCCTCGCGATCACCGTGTCGCTCGTTGCGTCGGTTTCGGTGTGCGCCGAAATATACAAATACGTCGATCCGGCCACGGGCGCGGTGGAATACACCAATCAGCCCAAAAAGGGCGCGACGCGCGTGAATACAGGCGACACGTTGTCGGAAATTCCCACCGGTAATCGCCCGAACAAAGCAGGCTCCAGCGGCACCGGATCGATCAATGGCCGCACCGTCAACGCCAGCACTAGCACGAACGCCAGCGCAGGCATCGCGATTGCGTCGGTCGATGTGGGCACCCAAAAAAACCGCGACGGCACCCGACGACAAGTGCTGTCCGATGAGCTTTCATCCGAAGAAAAAATGTTGGCCGACGCCAAGAGCGGCTACAGCAACGGCAAACCGCTGCCGTTCGCCGATGAGGGGGTCGGCTCTCCCAAATATATTGATCGCGTCAAACAACTCGAAAAAACCGTGCGCCTGCATGAGCGTAATGTGTCTTCGTTAAAGCAAGAGTTGGCAAACCTTAAGCTGTAGGCGCTGTGGGAGCGGTTCCACCGCGAAATATGCTTCTCGTCGGAACCATCGCGGTGAAACCGCTCCCACAAAAGCGGGGACGTAGCTGAACCTCGAACGCCAACACCTCGCCGGGTTACGGATCTGCTTCGACTCGTAACCATTTTCCCCTTCGCTGGTTTGCTTCTTGCTAAAACCGGACTATGGTTGAAACAGCAGGTCTTGAACTCATCTCAACAGCAGTGCTGGTGCTGGGTCGCAACTATCGAATCTTCTACGCCAATCCAGCGGCTGAAAATCTTTTTTCACAGTCGCGACGTCAGCTGCTCAGCGCTCGCATTTCCGACGTATTTCGTGACAGCGAACGGCTGACGCCCGCGCTCGAACTCGCGCTCAATCACCGAGCCAGCTACACCGAACAGGAGCTGGAATTGCACCTGTTCGGCAAAGCCGACGGCAGCGCGCGACTGGTGGTGAATTGCACCGCCAGTTTTCTCGAATCAGCAAGTGCGGCTGACCCGCAATTGATCGTCGAATTTCGCCATATCGATCAACAATTAAAGATCGCGCGCGAAGCCAAAATCGCCGAGCAAAATCAGGCCAATCGCGAACTGGTGAGGAACCTCGCGCACGAAATCAAAAACCCGCTCGGCGGCCTGCGCGGCGCCGCACAGCTGCTTGAAGGTGAGCTGTCGTCACCGCAACTGGTGGAGTACACGCAGGTCATCATCAGCGAAGCTGATCGCCTGCAAAACTTAGTGAACCGACTGCTGACGCCGCACAAATTGCCGCGCTATGCCCACATCGATATTCATCGTCTGCTCAACCGCGTGTTGCAACTGCTGACCAACGAATTCGGCACCACCCACGCATTAGAGGCCGACTTTGATGTGAGCCTGCCCGAGGTTCAATGTGATGCCGAGCAGATCACGCAAGTGCTGCTGAATATCGCCCGCAACGCCTGCCAATCGACAGCCAACCAGCGCAATGCGCACGTCAAATTGCGCTCACGAATCACGCGGCAAGTGGTGCTCGCCAAGCGCCGCTATCGCATGGCGCTTGAGATTTCGGTGATCGACAACGGCCCCGGCATCCACCCCGACATTCGCGACCGAATTTTTTATCCCCTGTTTACCACTAGAAACGATGGCACCGGTTCTGGCCTGGGCTTGTCGATTGCGCAGACCTTCGTGACCCAACATTGCGGCGTGATCGAGGTCGACTCGGAGCCTGGACGCACGCTGTTCCGGGTGATTCTGCCGTTTACCCATCCCACCGAACTGGTCGTCGAAGCTGATCGAGCCGAACGAAGCAATTTAGGAAGAACTGTTTATGAGTAAGCGATTATGAGTAAAGTTTGGATCGTCGACGATGATCGCTCCATCCGCTGGGTGCTGGAGAAAGCCCTGACCCGCGAGGGCCTGCCGTATCGCAGCTTTGAGAACGCCCGCGATGTGCAGGACGCGCTCGATGACGAGACGCCTTCGGTGCTGGTCAGCGACGTGCGCATGCCCGGCGAATCGGGACTGTCATTACTCAAAAAAATCAAGGCTGCGCATCCGCAAGTTCCTGTGATTGTGATGACCGCATTCTCTGACCTCGACACCGCGGTGCAGGCCTTTCAGGGGGGTGCATTTGAGTATTTGCCAAAGCCGTTTGACGTCGAGCAGGCGTTGGCACTGATCCGCCGCGCGGTGGCCGTGGCGGAGCCCACGCCGGTCGCAGAAGTCAGTGCTTCCGGCGAGCGTGAGATGCTTGGCAAGGCAGCGGCGATGCAGGACGTGTTCCGCGCCATTGGCCGCTTATCGCAGTCACATGTGACGGTGCTGATTACCGGCGAGTCCGGCACAGGCAAAGAGCTGGTGGCACGCGCGCTGCATGAACACAGCTTGCGCAAGGGCAAGCCGTTCATCGCGATCAACACCGCGGCGATCCCGAAAGATTTGCTCGAATCGGAATTGTTCGGCCACGAGCGCGGCTCGTTCACAGGCGCGCAAGCCACACGACAAGGTCGCTTTCAGCAAGCCGAAGGCGGCACGTTGTTCTTGGACGAAATCGGCGATATGCCATCGGATCTGCAAGTGCGTCTGCTGCGCGTGTTGCAGGACGGCGAGTACTACCGCGTCGGTGGTCAAGCGCCGATGAAATCAAACGTGCGCATCATCGCCGCCACGCACCAGAATTTGGATGAGCGCGTGAAACAGGGCATGTTTCGCGAAGACTTGCTGCATCGCCTGAACGTGGTTCGCCTGCGCCTGCCGCCGCTGCGCGAACGGCGCGATGATGTGCCGCTTTTGATGAAGCACTTCCTCAGCAAAAGCGCACTAACGCTCGGTGGCGACATGAAATCGCTAACCGCAGCAGCGATGAATGTTGTGCAAGGTTTTGCCTTCCCCGGCAACGTGCGGCAGCTGGAAAACATCTGCCACTGGATCACCGTCATGGCCCCCGGCAACACCGTGGATGTCAACGATTTGCCGCCCGAGGTGCGCGTCCTGTCCAGCAGCAGCGGCGGCGCAATGGCCCAGGCCGCCCCAGCGGCTCAAGCGGCGGAATACAGTGCGCCAACAGCACCTCCACCCGCACCGATGGCGTCGTCGTTCTTGGCAACGCCAACCGCGCACACGTCATCATCCACCTTCGCATCGCCGACGAGACACTTCGCCGCAGAATCGACCGCCTTATCCGCAACCGCAGCAGCCGCATCTGCTGGCAGCGCCAGCGCGGGTGGCAACCCTAGCGGCGACTGGCAACACTCGCTCGCCGCAACGCTTGCCAGCGCCATCCAGCAAGGCGAACGCGCGCCCGGCGAGCGCCTAACCCGCGAGTTTGAAGCGACCCTAATCCGCTCGGCACTCACGCAAACCAAAGGTCGCCGCATTGAGGCAAGCATTTGGTTAGGCTGGGGCCGCAATACGCTGACCCGAAAAATTCATGAGCTGGGGATGGATGGCGAGGTGTAACTGCACAGTTATTCTCGTCGCATCAAGAAAAATCAGACGGCCCAAACTGAGCCAGCGCAAATGCCATGACATTGGCGTTCGAGCTCGAGTTCGAGTTCGAGCTATGCTGTATAAGGCTATGTTCGGTATCGCACCATTGCCCTGCCACAACCGATTATGCGCAATGTCGATACCGCTTCCCGCCCGGAGATCAAATGATTTCAGCCCATGTGGGCCAACCGCTTCGCCCGAGCACCCGCCGATGGATGTTTGCCATCAGCCTGTTCGCGGTGGTACCCATGCTGGCGTTTTCGCTGCTTGCAGCCCGTTCACTGTTTGAGCATAAGATAACAGCCCAGCACGTAGAGCTTCGGCAACAGGCCGACTTTGGCGCACGCGAATTGGCGCGCGAAGTTCGCATCATTTTCGCCACCCTCGACTCGCTCGCCACCAGTGACGCGGCCAAGCGCGCCGACTACGCCGCGCTGCATGCGCACGCCAGCCGCATCGTTGCGCTGTCGCCACGAATTGGCGGCATCGCGGCGGTCGATGCGGACGGCGTCGCGCGCTTCTCGACGCTGGTGCCGTTCGGCGTCACGATGCCCGTGATCACTGCCAGCGACACCGACAAAAAGGCGCTGGCGACTGGAATGCGTCAAGTCACGCCATTGCACGTGGCACCGTTGAGTGGAAAGCAGCTGGTCTTGTTTTTGGTTCCGGTCACGGAGGACGGCAAAGTCGTGTTTATCCTGCGCGCATCAATGTGGACCACCGCCATTGCTGAGGTGGTGTATGAGCAGCCAATGCCCGCCACTTGGGTCACATCGGTGATCGATCAAAACATGGTGCACATTGCCCGCTCCAAAGACGCCGCGCGGCTGGTCGGTCAGCCTGCGTCAGAGCTGACTCAAGCCGCCATTCGGGCAGGCGTGAACGCCGCCTACACAGCGGCGTCGCAAGACGGCATAGCGATGACAGCGAGCGTTGCCCGCGTGCCCGGCACGCCGTGGACGGTGTCCGTCGCCGCGCCCACCGCATCAATTGGTGCTGAAGTGTGGCAAGCCTTCCAGCCCACGCTGTGGATCGGGCTCGGGTGCGCCTTGCTTTCGGCGCTCGGCGTATGGTATGTAGCGCGCGCACTGCTCAAGCAAATGCAAGTGGCTTCGGACACCGTTACGGCGCCCGATAAAGATCAAATTTGAGTCGTTCCAGACGTGACCAACCATCGCCTGCGTTTGCAAAAGAGGCCTGATTTGCCGCTGAGATCGCCGACCAGCTTTTAGCTAAAACCCATACTATTCGAGCGATACATGCTATTTGTCTCCCTTATCGACTATACGCGTTTAAGCACTTCAGCCCAAGTGCAATAAGGCTTTGCGTAAAACGCTGTATCGAAGTCTTGGCTACCGAAGCTTCCATGGCGCCGCCCGCTCAGGCTTCGCGCCACGGTTTCCGAGCGACTCGTAAAAGTCGGCAATGGCCATCAAGTCCACGTCCACATTGCCGCTCGGCGTAAAGATCGCGTTCACAAACACGCGCTTGTTGGGAAAGTCGAACCCACCCAAAATGATCGGTACCTTCGCCGCCACGGCAACATGGTACAAAGTGGATCGAACATAAGGCGCATAGTTTCTAGTGCCTTCCGGCGCGATCACAAAGCGCATTCGCGGCTCGCTGGCAAAACGCGCGGCCATTTGCGGCACGAAACCGCTGGCGGAAGCGCGGTTGACGGGGAAGCCACCCACGGCCCGAAAAAACCCGCCCAAGGGCCTTTAAACAAGCTCTCTTTGCCCGCAAAGCACATCCGCTCATGTCGCCAGTCGAGCCCTACCGACCATTTGCTCAACAACCCAACCGGAAAGTCCCAATTGCTGGTGTGCGGATACATCACGATCACGCATTTTTCAGGCAACGGATCGGCCACCGCCACCTGCCAGCCAACCCACTTCATTGACAAAGCAGCGAGTTTAGAAAACAGCCCGAACCCACCGGGGGTGCGCATGCCTAGTGTCGTGTCACGCCAAAAATAACGCATCTCACTTGTCCTCGCTGCGTACCGCGTCGTTGCAAAATTTGCACATGCCCCGGCATGAGCTGCATGTTGCGCCTAGCCGTACACACCGACGGCGGCGCGATAGACCGTCATTTTTAGCGTTACACGACATTAGTGCGACGGTGAGCGTCCGTTTCGCGTCTATCTCCACCCGTGTTCCCCGAGCGCTGGGCGCTTCTTGGATAATCGACCCGATGTTATCCGTTCCAATTTCTGTCACCGCGCGCGCCATCGACGCGCTGTTGCCGCAGACGCAATGCCAGCGTTGCAGCTACGCCGACTGCCACGCGTACGCTGACGCCATCACCACCGGCGAGGCCGACATCAATCGTTGCCCACCCGGCGGCGAGGCCACGCGCCATGGACTTTTCACGTTGCTCGGTCGAACTGATCGGGCGTGTTTGACGTTAGCCGATGACGTCGATGCGTACGCCCCCGAAAACGTCGCGTTGATCGACGAGGCCGCGTGCATCGGCTGCGCGGCGTGCCTGCCTGCGTGCCCGACGGACGCGATCATCGGCGCATCCAAACGCATGCACACCGTGATTGCCGACGAGTGCACCGGATGCGAGCTGTGCATCATCGCCTGTCCGGTCGATTGCATCGTGCTGGTGCCGGTGGTGACGCCCGCCAACCGCGTTCACCCGACGCTTGACGAGCGCGCGCCGCAGGTTGCGATGCTCAAGCGTTTGTACGACGCGCACAAAGCACGTTTTTTGGAGCGCTCCGAAGCGAAGGCTGAAGTCCATGCGCCCAAAGTAATGCCAGACAAGAAGGCGCTGCTGGCGGCGATTCTGGCGAAGGCGAAGGCCAGAACATGAGTTCCATTCAAACAAGCATCACGGGTTTGAGCCCCTCCCCCTTGGTGGGGGTGGGGTTGGGGAGAGGGGCACGTTGGCGCGTGCAGGCCACTTCGCTTCGCAGCGAGACTTCCCCGTCTCCCCCAGCCCCCCGGCCTTCGCCGGGGCCGGCTCTACGCCCTCCGGGGGAGAGGGGAGAAAAACACACATGAACGCCGACAAACGCCGCAGAATTTTCGCGAAACTCGCCGAGGCGAATCCCGAGCCAAAAACCGAGCTTGAATACGGCAATCCGTTTCAACTTGTCATCGCCGTGTTGCTTTCCGCACAGACCACCGACAAAGCGGTGAACGTGGCCACACGCCGCTTCTTTCCAACCGCAAAAACTCCCGCCGATCTCGTCGCATTGGGCGAAGCCAACCTGATGGAATACATCAAAACCATCGGCCTGTTTCGCAACAAAGCGAAGAACGCGATTGCTACGGCAAAGCTTCTGATCGAGCTGCACGGCGGCGCTGTGCCACACCACCGCGCCGCGCTGGAAGCCTTGCCCGGCGTGGGTCGAAAGACGGCCAACGTGGTGTTGAATGAAGCCTTCGGTGAACATACGTTCGCGGTTGACACGCACGTGTTTCGCGTGGCCAACCGCATGAAGCTTGCACCCGGAAAAAATGTCGATCAGGTAGAAGCGAAGCTCATGAAATTTACGCCGCCGGAGTTTTTGCGCTCGGCCCATCACTGGTTGATTTTGCACGGTCGCTACACCTGCGTGGCTCGCACACCGAAGTGCGGCGCGTGTGTCGTGCTCGATGATTGCGAATTTGCGGGACGACACAAACTGCGTGAATTGCAGCGGCAAACTCTATAGTTATGTTTAACCCCTCACGCGACCAATCGCGGCAATTTTTTATCGACACGTGGGCTAAATTTCAGCGTCGAGATCCGTTATCTCCGCTTGAAGAAAAAACGGCGGTGATCATCGCGCTGCATCCGGAATATCACCGCGTGCTCGAAAATCCAACGTCGTTTATCACCACCGATTGGCGACCTGAGGCTGGCGACATCAATCCGTTTTTGCACCTCGGATTTCATCTGTCCATTCAAGAACAACTCGACATCGATCAACCGCACGGCATCCGCGCCATCCATGCGCAACTCACAGGCAAGCACGACGACGAGCACGCCGCAAAACACGAAATTCTGGAGTGCCTCGGCGAAACACTGTGGCAATCGCAGCGCACCGGCCAACCGCTCGACGGCGCGCTGTATGTGCAACTGATGCGGCAGCGACTTCCCGCCAGCGTCTAGGCACACGACCGACCTCAGCTTCAGCTTTCGTAGAAGATCGTTTATTTATATGGGCTTAATGCCATAAAATCTCGACTATCGACTTGCCTTTTTTTATCGCTTCCGCCCTTGTTAAATGGCGCTTTCATCAAAAAGCTGATACCCCACCGTGTTGCGGCCAATCCTGCCTGAGTTCACCGCAGAAGCCGCAATCGGCAGACTGACTTGAGCCACTTTTTCAAAACTGCGCTTTAAAGGTATCTGGACTTGTGCAGGGCCCGTCATCATGCCGCGACTACTCGGACTGTTCCACCGCCTCCGCTGGCATTTCAGCCGCCCATCGCTTTGCCATCGGGGCGGCGCAATGCTGCTTTTGATGTGTGCACCGCACGCGCTTGCGCAGCCCTACACCCAAATCACGGCGAGCGAGAACCACACCTGCTCGCTGCTCGACAGCGGCGGCGTGCATTGGTGGGGCGACAATTTTCGGCAACAGCTGGGAAACTGGAGCGCGACCATCGGCAATCAAAGCGCGGCACCGGGTCGGTGCCAAACCTTAACGCGGTCGCTCAAATCGCTGCCGGACGCGAGCACAATTGCGCCGCGCTCAGGGACGGCACCCTGCGCTGCTGGGGCTACAACTTTCGTGGCCAGTTGGGCGACGGCACGACCGCAACCAACGCCACGCCAGTGACCGTCACCGGCATCATCAATGCCGTCGCCGTGACTGGCGGTTGCGATCATAGCTGCGCGCTGATCAGCGGTGGCGAAAGCAAATGCTGGGGCAATAACAGCATCGAACAATTGGGCGATGGTGGAAGCGGCGGCATCAGCCGCACCGCAGTCACCGTGACTAACCTCGGCAGCAACGGCGTGACTGCCCGGGCGATCGCCGCCGGCTACCAGCACACCTGTGCGCTGCTGACCAACGACACGGTGCAATGCTGGGGCGCGAATGCCTATGGTGCCATCGGCGACGGCACCTTTATCAGCACTGCAAGCCCGAAGACAGTCGTTGCGTTGCAGGCAGCCGCAACCGGCATCAATAGCGCGGCGCGAATCGCGGCAGGCAAATGAGTCAAGCTGTGCCGTCATGTCGAACGGTGGCTTGCGCTGCTGGGGCATGAACGAATACGGACAGGGTGGCCACGGACACGGTGGCGTCTACCAAACCACCGCGCAATACGTCGCGGCACCGGGATGTGCGCCCGATATTGAGGGCGACGGCGTGGCGCACTTGACCACCGACGGAGCACTGCTTACCCGAGCGCTAAAAGGGCTTGGAGGCACTGCGGTCAGCAATGGCACCGCCGGGCCGGGCACGCGCATCACGTGGCCGTTGGTGCGAGCGCACCTCGAACAAAAATGTGGTGTGACGGGGCTAGCGCCGTAAGCTGACGCTGTAACCATATGACGGACGTGACGAAGGTGACGCACGTCCCGTCACTTTTGTCACCTCCGTCACCTCGTCACCTCTTACCGCGTCACTCAGTAATTTCAACACGCCTTCATCTCCCGCCGAATGTCATCAAGCTCGGGCTCCAGCGACTGCTTGTAAAACGCCTCCCACCGCGGCGGCTGTTTTTAAATAGCCGCGATTGCAGCAGCAGCTGATCGGCACAACGCTTCGCGCTGATTGGCGTCGCGCGTTGTGGCTGCGGCACGCTCATCCAGTCTTACCACTACGCCGTTTACGCCCATCTCGGCTGTGACCATATCAAGTTGGCCGCGCAGGTCCGTCGACGATTGCTCGAAGACCTTTCGCGCCCGCGCGAGCGTTGCTCGGGCCGGATCAACGTCAGGCAGTTTGGACTGCGTTTCGGCGAGAGACGCCAATGCATAGGCAAGCGATGACAACCGTCCCGCATCGGCGGAGTCGGCTGCGTACAAACGTTCGCGTACCGCAACGGCAGCAGCGGCGTGCTGGGCCGCCAACGCATGCGGATGCAATTCGCCAGCTACTGCGGACGCGTCTAAGTGGGCGGTGGCGACCGTGTCTGCGAGATGAGCGCTAGCGGGGTTTGATGCGGCGCTCGCTTGCGAAATGTCGAGCCCGCGTTGCACCCACGAGAGCACTCCGCGCCAGCCGGTGCCGCCATCGTCAAGGGTGTGCGCGTACGACAGTTCGCGCAGCAGGAACAGTCGGGCGACGCTCCATTCGCGTTTGACCGTTGAGAGATACGTATCGAGTTGCGCGGCGATCTCGTCCATCGATAACCCGGCGAAGAATTTCAGTTCGACGACCTGCGCCTGACGTGCGCTTTGAAGCTCAAATGCTTTGATCGCGGTATCAAGCGCGCATAGATCAAACTCCTCGTCAATCCGCGCGATGATCGATGTGTCATCAGCTTGCATGCACAGACCCGTTGCGCATTCACGCGCGTAATTTCGTATCGTCTGATCAAGGCTTGTGACATGAAGATCGCCACCGTGCTTGATCGCGTTGCGCGCACGGGCATGATCAACGAGCACGTTGCGCATCACCCGTGCGGCTAAGCGTAAAAAGTCGGTTGGCGCTGCGGGCATGGGTTATTTCGCAAGGCGCATCCAAGCTTCATGAATAACGGCTGTTCGCGAAAGCGTGTGATCGGACGCCTCGCCGGAAAACAGCGACTGCGCAATGCGTCGCAGCTTGATGTGGAGTTGCGCGGGGATCGCGCGCGCCGACTCGCTCGTGTCGCCAGAAAGTGCGGACATGTGCTAAGTGGGAGTATCAATCGGTGACATAAAAACCAATCGTCGGCCCAAGCAACGAGCGCATAGCAGCGTAGCGCAAGAGCATGCGGATTTCTTGCACAAGCCCGCTTCGCTTGCGCGCCCCTTGCACGCCGTTCACAAGGCCAAATGCTGCTCGCTCAACGCTGGATCGGCCTCAAGTTCGGTAAAGGCGCCGCTAAATTTCACGCTGCCGCGCTCAATGACCACAGCACGATCAGCCACTGCGCGGGCGAAGCGCAAATTCTGCTCGGAGAGGATTACGCACAGCCCCTCGCGCTTGAGCGCCTGCACGCTCTTAGCAATGTGTTCGACCACAATCGGGGCCAATCCCTCCGACGGCTCATCAAGCAAAATCGCCTTCGGATTGCCCATCAGCGTGCGCGCAATCGTGAGCATTTGTTGCTCGCCGCCCGACATATGTCCGCCTGACCGATATAGCATTTCTGCGAGTTTGGGAAACAGTTCACACACCCGGTCAACCGTCCAGCGCGGCGCATCCTTCGCACTTACGCGCGACGACTGGCGACCGACTTCAAGGTTTTCAGCGACGGTCAAATCAGTGAAGATTCGACGATCCTCAGGCACGTACCCCAAGCCGCGTCGCGCGATTTCGTGCGCCGATAGACCCGTGATCAGCGCACCATCCAAGCGCACCTCGCCCGCCCGTTCTGGCAGCAATCCCATGATCGCCTTCATGGTCGTAGATTTGCCTGCGCCATTGCGCCCGACAAGCACTAGCACCTCGCCCGCGTTGGCGGTGAAGCTCACGTCAAACAGGAGTTGCGCGCGTCCGTGATGCACGCACAAGTTTCGCACTTCAAGCATGGGTCGGGCCCTCAATCACTGTCGCGCCGCCTAAATACACGGCGCGCACTTCTTCATTGGCACGCACTTGACCGGGCGAGCCCTGCGCAATGATCCGACCGCGATTCATCACGATTACGCGGTCTGCGAAGCCGAACACTACATCCATATCGTGCTCCGTAAACAGCAGCGCAACGTTACGATCACGACAGGTTTTCACTGCGAGCTGCATCAGCAATTCGCGCTCGGCAGGAGCCATACCAGCGGTCGGCTCATCCATCAGCAACAGGCGCGGATTGTTCGCTAACGCCATCGCAAATTCCAGCCTTTTTAAGTCGCCGTAAGCAAGCTCGGAGGCCACGCGTCGACCCTGTTCGGCCAAGCCAATGTCGGTGAGCAGTGCCCACGCTCGACGCAAGCACTCACGCGTTGCAAGCGTCAGGGCACCGTATGCAAGACGCTCGTAGCTCATCAACGCCATCTGCACGTTGTCACACACTGTCATCGACGCAAAGGTGGCTGTGATCTGAAAGGTGCGCGCCACGCCGAGGCGAAACAATTGTTCCGGCGCTTTGCCTGTGATGTCTGCGCCGATCAGATTGACGTGGCCTGCATCGGGTTTAATCTGTCCGTTGACCAGATTGAACGTGGTGGTTTTACCAGCGCCGTTCGGCCCGATCAACGCGACCGCCTCGCCCGCCGCCACCGAAAAGTCGACGCCTTTGACAGCCGCAACGCCTCCGAAGGATTTTTTCAGTCCCGACACGTCGAGTGCAATGGTCACCCTGCTCTCCTTCGCACAGCAATCGCCTCAAGCCATGGCCCAATCGTCCCCACAATGCCACGCGGAAACAGCAGCACAAGCAATAAAATAACGCCGCCCAATGCCGCGCGCCAATACTCGGTCGAGCGCGCCAATGTGTCCTGCAACCAAGTGAACGCAGCAGCCCCCACAATAGGCCCGAGCATCGTGTTGACACCGCCTAGCAACACCATCACCAGCGCATCCACCGAGCGCGGAATGGACAACACATCCGGCGAAATGCTGCCCTTGGAAAATGCATACACCACGCCCGCGACGCCCGCCAACGCGCCCGCCAACGTGAACGCGGCCCACTGCAACCGCGCGGGAGACAAACCAATCGCGCGTGCCTTCACGAGCGAATCGCGAGAAGCCCGCAAGCTGAAGCCAAACGGCGTGTGAACCAGCCAAACGCAGAGCAACAATCCCGCGCCGCAAATGCCGAGCGCGAACCAGTAAAAATCTTGACGCGCTGAAAGCCAGTCCGGCGGCCAGATGCCGACGAGACCGTTGCTGCCGCCAGTTACTGCATCCCACTGAAAAATAATCGACCACGTGATCTGCGCAAACGCGAGCGTGAGCATCGCCATGTAGGTGCCGCTCAAACGCACGCTAAACCAGCCGAAAAGCAACGCGCCCGCGCCCGCCAATGCAACGCCGCTGCCCATTGCCAGAAAAATTCCACAGCCCATTTTCACCGCCAATGCCGCACCGTAAGCACCCAATCCGAAGTACGCTGCGTGACCAAACGAGCCCATACCACCCGGCCCGATGATGAGCCCGAGGCTCGCAGCAAACAGCGCAAACACCATCATGTCGATAGCCAGCACTAGGGTGTATTCGCTGCTCACCAATGCAGGCAAAAGCAGCAGCATCAACACGCCCACTGCGGCCGCAATCAACGCGTTGCGCGACGGCAATTTCACTGAATTTTGAGCAGCACTAGCTGAGCGCGCATGCGTGATGGGTTTGCCAAACAAGCCATTTGGTTTGAACACCAAAACCAGTGCCATCACGATAAATTCCGCCACCAAAGTGAACTTGCTGAACTCAAAATCGATACCCAACAAAGTGACCGCGCCTAGGCCAATGCAATACGCCTTGACCAGCGAAATAATGATCGCCGCGACGAACGCGCCGGTCAAGCTGCCAAGCCCGCCGATAACGACCACGACGAACACATCAGCAATGATCGCCAAATCCATCGCCAGATTTGCTGGCTCACGCGGCAGTTGCAACGCGCCGCCGATGCCCGCCAGGAAGCTGCCGAGCGCGAACACGGCGGTGAACAAAAGTTTCTGATTCACGCCCAGCGCATCGGTCATTTCGCGATCCTGCGTTGCTGCGCGGAGCAGCAATCCGAATCGCGTCTTTTTCAGCAATGTGGTGAGCGCAAACAGCATCACAACACCCAACGCGATCAACAACAAATCGTACGTCGGAAACGCCTTGCCGAAAATATCCACAGCACCTCGAAACCCCGGCGCGCGCGGCCCCAGCAAATCCTCTGGACCCCAAATGGCAAGCGCTGCGTCTTTGATAATGAGCACGAGGCCGAAGGTTGCGATCAGCTGCAACAACTCGGGGGCGTCATAGATGCGGCGCAGGATCAGCAACTCGGCGATCACGCCAACGACGGCAACCACCAGACCCGCGACGATCACGCCGCCCCAAAAGCCCAGCGCCCCCCCTACCGTGGTCGCCACGCTATAGGCCACATACACGCCTAACATGTAGAACGAGCCGTGCGCGAAGTTAACGATGCGCGTGACGCCAAAGATGAGCGAGAGGCCGACAGCGACAAGGAAAAGCGAAGACGCAGACGCCAAGCCGTTCAACGTCTGGATGAGGAAGGAGGACAACATGGACGTAACAATAGCGGGTTCAGGGTCAGCCGCTGCTGCGCGCGGCGTACATCCCCTTCTTCGCCCTGCCTGTCGCCCCGGAGCTCCTGTTCCACCTGGGCGGCCGGCGCGTCGTCGACCTGATGCTGGCCGCCGGCTGGAGGTCCGACGCCGTCCTGGACCCGGAGAGCCGGGCGGAGTACGCCGCGGCCTACACGACCCGGCACGGTGTCAGTGCGATGCTGGGCTACTACCGCGCCGCCGCCAGGCCCCGGCTGGCCGCCGCGCTGACCCGGACCAGGGCCCAGGGCGTCGCCAGGGTGCAGGTCGAGCGGGCGCTGGTGCTGTGGGGCGCCCGGGACCCCGTCCTGCCCATCTCGGTCGGGGAGGGCGTCGTGCGCGACCTCGGCGCCGATGCCACCATGGTCACCGTGCCGGGGGCGGGCCACTTCGTGGTCGAGGAGGCCACCGACGTCGTTGTGCAGGTGCTTCTCGACGTGCTCGCGGACTCCACGACGCCGGTCCCGCCCGTGCCCGCGGCCGCGCCCGAGCACGCGCACTCCGGCCCCATCGAGCTCGGCCCCATCGCCGAGCGGTCCGCCGCCGAGGCGCCCGCGCCGGCCGGCCCCCGGGGGAGCACGTCCTCCGCCCCGCGCCCCTAGCCGGCTCCGCGCCCCTGGCCGGCCCCGTGCCGGCAGGCCGTCGCGGGGTGGCAGGCCAGGTCCTCCGGCTGACGGAGCTGCTGCGCTCCGGTCCGCCGGAGGTGCTGGCAGGGGTGCTGGCCGCGGCGCTCGGCGGGCTGCACCTGCTGCTGCGCCCACGGACCGGCACCGACATCGCCGCCCAGATCGCCCGGGCCTCCTTCGCCGACGCGCACCCCCTGACCCCGGTCGACCTGTCCTGGTACGCCGGCGTCCACCCGTACGGCTACAGCCTGCTCTCGCCGTACGTCATGGACGCCGTCGGCATCGGGCTGACCGGGCTGCTCGCCGCCGTCGCCGCCGCGGTCCTGCTGGCGATCGTCCCGTTCATCTCCGGGCCGTTCCTGCGGGCCTCGGTCGAGGCGCTCGACTCGGTCAGCGCCGGCGCCTTCGTCGGCTCGCTGCTCGCCGTGAGCGTCCTCATCGCAGCACCCGTCCTGCTGCTCGGCATGGTCTCGCCGTACGCGATCCGCCTCGCGGTCGACAGCGTGGAGGGGGCCGGGCGCACCGCCGGGCGCCTCTACGCGATCTCGACGATCGGCTCGCTGGTCGGCGTCTTCGCGGCCGCGCTGGTCCTCGTGCCGTTCGTCGGCTCCAAGCGCACCTTCATCGTCTTCTCGCTCGCGCTGGCCCTCGTCGCGGTCGTGCAGCTGCGCCGCAGCCCCGCGCTCGTGCTCGTGCCCGCCGCGATCGCCGCCCTGCTGCTCGTCCCGGGCGGTGCGCTGAAGACGACCGGCGACGGGACCGTGCTCTGGGAGAAGGAGACCGAGTACCAGTACGCACGGGTGATCGAGTCGCCGAGCGGCACGCGGACGCTGGAGCTCAACGAGGGTCAGGCGATCCACTCCCTGAGGCGGCCGGGCACGGTGCTGACCGGCAACTACTGGGACGAGTTCCTCGTGCTGCCCGCCGAGCTCGAGGACCGTGACCTCAACCAGCGCAGCCGGATCCTGGCCCGGGACGGGTCCGAGATCGCGGTGCTCTACAAGGAGAACCGGGTCGAGGCCAAGCTCCAGGAGATCCCCGAGCTGACCCGCAAGGCCGTCATCGCCATCGAGGACAGCCGTTTCTACGCGCACAACGGCGTGGACTACAAGGGCACCCTGCGCGCCGCGATCGAGAACGTGCAGGCCCGCGGCGTCAGCCAGGGCGGGTCGACCCTGACCCAGCAGTACGTGAAGAACGCCCTGCTGCAGGCGGCCAGCAGCAAGGAAGGCCAGCAGGCGGCGACCGAGCAGTCCTTCGACCGCAAGCTCAAGGAGGCGCGCTACGCACTGGCGATCGAGAAGGAGCTGTCCAAGGACCAGATCCTGGAGCGCTACCTCAACATCGCCTACTACGGCAACGGCGTGTACGGGATGGGCACCGCGGCCAACTTCTACTTCGGCAAGCAGGTCAAGGACCTCACGCTGGCCGAGGGCGCGACGCTGGCGGGCATCGTCCAGACGCCCGGCCGCTTCGACCCGGTCAAGGCGCTCAAGAACCCGAAGGTCATGTCCACCCTGCTGGTGCGCCGCAACACCGTGCTGGCCCGGATGCGCGACCTGGCGTTCATCACCGAGCAGCAGCGCGGGACCGCGGCGAATGAGAAGAGCACCCCCGAGAAGCCGCTGTTCACCATCCGTCCGGTCGTCAGCGGCTGCGAGAACCCCCAGGTCAAGGCGCCGTACTTCTGCGACTACATCCGGCGCACGCTCGAGGACACCCCGATGGGCGCGGCGCTGGGCAAGACGCGCGAGGAGCGCCAGGGAGAACGCTACGAGGAAAGAGGGCCGCGAAGACGCGGGAAGAAGAGCCTCTTGCTCTTCCCGCATCGTCGCGGCCCCTCTGCCTCTTCCTCTTTCCCCTCGGTGCCTTGGCTTCTTG